>Ga0105240_10000204_pt1 | contig 120799 bp, 100 predicted proteins | sample KBSC54metaG_FD_80426 | JGI IMG/M metagenome (GOLD analysis project Ga0105240, IMG submission 80426) | Corn rhizosphere microbial communities from Kellogg Biological Station, Michigan, USA - KBS C5-4 metaG | ecosystem: Host-associated > Plants > Roots > Rhizosphere > Soil | place: Michigan...
GCCCGCGCGGGGGGCAGGGCCAGGGTCAGGGAGCGCGCGCCCACGGACGCTGAGAGCCGGGCCAGCTTCGCGCCCAGATGCTGCGCGTCCGCGGCGGCGAAGCGGGCGCGCGGGCCGGCCCCCACGACGGCGATGCGGCGGGCGGCGAGGGCGCCGTTGGTGGGAACGACCACCGCCTGGCCCGACTTTCCCCGGAAGCGTTCGTCGAGCAGGCTCTGCCTCAGGAAGCCGCGCAGGGCGCGATCCAGGGCCGCGAAGGCCGGATCGTCCAGCTGGGGGAGGTCTTCTTCGAACAGCACCAGGCCCAGGACGTCAGCGGGTTCAGAGACGGCGGTGACGGCGGGGTGAAACGAAGGAACGCCCATGTTGCTGGGATGGTAGGGGTGGGTGTGGGCCGATTCAAGGCGGCCGCTCCGGGATTCCGGCCTGCGGGGGGCTCCGGCCGGCCGCGGACGGGTGATCCGGCCTGGTTTCAGCGGGCTGCGGCGTTGACACGGTCCGCGCCCACCAAGTACCGTGGGCAGGATGCGGAAGGCAAAGACGCCGCCGAAGCGGAAGCCGGTTCCGGCTGGCCGACGTGCCGCCAAGCGCAAGTCCGAGAAGGGCGCACGCGCTGGGAAGGGCGGCAAGGCCGGGCCGGCCGGCAAGACCGGCCAGATCGGCAAGACCGCCAAGACCGGCAAGGTGGCCAAGGTCGCCAGCGCGCGAAGCCATGCCAAGGCGCGGGGCAAAGTGATCGCCAGACCCGCGAAGAAGCCCGTGAAACAGGCCGCCATGCCCACGCGTACCACCACCGGCGCCGCGACGGGGTCCGCGCGTTCGAGCGCGAAGCCGGCCGCTGGGGACACCGCCGTCGTATCGAAGGTGGCGTCGAGTGGCCGGCGCGAGGCCCAGCAAGCGAAGGAAGCGAAGGAAGCGAAGAAGCTGCCGGGCGAGCGCGGGGCCGACAAGGCGAGCGCAGGCCCGGCCGGAACGCGGGGCGACCGCACGGGCGCGCCGGTCCCGGGCGACAAGCCGGTCGAACCGGCGGCGCCCGCCAGCCTGCCCACCCCCATCGCGAGCTTCACGATCTGATCGACAGGCGCGCGGCACGCGTTGCCCGCTCTCGACACGAAAGAAGAGGAAGGACATGGCAGAGGAAACGGCTGTTGCCGAGGCGCGCGAGCGGGCGGCGAAGGTATTGCGAGAGATCCTGGATTTCATGAGCATCGACGCCGAAGTGAGCGCGTTCGACGACGGAGACCGCATCATCCTGGACGCGCACGGCGCGGAGTCGGGCCTGGTGATCGGCAAGAAGGGCGCGACGCTGGACGCGCTTCAGTACGTCGTGAACCGCATCGTGTTCAAGCGGCCGAACGAAGGTCCGCTGGTCGTCGTCGACGCCGAGGGGTACCGCGGCCGCCGCGAGGACTCGCTGGTGGATCTGGCCCAGCGGCTGGCCGACAAGGCCGTGAAGTCCGGCCGGCCCGTCCCCGTCGAGCCGATGAGCGCGCACGATCGCCGCATCGTGCACATGGCGCTGGCGAACCACGAGGGCGTCACCACCGAGTCGGAGGGCGAGGGCCTGTTCCGGCGCGTGGTGATCTTCCCCAAGGGCCAGGGCGGCGGCGGCGCCGTCGCGGACTGAGGATCGGCGTTACGCTGCGGTGGCCGCCAGGCGGCCATCAAAGAGCGGGCGAAGATCCAGATCGGCGGCGACGCGCGCCGCGAGCGTGAGCGGGCTGGGGGCCGGCGTGTACGCGAGCACGCCGAGCGGAGCGACACCTGTCAGCGCGGCGATCTCGGCGGCGTTGTGCGCGCGATCGGGACCGCCGTCGGCGGTGACGTCGACCAGCACGATGCCGCGCAGCGGGAGCTGGCGGCGGCGCAGCTCGGCGACGGCGAGCGCGGTGTGATTGATCGTGCCGAGGCGGTTCGCAGCGACGAGGAGGACATCGAGGGCCAGCTCCTCGGCCAGCGAGGCGCCCGTGAACGCGGGTCCGTACGGGGAGAGCACGCCGCCGGCTCCCTCGACCAGCAGGCCGTCGCCGAGCGCGGCCAGCTGCTGGGCAGCCGCCCGGAGGCGGGCGGGCTCGATGACGACACCGGCGGCCCGTGCGGCGGCGGACGGCGCGACCGGCTCGCGGAACTGATAGGGGCAGACGTCGGCGGTGGTGAGGCGCAGCAGCGCTGACCGATCGGCGTGGGCCGACGGCGACGATGCGGCATTATGACAGTCGCAAAAGGTTGCGGCCGCGAGCAGGTCGCGGGCATCGGCTGGTTCGGGGGAACACCCGGTCTCGGCGGGCTTGAAGGGAACCAGGGTGCGACCGCGCTGATGGGCGAGCTGCAGCAGCCCGCGGGCGAAGGTCGTCTTGCCGACGCCGGTATCCGTTCCGAGGAGAAGTAGACCGCGCATGGGTTTCCGAGGATCGAAAGGAGAGAAGTGCCCTGCCGAGGCGACGGACGATGGCGGAGGAGGAAGCGGTTGGCAAGCTCCCCCGGCCGGGGGAGCCGGGCACTGTCTCGGCTGCCATTCTAGCCAACGTCCGGGCCTGAGCACCGAAGCCTTCCCGGTCGGTCTCCTCCGGATCGGGTGCCCGAGAGGGGCAAGCCGAGCGCCGCTCGGGTGCGGGTGGCTCCATAAAGGGTGCCCGCCCTTGGGACGGAACTGCGAGTCCAGTTGGACGTTCCACGTGGAACGTCGTCGGGAGCTTCGTTCCGAACGGCGGGCCAACCTCCAGGCGTTGGTGCGACCAGCGCAGGGTCCGAGCGCCGGCGCCGTCTCGTCACGTCGCTCGCACCCAGGACGGACGTTCCACGTGCGCGTTGAGATGGCCCACCCAAACCGGCGTATGGAACCTTGGGCGCGGCGCTTCCGATGTTTCACGTGGAACCAGCCCGTCGACGACAGGTTCCCTCAGCCAGGCCATCAACCCGCGGCAGTCCGCTCCAGGCCTCGCCATCCGCACCCCCGCAGACCATCCCCACTACGAAGGCTCTGGCGGAAGAGCTTCCGAGTCCGGCGCCAATGCCCATCGTGCGGCGACCGACTGGTCGCGCGCCACTCGAAAGACCGCCGAGGCTGGCCTGGAAAGGCGCCCACTGGGACCGCGGCGACTGCTCGGCGGCGTTTGAGCTCCAGATCCGTCAGTCCCCAGGGACCTGGGCCGGGACCTTTGCGGGAACGCGGAGGTCCGCCGGTGCCGTTCATCGCCCCGGCCACCCGGGCCGATCCCTCGGACCCACCCAGAGAGGCCCGTAGTGGGCGCGCCTTCAAAGCACTCCGCTGTCCCGAAGTGCCGCGCTCGCTCCGTAGGTTCTCGTGGGGTCCTTCCACGCAGCCAGTCCGAGGCGTCACGCAAGTCAGGACCATCCTGCGCACGCGCCCACGCGCCGGACCCCCTCGTTACAGGGCTGGGCCCGCGAAGCAATGGAGAGAACGCTCATGACGGCGCCGCCTTCGTTGTCGCGAGGCTTCGGCCTTGCCGTCGCGAGGAAGCGCCGGCTGGGGGGAAGCGCGTCGGGCTGCTTGCGGACCTTACCCGTCGGACAGCGGGGCCCCCTTGGGCGCCGGCGCAGTCTACGCGCAGCGTTCCACGTGGAACGCATTCCGCGACCCCAGCGCAACGCAGATCCAAGGGGCCAGGACCGCCGCGTCCCCAACATCAGACGGGGCGCCCAACTCTGGCGAGGCGTGGGATCCTCGTCCGCGAGCCGGCCCCCACGCCGGACCGATGGCCGCTGCTCAATCGGGTTACTGGCGCTCCCCGAGGGGGCGAGGTCTGCAGGGGCCTCCGGCCGAAGCGCCAGCCAGATCTCGAAGAGGCGAGGGCAGGGCCCGGCGACCGGCGCGCAGACGTCCACGTGGAACGCTCGGCCCGCGCCGAAGCCTCGAATGGACCGGCGCCGTCCACGGCGACGGCGAGGCCCCAGACTCCTCGACCGTCGGAACGGGTGGGGCGTCCGACCCCTGCCGGCGGAAACCAGCGAGCGGGCCGCCGAGCGGGGCCCCCGGCGACCGCGCACCCTGGGCCCGCCAGCCTCGAGGGCGTAACGTTCCACGTGGAACCGGACCGCCCGCGTCCGACCAACCAGCCTTACGCAAATGCGAGAGGCAGACGCCTACGTGAGCGTTCACCCCGCATGTTCCACGTGGAACATCGGCCGTCACGGCCGGAAGAGCAGCAGCTTTCGGCCTTCTCCGTAGCTCCGCGCCGAAGCCGGCGGCGGAAGCCCGGCGCCGGAATCGCCCGCCACGAACACCGCCACTTGCCCGTCGGGTCGAACTAGATGCCGTCCCAGCTCGAGCCAGGCGGGCGGGGCGAGCGTGGCGCGCGACAGCGCCAGCTGAAACGAGCCGAGCCACGGCGGACCCACGGGAATCTTCAGCGCCCCGGCCTCGACCTGAACTCGCCCCCCGAGGCCCAGCTCCCGGATGGCCGTTCGGAGGAACGCCACCTTCTTCCGGTTCGGCTCGAACAGGGTGAACGCCGTGGCGGGCATCAGCACCGCCAGCGGGATGCTCGGCAGGCCGCCGCCGGAGCCCACGTCGGCCGCTGTCTCCACGGCGCCTCCGACCAACGACGCCAGCGCGAAAGAGTCGATCAGATGGCGCGTGACCAACTCGCGGTCGGAGCGAATCGACGCCAGGTTGATGCTCCGGTTCCACTTCGCGAACAGCGCGACGAAGGCCTGCAGCCGTGCGGCAGCCTCCGCGTTCAGCGGCACCGCGAACTCCGCCGCCAGCGACTCGATCGCCGCCGCGTCGCCTGATTCTGCGTGGGCCTCGCTCACGGCGGCAGTATAGCGGCGGACCCTGCCAGCGCGGGTCCGCCGGGCCCGATCGCCGGACATCTCGGGCAAAATCGACGGGATTCCGCGGTCCGCGATATACTTCGCGCCGCAGACGACCAGCGTCGTCCGTACCGCGGCCGGCGCGTCCCGGTCCGAACCTCCGAGAACCCAGGATGCCGAACCGACTGCTCCTCGCGGACGAAGATCCCCAGACCCTGCGGGTCCTGGAAGTCAGCCTTCGAGGCGCCGGCTTCGACGTCACCAGTGTCACCACCGGCGCAGCGGCCTGGGTCGCCATCGACGAGGAGCTGCCTCAGGTCATCCTGGCGGCCACCAACCTCGCCGCCCTGGACGGCTTCGAGCTGTGCGCGCGGGTCCGCGCGCGCGAAGGCGGGCGTGACGTCGCCTTTCTGCTGCTGGGAGACGACGACAGCCTGGCACTTCGCGTCAAGAGCATCGAGGCTGGCGCGGATGACTACCTGCTGAAACCGCCCTATGTACAGGAGGTCGTCGCGCGCGTCCGAGCCCTGGTCCAGCGACGAGACCGGGAGACCTTCACCACGAGCGCGCGCGCCGCCGAGGCCTTCGCTGGGCAACTGGCGGACCTCAGCGTCGTCGATCTGCTGCAGGTCATCGCCGACAGCCGGCGCTCCGGCATCGTTCACCTGCGCGGCCCGCGCGAAGCGCCCGCCACGATCTACTTTCGCCAGGGCCAGGTCGTCGACGCCGAGGTCGGCCGCCTCTCCGGCGTGAATGCGATTAGCCGATTGTTCTCGTGGACCGAGGGCTCGTTCGAGGTCAACTGGAAGCCGATCCGCCGCCCCAACGCCATCGGCCTCGCCACCCCGGAGCTCATCCTGCAGGGCATGAAGCGCCTCGACGAGCGCAACCGGCTGGCCGTCGGCCTGCCGGATCTGAACGGCGTGTTCGAGGTGAACTACCGCGTTCTTGCCGAGCGTCTCTCCGAGATCCCCGACGAGGTCAACGCGGTCCTGCGCCTGTTCGACGGCTCGCGCACGCTCGCGCACGTCGTCGAGGATTGCCAGCTGCCGGATCCCGAAGCGATGGCGATCGCCATCCGGCTGCGGGACGAGGGCATCATCCACAACGTCTCGCACCCCGCCGACAAATCGGGCGCGCTGGTGGTGCCGCCGCGTCCGGCCGGCCGCGCGCCGAGCGCCGACGACGTGACGGTCGTTCGCCGCATCACCTCGCTGGGAACCGGGTCGGGCCCGGTGCAGCAGGCGTTCGCCCCGACCGACGCGCGCCCGCCCGCCAGCGCGGCGTCCGCCGAGACGGTGGTCGGCCCGCTGCCTGTCGCGCCGTCGTCCTTCGACGACGTGGACGGCGTCATCTCGCCCGCCAATCACGCGAAGACCGACCCTGGTCTCGGACAGCCGCTGGCGCTGTCCGATTCGGGCCCCTCGGGGCGATGGTCGGGACCGGCGCTGGTCGGGCCCGACGCCGTGCCGGCCGTGCGCGCCGGCGACGGGGGAGCCGCTGGCGAGGTCACCGCGCCCAACGCCGCCGGCGGGCCGCCATCGCTGGCCGCGTCGCAGCCGGGATTGACCGACTCCGCGCCGCCGCTCGGGGCGCAGCCGCAGGCCGAGTCCGTCGCCGACCGGGTCGGCCTGGACGCCGATCCGTCATCGCTGCAGACGCAGCGGGGCCTCGGGCCCTTCCCCGAACTGTTCCAGGCCGGGCCCGCCTCCACGCCGGCCGGCGCCGTCTCGCTCGATCAGCCATCGCTCGCCGACGACGCGCAGGTGACCCAGCCCATCGAGCTCGATGCCCGCTCCGCGCCGAACGGCATCGCATCCGGCCCCGCGAGCCACGAGCGCCCGGCCGAGCCTCCGCCGGCCGAATCGCCCGCATCCAGCGCCGCGTCGCTTCGCTCGCCCGCCCCGGCCGGCGAGGGAACGATGCCCGTTGCCTTCGCCGAAGAGGAGCTGAGCGCCAAGGAGGCGCTGGACGAGCTGGGTGTCCCGGGCCGCAAGCGCGGCGTCGCGATCGTCGTCGGCCTGATCGTCGCAGGCGCGATGGCGGCGGTGGTGGTCCACAAGGTGCGTACTGGCCCGGCGGTGCCGAGCTCACCGTCCGCCGCGAGCGAGCGAGTCCCAGGACCCTCGCCGGGTTCGAGCGCGGGCGCGCCGACCCCGACCGCAGCCCAGAATCAACCGCCGGGCGCGCCGCCGCCGTCTGCCGAGAAAGCAGGCGGCGAAGAGACGGCCGCGCCGGCAGCTGCCAGGACCGGGGCCGCCACGGCCGAGGCGGAGAAAGCGCCGATCGAACCAACCCCGGGCGGCGGAGAGAAGACCGCGCCGCCGGCGGGCGTGGTGACCCGGCCCGGCCCCCCGTCCGAGGTCGCCGCTACGTCCCGCGAAGAGACGGCCGGCGCCGGTTCCGCGCCAGGTCCGGCAGCGGCGACCGGAAAATCCTCCGACTCTGCGACGGCGAAGCTGTCGCCCGCCGAAAAGTCCGCCGCCGACCCGGTGACGGGGAAGGCCGTGCCCGCGGGCAAATCGGTGGCGGCCACGGGCAAGGCGGCGCCGGCGGGCAAATCCACGGCCGACGCGGCCACGGGGAAGGCGGCGCCCGCGGGCAGATCCGTCGCGGCGGCCGCGTCGGCGCCCGCCGCAGCCGCGCCCGCTGCCGACTTCGCCCACCAGCTGGCGACCTGTCGCAGCCAGTTCCTGCGCGACCGGCTCCGCGAGGCGGCCACGACCTGCGCGGCGGCGCTGGAGGCCAACCCCGGCTCGGCCGACGCGCTGACGATGATGGCGCACGTCGAGCTGAATCGCGGCCACCTGGGCCGCGCGAACGAACTGGCCCAGAAGGCGATCGCCATCGATCCGAACCAGGCCGACGCCTACGTCATCATGGGCGGCGTCCACCAGGACAGCGGCCGCAACGCGCAGGCGAAGGTGTCCTACCGGCGCTATCTGCAGCTGGCGCCGCACGGGCGCTACGCCGACGAGGTGCGCTCGATCGTGGGCAGCCTGTAGGCGGCGGCGAATCGCGCTGCGCACCCCTGTTTTTGCCTGGTATCCTCCGCCCGAACATGAACGTGCTGGGGATCGAGACTTCCTGTGACGAGACCGCCGCCTCCGTGGTGCAGGACGGGCGCGTCGTGCTGTCCGACGTGGTGGCGTCGCAAATCCTGGTGCACGCCCAGTACGGCGGCGTCGTGCCCGAGGTCGCGTCGCGCCAGCACGTGGCGACGATCGTGCCGGTCGTGCGGCGCGCCCTGGACGAGGCGAAGCTGACCTGGTCGCAGCTGGACGGCATCGCCGTCACGTGCGGGCCGGGGCTGGTGGGCGCGCTGCTGGTCGGCGTCGAGACCGCCAAGGCGCTGGGCCAGGCCCTGGGGAAGCCGATGGTCGGCGTGAATCACCTGGCCGGGCACCTGGCCGCCGTGTACCTCGAGGATCCGTCGCTGCCCGAGCCGCCGCCCACGCCGCACCTGGCGCTGCTGGTCTCCGGCGGTCACACCGAGCTGATCCGCGTCGACGGAAACGGCGTGTATCGCGTCGTCGGGGCCACCCGCGACGACGCCGCCGGCGAAGCGTTCGACAAGGTCGGCAAGATGCTGGGCCTGGGCTATCCCGGCGGCGTTCAGATCGATCGCCTGTCGACGCAGGGTGATCCGAACGCGTACGCGTTGCCGCGCGCGCTGGCCGGCCGCGACGACATCGACTTCAGCTTCTCGGGGCTGAAGACCGCCGTCTCGACGCTGCTGCAGGCGCGGCGCGCCGTCGCGGGTGACGCGGCGCTGGCTCCGCCCGAGGGCGCCGAGCTGGCGAACATGGCGGCCAGCGTGCAGGCCGCCATCGTCGACGTGCTGGTGCGAAAGTCCCGCCGCGCGCTGGTGCGCGAGGGGTTGAAGGATCTGGTGGTGTGCGGGGGCGTGGCGGCGAACCGCGGCCTGCGCCGCGGCCTGGCCGCCGCCGCGGCCGAGGACGGCTTCCGCCTGTTCATCCCGCCGCCCAAGCGGTGCACGGACAACGCCGCCATGATCGCCGCCGCGGGAACGCGCGCGCTGGAGCGCGGCGCGCGGGCGCCCCTGGACCTGGCGGTCGATCCAGGACTTCCGCTCTGACCGCGCCCGAGAATCCGCGGGCGGTGCTGGCGCGCCACGGCCTGGGCGCGAAGAAATCCTGGGGCCAGAACTTCCTGGTCGATCGCACGGTGCACGCGCGCATCGTCGCGGCGGCCGCGCCCGCCGACGGCGACGTCATCGTCGAGATCGGCGCCGGACTGGGCACGCTGACCACGGCCCTGCTCGCCGCCGCGCCGCCCTCGGCGCGCCTGATCGCCGTCGAGCGCGATCCCGACATGCTGCGCGTGATGCAGGCCGAGCTGGGCCATGAGCCGCGGCTGACCATCCGCGCAGAGGACGCCGCGCACACCGATCTGCGCGCGCTGGCGGCGGCCGCCGGGCGGCCGGTGATCGTCGTGGGAAACCTGCCGTACCAGATCACCACCACGCTGCTGTTCGCGATCATCGACGCGGGCGACGCGGTGTCGCGCGCCGTGGTGATGGTGCAGCGCGAGTTCGCGGACCGCGTGGTGGCGCCCGCCGGGTCGAAGACCTACGGCCGGCTGTCCGTGATGGTCGGTCAGGTGATGGACGCGCGCCTGCTGTTCCGCGTGCCACCGGGCGCCTTTCACCCGGCGCCGTCGGTGACGTCGGCGGTGATGCGGCTGGTGCGCCGGCCCGCGCCGCTGGCGCCCGTGCGCGACGGGGCGCTGTTCGCGCGCGTCGTGAAAGAATCCTTCTCCACCCGTCGAAAGATGCTGCGCCGATCGCTGGGCGACGCCTTCGGCGACGAGCGCGCCGCCGCGGCCTTCGCGGCGAGCGGCATCGCCGGCACGCGCCGGCCCGAGGAGTTGACGGTCGTCGAATTCGGGCGGCTGAGTGACGGTTTCGCCGAGGCGCCGGAAGGCGCCGGCGCGGTGTAATCCCCGGCGGCGGCGCCGCCGTGATAGCGTTCGGGCATGGCAAAATCACCTTGTCCGGTCACCAAGACCCAGTTCCTCGAGAAGGCAGAACCCGTCAAGATCACCATCGGCACCGCCGAGCTCATCGCCGACAAGCGCGAGTTCTCGACCGGTTCGTTCGGTTGGTACTACAACGGCAAGACCACCGTGATGGTCGATGGCAAGCCGCTGTCCGTGCAGGTCGGCTTGAACCTGACCGTCGTGGGCAGCAAGGAAGCGGAGCGCTAGGAAACAGGCCGGGCCGCCCATGCCGGAGCTTCCCGAGGTCGAGACGATCGCGCGCGACCTGGCAGCGGCCGTCGTGGGCGCGACCGTCAGCGCCGTGTGGGGCAGCGGTCTGGGGCTGCACCTGGGGCGGGCCGTCGATCTGGGCGGCGTGCGCCGCGTGACGGCCGGCCGCCGCATCCGCGCCGTGCGCCGCAAGGGCAAGTACCTGCTCTTCGACTTCGAGCCGGGTGCGGGCGTGGTCGTGCACCTGGGCATGTCCGGGCGCCTGCGTGTCGAGCCGGCGACCGCGCCGCGGGCCGTGCACACGCACGTGGCGCTGGCGTTCGACGACGGGCGCGAGCTGCGCTTCGTCGATCCGCGCCGCTTCGGCTGGGTGGCGCCCGGCACGCCGCTGGAGGCGCGGCCCGAGCTGGTGGCGCTGGGACCCGATCCGCTGACCGAGCTGGACGCGGGCGAGCTGGCGCGGTTGATGACGGGGGCGCGCGCGCCCATCAAGGCGTTCCTGCTGGATCAGACGCGCATCGCGGGGCTGGGGAACATCTACGTCAGCGAGGCCCTGCACCGGGCCCGCATTCACCCCGCCTCGCCGGCCGGACGTCTGCCGGCGCAGGCGCCCGCGCTGCTGGCCGCCATCCGCGCCGCGCTGGAGCAAGGGATCCGCAACCGGGGGACGACCCTGCGCGATTACGTCGACGCGAGCGGCACGCCCGGCAACAACGCGGCCGCGCTGCTGGTGTACGGTCGCGCGGGCGAGCCCTGTCCAACGTGCGGCGCACCCATCCGGCGCAGCGTCGACAGCGGTCGCGCCACCTATTTCTGCGCCGCCTGCCAGCGGCGCCAGCCCGCCGGGCGGTCGATGGCGCGAAGGCGCGGGCCGACCGTAGCGCCCCAGGCGGAAGGCGCGGCGAAGACGGTGGCGAATCGGGGAAGAACTGCCCGTACGATCACGAAGAAGGCCAACATGGCCGCCAATCGCCCCACATCCGCCACGCCGGCTTCGACGCGAAGAAGTCGTCCAGCACCGGCCAGCGGCCGCGCCAAGGCGCCGCGGCGGTCCGGTGGACCCGGCCGCCAGCCTCGCAGAAAGGCTCTCCCATGAAGCGCGTCCTGTTAATCTTCGCCGTCGTGGCCGGAATCGCTGGAACCCGAGCGGACGCGGTCGCCGCGGGCGCGGTGGCGCCGGCGGACCTCGAGGCGCGCACCTTCACCGATGACAGCGGCCACGTCTTGCCGTACCGGATCTACGTCCCCCGGAACCTGCCCGCCGACAGGAAGGTGCCGCTGGTCCTGTTCCTTCATGGCTCGGGCGGCCGGGGAAACGACAACCTGCACCAGCTGACGGATCAACCGGCGCCGCTGGTGTTCGTGCAGCCCGACAATCAGGCGCGCTGGCCGCTGTTCATGGTGGCGCCGCAGTGCCCGCTGGATCAGCAATGGGTCGCCATGCCGTGGGGCGCGCCCACGGGCAAGGGCCAGCGGCCGGCGCAGCCGACGTGGCCGATGGCGGCGACCATGGCGTTGATCGATCAGCTGCAGAAGCAATATCCGTCCATCGATGCAAAGCAGCTGTACGTCACCGGCATGTCGATGGGCGGCTTCGGAACCTACGACGCGGCCGCGCGCAACCCCGGCAAATGGCGCGCCGCCGTCCCCATCTGCGGTGGCTACGACGAGACCCAGGTCGGCCCGCTGGTGAACCTGCCGCTGTGGGCGTTTCACGCCGCCGACGATCCGACCGTCTCGGTGTCGCGCACGCGCGAGATCATCGCCGCCATCCGCAAGCTGGGCGGCCACCCGCGTTACACGGAGTATCCCGCCTCGGCCCACCACGGACATTTTTCGTGGATCCCCGCCTATGGTGATCCCGAGCTGCTGCCCTGGATGTTCGGCGCGCCCGCCGGCAAGGCGGCGGAGAACGCGCCGGGCAAGGCGCCGGCAAGCACGGCGGCAAAACCGGCCGCACCGGCGGTCGAACCCGCGCACGGCACGAAGGCGAAGTAGCGATCCGCCCGCTTCATTCGGCCGGCAGGTCGCGCAGCGCGCGCTCCAGCGCGGCCAGCGGCAGCCGAACATTCTCCTCGTCTATCAGCGCGTCGATCTCGCGGGTGCGATCCTGCTCCGCCAGCTGCGCCTCGGCGCGGTGGCCCAGCTGGCCGACGGCGCGCTCGACGGTGCGGAACAGGATCTCCTCGGGATCGGGCGACCAGCGGCCGAGCGCGCCGTGGATGGCGCCCAGGTCCAGACGTATCCGTGGCAAGTCGATGCGGAAGAACACGGCCGAGGCGCCCTCGATGATGCCGCGCGCGTAGGCCTGGAAGCGCTCGACCGCGTCGTCGATCGCCGCCGTGACGTCGGCCGCCCAGGCGGCCACCACGGGATCCCGAACAGGGGGCACCGCCACGTCCGGGGGCTCGAGCGCCGTCACCAGCGCCGCTCGCGTGGCGGCGGTCGCGCGCGCCGTCGCGTCGTCGAGAAGGTCGGCCAGGAACGTCTCGTCGCCGGTGTCCGCGCGATGCTCGCCGAACAGCCAGGCGCGCGGCCGGACCAGCTCGCGCACCTCGCTGGCGGCCGTGCGGAAGCCCTCGTTCAGCCGCGCGCGCAGCGTGACACGCTCGGCGGCCAGCGCCGAACGGAGCCGGGCCTCGCCCTCGGCCAGCGCGCGGCGCGCCGCCGCGCTGGTCGCCTCGCCCGGCGCCGGCGCGGGCAGCAGCGCCCGCGCTTCCTCGAGGAAGCGTCCCAGGGCGGCCGTCGCCGTGGCGCGCTTCAGCTCGCGCGCGTGGGCGAAGAACGACTCCTCCAGCTGCGCCTCGAACGCCACGAAGCCGCTCGCCTTCAAGGCGGCGCCGTCGCCGCGACGGCGCGCCGCCAGGGCCGCCAGCGCCGCCAGCGGCAGCACGCTCTCCAGCAGCGCGCCCAGCTCGTCGCGGACGTGCCGCAAGATGGACGCGACCTCGTCCGGCTCGGCGCGATCGATCTTGTTCACCACGCCCAGCACCTTCTTGTTCGCCGCCTGCGCCAGGTTCAGGGCCGCGCGCTCGCTCGCCTTGGCTGCCTGTCCGGCGGCGAACACCCACACCAGCGCGTCGGCCTCGACCAGGAAGTCGCGCGCCACCTTCTCGTGCTCGGGCCGCAGCGAGTTCAGGCCCGGCGTGTCGACGATCTCGACCCGACGCAACGACTCGACGGGGGCGAAGATCTCCACCTGTCGGATCGCCGTCGCCTCGGCGTCGCCCAGCTCGCGCAGGAACGGGCCCACTGACGACGGCCCGAGATCGCGCGTCGTCCCGTCGTGATAGCTGACGCGCCCGCCGCCCGAGCCATAGCGGAGCACGTTGATCGTCGCCGTCGTGGGCGTCACGCCGACGGGCGCCACGTCGGCGCCGGCCAGCGCGTTCACCAGCGACGACTTGCCCGCGTTGAACTCGCCCATCACCGCCACCAGCAGCGGGCGGCCGAACGCCTCGGCGGCGCGCGCCATCGGCACCGCCAGCGCCGCCAGCACCGGCTCGCGCTCGGCCAGCGCTTCGGCCCACGCCAGCATGCCCACGACGTCGCCCGCCGGCAACGGCGCTGGCGCGCGCCGCCGCACCACGAAGCGGCGCGCGGCCGAGTCGGGCGCCAGGCGGGCCAGGCTCTTGATCTGCGCGGCGCTGGGCGTGCCCGCCACCAGCGCCCGCGCCGCATCGAAGGCGCCGTCGCGGCCGTCGCCGTGCTGCAGGGCCTCGCCCACCGCCGCGAGCTGCTCCGTGCCGAGCGCCCGCGCCAGCCAGACGGCGAAGGGCGGCGCCCCCGGCCCCAGCACGGCCGCTTCCTGGCGCGCGGCCTCCATGGCGCCGCTGAAGTCACCCCGGGTGGCCCGCACGTCGCCGGCGCAACGCCAGGCCTCCGCCGCCTCCGCCGGTGCGCTCCCTGGCGCCAGCGCGGTCGCCGCCTCGGCCTCGGCGAGCGCGCCGGCCGTATCGCCTAGCGCCAGTCGATGGCGCGCGCGGGCCGTTCTCACCGCGGCGTCGTCGGGCGCGCGCTCGACGGCCTCGTCCAGCAGGCGGGTCGCGGTGGCGCGGTCGGCCGCGCCCGCGGCCGCCTGCACCAGCAGGCGCGCCTGACCGCCCGGAAGGCGCGCTGCCCGGGCCAGCCACTCGGTGCCCTCCCCTTCGCCGGTCGCCAGCAGCGACTGTCCGAACGCGGTCACGGTCTCGCCGTCGTCGGGCAGCGCCTCCACCGCTTTCCGCAGCTCGCGCACCGCCTTGCTCCACTGCCCGGCGCGCGCGTACAGCTGGCCCAGCGTCGCCTGGGCGCGCGGCCGCGCCTCGGGGGACAGCGGCTGCGTCAGCGCGCGGCGCAGGGCATCGCGCGCCGGCTCGAAGCGGCCCAGCCGCGCCAGCGCCTGGCCCAGACCCAGCCAGGACCGCGCGTCCCCGAAGTGCAGATCCACGGCGCGGCCGAACGCCGCCACGGCCGCCTCGTCGTCGCCGCGCATCGCCGCCAGCTCGCCCTGCGCCGCCGGTACGTCACCCAGGCGGGGGTGGCGCCGGGCCAGCTCGGCCAGCCGCTCCGCCGCCTCGCCATACTGGCCGCGGTCGGCGAAGCCCCGCGCCAGCGCGATCTCGTCGCGCGCGCGGGTCTCGGTGTCGCCGTTCTCGCCGACCAGCTCGTCCAGCGTCCCGGCGATGCGATCGAAGATTCCCATGCCCGGCGCGGCTCAGGTTTCCCAGACGGTCTGGCGGACGTCGGCCATCTGCTCGTCGATCGACTTCAGCTCGCGCACCGCCGCGTCGACGGTCGCCGCCTCGGAAGAGGTGCCGGCGACGTCGGCGTGCACCTTCTTCTCCGCCAGCGCGCGATCCAGGACCTCGGCGATGCCCCGGGCCAGCGCCGCGCCCGCCTGGGCCACGAACTCGCTCAGCCGCGCGCCGAAGGTGTCGATGGCCTCGTCCAGCTTCGGTCCCAGCAGCGCGGCCACGCGGTCCACCGCCTCGGGCGCGCGGTCCTTCGCCTCCGCCTTGAGCTCGCGGCCGATCTTTCCCCGCAGCACCACGGCCAGCACAGGCGCGGCCAGCGCCAGCACGCCGCCCACCAGCCCGTTCACGAACAGGAACACCGTCGTCCCCAGCGCGCCCAGCGCGAACACCGACGCGTCGTACTTCAGCGTGTCGATCTTCAGCTCGATGCGCGTCTCCGTCGGACCCAGCTCGGCGGCCACGGCGTCCGTCACGTCGCGCACGTTCTCGTTGGCGACCTCGAGGATCTTCTCCGCCAGCCGCTCCAGCTCGGCGGCGATCATCTCGCCCTCCCCTTCCAGCCAGGCCTTCCAGGTGTCCTGGATGAAGAAGGACAGGTAACGGCGGATGTCGTGGCCGTCGACCTTCTGCAGATCGGCCGCCAGCGCCTGGCGCAGCTCGCCGGTGAACTGCGCCAGGTCCTGCCGCACGCGCGCCTTCAGCGCCGCCGTCTCGGCGCGGATGGTGCCGGCGGCGGCGTCCAGGCCCTTCTGGCCGGCGCTCAGGCGGGCGCGCGCCCGGCCGATGCGCTCTTCCAGCTCGGGCAGCGGCAGCTCCAGCGAGCGCCGCCGCATGGCCAGGCTCTGCCGCACGAACGCCGACAGCCGGGCGCCGTCCGCCAGCGCGTGGTCCAGCAGCAGCCGGCGCCGATCCGTGCCCACCGTCGCGCCGATGTGCGCCAGCAGCGGTGCGAAGCCGGACAGCTCGCGCTTGCCCGCCAGCTCGCGGCGCGCCGAAACCGGGAAGATGGCCGGCTCGGGCACGATGCGCCCCAGGTGCTCGCGCGCGAAGCGCGTCGTCTCCGCTAGCTCGGCCTCGTCCAGCAGATCGGTCTTGGCGATGACGAAGATCAGGCGCTCGCGCGACGAACGCAGGATGCGCTCCTCCAGGAACTGCCGCTCCGACGCGGTCAGGATCTGCGTGGCGTCCAGCAGGAACACGGCCGCGTCGGCGCGCGGGATGTAGCTGTACGTGATCTCGGCCCGCTGCTCGTTGATGTCGTTCACGCCGGGGGTGTCGACGATGGTCAGCCGCCCCTCCAGCACCGGCGCCGGCACCTGCACGTCGAGGTGATGGATGGCGCCGCGGTCGGCGTCGCCGTCGCTTCGTCGGGGCGCCGCGGGATTTCCCGCCAGCCCCTCGACAGTGGCGTACTCCGCCAGGTGGGTGGGATCGATGGGAAGGCGCTCGCCCGACTCCAGCACCAGCTCGGCCTTCGGCACGGGCCCGTGCGACAGATGCGCCAGCACCGCGGTGGTGGGCGTGATGCCGGTGGGCAGCACCGGCTGCCCCAGCAGCGCGTTCACGAACGTCGACTTGCCGTGGTTGAACTCGCCCAGCACCACCAGCGAGAAGCGCTCCTCGTCCAGCTTGGGGATGCGGACCGTGCGGATGTCGCGGGCCACTGAGGCCAGCCCCGCCACGTCGGCCGCCTCGGCCAGGCGCGCCAGCACCGCGCGGATGGCCGCCTTGCGATCGTCCAGCGTCCGGGCCGTGCTGTCGCTCATCGCAGCACCGCCAGCAGCCCGGCGACCTGCGCGTCGCACTCTTCCTTCGACATCCCGGCCACCGCCTGGTCCTGCCCCTGGGGGACGGGGCCGCGGATCGCGCTCTTGTAGTACGTCGTCTGCCCGAACAGCCGCAATGCCGCCACGCGCTTCGGAAGATAGGGATGCGAACGCCCCAGCTCCTCGAAGCGGCCCGGCCCGCGCGACTCCTCCATCTGGCGCAGGTACTCGTCCAGGTTGATCTCGCTGTACAGCTTCTTCGAGCCGAGCGCCAGCTTGACCATGCACCCGATAGACGCGTCGAGATCGCGCGTGCACAAAAGCCCGCTGCGGTCGCAGGTGATCTCGGCGCGGCGGGCCCAGGCCTTCAGCGCCAGCACCGCCGGCCGCGCGCCCCACTGCAGCAGCGTGCCGCCCATGTGGTCCAGGAAGTACAGCGTCGTCAGGTAGACCGCGTGGTCGTTCTGGATGTGGCCGCACTCGTGCCCGATGACGTCCAGCAGCTCCAGCTCGCTGAGGTGGTCGACCAGCGCGGCGTTCAGCACGATGTAGGCCTCGTCGCTGGTGCCGAACGTGTGCGCGTTCAGCGAGCCGATGTTCGGCGACACGTACAGCGTGGGCACGGCGATCTGCAGCGTGTCGGCGCAGCGCACCGCCAGCTTGTGCAGGTTGGGGAACTGCTTCTCCGTCACCTTGACGGACGTCCCCAGCATGCGGCTCCGCTCGACCGTCTGCCAGAACCGCACCGTCGCCTCGGCCGCCAGGGTGACCGGGCGGACCTTGTTCAGGGTCTGGCGGACCTTCAGGTCTCCTGCGTAGGCGTACGCCGCGCCTTCGCGGGCCCGCGTCTGGGCGGCGCCCTTCCGGGCCGCCACGTAGTCTGCGAACGACAGATCGATTTTGGCCACGGCCCAATCATAGGATATCCGGCCGGCGGCGCCGGCGCGCGCCCCGGTCGCTTTTCGCCCCTGCCTCGGTCATAAAATAGCCCCTTCGCCATGACCACCGCCGCAACCTTCCCTGTCGCCGTTCCCGTCGATCCCGCCATCGAGCCGCAGGCCGTGGGCGCGGAGCAACTGGGCTACATGCGGCAGGCGCTGGCGGCGGCCGAGGCGGCCACGGCGCGCGGCGAGGTGCCCGTGGGCGCCGTCATCGTCGCGGGCGGCGCCGTCATCGCCGTGGCGCACAACGAGCGCGAGACCGCGAACGACCCGACGGCGCACGCCGAGGTGCTGGCCCTGCGCCGCGCCGCCGCCACGCTGGGAAGCTGGCGCCTGACCGACGCCGAGCTGTACGTGACGATGGAGCCCTGCCCCATGTGCGCCGGCGCCATCGTCAACGCGCGCGTGCGCCGCGTGTACTACGGCTGCCACGATCCCAAGGCGGGCGCCGTGCGCTCGCTGTACCAGATCCTCGACGATCGGCGCCTCAACCACCGCGTCGACGTCGTGCCCGGCGTGCTGGGACAGGAGGCCGCCGGCCTGCTGCGCGGCTTCTTCGAGCGCCTGCGCCGGTGAAAGGCCCAGGCGCGCCGGGGACGGCGCGGCCGCTCGCATCCGCGTCTGCGGCCGAGCGCGTGACGCCTCAAGGTGTCGGGGGGGCGCTGCCCGCGGGATGGGGCGCGGCCGGTGTGCCTGGAGGCGCGGCGGCGGGGGGCGGGGTCACGGTCTTCATGTACTCGTCGATCACGCCGCGGACGCTGGCGTCCTTCAGCACGACCGATATCTCGATGCGACGGTTGCGCTCGAAGGCGGCCTCCGTCTTCGCCGGGTCGAGGGGGCGAAATTCGGAGTACGCGGACGAGGCGAAGTACGCGCCGTACGACTGCTCGAGCGCGCGGTTCGTCTCGAACATGTAGTTCAGGACGGCGTCGGCGCGCTTGGCGGAGAGATCGCGGTTGTAGGCCGAGGTGCCCCGCTCGTCGGTGTGGCCCTGCACCAGGATCACGTCGACGTTCTCGCGCACGGCCGGATCGGCGAGCACCCGCGCGAACGCCTGGGCCAGCGTGGCCAGCAGCCGCTTGCCCTCCGGCTTGATGGTGTACGAGTTGTACTCGAACACCAGGCTCTCGCCGATCAGGATGTTGCCGTTGTCGGCGACGGCGACGCGCGGCGCGCCGCCGGGCTCGCGGCCGCGCCCGCCCCCAGCTGCTCTTCCAGGGCGCCCTTCACCTTGTTCAGCACGTCCACGCGCAGGACGGCGATGCCCTGCAGGCGCGCCCGCACGGCGGCCAGCTCGCGGTTGCCGGCCTCTACGCGATCCTCCGACAGCCGCAGGCGGTTCTGCCCCGCCTCGATCTCGGCCGTGGTGGCGCGCAGCTGGTCGCCCAGCAACTTCAGCCGCCCCTCGGCGTCGGTGATCTGGCGGCGCGACTCGGCCAGGCGGCGCGTCGCCGCCTCCAGGTTGCGGCCCGCGATCAGGTTCTGCATGTACGCCAGCAGCATCAGCACGAAGAAGATCAGCGTCACCGTCGAGGTGAGATCGGCGAACGAGGGCCAGAAGTTCTCGTTGCCCTCGTCGATCAGCGGCTGTCGCGCGCGGCGCATGTCGGTGTCTCCCCTGCCGTCGTCAGCTTCGCCCGCGCGAGTTCAGCGTCGTCACCTCGCGCTTCAACGTCTCGCTCAGGTCGCCGAACGCCAGGCTCATGCGCTGGATGTTGTCCTTCAGGTGCAGGTTGAACTCGCGGAAGTCGCGCGTCGTCCCCGAGAACGTGTTCAGCGCGCCCTGGAACTGTCCGACGGCCGACTCCAGCGCCGCCACCGACTGTCCGAACCGCGCCACCAGCGGCTCGAGCGCGCCGCCGCCCGCGACCACCGTCGCGCCGCCCGCCCCGGCCTGGCGATGCGCCGCCATCAGCACGTTGTCCAGGTAGTCCTCCAGCTGGACCGTGAACGCCGTGCGCCGATCGGCCACGTTGAAGAACACCCCCGCCAGCGTCATCACGATGGCGGAGGCGATGCCGAACAGCGACGTGGCGAACGCCAGCGACATGCCCGACAGCGCCTGCGTCAGTCCCTTGGTCAGGGCCTCGGTGACGTCGGCCACGCCGGCGGTGCTGCCCGACACCAGCGTGGCCAGCTTCCCGATCGACATGGTCAATCCCGTGAACGTTCCCAGCAGACCCAGGATGATCGTCAGGCCCGTGGCCGCCTTCACGAACCTTTCGCCGGCCAGCAGGCCGCCCATGTCCGACTGGATGTTGTGCTCGATGATGGCCTGCGTGTTGACGTCACCGCTGTGCTGCACGGCCGCCTGCTGTACCTCGCGCGCGATCTGGCCCAGCGTCTGCGAGCGGAAATCCGGCGGCACCTGGCCCAGGTTGCGCCGCACGTCGGCGCTCAGCAGCGCGTAGCGCCCGCGGACGTAGGCGGTCACCAGCAGCGCGACCACGACCAGGACGACGATCGCCGCCATCACGAGGTATCCGCTGAACCCGACCAGCGGCAAGCTTCCCAGGAGAGAGTCGCGCATGCGTTCCTTTGCGTCCTTTCAGGCGGGGCGGATGCGCTCGTCTTCTAACACGCGCCTCGTCGTCGGAACTGGACGAAATCGACCGGCTTGGCGGGCAGCCTCGATTCGATATCTTGCGCGCCGTGAAGTTCGCCTCTCGCACGGTCCGTGGCGCCCTCTTCCTTGCCTGCGCGGTTCTCGGCGGGCTGCCCCTCTCCGGCGGGTGCTCCTACATCTTCGTCACTCCTCCCCGGTCCGACTATTACGGGGGCCCGGTGGCCGGCGACTGCACCAGCAACGTCGCCGCGCCGGTCATCGACACGCTGTTGACGACGACCAACCTGTTCTCGACCCTGTACGTGGCTGGCGAGAACAACGTCACCAACAAGGGGCAGGCGGTCGGTGTCGGGCTGCTGGCGACGGGGTTCTGGTTGTCGTCCGCCATCTACGGCTACTACAACACCAGCAAGTGCAGTGATCTCCGGAACGGTGAGGACCAGGGGCCCTACCGCCGGCCCGTGCGCGTCCGGCGGACGGTGCTGACGGCGCCGCCCCAGCCGACACCGATGCAGCCGCCGCCGCAGCAGCAGCCGCCGGGGACCACGCCGCAAGCGCCGCTTCCGCCGGCACCTCCGCCCTATCCCTCCGATGGTGCGGGCGGCGCGGCAGGAGCAGCAGGAGTGGGAGGGGTGGGAGGACCGGTCGCTCCCGCCCCGCCGGCACCTGTCGCGCCCGCGCTCCCGCGGGCTCGCCAGCAGATGGACCAGGACGATCCCGGATGAGAAATACGGCGGATAACTTCTCGCCCCACCTGTGCCCTCCCGCGACGTTGCCGGCCTAAGTGAACGGCATTGGCGCTAGGGCGTCCGCTCGGGCGCGTCCAGCACGGCGCGCACGGCGCGCAGCAGGGTGTCGGGATCCAGCGGCTTGGGGATCGTCTCGACGCCCATGTCCTTCAGGAACGACGCCGGCAGCGCCTCGGCTCCGTAGCCGCTGGCGAACAGGAACCTGGCCCGGGGCTGCTGCAGGCGGATCCGCTCGCAGGCCTCCCGCCCGCTCATACGGGGCATGACCGCGTCGAACAGGTACAGATCGAACTTCTCGACGGTGGCGGCGGCGACGGCGTCGGCGCCGTCAGCCGCCGTCGTCACCTGATAGCCGGCCCCCTGCAGCACGCGCTTCAGCAGGTGCAGTACGTGCGGCTGATCATCGGCCACCAGGATGCGCTCGTCGCCCCTGGGCACCGCGCCGACGATCTTCTTCGCGACCTGGGTGGCCTCCTGCTCCGCCGCCGGCAGGTACACCTTGAACGCGGTGCCGATGCCGACCTCGGAGTAGGCGTGGATCATCCCGCCGTGCTGCTGGATGATGCTCCAGGTGACGGCCAGGCCCAGGCCCGTGCCCTCGCCGTGCGACTTCGTCGTGAAGAACGGCTCGAAAACCCGCTCGAGGATGGCGGGCGGCATGCCCACGCCCGTGTCGCTGACGGTGATCAGCACGTAACGCCCGGGCCGCGCCCAGGGGTGGGCGCGCCGGTAGTCGCCGTTCACCACCACCTGCTCGGTCTCGATGGTCAGCCGCCCGCCCGAGGGCATGGCGTCGCGCGCGTTCAAGGCCAGGTTCATCAGCACCTGCTCCAGCTGGAACGGGTCCAGCTGCAGCTTGGGTAATGCCGCGCCCGCGATCACGTCCGTCTGGATGTTCGCCGGCAACAGGCGGCGCACCAGACCCATGAACCCCTGCACGGTGGCGTTGATGTCGACGGTCTCGACGCGCAGGGGCTGCTTCTGCCCCAGCATCAGCAGCTTCTGGGTCAGCTGGCTGGCGCTCCCCTCGGCGTCGCGGATCAGGTCCAGGTCCGCCCGTTGCTCGGGGGTCAGCGGCGTGCTCTCGCCCAGCAGCTTCACGCTCAGCCTGATGACGGTCATCAGGTTGTTGAAGTCGTGCGCCACGCCGCCGGCCAGCAGGCCCAGGCTCTCCAGCCGCTGTCGCTGGGCCAGCCGCGCGTGCAGCTCCAGCCGCTCGCGGTCCCGCTTGCGCAGGATCATCCGGGCCAGCGCCACCGAGGTCATGTTCGCCATCTGCACCAGCAGGCGCAGGGCTTCCTCGTCGACCGGCACCACGCCCTCGTCGCCGAACGTGCCGCAACCCAGGATGCCCAGCGTGTGATCGACCACGCTCATCGGGATGTTGACCACCGTGCGGTTGCCCAGCTGCCGGGTCACCTCGGGGAAGTCTCCCTGCTGCGCGTCGGCGATCACCACCGGCCCCTCGTCGCGAAGCAGCGCCTCGACCAGCGGATCGCCCGCGCGCGGGATCACGGGGACGATCTGGCGTATGGCCGCCGTGCGCGGCCCGGCGGCGGCGACCAGCTCCAGCTCGCTCTGGTCCTCCCGCTCGCACACGTACAGCCAGGCATTCGGCAGGCCGAAACGGGCGGTCACCTCGTCGCGCACGAGCGCGACGAGCTCATCATAAGTTTCGACCCGGCGTAGCTGGCGCGAAAACGAGTCGAGCGCCAGGGCGGTGGCGACCGGCTCCAAGATTTCATAAGGCAAGCGCCGGGCACTCTAGCTCGTCTTCGGCTATTCCGGAATTTGTTGTCGTTCCACGGCGCAATGGCCCAGCCCGCCGCGCCGGGCGGGCCGCGGGCTCGGCGGTTCGCGGTCCGTGGCTCAACCGCCCGCGACGATCAGCCGGACATTCGAAACGAAGGTGTCCAGCGCCTTGCGCGTCCGGGATTCGAAACGGCGGGCCAGCAGCGGGCCGACCACGGCCCACAAGATCACCTGGCCCAGCAGCGCGGCCAGCGTGGCCGTCCGGGCGTCCGCCGCCTGCTCGCCGTCGAAGGCCAGCGAGAACACCACGCCCAGCGACAGCCCCAGCGCCAGCATCAACCCCAGCGGGAAGACGTGCACCAGCCGGCTGAGATAGGCGGCGCCCCCCAGCTCGGCCGCGACCGACAGGCGCCCCTCCTGCATCGACAGCCGCAGGCGCGAGGCCCCCAGCAGCGGATGGCGGAGCGAGCCGACCGAGGGCGGCGCCGTCAGTTCGGCCGAGGAGGCCGTCTTGCCCGCCAGCCGGAATCCCGCCGCAGCCAGCACGACCAGCGACGTGCGTAGCGCGCGCTCGCCGTCGTCGCCCAGGGCGACGGACGTGTCGTACGTCGGGGATCGTGCCGAGCCGCGTTTTCGAGGCGCCACCGCGGCCGATCCTCGTCGGTGCGCGCCGGCCCCGTCAAGCGGTGGCGCGGACGGCGCGAAAACAACCCCGCCCGACAGGACGAGAGTTTGCCGCCGGGGGCTGCTGTCGCCAGGGCCCTGCGCGCGCCCGGCTGCTATGGTGGCGCGGATGTCGCTACGGGCCCCGCTGGCGGTTCCGGTCGAGGTTCGCTCCCAGGAGGGCGCGGGCGAGGTGCGCCGCGCGTTTCGACTGTCCGCCAACGTCGGCGAGGACGGCCTGCGCCTGGTCAGGCCGGCGCCCTTCGACGTGGGCCGGCCCGTCGCGATCTCGTTCACGCTCCCCGACGCGGACGCCGTGGTGGTGCGGGCGGAGGTCGGGCTGGCGGACGAGGACGGCGAGGGCGAGGCGGGGGGGCGCGAGCTGACGTTCGTGGGGGCGCCGGCCGACGTCAGGCTGACCCTCCATCGCTACGTCGTCGAGCGGCTCGGCCTACCGGCCCTCTGAGGGGCGGCGCCACGCCACCTTCGTGCGGGTCGATTTCTTGAATCCCTTTTCCACGCGGGGCATCGATCGCGTCGCTCGAAGAAGCTGGACAGGGAAACGCTGACGTTGACTGACTTTGGACCGCCAACCGGAGATGACTGGATGAAGACACTGACCTCGACCTTTCTCATGGCTGTCGCCTTGACGTTCGGGCTGGCAGCGCGCGCCGACGAGACCGCGAAGCCCAGCGCGCCCGCCGTCAAATCGCCTGCTCCCGCCGCCACCACCGCGAAGCCGGCGGCCAAGGCCGAGGCGCCCGCCATCCCCCAGAAGGCGGCCATCGACTGGGAGAAGATGAGCAAGGACGAGCGCAAGAAGTACATGAAGGCGACCGTCCTGCCCGCGGCGAAGAAGATGTTCGCCGCCTACGACGCCAAGAAGTACAGCAAGGTCACCTGCGCGACCTGCCACGGCCCCGGCGCCGCGAACGGCAGCTTCAAGATGCCGAACCCCGAGCTGCCCAAGCTGCCGAAGAGCCCCGAGGGCTTCAAGGAGCTGGCCGAGAAGAAGCCCGAGATGATGAAGTTCATGGGCCAGACCGTGAAGCCCACGGTGGCGGCGTTGCTGGGCCTGGAGCCCTGGGAGCCCCAGAATCCGAAGGGCTTCGGCTGCATCGGCTGCCACGAGAGCATGAAGTAGCGACGGCGCCGCCGGGCCCGCGGGCATGACGCAATGTCGTCGTGCCCGTGGCGCCGGCAGCCTGATTGTCTGACGGCTGCCCGTTCCGTGCGGCACGCGGGCGGTAACGCGGCGCCGCTATGGCAAAAGCCGCGTTCACAGGGGAGAATCCCGGGGCTTTGCCGCTGGTGCCCCGAGAGAAGATCGACGATGTCCGGGATCGCACGAACATCGTGGACGTCGTCAAGCGCTACGTCGAGCTGAAGCGCGCCGGCACCGGCAGCTGGAAGGGGCTGTGCCCCTTTCACACCGAGAAGACGCCGTCCTTTCACGTGCACGAGACGCGGCAGTTCTTCCACTGCTTCGGCTGCGGAGAGAAGGGCGATGTCTTCGGGTTCCTGCAGAAGATCGAGCAGCGCTCGTTCACCGAGGTGCTGCGCGATCTGGCCCAGCAGGCGGCCGTCGAGCTGCCCGAACGGGAGATGTCCCCGGGCGAGCGGCGGGCCCGGCAAGAGGCCGAGTCCGAGCGGGATCGCCTGCTGCGCGTGATGGAGCTGGCGACGGCGTTCTTCGAGAGCTGCTTCGCGGCGCCGCCCGGCGAGGCCGCCCGCGCCTACGTCGCCCAGCGCGGCATCGGCGCCGAGACCCTCAAGCGCTTCCGCGTCGGCTACGCGCCCGCCGGATGGAAGGCCCTGCAAGAGCATCTGAGCGGCAAGGGCGTGGCCAGCGGCGACGCCGAGCGCCTGGGGCTGGTCGGCGTCAACGAGCGCGGCCGCTACGATTTCTTCCGTGACCGCGTCATGCTGCCGGTGTTCGATCGGCAGAAGCGCGTGATCGGCTTCGGCAGCCGCCTGCTGGATCCCGAGGCGAAGGACCGCAAGTACGTCAACTCGCCCGACTCGCCGCTGTTCCACAAGAAGGAGTGCCTGTACGGCCTGCACGTGGCGCTGGACGCCATTCGCAAGAGCGGCACCGCCATCGTCGTCGAGGGGAACTTCGACGTGCTGGCCCTGCACGAGGCCGGCATCGAGGAGGCGGTCGCCCCCATGGGCACCGCGCTGACCATGGAACAGGTGGGGATGCTGGCGCGCGTGGCGCGCCGGGCGGTGGTGATCTTCGACGGCGACACCGCCGGCAAGCGCGCGGCCGAAAAGGCGGTGCCGCTGTTCGTGGACGCCGACCTCGACGGGCGGGTGGCGCGCCTGCCGGGGGGACAGGATCCCGACGACTTCGTCCGCCAGCACGGCGCGGCCGCGTTCCGCCAGCTGACCGAGGCGGGGCGGCCCATGCTCGACCAGTTCATCCAGGACGCCGCGCAGGAGACGACGGTGCCCGGGCGCATCGCCACCCTGGAGAGCGTGGCCGCGCTGCTGGTGCGGGTGAAGGACCGCACGACGCAAGAGCTGTACGCCCAGCGGCTGACGGCCGTGCTGGGATTGACGCCGGCGCAGGTGACGCGCGCGCTGCGCGAGGCGCGCGAGCAGGCCCAGGCCCAGCGCGAGCGGAGCGCCGCCGCCCGCGCCCACGACGGGTCGGCGGAGGCGACCCCGGCCGCGGCGACGCCCGCGCCGGCGCCCGCCGTGCCCGAGCGCACGCTGCCCCGCGACGAGATGGAGCTGCTGGCGTTGCTGGTGACCTATCCCGAGGTGGTGAACACCGAGGAGGCGGCGCGGGGCGGCGACCTGCTGGTCGATCCGGCGGCGCGGGAGCTGTACCGGACGGCGCGCGAGGCGCTGGCGAACACGGGGCGGCTGGACGTGCCGGCATGGCTTGAAGCAGGCCCCCCCGACGTGCGACGATCGTTGTCGGCGGCGCTCATGGACGGGGGGCTCTCTCAGGCTGACAACCCATCCGCGAAACTGCGGGCGCTGACGGCCCGCCTGGAGCTTCAACGCGTGGAAGCGGAAATCTCGATGACGTTGCGACTTCTGGAGCAGGCCCGCAGCCGGGGCGATGTCGACGCCATGAACGCCGCGCTGAGGCGCCACCAGGCGCTGGGCACCGCGAAACAGGGTTTGAAGACGGCGCTGCAGAGGCCCTGAGCATGATGCGCGACGACGACGACGAGCCGGCCGTCGAGCCCGGCGACGACGAGGACAGCGCGGCGACGGCCGCGCGCCGCGCGCCGGGCAAGACCCCCGGCCGCAACGGCGTTCGGGGCCGGGGGCGACCGCGCCGCGAGGTGAAGGAGTCCGCCGCCACCGCTCCCAGCGCCGGGGGACCGCCGGCCGGCAGGGACAACGATCACAAGAAGCGGGAGCTGATCTCGCTGGGCAAGGCCAAGGGCTTCCTGACCTACGACGAGGTCAACGAGCACATGCCCGAGAACATCCTCTCGTCCGAGCAGATGGACGAATGGCTGTCCGCCTTCGCCGGCGCCGGCATCGAGCTGGTCGAGGCGCCGGTGAAGGGGGCGCCGGACGAGGCCGACAAGGGGGTGCGCGCCGCCGTCGAGGAGGACGACGACGCGGTCGAGGCGGAGGGCGACGGGAAGCGCGACGCCGAGCCGCGCGAGGCCGCCGACGAGGCGCCCGAGGTCGTCGAGGAGGGCGCGGACGACAAGGCCGACGCCGACGCGCCCGACGACGATCGCACCGACAAGGACGATCGCGAGGAGGAAGAGGACGCCGAGAGCTACGCCAAGACGAACGATCCGGTGCGCCTTTACCTGCGGCGCATGGGCTCGGTGGCGCTGCTCAGCCGCGAGGGCGAGGTCGAGATCTCGAAGCGCATCGAGGACGGCGAGCGCCAGATCCTGCAGGTGGTGCTGAACTCGTCCGTCGCCATCGAGGACATCCTCGAGCTGGGCGACAAGGTGCGCAGCGGCCAGATCCGCGTGAAGGAGGTGGTGAAGGACGCGGACGACGAGGATCCCGAGTTCAACGAGCAATTCCACATCGACCGCGTCTGCGGTGTGATCGAGAAGGTCCGGAAGCTGTACCGGGACCGCGAGGCGGTGGAGGAGAAGCGGGCCAAGGCCGCCGAGGCGCAGCAGAGGAAGCTGGCCAAGCAGAGCGAGAGCCTGAAGTGGCAGGTGCTGGAGGCGCTGGCCGAGCTGCGTCTGAACAAGCGCATCGTCGACCGCGTGGTGTTCAAGCTGAAGCAGTTCGTGGCCCGCATCGACCAGGCCAACCTGGAGATCATCGACTGCGAGCAGCGCTCGGGGCTGTCCGGCGCCGAGCTGAAGGACACGCTGCGCGAGATGCGCACCTCGCCGGTGCGCCAGAAGGCCATCGCCAAGAAGCTGGGCTTGCGCCCGGGCGAGATCGAGGCGATGTCGGCCGTGGTCGCCGCCGCCGAGGGCAAGATCAAGCGCGTCGAAGAGGACGCCAAGCTGACCGAGGAGGTGCTGCGCACCACGGTCACCGAGATCCAGGACGGGGAGATCAAGGCCGAGAAGGCCAAGGCCGCCCTGATCGAGGCGAACCTGCGCCTGGTGGTGTCGATCGCTAAGAAGTACACCAACCGCGGTCTGCAGTTCCTGGACCTGATCCAGGAGGGGAACATCGGCCTGATGAAGGCCGTCGACAAGTTCGAGTACCGGCGCGGCTACAAGTTCTCGACGTACGCCACCTGGTGGATCCGGCAGGCCATCACGCGCGCCATCGCCGACCAGGCGCGCACCATCCGCATCCCCGTCCACATGATCGAGACGATCAACAAGCTGATCCGCACCAGCCGCTACCTGGTGCAGGATCTGGGGCGAGAGCCGTCGCCCGAAGAGCTGGCCGAGAAGATGGACCTGCCCGTCGACAAGGTCCGCAAGATCCTGAAGATCGCCAAGGAGCCCATCTCGCTGGAGACGCCCATCGGCGAGGAGGAAGACTCGCACCTGGGCGACTTCATCGAGGACAAGAGCGTGATGTCGCCCGTCGACGCCGTCATCTCGATGAACCTGGCCGAGCAGACGCGCAAGGTGCTGGCCACGTTGACCCCCCGGGAGGAGAAGGTGCTGCGCATGCGCTTCGGCATCGGCGAGAAGTCGGACCGGACGCTGGAGGAAGTGGGCCTGGACTTCGAGGTCACGCGCGAGCGGATCCGCCAGATCGAGGCGAAGGCGCTGCGCAAGCTGCGGCACCCGTCACGCTCGCGCCGGCTGCGCATCTTCCTGGAGACGTGAGGCGGCGCGCGGTCGCCCCGATGCCGTCCCGACCCCGCCGGCGCAGGTGGCGGTTCGGCGCTTTTCGGCGTTAGATGTTGCGGCATGGCTGAGACGTTTCGGGTCACCATCGCCGGGCGCACCCACACCGTGGAGCTGGACGAGCAAGCGGCGGGCGCCGACGGCAAGCCGCGGCTGCGCGCGGTCGTGGACGGCGTCGAGCGGCTGCTGGACGCGCGGCGCCTGGGTCCCGGGGCCTGGTCCCTGATCGCGGGCAGCGAGGCCCGGCTGGTCGAGGTCGACGGGACCGCGCCCAGGCTGTCCGTCGAGGTCAGCCACGTCGACGGCGAGCCCCGCCAGGCCGCGGTCGAGGTGGCGCGGGCCGGAAACGACCCGACCGCGGCCGGCGAGCGCGCGGCGAGCGGCCCCTCGATCGTCAGGGCGCCCATCCCGGGCAAGCTGGTGAAGCTGCTGGTGAAGGCGGGCGATCGCGTGAAGGCGGGCCAGACGCTGGCGGTGCTGGAGGCGATGAAGATGGAGAACGAGCTGCGCGCCCCGCGCGACGCCTCCGTCGCCGCCGTTCACGCCAGCGAGGGGGCCACCGTCGAGACGGGCCAGGAGCTGCTATCTCTCACCTGACAGCCGCTCCGATGCCCATTCGATCTGCGCGCCCGACGGCCGTTCTGCTGGCGCTCCTCTGCGTTTGCGCCGGGTCGCGCGCGCGCGCCGAGGACGCGCCGGCGATCGTGCCCGGCGCGCCCAACCTCCAGCTGCCGCCGCCGCCGCCCGAGTCCGCCCCCCAGGCGGCGCCCGCGCCACCCCCGGCGAGCGGCGGCGGTGACGCCGAGCCTGCGCCCGGAGAGCCCCCGGCCGCGTCCCCCTCCGGCGGCGCTCCCGTCGTCTCCGACTCGCCCCTGCGCAGCGGCCGCCATCACCTGGCCTTCGGGGCGCGGTTCGCCTATCGCCTGGGCGACGCGGGAAAGGCCATCTCGCCGGCGGCCGGATACGGCGTGGTGGGCAGCTACTACTTCACCTACGCGCGCGTGGGGGACGCCGTCGACCTCGCCCTGGGCGTCGATTTCTCGTCGGACCGCTTCGCCACGGGCGAGCAGGGCATGGGCGGCAACGGCGCCACGGTGGTCGCCTACAGCTCGACGCGCGTGCTTTCCGAGAACGACTTTCTGCTCGAGCAGATGTTCGCGCTGGCCGCGGGGCCCGTGCGGCCGTTCGCGACGCTGGGCCTCGGTGTGGGCATCGGCTCGTTCGAGAGCGTGGACCCGCGGTTCACCTCGCCGAACAGCACGAAGGGCAGCGAGACCGACACGCACCTGCTGGGCCGCGCGGCGCTGGGGCTGGACGTGCCGGTGGGCTCGGGGTGGGCGGTGCGCCTGCGCGGCAACTACACGGCCGTGCGCCGGGCGGCCCCGTTCGTGACCGGCATGGGTCAGACGCTGCCGCTGTTCGGCGATCTGCTCGACATCGACGTCCAGGCCGTGTACCGCTTCTAGGCCAGCATGGCTTCGCCCGTCGTATCTCCGGCCGCGGACCTCTTCGACAGACGACTGTTGATCCTGTCGGGAAAGGGCGGTGTGGGCCGCACCACCGTCGCGGCGGCGCTGGCGCGCGTGGCGGCCGCCCGCGGCAAGCGCGTGCTGATCGCGCAGACCGACGCGGTCGAGCGGCTGGGCAAGATGCTGGGACGGCCGGAACCGATCGGCCCCACGGTCGTCGACGTGGCGCCGGGGATCGCGGCCGTGAACATGACGCCGCGCGAATCGCTGCACCAGTACGCGTTGATGGTGCTGCGGTACGAGACGGTGTACCGCGCGCTGTTCGACAACCGGGTGGTGCGCGGCTTTCTCTCGGCCATTCCGGGGCTGGATGCTTACGCGATGCTGGGCAAGGCCTGGTGGCACACCACCGAGGAGGTCAAGGGCGCGGCGCGACGCTGGGTCTACGACCTGGTGATCCTCGACGGGCCTGCCAGCGGCCACGCCACGGCGATGCTGAAGATCCCGCGCGCCATCCTGGAAGCGGTCCCCGCGGGGCCCCTGGCGCGCGACGCGCGCACCATGTCCGACCTGCTGTCGGATCCCGTGCGCACCGCGCTGGTGATCGTCACCCGGCCCGAGGAGCTGCCCGCCGGCGAGACCGTCGAGCTGGCCGCCACGGCGCGCGGGACGCTGCGGATCCCGCTCGGCCCCCTGATCGTGAACGCCGTCCCGCCGGCCCGGCTGACCGCCGAGCCCTTGTCCTCGGCGATCGATCTGTTGCGCGGCGTCGCCGACGACGAGAGGCTGGCGCGCACGGTCGCGCTGGTGGCGGGACAGCGCGCCCAGCGCCGCACGGCCGAGGCGGTGCTGGCGTCGCTGGAGAAGAACCCGGGGCTGCCCATGGTGACGTTGCCGTGGTTGCCGTCGACGGCGCTCGGTCCCGCGGAGCTCGACCGCCTGGCCTCGGCCCTGGCGTCCTCGCCCGCCGTCACCCCTCAGCCGTCAGCGCCGGGCGTGCCGGTCACGGGTGCGCGATGACCAGCAGCGCCTCCGGCCGGCGCAGCACCGCGCCCATCACCTCGTCCAGCGTCTCGGGATCCAGCGCGGCGAAGCTCTCGTCCAGCACCCGCGCCTGCAGCGCCTGAAGCAGCGATCGCGCCACGAACAGGCGGCTGCGCTCGCCGTGCGACAGCTGCCAGCCGGTCTCGCCCACGGCCTGTTGCAAGCCGGCCGGCATGCGCGCCAGCAAGGGACCCAGGCCCAGCTCGCGGCAGGTCGCTTCGGCGAGCGCCACGTCCTCGGCGCGCGGCGGCCAGCGCCGTCCCAGCAAGAGGTTGAACAGCAGATCGGCGCCGAACACGTGGTTCTCGTGGAACTGCGGCACGGCCCCGATGGCCCGCCGCCACCGGGCCAGCCCCACGGACGCCTGGTCGCGGCCGCGCAGCAAGAGCTGGCCGGCGGTGGGCTGCTTCAGCCCGGTCAGCAGCGCGGCCAGCGTCGACTTGCCGGCGCCCGACGGGCCGGCGATCAGCACCCGTTCGCCCGCGGCGACGGCCAGCGCGGCGCCGGCCAGCTGCGGCCGCGAACGCGTCGGGTACTGGAACCCCAGCTCGCGCGCCTCCACGACGGGGGCCGATCCCGCGGGTGCGCCGCCGGCGTCCAGCGATGCCGGTTGCGCCGGCGGGGCCGCGGCGACCAGCGGCCGCACGCGGGCCCAGGCCTCGCGCGCGGCGATCAGCTCGCCCGCCGCCGCGCTCAGGCGGCGCAGCCCCGAATAGGCCAGCCACGCCCCGCCCAGGGCCGTCGCGACCAGCGCCGTTGGCGCGGCCTGCCCGACCGGCGCGGTCACCAGCCAGGCGGCGACGACGGCCAGGCAAAGGAGCAGGAACGATCGAGGCAAACCCACCTCCGCCCAGGTGGCCCCGCGGTCCAGCCGTCGGGTCTGCGCCTCGTAGGCCGCCAGCGCCTGATCGTCCGCGGCGGCGCGGCGGCCGGGATGATCCTGGACCAGCAACGTGCGGTGTCCCGCCATGCGCTCGACCAGATCGTGGGTCAGGGCGCGGCGCCCCTCCGACCAGCGCGCGTGCCGGCGGGCCTGCGCGCGCATCGTCAGCGCCAGCGCGGCGAGCGCCAGCGCCAGCGCGCCCAGCGTGGCCGCCGGGGCCAGGCCCATGGCCAGCACCGCGCCGCCGAACAGCAGCTCGAACAGGCCCGCCATCGTCTCGGCGCCGCCGCCCAGCGCCAGAGTGTCGAGCGCCTCCGCGTCCAGGGCCCGACCGAGCAGCTGACCCACGCCCGCATCGCGGATCGCCTCGGGATCGAGGCGCAGCGCCCCGCGCAGCAGCCAGCCGCGCACCACCGCGCCCGCGTCGAGCGCCAGTCGCCGCAGCGCCGTGGCGGCCCCCAGTTGCAGCGCCGCCCACGAGGCCAGCAGCGCGAACAGTCCGGCCTGCGAGCCCGGCGCGGTCGCCGTCGCCCGCGCCAGCGCGCGCTGTCCCACCGAGCGCCAGATGGCGACGAACACCAGCATCTCGGCCAGGTAGGCGACCGCGATCGCGGCGGCCCGCGCTCCGGCGCGCACGCGACCCAGCTCCTCCCGCAACGTCGCGGCGGGCGAGCGCAGCAGCCAGGCCTCCGCCAGCACGCTGCGCTCGAGCCGCGGCCCCAGCAGCAGGCGCGCCGCCCCCACCGTGCGGCGACGGCCGGACAGCGCGGGCGCCAGCGACGCGCGCGCCGCCGCGAGCTCGCCGCCCACGCGCGTCTCCTCGCCGGCCCAGCAGGCGTCTTCGATGGCGTTCAGGTCGACGCGGCCTGGCCCGCCAGGGCCCACGACGTGGGCATGTGCACCCCGCGCGCGGCGTAACGCCAGCCAACCGCCGCCGGCCGCGTCCGGTAGCCGCAGCAGCAGGCGCCCCTGACCGAGCGCTTGCTGGAGTTGCCGTCGCACCGGCAGGCCGCCACCGAGATCACGCGTCTCGGCGTCGAGGCCCAGGTCGCTCGCCACGTCGCCGATCGCGTCCGCGCCGGGCGCGGGGTTCATGTCCGTCGGCGGGTGGCTCGCGACGTCGCCGTCGGCGACAGGCGCGGTGTTCGCGTTCGCGTTGCCATCTTGGGCAACGCGCGTACCACCCGCCAGGGCCCGCACCGCCTCGGCGGCGCGCGCCGCCGGCCACACGAAGGGCGCCAGGGACGGATCGGGGGGCGTCGCGCCCGCGGCCGCGCCCGTCATCGTGCGGGCGCCTCGCGTGCGCGTCCCTCGCTGACGCGGCCGTCGCGCACGGTCAGGCGCCTCCAGAACGGCGCGGCCCACCGTGCGCGGCGCACGCGCGCCTCGGCGTCGAGCAGGCGGCGGTAAAGCGACGCTGGCCGCGCCGCCAGTACGCCCGGGGCGCCGTCCTCGACGACGCGACCACCGTCGACGACCAGCACGCGCGGGAAGTCCTGCGTGTGCTCGAGGTCGTGGGTCACGACGATCATCGTGGCGCCGGCCCAGCGCGCGCGGGCCCGCGCCAGCAGCCGCCGGCGCACGTCGCGGTCCAGCCCGCGGAACGGCTCGTCCAGCAGCACCAGCCGCGGCGCGGACAAACGGGCCAGACCTCGCGCGAAGCGGACGCGCTGGCCTTCACCGCCCGAGACGAGACCGCCCCCCTCACCGAGCGAACCGTCGCCGCCCGCGGGTAAGCGTTCGACCAGCTCCGTCAGCTCCGCGTCCGCCAGCGCCTGGTTCAGGCGGACGGCCCACTCTTCGCCGGTGTCCGTCGCCGTCGCGCCGAACGCGACGTTCTCGGCCAGCGAGCGGTTCCACAGCTGCACCGTCGGCTCGACCCACACGGTGGCGGCGCGCAAGGCGGCGAGCGCGCCGCCGCGCAGAGCGACGCCGTCGGCCTGCACGTCACCGCGCGCGGCGCGATGAAAGCCGAGCAGGAGGCCGACCAGCGTCGACTTCCCGGCCCCCGAGGGCCCCACGACCGCGACGTGTTCGCCCGGGGTGAGCTGCAGCGAGAGGTCCTGCAGCACGACGTGGCCGGCGACCTCCACCGCGACGTTCGTGAACGACAGCGCCACGGCGGGGTTGATGGGAGCGGCGCCGTCGCCTCCCGATCGCAGGGCACGCGCGCCCGCCTCGCCGTGCTCGGGCGCGTCGGGTCCGTCGTCGGGCGCGCCCAGCGGCTCCAGCAGCCGCAGCGTGACGTTGCGGTGCTCGGGGAACTGCCGCCACAGACCCGCGACGGCCGCCGCCTGCGTCGGCAGCCGCAGCGCCAGGAACAGCAACAGGAACGCGGCCGGCGCGCTCGCGTGGGGCGTGCCCAGGAATCCCCCCACCAGCGCGGTCGCCGCCGCCACCGTGATCAGCACGGTCGCCGCCTCGGTGCGGGCCGCCGTGGTCACCACGTCGCCACCGGCGCGCCGCCACTCGCCCAGGCGGTCCTCGTGTTCGCGCGCCAGCGCCGGGCCGGCGCCGTGCGTCCGCACCGCCGCCAGCCCCAGCAGCGCGTCGAGATAGAACCGCAGCAACGAGCCGCCGTGCGTGCGCAGCCGCAGGTCGCGCTCCGCGACCAGGGGCATGGTCACCGCCGGGATGACGCCGGTGGCCAGCAGCGCCGCCAGCGCGAACCCGGCGCCCGCCGGATACAGCCAGACGATGGCGCCGCACGCCAGCGCCAGCTCGCCCAGCGTGCGCGCGAGCCGCAGCGCCAGCCCCGGGAACAGGCGCACGCGGTGGAGCAGGTGCGCGCGCTCGGCCATGTCCGATACGGGCCGGCTGGCGAAGTAGCGATCGCCCAGGCGGGGCAGCTTGCGAAAGAAGGCCCGCCGCAGGCCGACGTCCAGGGCCCGCCCCAGCCCGCGCGCGCCGGCCAGCAGCGGAAGCTCGGCCAGCGTCGCGGCCAGCGCCACCGCCAGCAGCGCCAGGGCGGCGCCGGACGCGGGCGCGGCACCGCCCGCCAGCAAGGGGCGCGACAGCACCAGCTCGCCCAGACCCAGCGCCACCACCAGGGTGAGCAATGGAATCGACCACCAGGCGCGCCGGCGCCACGCGAGCCCCGGCAAGGCGCGCACGGCCCGCGCGAACGGCCGCGTGTCGTCATTGCTGGCATCGCTCCGGCCCGCGCTACTGCGATCATCGCCCTGTTCACGCGCGATGGCGGCGGCCAGCTCCAGCGGCAGCGGTGGGCGCGTGGAATCCGGCGCGGCGCGCCCGCTCACCTGGATGATCACGGCGCCGCGGAAGGCGACGCCGTCGGGCGCCGGGCGCGCGCAGGCGTTCTCGGCGGCGAGGTCGAAGGCCTGCCCAGGGGCCGCCATCAGTGACCGCAGCAGGCGCGCGGCGGGCCGGCCCCGGCGCAGCAGACCCGCGCCGATCAGCATCTCGGCGGCGCGGGCCGCCCCGTCCAGGCGCGGCGCCGCGCGCGCCTCGTCCCCGGCAGCGGCGGCAATTTGTTGGTCGAAATCCTCCCCGGCGCCGCGACCGCCCGCGGCGACGAAGCGCGCGCGCACGGCCGCCGTGAACGCAGGCTCGGCGACGAACGACCGGAACGCCTCGGCGTCGATGGTGTGCGTGTGGATGTACAGCTCGCGCGCGAAGGTGGCGGCCCGCACCCACCGCCGGCCGCGCGCCGGGTCCATGATCTGCAGCCAGGGCCCCAGCCGCCGCCACAGCACGACGAAGTGGGTCAGCCCGCTGGGCATGCGCACGACGGCGATCGCGGGCAACACCGCCGCCGACAGCGCGTGCTCGGGCGGCAGCAGCAGCTGCGCGGCGTCCATTCCCAGCGCCAGCGCGATCTCCTCCAGCGTGTCGATCGAGGTGCCGTCCACCGACGTCTGGCAGGCCTCGCGCAGGCGGCCGTAGCTGACCGGCGCGCCGAACCCCTGCAGCACGCACTTCAGGGCCGCCGGGCCGCAGTCCATCGCCGACGTCTGCACGACCTCGGGCGCCCAGAAACGCCGGCGCGACGGCAACGACATCCGGCCCCCAATCTAGCAAAGGCGCCCGCCGCCCACAGGGTCCGCTTTCGCTAGTATTGCGCCATGGCGAGCGGGGAAGATCCGGTGGCGCGCGCGGTGGCGCTGCACGAAGAGGCGATCACCGCGCGACTGGAGGGCCGCTACCACGACGGCGAACGGCTGTGTCGCGAGGCGGTGACCATCCTCGAGGCGACCGAAGGGCCCCGGAGCGCCGACCTCGCCAACGCGCTGATCGAACATGGGCGCCTGCTGGAGCGACTGGATCGTCTGCCGGAGGCCGAGGCGGTGTCCGGGCGCGCCGTGGCGATCCTCGCGGCGATCGCGCCCTCGATCCTCGAGCCGCCGGTTCGTCCTCCGCGCGAGGACAGCGGCCTGGCCGAAGACGACGCCGCGCTGGTGGAGGGCGAGCTGCGACGTCTGCTGCTCAGCGGCGAGCTGGTGCTGGCCGGCGTGGTGCGCGCCGCGGGCCGCCTGGGCGACGCGGAGGCGCTGGCCCGGCGCGCGCTGGCCCGCGCCGAGGCGGCGTTTCCCGACGGCGATCACCTGGTGGCCGAGGCGTTGAACGTGCTGGGGATGATCCACAAGTTCCAGGGCCGCTACGCCGAGGCGCAGCCGCTGTACCAGCGCGCGCTGGCGCTGGCCGGGGCGCTGGGTGACGTCGAGGCCGAGGCCGCGTTGCTGCACAACCTGGGCGGGCTCTGTCACGCGCGCGGCGACTTCGCGGGCGGCGAGCCAGTCGCCCGCCGCGCCGTCGAGCTGCGCGAGGCGTACCTGGGCGCGGATCACCCGACCACCGCCGCGGACCGGGAGGCGTGGGGCGCCCTGCTGGAAGGGCTGGGCCGTGTGACCGAGGCCGAACAGGCCTACCGGGCGTCCCTGGCGGCGTTCGAGGCGCATCAGGGTCCGCAGAGCCTGGAGGCGGCCTCGTCGCTGGCCGCGCTGGGCTCGGTCCAGCACGCGCAGGGCCGTCTGGACGAGGCTCTGGCGTCCTATCGCCGCGCGCTGGCGATCCGGCAGGCCCGCCTGCCGCCCCAGCACTTCGACCTGGCGCTGACCATGAACAACCTGGCCATGCTGCTCGACGATCGCGGCGCGCGCGACGAGGCCCGCCAGCTGCTCGAGCGGGCGCTGGCGATCTTCACGGGCTCGCTCGGCCCGGCGCACCCGCACACGCAGGCCGTGCGCAAGAACGCCGAGGCCCTGGCGCACCAGCGCTGAGCGCCCCGGAGCCCGGCGCGCCCATCACTCGGCGTCGGCGCGCCACTGCGCCAGCGCCGCCACGACTGGCCGGCGCTCGGCGGCGCCACCGGGCAGCAGATCGCGCGCCTTCTCCGCCAGGCGCAGGGCCCGCGCGCGGTCCCGCTCGGTCCGCCACAGCGCCTGCGCCAGCGCGAACATCGTCTCGGCCCGGGTCTCGGGGTCGGCGTTCGTGGCGTCGCGGATCAGCATCGCCTGCTCCAGCGGCGCGATCGCCGCCGCCGCCGCGCCGGTCGCCAGGCGGGCCCGGCCCAGGCCCGTCAGCGCGTAGCTGAGGTAAATGTGTCCAGGCGGCAGCTCGTCCTGCCAGATGGCGAGGGCGCTCGTGAAGTCGTCCACCGCCTCGATGGGTCGCCGCAGCGCCAGGTGGATCTCGCCCCGATTCGACAGGTGCAACGCCAGATCCAGATGGGCCTTTCCAAACGCGCGCCGCAGTGACTCGATCGTCTTGGCGTTCTCGTCCAGCGCTTCGCTGTCGCGGCCCAGGCGGTGCAGCGCCTCGGCCATGTTGCCGCGGGTCAGCGCCACGTCCCAGTGATCGGGTCCCAGCGCCTGGATCTTCAGCTCCAGCGCGCGCCGCTCCAGCGCCAGCGCTTCCACGTAGCGCTTCCTGATCTCGTAGCTGGCGGCCACGGCGGTGTCGATCCAGCTCTCCAGCCGAGCGTCCCCTCCCAGGCGCTCCACGGTGGCGCGGGCGCGCGGGGCGAAGCGCTCCATCTCCTCGAAGCGGCGATCGAGGACGAACAGGGACAGCCGATCGATCGCCGTCTCGGCCAGCACGCGATCGTGGCGCGAGGCCTCGGCGTGCAGCATCGCCTCGTCCAGCACCCGCGTCACCTCGTCGTGCGGGCGTGTCCACTTGCCCAGCGCGCCGTCGATCTGCAGCGCCTCCGCCAGCAGGGGCTCGTAGCCGATGGCGCGTGCCTGCGCCACCAGATCGCCCAGGCGCTTGGTGCCCTCGGGATAACGGGCGGAGATGTACAGCGCCTTCAGGTCGGCGATGCGCTGGCGCAAGGCCTCGACCTGGTGCCGCGTCTCGGGGTTCGCCGGCACGGGAACGACGGCGCGCAGGGTGCGCACGTCGGCGCACAGCGACACCGGCGGCAGCCCGGTCGCGGCATTGACGGACCGGGCCACCGCCTCGCCGTCGGGCGACGACAGCAGATCGGTCAGCGCGCGCAGATCCTGGGACCGTTCCTTCAGGCAGGCCATGCGCAGATCCAGCACCTCGGCCGACTGCTCCCCGCGCAGCTGTGTGGCCTGGCAGGCGTCCGTGTACATGTGAATCCAGTCGCGCGCGAAGGCGTCCAGCGCCGCCCGCACGTGCGTGAACGCTTCCGCCGCGTAGCTCTTGCCGGTGGCGGTGAACGCGCGGCGGACCGCCTCGGCGCGCCCGGCATCCCAGATGCCGGCCATCTGCGCCGCGCCGCCCTCGCACAGCGGCGGCCGCGCCAGCCTCTGCGCGACGCCCGCCACCGCCGCCAGCGCCAGCACCCCGGCGGCGATCTTCATCAGCAGGGCGTGCGCGCGCGCGAAGCGGGCCACGCGACCCAGCGCGCGCAGGGGGAACACCGCCTCGCGCGCCGCCTCCGCGGCCGCCAGACGTCCGGCCACCGCCAGCGCGGTGGGCGGGCGGCGCGCCGGATCCACGTCCACGCACGCGGCGATCAGCCGGGCCAGCTCCAGCTCCCGGGCCGAGGCGTGGGAGGGCGGCTCGACCAGCGCCAGGCGACTGCCGTCCGCGGTCCATTTCGGACGCACGCCGGTCAGCACCTCGTGCATGATCATCCCCAGCTGGAAGACGTCCGACCGCTGATCCGACCGCTCGCCCCGCGCCGCTTCGGGCGGCATGTAGGCAGGCGTTCCCCCCATCACCGTCGTCTTGTCGTCGCGCTCGATGGCCAGGCCGAAGTCCGTCAGCACCAGCCGGCCGTCGGCCATCACCAGCACGTTTTGCGGCGTGACGTCCCGGTGCGTGATGCCGATGGCGTGGATGGCGCCCAGGCCGGCGCACACCTGGCGCAGGTCCGCGATGCGCTCCGCCAGCGGCCGCGCCGCGGCGTCATGGACGGCGTCGTCGGGGGAGCCGGGGGCGCCCTTCGGGCCCCGCAGCCGATCGCGCAGCGATCCGGCGGTCGCCAGCTCCATGGTGACGAACCAGTGCTCGTCGGCGTGCCCCAGCTCGAACATGCGGCACACGTTCGGGTGGCGGATCAGCCGCGCCACCTTCACCTCGCGGGCCAGCCGCTTGATCCAGCTGCGCTCGCGCGCGCGCTGCGGGTGCAGGACCTTGATGGCGATGGCCTCGCCCAGCATGCGATCCCAGGCCCGGTACACGGTGCCGCTGCCCCCCTCGCCCAGCTGGCGCTCGATCTGGTAGCGCTCGGCCAGGACGGTGCCCACCACGATCGGCGCGGCCTCGCGCAGGCGCGCCACGCCCGCCACGGCCGTGGAATCGGCGGCGTCGTCGCCCGGCGCGGCGCCGATCAGCGACGGTTCTTCGGCCAGGGACGACGACGGATCGGGCGATTGCTGCGAAATGTCGTCGTCGGGGTCATCGCCCGCGTCGGCGCGGTTTTTCACGGCGGGTAAAACGGTATACCGTTAAAGGTCCTTAGATCTAATCGCAAACAGCACGGATAACGAACGAAGCATCAGCAGTGAACGAACGCGACGAGATTAGCGAAACCATTCCCCGCCGGCGGGTCGAACGCGACGCGGGGCGGGTGGGCACCCTCGCGGTGGTGGGCGGCCCGGGACAGCTCGGTTCTTTCAAGCACGGTCGTCTGGTGCTGGTCGGGAACGGCCTGACGATCGGGCGGCGACCGCCCACGCTGCACGGCTCGACGGCGCTGACCCTCAGCGACAAGACGGTCTCCAGCTTCCACGCCCGCATCAAGCGGATGATGCTGAGCGGGTACACCATCGAGGATCAGCACAGCACGAACGGCACGTACGTGAACGGCCGGCCCATCACCGGCGAGGTGCCGCTGCCGGAGAACGCGTTGATCTTCCTGGGCGGACAGATCCTGGTCTTCCGCACCATGAACGCGACCGAGATCACGGCGGTGGAGACGGACCTGCGCGAGCCCTTCGCGCCGGTCCCCACGCTCAACCCGGCGCTGGCGTCGGTGTGCATGAAGCTGCGGCGTCTGGCGCCCTCGGCCACCGAGCTGTTCTTGCTGGGCGAGACGGGCGTGGGCAAGGAGGTGTTCGCGAACGCCATCCACCAGCGCAGCGGCCGCACCGGCCCGCTGCTGGCGATCAACTGCGCCGCGCTGCCGCGCGAGCTGGTGGAGAGCGAGCTGTTCGGGTACGAGCGCGGCGCGCACTCGACCGCGAAGGCGAAGAAGGCGGGCCTGATCGCGGCGGCGGATCGGGGGACGCTGTTCCTGGACGAGCTGGCCGAGATGCCGATCGACGTGCAGAGCAAGCTGCTGCGCTTCCTGCAAGATCGGACGTACACGCCCATCGGCTCGACCCGCACCGAGACGGCCGACGTTCGCATCATCGCCGCGTCCAGCCGGGTGGCCGAGACCACCGGTCTGCCGGTGATCCAGGAGGCGTTGCTGGGGCGGCTGGGGGCGCATCCCATCCACCTGCCGCCGCTGCGCGAGCGCAAGGAAGACCTGGGCCGGCTGGCCGCGTACTTCCTGGGCGACATGATCGAGGCGCGGCCGTTCGAGACCGAGGCCTGTCACGCCCTGTTTCTGTACGACTGGCCGCACAACATCCGCGAGCTGCAGAAGGTGGTGAAGGAAGCGGAGCTGCTGTCGCAGGGCAGCCCCACGGTCGGCTTCGATCACCTGCCGCCCTTTCTTGCGGCGATGGTGGACAGCGACGGCACGCCCCACCTGGCCGACCTGAGCGGCAGCGGCAGCGACGCGCATCGCTCGGGCCGCCTGGGCGGCGCCGTGGCGCCCGCGCCCCGGAAGTCGGCCTGGGACGACCCGCCGCCGCCCACCGCGCCGGTGCGCCGCCGCCGGCCCGTCCCCTCCGAGGTCGAGCTGCGCGCGATGCTGCTGAAGCATCAGGGCAACGTGTCCGAGGTGGCGCGCCAGCTGGACCGCCAGTGGGCCGTGGTGTGGCGGACCATGCGCCGCTACGGCATCGGTCCCGCCGAATACAAGCCCGAGGGCGCCGCCCCCGACGAGCCGCCCCCCAACCTGGACGAGCTGGGCGACGACGACGACGATTCCGGCGGTCCGCCCGGCGCCGCCGGATAATAGAGGCGGCCGGGCGCCGTGCATTCCCTATACTGCCGCGATGTCTGCCAGCGAGAGTTCCTCGAAGCGTAAGCCCCCGACCGTTTCGGTGCCGTCCAGCGACGCCGGCCCGGCGGATTCCCCGGCGCGCATCTTCCTGCGCCGGGGGCGGGCCCGCCCGCTGTGGTTCGGCCACCCCTGGGTCTACGCGAACGGGATCGATCGCATCGAGGGCCAGCCGAACGCGGGGGATGCGGTGTCCCTGGTCGATCACGACGGGCGCCTGATCGGGCGCGGCTTCTACAACCCGCGCTCGCAGATCCCCGTGCGCCTGTCCACGCGGCGCGACGAGCCGCTGGACGCGGGCTTCCTGCGCGCGCGCGTGGCCGAGGCCAAGGCGCTGCGCACCCGGTTGGGCCTGCCCTCCGCGCGCACGACGGCGTACCGGCTGATCAACAGCGAGGGCGACGACCTGCCGGGGCTGGTGGTCGACGTGTACGGCGACGCGGCGGTGGCGCAGTTCACCACGCTGGGCATGGCCCAGCGCCGCGCGGAGATCTTCGACGCGCTGGAGGCAGAGCTGGGGTGCCGCACCGTCTTCGAGACGGCCGCCGCCAGCTACGCCGACCTGGAGGGCTTCCAGGCCGTGTCACGGGTGGCCCGCGGGGAATCGCGGGTGTCCGTGGCCTGCCTGGAGGACGGCATCCAGCTGGAGGTCGAGCCGCTGGGCGGCCAGAAGACGGGGATGTTCCTGGATCAGCGCGAGAACCGGGCCCGCGTGGGGCAGTTCGCGCGCGGGGCGCGGGTGCTGGACTGCTACAGCTACGCCGGCGGCTTCTCGCTGCAGGCGGCGCGCGGCGGCGCCAGCGCCGTCACTGCCGTCGACAGCTCGGCGCGCGCCGTGGCCCGCGTCGAGGCGCACGCGGCGGCGAACGGCGTGAAGATCGAGGCCGTCGAGGCCGACGCGTTTCGATTCCTGGAGACCGCCACGCCGCGCGCCTATGACCTGGTGGTCATCGATCCGCCGAAGTTCGCGCGCGCGCGCAAGGATCTGGACGCCGCCCGCAAGGGCTACGAGCGCCTGAACGCGCTGGCCCTGGGCGCGGTGGCGCCGGGCGGCCTGCTGGTCACCTGCTCGTGCTCGCAGAACGTCGACGCCGTCGAGTTCGAGCGCATCGTCGCCGCCGGCGCGAAGCTAGCGTCGCGCCAGGTGCGCGTGCTGGAACAGCACGGCCCCGGCCCCGACCATCCCCTGCCCCCCGGCTTCGCCGAGGGCCAGTACCTGAAGGTCATCTTCGCCTACGTGATCTAGGGAACTCGCTGGCCCGATCGGCTGGCCCGATCGGGCGAACCGCGCCTGCGGTCACTGCATGGTCGAGTTCGTGATCACGATGCTCTTCGCGTTCACGCCCAGCGCCGTGCTGTTGCTGCCGCTGCCGCTCTTCACGCTGGCCCAGTGACCGCCCGTGTTCCCGGTCATCGTCGTGTCGGTGATGGTCAGGACGCCCGCCCAGTTGTCGCTGGTGAAGAACAGGCCGCCGCCGAAGGCGTTCTTGCCGGCGGCGTTGTCGATGACGGCGTCGCCGCACAGGGTGATGTCGAACGAATTTCCGTCGCCGTAGATGGCGCCGCCGTTGCCGCCCGAGCCGGTCTCGTTCTGGCCGTTGTTGATCGCCGAGCACATGGTGGCGTCGTCGTTGTTCGCGTCGTGCCCCGAGGCGACGTTGCCGCTGAACAGGCTGTTGTAGATGTCCAGCTCGGCGAACAGCCCGCCGACCGCGCCGGCATTGGCGCCGCTGTTTCCGGCGAAGGTGCTGCTGACGATCAGCGCGCCGTGCTTGCTGCCCTCGATGTAGATGGCGCCGCCGCCCGTGTCCGGCCCCAGCTGGGCCGCCTGGTTGCCGCTGAACGTGCAGTCGATGACCGTCAGGTTCCCGTCGCGCATGAACAGCGCGCCGCCCTGCCCGTCGTCGAAGCCCTGCGAGCAGGCGGCCTCGGGCGCGGGCGGGATGGCCTGGGTGGGCATCGCCTTGGCGTTCATGACCGTCAGGTGTTGCAGCGTCACGCGCGTCTCGGTCGCCTGGAAGTTGCTGCTGTTGTAATTGAAGATCTGGACCGCGTGGCCGCCGTCCAGCGTGACCAGGTTGCCGCCGTCGATCACGGTGTCCTTCGTCGTTGACAGGTTCATCGTCGCCGTGATCGCGATGGTCACCGGGGCGCTGCCGCACGCGAAGGTGATCACGCCGGCCTTCGTGATGGCCGCCGACAGCGCCGCGAAGGTGCAGCTGCTGGCGGACCCGTTGCCCACCACCGTCGTCGGCGTCGACACGTCGGCCGGCTTGCCGCCCGCCGGGATACCGGCAGAGCACGAGCCGTTGGGATTACCCGCGACGCTGCCGGTGCCGCCCCCGGCGGACGCCCCGCCGCTGCCGCTGCCCGCGGTGCCTCCGCTGGCCGTGGCCGCGCCGCCGGTCCCGCTGGCCGGGGCCGCGCCGCCGGTCCCGCTGGTGTGACCCGCGCCGCCGCTGCCGCGGCCGACGGCCCCGCCCGACGCGTTCGCCGCGCCGCCCGTCCCGGGGGGAACGTGGCCCCCGGAGCCGTCGTTCCCCGACCCGCCTGACCCACCCGAGACACCACCGGTCGCGCTGCCGCCCGACCGCCCGGAGAAGCCGCCCGTCACCGCGCCCCCGCTACCCGACGCTTGCCCCGCTCCGCCGGTCGACGCCGCGCCGCCGCTTCCAGCCATCTGGCCGGGGCTGCCGCCCGAGCCGCTGCCGGTCGCCGCCGTGCCCCCGGTCGCCGTCACGCCGCCCGAGCCGGTCGCCGTGTTGCCCGAGCCGATCGGCTCGGGCCCCGAGCCGCCCCCGCCGGACGGCACGCCGGCCGAACTTTCACAGCCGGCTGCCAGAACGATCGAGGACGCAAGAATCAAGAACAGGCGCATGAAGACCTCCGTGTTCGGGCCTCGAGACGCGCCTGTCGTGGCGCCGATCCATCGAGGCGGGGCGAAAGAAAGACGATAACATTGGTCGGCGTTTTCCCTCTTCCCTATGAGAAAAACGCCGATCTTTGCTCCGACATGTCCGCCGCGGCCGCACAATGCCGCCTCCGCGCGATCGGTCGCCGCAGCCGCGAATTCGCTTACGGCGCCGGCTTCACGCCCGTCGGCGCGCCGTGCAGGTGGAGGATGTAGTAGACCAGCATCGCGATGATGGTGGCCAGCGACACCCACTCGAACGGGATGCGGCCGAACAGCTTCCATCGCTTGCCGAAGAAGCGGCCCCGCGAGCGCAGGTAGATCTGCCGCTGGATCTCGGGCAGGAACGTCGGGGGCGCGTGATCCCGCGCCTTCATGCGGCCCAGCCCGCCCACGGCGCGCCGCAGCTCTTCCAGCTCGGTCCGGCACTGGATGCACACCGCCAGGTGCTGTTCCAGCTCGGCGCGTGGCGCGCCCACCAGCTCGTTGTCGAGGTAGCTCGAAAAGAGTTCGGAGGCTTTCTGGTGGTCCATGGGCACGGCGTCGGGCGGCGCGACGCCCGGGTCAGCGGGTGCGGCGCGCCAGGTACTCCTTGATTGTCATACGGGCGCGGTGCAAGCGCGATTTTATCGTGCCCTCGGGCAGCGCGGTCACCTCGCCGATCTCCTCGTACGACAGCTCTTCCACGTCGCGCAAGATGATCAACAGGCGGTGCTCCTCGTCCAGCTCGCCGATCGCCGCCTGCATGATGCGATCGAGCTCGGCCGCCTCCAGCAGCACGTCGGGCGCGTCGATGTGGCTCTGCACGGGGGCGCGCCCCACGTCCGACATCTTCTCCTCGGCGATGTCGTCCAGCCCGTTGGCGTCGGTGCGGCGCCGCGACAGGTACTTGATCCGGTTCTTGCAATGGTTGGCGGCGATGCGCAGCAGCCACGTCGAGAACTTCGATTCGCCACGGAACGTGTCCACCGTCTTGAAGACCGTGACGAACACCTCCTGGGCCAGGTCCTCCGCCTCGGCGCGGTTGCCGATCATGCGGTACACCAGGCTGAACACCTTGTCGCCGTGGGCGCGCACGATCTCGTTGAACGCGCGCTCGTCCCGCTCCTTCAGCCGGGCGATCAGCAGGCGCTCCGCCACGCTCATCTGGAACGGCACCCGCTTACCGAGACGGAGCCTGCTCGCTCGTGCCGCGCGCGCCAGACCCAGCGTAGCCTCCACGTCGCTACGGACAGCGGGTCGGCACGAAAGTTCCGAACAACGCGCAAAAACGCCATTGGGACGGCGTCAGTGTAGCTCTGGAGAGAACGAAGAGCCGGCCGGCTGGACCGGCGGGGGCGCCGCGGAGGGCGACGTGGGCAAGCCGGACGAGCCGTCGGTCGTGCTGGGCGAGGGCAGGAACTTGTTGGACGACTCCGGCTGGGCCGCCTGCACGAACAGCCGCAGGCCGACGATGATGGTGGTGATCTTGGCGTCGCCGCTCAGGTCCTGGCGGATGCTGGCGTCCAGCGCCCCCAGCTCGGACAGGGCGGCCAGGCCCCCCGTCACGTAGGCGGCGGCCGGGCCGCGCGCGCCGCCGTCGTGGCCTCCGCCCAGCCGGACCGCCACGATGTTCTTCAGCAGCAGCTCGGCCCCCCCGCCCACGTTCGTACGCACGCCGCGCGTGGGATCGGACGTGGTGAAGTCGTGCAAGGCGTCCACGACCAGCGTCAGGTTGCCGCCGGGGGAGATCCCGATGCCGTAGCCCAGCGACAGCGGGGCCATCACGGTCGACAGATCGTGCAGGTTGTACCCGGCGGCGCCCAGCGTCACCCCGGGCGCCACGCGCAGCACCAGGCCGGCGTCGGCGGTCACGCCGCCGTGGTCGGACTGGCCGTCCGGCTCGAACCCGCCCGAGACGTGGACGTATTTCACGCTGGCGCCGATCAGGAACCGCTCCGAGAGCGGAAACGACAGCGCCAGGCCGGCCTGGTGCGCGCCCAGCGACGGCCCGCCCGTGGGCGAGGCGCTGCGGTAGCCATAGAACACGCCTCCGCCCAGCTTCGTGTCCGACGTCGAGTCCGCGACGCCGACGTTCAGCGACTGGCCGGCCTGCTTGTTCATGAACTGATAGTCGGCGGCCACGGTGTACAGCGACGCCAGGCCCATCGCGGCCGGGTTCAGGCGCAGGGCGTCCGTGGCGCGCGCGTCGGCCACGCCCGCGTCGCCCATCCCGGTGGCCCGCGCGCCCAGCGCGTCGGGGAACGCACGCGCCACGCCGGGGGCCAGGGCGCCGGCCAGGAAGACGACGCTCGCCACCGTGAATTGCGCGGCGGTGACCAGCGCCGCGCGCCCGCGCTCGCGCCTCCGCTTCATGGCGGCGATTGTAGAAGCGGGCGGCGCGCCGTCCAGTAATCCTCCGCGATGCTGGTGAATCCGTCGGCGCCGACGACCACGTGGTCCAGCACGGCGATGCCGCACAGCTCGCCCACCTCGCGCAGGCGCGCCGTCAGCTCCAGGTCCTGGCGCGACGGCGAGGGATCGCCCGACGGGTGGTTGTGGCAGAAGATCACGGCCGCCGCGCCGCCGCGGATGAGCGGCCGGAAGGCGTCGCGGGGATGGACCTCGACGCCGGTCAGGCAGCCGCGCGCCAGGCAGGTCTCCCACAGCACGCGATGACGCACGTCCAGCGCCAGGGCCCAGAACTCCTCGACCGCGCAGGCTTGAAGGCGGGCGCGCAGATGATTCGCGACGTCGGCGGCCGAGGCGATGCGCCGTCCCCGTGCCGGCCGCTCGCCGACCGCGCGACGGCCAAGCTCGATGGCGGCCAGCAAGGCGGCCGCGCGCGCGACGCCCACGCCGGGCTGGCGGCGCAATTCCTCGACGGAGGCGTGTGCCAATCCGGCGACTCCTCCGTCACGCGCCAGCAGCGCGTGCGCAACGTCGAGCGCGTTCAATCCGCGTGTTCCACTGCCAATCAACAGCGCCACCAGCTCGGCGTCGGCCAGCGCCGACGGACCCATGGAAACGAGACGTTCACGTGGCCGGGCGTCCGGATTCAAGACCGCAAGAACGGGCATTGCCGGTAACACCGCAACGCCCGTGCCACGGCCCGGCGGGGTGGGTACCTCCTCACCCGTTTCCTGTAGCTTCCGTCTGGGAGCCATGTTAGCTTTCTGCACGTCACCCGTGCATTGCGGCCCTGGGCCGCACCGGTGATCGGGGTTGCGAGCCTCCACGTAGTCCCGCAAAGCCTTGTTGGAGTGGTAAGGGCGTAGCGAGGTGGTGGACGCCGGATCATCGGCGCGCACCTAAAGGCGCCGTCCAAAGATCTAGGAGTACAGCCTGAGTTCTCATGATTCTGTGAAAGGCTCCGCGGCCGACGCCGACGGTGAGCCAGGTTCGAGCGACGACACAGCCTCCGGCCTAGGGTCAGACGTCGATTCCGCGGTTCTCTCGCCGTTGGTTTCGTTCGGTCCTGCGCCGGCGCCCGTCGATGGCGCCATCTCGCACGCCCACCTCCAGGGGCTGGAGGCCGACGACGGCATCCCCACCGTCGTCGTGAGCAGCCGCGCCGACGCCGAGCCGGGCGCCTCGGGAGAGGTCGTCCTCGACGGCGAAGGGCCGGCGTATCCCCACGCCGCCCACGTCTCCACGACCGACGGCGCGCTTCCCCCCGCGCCGGTGGCGGCGCCGTCCCCCAAGATGCAAGAGGCGCTGGTCAAGCTGCGCGAGATCTTCAAGCTGCGCGGCCTTCGTCCAGGCCAGGCCGAGATCATCGAGTCGGTGCTGGCCGGCCGCGACACGCTGGCCATCATGCCCACCGGCAGCGGCAAGTCGCTGACGTATCAGCTGCCGGCGCTGGTGCTGCCCGGGCCCACCATCGTGGTGTCGCCCCTGCTGGCCCTGATCGAGGATCAGGTCGGCAAGCTGCAGGCGGCGGGCGTGCGCGTGGCCCGCATCGATTCGACCCGCACCGCGAAGGAGCGGGCCGCCGATCTCGAGGCGGTGCGCGAAGGCGCGATCAAGCTGGTCATCATCACGCCCGAGTCGATCGGCTCGCCCACGGTGCAAGAGGCGCTGGCGGGCGTGAAGTTCTCGCTGTTCGCCGTCGACGAGGCGCACTGCGTGTCGCAGTGGGGTCACGACTTCCGTCCCGCCTATCTGGGGCTGCGTCGCGCGGCCAACGTGCTGGGGCGGCCGCCCATCCTGGGGCTGACCGCGACGGCCACACCGGCCATCTCGGACGACGTCCTGGTGCAGCTGGGGATGAAGGACTCGAACGTCTGTCGGGTCTCGTTCCATCGACCCAACCTGGCCTTCGACGTGCGCAAGGTGGCCGGCGAGGCGGACAAGCTGCGCCAGCTGGGCAAGCTGATCCAGCGGCTGCGGCGCCCCGGCATCGTCTACTGCGCGACGGTCCGCGCCGTCGACGACCTGTACGTGGCGCTTCGTCACGGCAAGATCCCGGTCGAGCGTTACAACGGCAAGATGACGCAGGACGAGCGCGAGAAGGCGCAAGCGTCGTTCATGCAGGGCGGGCGCAAGGTGGTCATGCTGGCCACCAACGCCTTCGGCCTGGGCGTCGACAAGCCTGACATCCGCTACATCATCCACTACCAGATGCCCGGCTCTCCCGAGGCCTATGTCCAGGAGGCGGGCCGCGCGGGCCGCGACGGCAAGCCGGCGCGCTGCGTGCTGCTGTTCCAGCCCGAGGACATCGAGATCCAGGAGCACTTCCTGCGCGAGGCGCACCCCACCAAGTCGCAGGCGCGCATGGTGGCCGAGGGCCTGTACGCGTGGAGCGACGAGGGCAAGGAAGTCTCGGTGCGCGACCTGGCGATGTCCATGGCGCTGCCCGAGCGCCGCGTGCGCGTCATCCTGTCGGTGCTGGAGGCGATGGGCGTCGCGGAAGAGGTGAAGGCGGCGCGCTGGAAGGGTGTCGAGCCCAAGCCCACGCGGGAGCGCATCGACAAGGCGGCCTCGGTGTTCGAGGCGCGACGCATTTCGGATCGCCGGCGACTGGCGTCGTTGCTGGCGTACATGAACACCCAGCGCTGCCGCGTGCAGATGATGCGCGCCTATTTCGGCGAGCCCGAGGGCGACAAGTGCGGGCTGTGTGATTCGTGCGCCGGGCTGGACAGCGAGGTGTTCGATCCGGGATCGGCCGACGTGCGGCACGGGCTGCACGCGGCGACGGACTTCCACGCGCGTCCCCGGCGGCGCCGCCGTCGTGGCGGCGAGCAGCAGCCGCAGATCAGCGCGCACGGGCAGCCGCAGCCGGGGCAGCATGGCCAGCACGCACCGCAGGGCCGCCCGGCCCAGCCGCAGGTGCCGGCGTTCGTGTTCGCCACGGCAGTGCCCGGCGACGTGCAGCCGCCGCTGCCGCCGCTGGTGGTCGGTCCGGCCGACGAGTCGCAGAACGTGTTCGATCCCGCGGTGTGGGACCAGGTCGACGGCCAGGCGGGCACGCCCATGTCCGGCGAGGTCGTGCTGGACATGGCCGAGTTGGAGGCCCTGTGGCCGCCGGCGGAAGCGCCGGTCGTCGCGCCCGCGATCGAGGCGGCGGCCGCGCCGGTCTCGACCGAGGGCGCCGCGGCGAGCGACGGTCAGGTCCCGCCCGAGGGCACGTCCGCGACGCCCGCCAGCGCGGATCCGGATCGCGCCAGCTGGGACGCCGTGCGCGACGCGAACATCCGCGCCTATGTCGACTGGCGCGTCGTCGAGCCCGTCTCCCTGCCCGTGATGGCGCGCGCGCCAGGCGGGAACCAGGCTGGCGGCAACGCCAATCACAACCAGCACCACAACAACCAGAACGGTGGCGGCAAGCCGCATCAGCAGGGCTTCCGCGCGCACGGCAACGGTGGTGGCGGCGAGCGCAATCAGGACGGTGGTCGCGGGGGACGGCGGCGCCGCCGCCGCGGTGGTGCCAGCGGTGGAGGACGCGAGGGCGGCAACGGCGGCTTCGACCGCGATCGTCACCGCAACCGCGATCGCGGCCCGCGCTTGCCGGGCTTCTACAATCCGGGCGGCGACTAGAGGCCCCTGATCCTGGCGTCGCCGGCGGGCTCCCTCTCGCTGACGCGCGCGGGCGGGACGAGAGGCTCCGTGCTGGGTCCGCTCGTCTCGCTTCCGGCCTCGTCCCCTCGGGGCCTCGGGTTATCATGACGTCGATGAAGGGGCGGACCTTTGCGCCGCGCGCGCTGGTTGCGTGCGGGTACCTGCTGCTGGCGTCCGTCGGCTGTCACGGCGACGGCTCGTCGTCGAACGGCGGCTCCGGCGGTAGCCCCGCCGCCACGGGTTCCGGCGGCGCGCCTGCCTCGGGTTCCGGTGGCGCGAGCGCGGGCGGCAGCGGCGGGACGACCAGCGGCTCCGGGGGACGCCCCGCGACCGGCACGGGCGGCGTGCCGGCGCCGGGCACGGGCGGCGCGCAACCTGCCAGTGGCACGGGCGGCTCGCCGGCCAGCGGGGGCGCGACCGGCAGCGCGGGACATGCCGGCGCATCCTCCGGCGGTACCGTCGGTGGTGGCGGCGCCGGTGGACGCGTCGGCGGCGGTGGCGGCGGCGCGCCCGCGGGCGGCACGGGCGGCGCAGGCTCCGTCGCCACGGGGGGTGCCGGCGGGGCGCGGCCCACCGTCACGCCGATGTCAGGCACGACGCTGATCAAGGTGGCGTACGGGACGCGCCACCAGAAGCTGGAGGGCTGGGGGACCAGCCTGTGCTGGTGGGCGAACCATGTCGGCAGCTGGGGCGAGAGCGCGCGAAACGCCGTGGTGGATGCCGTCGTCGATCCGGTGAACGGGCTGGGGTTCAACGTGTTTCGCTACAACATCGGCGGCGGCGAGAACCCCGCGCACGACCACATGGGCCAGTGGCGCGAGATGGACGGCTTCCAGTCTTCCGACGGCAAGTGGAGCTGGGACGCCGACGCGAACCAGCGCGCCATCCTGCAGCGGATCGTGGCGCGCGGCGCGGGCGACGCCGACCTGATCCTCGAGGCGTTCTCGAACTCGCCGCCCTACTGGATGACGAAGAGCAGCTGCGCCTCGGGCAGCAGCGACGGCTCGAACAACCTGAAGGACGACTCCTACGACGCGTTCGCCGACTACCTGACGGAGGTGGTGAAGCACTTCCACGACGCCTGGGGCATCACCTTCCGCACCCTCGAGCCGCTGAACGAGCCGAACGCCAGCTGGTGGAAGTCGAACGGCGGGCAGGAGGGCTGTCATTTCTCTCCCAGCAACCAGCAGACGATCATCAAGGCGGTCAGCGCCGCGTTGAAGGCGAAGTCGCTGACCGGGACCACGGTGAGCGCGTCGGACGAGAACAGCATCGACGACGCGTACAACAACATGAAGGGGTACGACGCCACGACGCTGGCGGGCATGAGCCAGATGAACACGCACACCTACGGCGGCAGCGCGCGCCAGGATCTGCGCGCGCTGGCCACGGCGAAGGGCAAGCGGCTGTGGCAGTCCGAGACCGGCCCGCTGAACCAGACCCTGGCCGACGACACCGAGGCGGCGCTGTTCATGGCCGGCCGCGAGATGACCGATCTGCGCGATCTCGGCGCGGAGGCGTGGGTCGACTGGCAGGTCGGCGATCCCGGTCAGACCTGGGCCAGCTTCACGCTGGACGACAAGAAGCAGACGTTCGGTTATCTGAAGCGCTTCTACATGCAGGCTGGCTTCAGCCGGTACATCCGCCCGGGCGCCACCTTCGTCGACGTCAACAGCAGCGACATGGTCGCCGCCGTCAGCGCCGACGGCCACGCGCTGACCGTGGTGGTGCGCAACGGCGACACCAGCGCCAGCAAGGGCTTCACGTTCGATCTGACGTCGCTGCCGTCGCTGGGCAGCAGCGTCCAGGTGCACCGCACGTCGCGCACCGAGAATCTGGTCTCGGTGGCCGCCGTGCCGATCCAGGGGTGGAGCTTCGTCGCCACCGTGCCTGCGTTCTCGGTGACGACGTTCGTGATCCCGTTGCCCTGAGGCCGACGGGCCATCTTCGTACAGCTGCGATGGCGAGTGTCCGGGGATATGTTCGGGAAGGGACCGAATGGCTGACATCGACTACGACTGGTTCGTCGAGCACAAGGTGAAGAGCGGTGAGACCCTGGAGGGGATCGCCGAGAAGAATGGGTTGACCTGGCAGCAGCTGGCGCTCTTCAACTACGGCACGGACGTGCCGGTCGAGGTCAATCGGTGCCTCCACGAGTACACGGGGTGCACCAAGCAGACCGCCGACGGCAAGAACTACGTCTTCAGCGACGGCGATGTGCCGGGGATCCTCTACGTTCCCAAGCCGGTGAAGCCGCTGGCGCTCCCCACTGGCAAGAAGCATCAGGTGCGGGTGAAGCGCCGGATCATGTACTCCCGGGTCGAGCTGCAGACCGTCGACGAGCTGGGCTTCCGGTCGGGCAACGTGGATCTGATCCTTCGTTCCCTCGAGGGCCTGCCGGACGTGGCCCTTCACGTGGGCGCCTCCGGATACGGCAAGCTGGACAAGGTCCGCGCCGGGAAATACCGGGTCCTGCTGGGCGGAAAGCCCGTCTACATCTTCCCTGCCGGGCAGCCCGTGACGGACGACGACACGCCGCTGGTGGAGGCCGTCATCGACACGCGCAACCACACCCGCGCCATCACCCGGGTGGTGGTGTCGCTGGATGCGACGGAGAAGGAGCGCGACGACCGGCATCTGCTGAAGAAGGTCTATCGCCGGCCGGGCGCGACGTCGGCGCTGGACGGACGGGGAGAGGAGACGAGCGGCGAGACCCGTTGCTCGAACTACTACGCCATCGACAACCTGGCGCTGGCCGCGGGCTGGACCAGCGACTACTCCGACCTGAACGCGAAGATCCTGGCCGAGACGGTGTTGCACGGCTTCCTCCGCGACTATCACCCGACGGCCATCAGCCGCGGGTACCACGTCCTGTTGCTGCAGCCGACCGCGCGGACGCTGGTCCTGGTCAGCTCGGCGGGCCAGGTGGAGAAGAAGTTCGCCCTGGCCGACGGCGTGCAGACGCGCGGTCTGTTCGGGGCCTACGCGCTGTTCGAGAACATCGAGGGAAACACGTTCGTCGATCTGACGACGATGTCCGCGATCATCGCCTTGCCCGGGAACAACGACGGCCTCGAGATCGATCAGATCGTCGACGACGGGCCGGGTCTGGTGCAGGCGCTGAACAAGCACGCCGGCGAGGTCGAGATCGTCTACTACGCGCCCACCGCACGACAGCTGGCCTTGCTCGGCCTGCTGGGGGGGACCGGCCGGCTGGAAGACTACGGGCACGACGGCGACGTGAATCGCTCCGTGCACGGGCGCAACCTGGCCGTCTGCCACAGCATCAAGCTGGCCTACGACGGCTACGTCCAGCAGTACGTGCAGAAGGTCCAGAAGACCGCCAGCGAGGACGAGCTGCGGAAGCTGGGGCCACCGCGCCCGCCTTACGAGATGCCGACGCCGGCGGGCGCCACCGACCGGCAGATGGACGACATCTTCGACGCGCTGAACACCAACGAGTTCGACGCCTGGTTGGCCATCGCCCACCAGCTGGATCACTTCGCGAATCGCCTGTCGCAGGGCTACCCGTTCTTGCGGATCAAGCCGAAGTTCGTGGCGACGCCGAAGGTGGTCAACAAGATCAAGAACTTCCTGCGGCCCGGACTCCCCGACATCAGCGAGAAGACACCGGCCGAGGTGGAGTTCGAGATGAACATCGACATTCAGTACCTGGGTGACGGTCAATACCAGGTGATCACGAAGGGCGACGCGCTGATCAAGGGCAAGGTGAAGCTGGACAGCGTCGTGAAGAAGGTCACGAAGACGGGCGTGCCGGTCGAGATCTCGTTCAAGCAGAGCCTGGGAAACCCCGAGAAGAAGGTGACCTCGGTCAAGATCGGCAAGTATCAGATCGAGGTGGATACGCTCGGAAAATCGAAGCTGAGCGTCGAGGCAGTGCCCGGCGTGTGGCTGGACAGCGAGCTGAACGCCGAGTCGGGGGTCTTCGGCAGCGGCGTCAGCTTGAAGGGGAAGGACCTGGCCAAGGCGATGAAGGGCAAGTCGGAGTTCCTCGATCGCTGGGCCGGCTACATCGAAGGTTTCGAGCTACAGGTGCAGATCGGGCTGGTGGGAACGCGCGAGGAGACCATCCTGGCCGTCACCAGCAACGCGCCGGGCTTCTTCGAGCGGCGCAGCCTGAAGGAGCTGTTCTCGCCCGACACGCAGTGGGACGATCTGACCCTGGACGAGCAGCAGTCGCTGGTGGCGCTGGGCTGGTACGGCGCCGTGTGGGACGCGAAGTATCACGTCCAGTTCAAGGACAAGCTGCCCGCCAGCCTGACGAAGGATCGCGCCGCGCTGTCCGACGACGAGAAGGTCGCGATCGTGCACCTGGGCTTCTACGCCTACGAGGACTACAAGAAGCAGTTCACGCATTCGGCCAAGGAGTTCTGCGACTACGCGTACTGAGCGCCCCCGCTCACCGTTTGGGCGGCAAGGACTTCGAGAGCTGATCCAGCTTCCAGCCGCGTTCATCGCGGACGAACGTCAGGCCGAACACCGAGCCGTCCGGCCGCTTGATGGCCACGGTCCGCTCCTCGGGCAGCTCGCGCGTCTCTTCGATCTTCCAGCGGGTGGCGTCGGCGCAGGGGTTCTCCGCCGATTTGCCGCTCTTGATGGCGTAACGAAGATAGTCGCGCCCCGTGAAGGTCGCGGGCTTCCCCTGAAAGCCGTACAGCCGCCGCAGGTCCGACGGGGGCACCGCGGCGCGGACCTGGGCGGCGCGCTCGTCGGTGGCCGCCTGGAAGCGGGGCGTCGCCAGGTTCCACAGGGCTTCGGCGTCGCGGCGCCCGCAGGCGTGCGCGACCGATGCGACCAGGTCGCGGGTGTCGACGGCCGGAGGGCCAGCGTCGCCCGACCCCGCACCGTTTCCCAGGGCGTTCATGGTGCCGTTGACGGGGACGCTCACGGTGATGCCCGTGCTGCCGTTCGCTCCGGGGGTCTTCTCGGAGCAGCGTGCCGATCCCTCGACCTTCGCATCGTTCTTCGAGCCGCTTTTCGGATCGTTTTTCGGGTCACTTTTCGCATCGGGCTTCGAATGCTGGGCCGCCGCTTCGATCGTCAGCTCGTAGTTGGGCGGCACGTGGCTGTCGGCTCCCGAGAACGCGAAGGTGCACGTGCCGGCGCCTACCAGCACGTCCGTCGGCGCCAGCGGTGCGCCGGTCATGGATAGACCTCCCGAGGCGCCCCGGCGCACGTCCAGGTCCAGCGTCCTGGGCAGGGTCGCGCCGCGGCACCAGCTGGCTGGCGACAACCAGGCCTCCTTGTCCGCGGTCGGCCGGGCGAGCTCGAGGTGCCACTTGCCCCAGCACTCCGGCACGGCCGCGCCGGCACCCCTCGCCCCCATTGCCAGCAGCAGCACCACGCCGGCCTGACCCGTCAACCCTGCCCACTTCCTGGCTGCCATGTCGCCTCGTTCTAGCGCGCCGCATTTCCCGGAGACAACTGACCCGTGGCGGCCCGTTCAGCGCATCGGCCTGACCCTGCGGCGGTCGTTTCTCGTCGTGGCCGACTACCCGGGTTCGAAGCGGGCGCTGCCGGTGGGCGGACCGGCCGCGGCGTCCAGGACCAGACGCCCGGGCAGGCGCTCGTCGGGATTGCCGCTGGGGCTCCAGGTCGCCTTGCGGGTCTTCCCCTTCGCGATCAGCTCGCGCAGCTGGGCGGCGGTCAGCCGGCGACCCGCCGTCTCGAACCAGATCACGAACGAGCAGCCTTCGCGCCAGCGCGCACAACCCCAGCCGCGTCTTCCCGTGACCAGCGGCGCCTGCTTGCAGCGCGGACAGATCAGCGGGGGCGCGGCGGGGAGCGGCGGCGCAGCGACCTCGCCCGCCGCCACCGTCTTCGCGGCCCTGGCGCCTTCCGGCCCGAGCAGTGCGGCGGCATCGGCGCGTGAGGCGAGCGCATTCGCAGAGGGCGCCTTCGCCGCCGACTTGCTCACCGCACGTTCGGCCGAGTCGCTGGTGCGCGCTGTTTTCGGCGTGGTCGTCGCCGGAGGGGCCTTCGCCGGGGGCGCGTTCGTGGGCAGTGCCTTCGCCGCCGCCGCGTTCGCCGGCGGCGACCCGCTGCGGATCGCGGTCACGACGTCGCCCACGTAACGGACGATGTCGCTCATGAAGGCCGACCGCGCCTCCTGGCCGCGCGCCACGCGCGCCAGCCGCGCCTCCCAGGCCCCGGTCAGCTCGGGCGAGGCCAGGCTGGCCACCGGCAGACCTTCGATCAGCGTGATGCCGGTCGGCGTGGCGACGATCTGCTTGCCCTGGCGCGCCACGAACCCGCGCTTCACCAGCGTCTCGATGGTCGCCGCGCGCGTCGCGGGCGTGCCCAGGCCCGTGTCCTTCATCGCGGCGCGCAGCGCCTCGTCGGCGATGTCGCGGCCCGCGTACTCCATCGCCCCCAGCAGCGTGGCCTCGGTGTGCCGCGGGGGCGGCTTCGTCTGGCGCGCCACGCTCTCGAAGGCACCGTCCAGGCGCTGTCCCTCGGCCAGCGCCGGCAGCGTCGCCTCGCCCTCGCCCTCGGCGTCCCCCTGCTTGTCGGTGGCTTCTTTCGATGCGCCCCGGCCTGCCCCCGTCGTTCCGCCCAGCTGGGCGACCTCTTGCCAGCCGGCCACCAGGCGAACGCGCCCCCGCGCGTGAAAACGATCCGGCGGGGGCGGCAGCGCCGCCAGCATCGCCTCGTCGGCCGCCGGCTCGACGGGGGATGGCGGGGCCTCCGCCTTCCGCGGGGCGCGCTCGTCGGCGCCGGGACCCACGCGGATCACGACGTCGGTCAACGCGAACTCCGCGTCGGGGAAGAACGCCCCCAGGAACCGGCGCGCCACCAGATCGAAGATGCGGCGCTCGTCCTCGGCCAGCGCCTCCAGGCGGGCCGCCTTGCCGGTCGGGATGATGGCGTGGTGGTCGTGGACCTTGCCGTCGTCGAAGACGCGCTTCGGCCGGGCCGGCGGCGCGCCCAGCAGCGTCTCGGCGAACCCGTGATAGTCCGGGATGCCGGCCAGCCCCCGGAACAGCTTGGGCAGCTCGCCCGCCAGATCGCTGGACAGATGGCGCGAATCGGTGCGCGGATAGGTCAGCAGCTTGTGGCGCTCGTACAGCGCCTGCGCCGCCTCCAGGGTGCGCGTCGCGCTGATGCCCCAGCGCCGGTTCGCCGTGCGCTGCAGCGTCGTCAGATCGAACAGCTGGGGCGGCGGCTCGCGAGACTTCGTGCCCTTCACCCGCTCGACCACCGGGCCCAGCGGATCCGTGGCCGCGCCGTGCGCCGTCGTGCGCGCCACCAGCTCGGCGGCCAGCGCCTGCGCGCCCAGGCGCGACGCCGACCCTTTGCCTTTCGGGGACGGCGTGCTCCAGCCGGCCGTGAACGTGGCCCCGCCCGCGCCGCCGGTCGCGAAGCGCCCGCGCACCTCCCAGTAGTCCTGCGGGCGGAACGACGCGATGGCGCGCTCGCGCGCCACGACGATGGCCAGCGTGGGGGTCTGCACGCGACCGATCGAGTAGAGCAGGCCCCGCTCCGTCCCGCGGCCCGGCTTGCGCGCTGGCGCCGGCCGGGCGGGCGCCTCGCTGCGCCGGGCGACGGTCACCGCCCGCGTCGCGTTCATGCCCACCAGCCAGTCCGCCTCGGAGCGGCAGCGCGCGGCGTCCGCCAGCGCGTCGTACTCGCGGCCCGCCTTCAGCGCCGCGAAGCCGCGGCCGATCGCCTCGTCCGTCATCGACGAGATCCACAGCCGCCGCACCGGCAGCCGGCAGCCCGCCAGCTCGTACACGTAGCGGAAGATCAGCTCGCCCTCGCGCCCGGCGTCGCACGCGTTCACCACCTCGGTGAAGCGGCGATCGCGCAGCAGCCCGCTGACGGCGTGCAGGTGCTGCCGCGTCCCCTCGACGGGCCGCAGCTTGAAGGCCTGCGGGATCATCGGCAACGCGTCCAGCCGCCACGCCTTCCACCGGCCGTCGTAGGCCGCCGGCTCTTCCAGCTCGACCAGGTGGCCGATGCACCAGGTGATGGTCCGCTGGCCGTCGGCGATGGCGTGCTTGCCGGCGCCGCGCACCCCCAGCACGCGCGCCAGGTCGCGGGCCACCGACGGCTTTTCGGCGATCACCAGCTGCATGGGACATCCAGCATACGGGTTATCGCGGGCCGTGCGCGCCAGGTGCGCGTCGTGGGGCGGAAAAGCGTGTCCACGAGGCGCCCGCGCCGTCTCAGAGCACCGTCGTCAGGGCGGTGAACCAGTTCGTCGCGATCTTCACCGAACCCATGTCGTTCGCGTGCACGCCGTCCTTCGTGTCGGCGGCGGGATCGAAGTTCGTGTACTGGTCGACGACCGTGATGGGCGACGCCGTCGTGGAGTTCTGGGTGGCCCAGCCCGGGATCATCGCGTTCAGGGCCGGCACGCCGGTCGTGCATCTGTCGCCGCAGCCCGACGGGTTCATGGGGGTGATCTGCGCGATCAGCACGCGCACGTTCGGGTTGTTCGCGCGCAGCCGCGCCAGGATCGCCGAATAGGCCTTCAGGATGTCGGCCGGATCCTTGCCGTTCCAGACGTCGTTCGTGCCGAAGTGCATCAGCACGACGTCGGCGGGGTGTCCGTCGAACCACGTCGTCAGATCCTTCGCCGACGAGTCGTAGGGGTCGGACGTGTCGGCGCCCGACGGCCGTCCGGTGCTGGTCGCCTTCAGCAGGTCGGTGACGATGTAGCCGCCGTGGCCCTCGTTGTCCTTGTCGTAGCCGGTGAAGCTGCAGCCGGGGTCGCCGTTGCGCGTGCCGACGAAGTCGAACTGGACGCGGTTCAGCTGGTTCAGCATCTGCCACAGGTGCGAGCGGTAGCAGATCGACGCCGTCGTCGAATCGCCGAGCGGCATCACGCGCAGCCTGCCCGGGGTGGTGTTGCCCCCCGCGCCGCCCGCGCCTGCGACCCCGCCAGCGGCTGCACTTCCGCCGGAGCCCCGGTCGCCGCCCGCGCCACCGGAGCCGGTCCGTCCTGCCGTCCCGTTCGCGCCGCCGGAGGCGGGCTGGCCGCCGGAACCGGTGCCGCTCGCGCCCGTGCCGCCCGAGCCGAGCCGCCCGCCGGAACCGGCGCCGCCCGAGCCGAGCTGGCCGCCCGAGCCGTTGCCGCCCGAGCCGGAGCCGCCGGCGCTCGCGCCGCCCGAGCCAGGCGCGCCGCCCGACCCGCGGCTGCCGCCCGAGCCGACCTGGCCTCCGGAACCGGCTCCACCCGAGCCGAGGGCCACCGCACCCCCCGACGCCGAGACGCCCCCGCCCGGAGACGACGAACACCCGAGCGGCGCGGCGCCTGACAGCACCAGCGCCAACAGCAGCAGGACGCCGCCAGGGGGCGGCAGAAACCGTTTCGCGTGTCGCATGAGGAGGCCTTCCGTTGACGAAGCGAGCGAAGGCAGACGACCGGGGCCGGCAGCGAAGCCCTTACAGCGCGGATCACACGCCGTGCGCGCGGCGGTACCACTCCACGAAGCGGGTGATGCCCTCGGCGATCGGCACGTGCGGGTGATAGCCCAGCTCGCGCCCCACCAGCGTCACGTCCGCCAGGGTTCGCTTCATGTCGCCCGGCTGCTCCGGCAGCGACTCGATCGTCGGCTCGCGCCCCAGCGCCCCGGCGATCAGATCGACCAGCTGCCGAAGCGTGGTGGTCTGCGAGCCGCCCAGGTTGTACGTGCGGAAGGCGGCCGCCTTGTCCGCGACCAGCTGATCGACCGAGGCGACGCACCCGTCGACGATGTCGTCGATCCAGGTGTAGTCGCGCGAGGTGCTGCCGTCACCGTACAGCTGGATGGGCTGCCCTGACGAGATGAGCCGCGTGAACTTGTGGATGGCCAGGTCGGGACGCTGCCGGGGGCCGTACACCGTGAAGAAGCGCAGGTTGGTGACGCTGAGCGCGTTCAGGTGGTGCGCCGTGAAGGCGATCAGCTCGCAGGCGCGCTTGGTGGCGGCGTAGGGGGAGACCGGCCGCAGGCACGGATCGGACTCGCGAAACGGCACCGCGCTGTCCAGCCCGTAGACCGACGAGGACGACGCCTGGGCCAGCCGGGTCACGCCGTGGGCGTGGCAGGCGTCCAGGACGTTCTGCGTGCCGCGCACGTTGACGTCGGCGTAACGGCCGGGCTCGGCGATCGAAGGACGCACGCCCGCCAGCGCCGCCAGGTGCACGACCACGTCCGGGGCCGCTGTCTGGAACGCCGCCGCCAGCGCGTCGGACTTGCGGATGTCACCCTCGATGAACGCGAACGAACCGGCCGTCGTGCCCGCGGCGTCCACGCCAGTCAGGACCTCGCGCAGGTTCCTCTCCTTGATGGCCCGCCCATAGAAGACATCGAAGTTGTCGAAGCCCACCACGGCGTCGCCGCGAGAGGCCAGTCGTTCGCAGAGGTGAGACCCGATGAAACCGGCGGCGCCGGTGACCAGAACGCGCACGCTGGCCAGGATAGCCCAACGGCGCCTGTTTCGCGCCAGGTCTAGACCGCGTTTGCCGGGCCCGGCGCGCCGAGATACAGCAGGAACTCGACGTTGCCTTTCCCGCCGGTGATGGGCGAGACCGTGTCGCCGCGCACCGTGTAGCCGAGCTCCCGCGCTGTCGCCGCCACGCCGGCCAGGGCCTCGGCGCGCGCCGCCTCGTCGCGCACGATGCCCCCCTTCCCGATGCGGGCGCGGCCCACCTCGAACTGGGGCTTGACCAGGGCCACCACCGGCGCGCCCGGGCGCAGCAGGCCCGGCAGCGCGGGCAGCACCAGCTTCAGCGAGATGAACGACACGTCGACGACGGCCAGGTCGGCGGGCGCCGGCAACAGATCGGGCGGCGCGTTCCGCACGTTCGTCCGATCCAGGACGGTGACCCGGGGGTCGTTGGCGATCTTCGCGTCCAGCTGGCCGTAGCCGACGTCGATGCAGTAGACGTGCGCGGCGCCCGCCTGCAACAGGCAGTCGGTGAAGCCGCCGGTCGAGGCGCCCACGTCGGCCGCCGTCAGCCCCTTCGGGTCGACGGCGAACGTCGCCAGCGCGTGCGCCAGCTTGACCCCGCCGCGCGACACGTACGGCATCGGGGCGTGCCGCAGGCGCAGGGCCGCGTCGGGGGCGACCAGGTCGCCCGCCTTCTCGATGGGCCGGTCACCCGCCAGCACCTCGCCGGCCAGGATCAGCGCCCGCGCCCGCTCGCGCGACGGCGCCAGCCCCTGCGCGACCAGCGCCAGGTCCGCGCGCACGCGCCCCGCCGTCTTCTTGCCGTCGCTCACGGGCCCCACCCTAGCAAAACGCCCGTCGACGGGGTCTTACCCGCGCCGCCATCAGGCCGCGCCCGGCGGTCCGTCAGGCCTACGCCCCCCGGGTCACTTCACCACGCCGCAGGCGATCCGCTCGCCGCCGCCGCCCAGGGGGGCGGGCGTGTCGCTGTAGTTGTCCCCGCCGGCGTGGATGACCAGCGCCTTCCCCCGGAAGTCGTCCAGCTTCAGGCCTTTGATCTCCAGGCGCTGTTTGGCCTGGCCCTTCGGGGAGACGACGAGCTTGGGGAGATCGCCATCGTGGCCACCCCCGCCGGGGCCCTTGTGGGAATCGGTGGCGTCGGGGTCGAAGTGTCCGCCCGCTGCCAGGCCGGCGACCTTCTTGCCGTCCTTGTCGGCGGGGGCGCAGCTGGGCAATTCGTGCAGGTGAAAGCCGTGCTCCCCCGGGGGCAGGCCCTTCAGATCGGGGATCAGGGTCACCTGCCCGTTGGTGTCTTCGATCGTGATGGTCCCGATCGACGCGCCGACGCCGCTGGCGGTGATCCGGTTCATCGTCACCTTGATCGGCTTCGCGAACGCCGGGGCCGCGGTCGCCAGCGCGATCGCCGCCACCATCGTGATTCGCGTCAGCGTCAGCCTTGCTCTTCCTCGTCCTGGGGTCATGGGTCGCCTCGGTAGTTGGGACGTCCGCGACATCATCACACAACAGAGCGGCCGGCGCGCGAACCGCGATATAAGACGGCCCCGGAGGTTTCGCGCGCATGATCAAGGGCAAGGGCAAGGGTTCATTCGGGTTCGTCGCCGCCATCTCGCTGCTGGCTGCCGCGCTGGCCGCGCCCGCGCTGTCCGCCCCCGCCAAGGCCCCCCGCAAGGACTGCCTGTTGCTGGCCCACGCTGGCAGTCAGGACCGACCCGTCGGCAGCGTGCGGATGTGCCCCGGAAAGAAGGCGAAGCGGGAGTTTCAGTCGTCGCTGGAGAACAAGTGGGGCTTCCAGTTCGACCCCGCCACCTTCGCCCGGGTGCGCGCGCTGGTCATGCACCAGAAGGACCAGCCGGCGACGCCTGCGGGCATCCTTCCGCCGGGCACCTTCTCGCTCAGCTGGCGCGAGCAAGGGAAGGTCGAGGACGAGAACTTCACGCTGGAGCCGGCCAAGAGCTGCCCCTTCCTCGACGAGCTGGCGCAGGCCGTCCCCGCGAAGGACTACGCCGAATTCGTGCACGTCGTCGCCGACCTGCAGGCGCGCGTGCACTGTCCGCCGGTCTCGGCGAAATGACGGCGAATCCGCTGGCCACCGCCGAGCCGTGGGACCTGGTGGCGGACGGCTACACGGCCGAGGCGTTGCCGCACTTCGAGTTCTTCGCGCGCGCGGCGCTGGCGGCGGCCGCGCTGCCGCCGGGGGCGAACGTGGCCGACGTGGCGGCGGGCCCGGGGACGCTGAGCTTGCTGGCCGCGGCGGCCGGCGCGCGCGTGTCCGCCATCGACTTCTCCGAGCAGATGACGGCGCGCTTTCACGCCCGCGCGGCGGCGATGGGCCTGGCCGGCGCCTGCGACATCCGCACGGGCGACGGGCAGCACCTGCCCTATCCCGACGGCGCGTTCGACGGCGCGTTCTCGCTGTTCGGCCTGATGTTCTTCCCTGATCGGCTGGCCGGATTCCGCGAGCTGCGCCGGATCCTGAGGCCGGGCGCCCCGGCGGTCGTCTCCGGCTGGATCCCGTTCGCCGGGCCGTTCGGCGCGCTGATGCAGGTGGTGAAGGAGTTGATCCCGGGCCTGCCGCTGGGCGGGGGCAAGCCGCCCCTGTCCGATCCGGACGACTTTCGCCGCGAGATGACCGAGGCGGGGTTCCCGTCGGTGACCGTCGAGACGGTGGCGCACGACCTGACGGCGCCGTCGTTCGATGCGTTCTGGGACTCGATGGAGCGGACGAACGCGCCGCTGGTGTTGATTCGCCACCGCGCCGGCGCCGCCCGCTGGGCCGAACTGGCGCCGCGGATCCGCGAACGCGTCCGCGCCGCGCTGGGCGACGGGCCGCTGGTGATCAGCCGCGGCGCCTACCTGGGCATCGGCCGCGCCTGACGACAGCCAGCGCGGCGCTCAGGGGCGCGCTCGCACGCCCGGTGGCGGTGCCCCTCAGGGATGACGCCGCACGCCCGGCGCGGGCGCGGCCGTATCCAGCGGCTGCCCCGTCTCGGGGTGTATCAATCCCGGGGGGGCCACGTCGGCCAGCGGGATCAGCACGAACAGCCGCTGCAACATCGCGGGGTGCGGCACGCGCAGGGCGACGCCGCCGGTGACCAGATCCAGCACGGCCTCGCCGTACAGCAGCAGATCGATGTCGATGATCCGGGGCGCCTTGCCGGCGCCGGGGGGCCTGACCCTGCCCAGCGCCGCCTCGACCGCCAGGCAGCCCGCCAGCAGCACCGGCGCGGGCGCCTCGGTCCGCGCGCGCGCCACCGCGTTCAGGTAAGGCGGCTGTGGCTCGTCGGCCACGGCGTCCGTCTCGTACAGCGGCGACAGCACGACGTCGTGGACCAGCCCCGCCGCCTGCAGGCGCGCCACCGCGGCCGCGATGGCCGCCGCGCGATCGCCCAGGTTAGCGCCCAGGCCCAGGTAAACCGTCACGCTCATGCAGGAACCGTCGTCGGGCCGGCGCCCCGTCGCACACCTTCGCGGGCCTTGCCGGCCTTGCCATTGTACGCCCGGTCCGACTCGCACCATGGGCGGGCACCGGCTATAAGCTCGCCGGAATGTTCGCCGCGCTGCTCGCCGCGACGCTGACCGGGCTGGCCACGGGCCTGGGCGCGCTCCCTTTTCTCTTCATCCGCGAGCTGCACCGCCGCGTGTACGACGGCATCCTGGGGCTGGGCGCGGGCCTGATGTTGTCGGCGGCCACGCTGGGCCTGCTCAGCGAGGCGCTGGAGGTGACCCACGCCGCCGGCACGGGGCTGGCGCTGATCGTCGCCGGGTTCCTGGCGGGCGTCGGCCTGGCGGCGCTGATGGATCGCCTGATCCCGCACCGCCACGCCAGCGACCATCACCAGCACATCGGTCACGGGCCCGGACACGATCACCACGATCGCGAGGATTCGGACGACGAGCTACGCCGCGGCTACGCCATCATCGGCGCGCTGGCGATCCATCGCGTGCCCGAGGGCCTGGCCATCGGCGCCGGTTTCCAGGTGGGTCACCACGACCGCCTGGGGCTGTTGCTGTCCATCGCCGTGGGGCTGCAGAACGCGTGCGAGGGGATCGTCATGGCAGCGCCGTTGCGCCGGGCGGGCGCGAACGCCGGGCGCAGCACGGCGCTGATCACGCTGACCGGGCTGGCCACGCCCCTGGCGGCGCTGGCCGGCAACCTGCTCGCCGGCTCGGCGACCAGCGCCATGCCCTTCATCCTGCCGCTGGCGGCCGGCACATTGATCTACGTCACTTCGAACGAGATCATCCCCGAGTCGCACAGCCACGGACATGAAGGCACGGCCTCGACGGGCGTCGTGCTCGGATTCCTGCTCACGATGATCCTGAAAGCGGTCCTCAGCTGACGCGCGATCTTCCCGCTGAATTTGCTCGCCCAGATCGACCACGATACAGTTTGAGGTAGCTGTGTCAGACCGACGGCCGTCTTCGTGTGCAGTCGCGGCCCTGGCTGCCGTTCTGGTCGTCGCCGGTGTGAACGGCGCCCGCGCCCAGGAGGCGGCCGGGCCGAAGCGCGCCGACGATCCTGCCGCCGCCGAGGCGCGCCGCCACTACGAGGAAGGCACCAAGGCGTTCAACCTGGGCGAGTTCCCGCGCGCCATCGCCGAGTTCAAGGCGGCCTACAACGCGAAGGACGATCCCTCGCTGCTGTACAACATCGCGCAGTCGTTCCGGCTGCAGGGGGACGCCGCCCAGGCGATCTTCTTCTACCGGTCGTACCTGCGGAACATGCCCACCACGCCGAACCGCCGCGAGGTCGAGGGGCGCATCCGCACGCTGGAGAAGCAGCTGGAGGATCAGAAGAAGGCCGACCAGAAGATGGAGGCCGCGCCCGTGCCGGTGCTGACGCCGCCGCCGAGCGTGGCCGCGCCGCCCGCGGCCGCCCAGCCGGCGCCGGCCGTCGAGCCGACCGCCCCGGCCGCGCCCGTGGTGCCCGCGCCGGCCAAGCAAGAGACGGCGCCCGCGCCCGTCGAGACGCCACTTCCCACCGCCCCGGCCCCCGTCGAGCCGACGAATGCCTCGCCGGCGGTCGACCTGACGCGCGCGCCGGCCGACCAGCCCGCGCCGTCGGCGCCGTTCTACAAGAAGTGGTGGTTCTGGACGGCGGTCGGCGTCGTGGCGGTGCTCGGCGTCGGCGCCGGGATCGCGGCGGCACGCGACAAACCCCCCTCGACGACGCTGGGCCTCTACGACCCCACGTTCGTGAAACCATGAAGAACCTGGCGCGCGCCCTGCTGTTCCTCCTGGCGCTGGCGGCCTGCGCCGGCGCGACGTCGTGCAAGAAGGGCACATACCTCGAGGTGGTCTTCAAGGGGGCTTCCCTGGCCCCCGTCCATCAGATCTTCTTCTCACTGACGCTGTCGGACGCGAGCGTGGCCCAAGGCTTCCTGCCCATGGACGCGGGGGCCACGAACGTGGTGAAGCTGCCTGCCTCGGCGGCGTTCCAGCTGGACGGTCACACGGGCGTGCTGGCCATCGCCGCCACGGCATACGACGCCGCGGGCGCGGTCCTGGGCATGGTGAAGACCAGCACCACCATCATGCCCGGCGAGACCTGGACGGTGGACGTCGACTTCTCGCCGGGGGCGGGCGCCGATGCCGGCATGGACGGGCCGACCGACGCCGGTGATGACGGCTCGCTGGTCACCATCACCGACGGCAGCATCGACTCCGGCGGCTGCGTGGCCGCCACGGTGGAGGCGTCCGAGTCGGTCAGCCTGGATTACAACTCGTCGGGCTCGGACATGGACTCGGGCAACATGCTGTGGGCGTACGTGGGGCCCGCCGAGCAGTACGTCGGCTGGATGAAGTTCGGCGTCCGCTTCGTCCCGAAGGGCGTGCACCTGACCAAGGCGACCTTGAACCTGTTCTTCTCGCAGGCGACGGGCGGCGTGCCGATGCTGTCGGTCGCCTACTCGTCGATCGACGGGTGGACGCGCAAATCGAAGGCCAGCGACGTCAGCAACGAGGGGGTCGTCTCGATCGGGGGGCCCTACCTGATGCCGAACGCCGCGCCCGCCTCGACGGCCTACGCGCTGGACGTCACGGGGCACAACTGGGCGCTGGACGTGACGGACGGGACGGTCACGCTGGGCATCCAGAACTCGTCGCTGGCGACGGCGGCGCTGACCTCGAAGGTCGAGTTCTACGGCGTGAACCACAGCGCCAGCCCGGACCCGACGCGGCCCACGCTGGACCTCGAGTTCTGCCCGTAGCAGCGCGCGGTCAGCGCGCCGAGGCCAGCAAGCGCTGCAGACACTCCTGGCCGAACGGCCAGTCGCCCAGGCCGCTGGCGGCGTTGATGTGGCCGCAGCAGCCCGCATCGACCAGCGTGCTGCCCCAGTCGGCGGCCAGTTGGCTGCAGAACCCGAACGACGAGTAGGGATCGTCGTGGCTGGCCACCAGCACGCTGGGAAACGGCAGCGGCGCGCGCGGCAGCGGCCGGAAGCCCTGGATGGCGTCGGGGAACGAGGGCACGTCGGGATCGGGCGGCGCCACCAGCAGCGCGGCGCGGACCGAGCGCTTCGTCACCGCCGCCCAGTGCGCGATCTGCAGGCAGCCCAGGCTGTGGGCGACCAGCACCGTGTCCGGCCCGGCCTCGGCGACGGCCCGCTCCAGCGACGCGGTCCAGGCGTCGCAGCGCGGGTGATCCCAGTCCTCCTCCTCGACCCGCCGCGCGCCGGGCAGCTTGCGCTGCCAGCGCGTCTGCCAGTGTTCCAGCCCCGAGCCGTTCAGGCCCGGGAGGATCAACACCACGGACATCCGTGCATCTTGACGGGCGGTCAGCCGCCGAGCAAGCGATCGAGGTTCGCCTTCTCCCAGGCGCTGGCGCGCGCGAAGTCCGGGTAGCTCTGCTCGTCGGCGATGAACGCCGGCGAGTGGAAGATCCGCCGGCGGCCCTTGCGGATGATGTCGTGGCGACCGTGCAGCATCTCGTGAAAGACGATCCAGCGAATGAAGAACGCGGGGACGTCTTCCTGATCCAGGATGGGATGGATGCGGATGATGCGATCCTCGACGGCGAAGCTGCCCATCTTGATGGAACGTCGCGCCCGGCGTGCCGTCACCGGCCCCCAGGTGATGCGGGCGTCCAGCTTCGATTCGAAGCGCTCGGCGTTCAGGCTGTCGAAGATGACCTGCAGATCGTGATGGCGGCCGGCGGTGCGGCCGCGGAAGGGGCGCGGTTTCCGTTCCTGCCGCTTGATGACGTGCTGGTGCCGCTCGATGAAGTCACCCAGCAGCTGCGAGGCGCGCCTGTCGTTGTGCACCACGTACCGGACCAGCGCGCGGACGATGCGCGGCGGGGCCCCCACGAACATCTTGTGCAGGCGCAGCCGGTAACCATCCGGCCGCCGCCGGATCGAGATCATGCTGTAATGATTGTCGGTCAGCGTCAGCTCCAGGCCCTTGCCCGGCGGCAAATACGGCTTTAGAGCAATGCTGACGGCCCGTTCTTGGACGCTGACGTCGTCGGGGGCAGGCAGGCGCACCTCGCGCGGCGCCGAGGAGGCTCGGAGCCCGCGCCGCGATTCGGGCGGTGTCGCCGGGGCCGCCGACGAGACGGCTGCTGCGGTCGAGGAGGAAGACGTGGTAACGGAGGAGCCGGGGAAGAGGGACAGTTGGCCGGGCAGCACGCGCGCGGCGACGGGAGCAAGGGAGTCCCTGGCGGAATCTCGGGTCAAGGTGGCCTCTCTTTGAGCATGCTCTCCCTCGGTTGAGCGAAAGAAAGGCTAGCAGTGCCCCGGGGACGAGGCAAAAAATCTACACATCCAATATTTGCTAGGTGCCTGAAATAATCAGGCTTTTATTGTTGATAAACCTGTTGATAACTTGACGGCCACGGGCGAAACGAGAGAGCGAAATGAACGTCAAGATTTTGTACTTTGCGGGGCTGCGCGAACGTAGGGGCGTGTCGGAGGAGACGCTGGCTTTGCCCGACGGTGGCGACGTCGCGATGGCGCTGGCCATGATTGCCAAGCAGCACCCCCACGTCGCGCCGCTGTTGCCGCGCATCCAGGTGGCGGTCAATCAGGTGATGGTGGCAGGGCCGACGTCGCTGGCCGACGGTGACGAGCTGGCGCTGATCCCGCCCGTCTCCGGCGGCTCGGCGGACCGCATCGCCGTGCGCGACGTGCCCCTGTCCCTGGACGAGGTCATCGCCTTCGTGCTGAGCGGCGAGCGGGGAGGCCTGGTGACGTTCAGCGGCCTGGTGCGCCGGCAAGGACGCATCCCCGACGTCGTTCGCCTGGAGTACGAGGCCTACCGAGCGATGGCCGAGCGCGTGCTGGGCGAGATCGCCGACGAGATCGAGCGCGAGCTGCCCGGGGCGCGCGTCGCCATCCATCACCGGGTGGGCTCGCTGGCGGTGGGTGAGGCGGCCGTCGTGGTGGCGGCGGCGGCGCCCCACCGCGCCGAGGCGTTCACCGCCTGCCGCGCCGCCATCGACCGGTTGAAGAGCCGCGCCCCCATCTGGAAGAAGGAGATCGGGGCCAGCGGCGCCGCGTGGATCGAGCACTGCTGCTGAGCGACGGGCAACGGTAGTCGTCGCCCGAGGCGACCCCATGGATCGCGAACGCGGAAACCAATCGCGCGACGCGCCGATAGGGCGTTCGTGACGGTACACGCGCTGCATGAATATCGCTGGGACACCACCGAGAGCCCGGCGTCTGGCGGACCTGACACTCCAGCCGACGCCGGCGACGCGGGGGCGGTCGCCGCGGGCATCATCGGGACGGATCCGGGCCTGCTGCGCGTCGTGCGGGCGGCGGCGCGCGTGGCCCCCACCACCGTCCCGGTCCTGGTGACGGGGGAGAGCGGCACGGGCAAGGAGCTGATCGCGCGCCTGCTGCACGATCGTGGCCCGACCCCCGGCGGGCCATTCGTCGCGGTGAACTGCGGCACGTTGTCGCGCGAGCTGGCCGACAGCGAGCTGTTCGGGCACGAGCGGGGCGCGTTCACCGGCGCCCACGGCCGCAAGCGCGGCTGGTTCGAGGAGGCGGACGGCGGCACATTGGTGCTGGACGAGATTGGCGAGCTGCCGCTCGAGCTGCAGCCGAAGCTGCTGCGCGTGCTGGAGACGGGACGCGTGCGGCGCGTGGGCGGGAACGGCGACGTGAGCGTGAAGGTGCGTGTGGTGGCGCTGACGCTGCGGCAGCTCCCGCGCGAGGTGGCCCGGGGAGCCTTTCGCCTGGACCTCTACCATCGGCTGGCAGGCTTCGAGCTGACGCTGCCGCCGTTGCGGGCGCGGCGGGGAGACGTGGCGCCGCTGACCCTTCACTTCCTCGAGCAGCTGCGCCGGGAGCTGGGGCCACGGGTCATCGATGCGGCCGTGCTGGCGCGCCTGGCGGCGCACGACTGGCCGGGCAACGTGCGCGAGCTGCAGAACGTGCTGCGCCGGGCGGCGCTCGTCTGTCCGCGGCAGCTGGAAGTGGCCGCGCTGAACCTGCCGCGGCCGCCGTCGCCAGCCGCGGTGTCGCTTCTGGACGGCGACCGGCCCTGGGAAGCGCGCGCGCCGGCGCTGGCGGAGCCGGGACCGCCCGAGGACGGTCCGCAGGACGGGGGCGCGGACGGGCCAGCGCCGCCGGACGACGCGTCGACGTCTGCGTCGCCGGTGGCGGTGGCGAATGACTGGCCCGACGGCGTGCTCGACATCCGGGGCCTCACCTTCGAGGAGATCGAGCGGCGGGTCTACCGGTGGGCGCTGCGCCAGCACGGCGGCAGCCGGCGGAAGGCGGCGCGGGCGCTGGGCGTCGCGCGTTCCACCTTCTGCGACAAGGTCAAACGTTACGGGCTGGGTTGATGGGGGCGCGCCACAGCAGCAGGCCCATGAACAGGGCGAAGGCGCCCGCCGCCGCCGCCAGCGAGGTGTGGATGCCGACCGCGCTGCCCACCAGGCCGACGGTGATCCCGCTGAAGGCCCGCAGCCCCAGCGACGACATGTTGAACAGGCCCAGCACGCGGCCGCGGATCTGATCCGGGGCGTTCAGCTGGACCAGCGTCTGCATCATGCTGCTGAACGACAGCTCGAAGAAGCCGGCGGTGAACAGCAACGCCAGCGCCAGCGGGTACACGTGCGCGAACGCGAATCCGCCCAGGGCCAGCGCCCAGAACACGGCCAGTCGCAACGCCGAGGCCGGGCTGGTGGGCAGCAAGCCGCCGCGGCTCTCCAGCAGGAAACCGGCCACCAGGGCGCCGGCGGCGTCCGCGGCCAGCAGCGCGCTGTACGACGTGCCCGGATCGCCGTGCCCCAGGTCGTGGGCGAACCCGGGCATCTGCGCCTGATAACTGTTCCCGATGAAGAAGGACGCCCCGCCGCCCAGCAGGATCATGATCACCAGCACCGGGATGCCGCGCACGTCCCGGATCGTCTGGGCGATGTCGGACAGGCCGCGCACGGCGCGCTTGGGCGGGGCGCGATCACCGCGGAAGTGCCGCCCGTAGGGCGCGCGCACCAGCCACAGCAGCAGCGGCAGGTAGAAGATCGTGTTCAGGAAGATGCCGCGCTTCGTGCCGAGCGTCAGCATGATCAGCCCGCCCACCGCCGGCCCCACCAGCACGCCCAGGTAGCGGGCGGTGGCGTTCAGGCGCACGGCGCTGGGCAGCAGCGCCGGTCCGACGATGTCGTGCAGCAGCATCTGACTGGACGTCTGCCACAGCACACCCGCGCAGCCGTGCAACACCAGCAACAGCATGGCGCCGCCCATGGTCAGGCTGTCGGTGACGAAGAAGTATCCCCAGCCCAGCGAGGCCGTGATGAACAGGACCATGCCCGCCTGGATGATTCGGCGGGTGTCGAACCGATCGTTCAGCGCGCCCACGCCGACGGAGAAGGCGAGGAACGGCAACCAGTGCGAGAGCACGGCGAACCCGCCCAGGGCCGGCGAGTGAAACTTCTGGAACGCCACCCAGTAGCTGAACACGTGCTCGATGTTGTCGGCCATCATCGCCAGCACGTACGTGATGAAATGGGCGCGGTAGCCGGGGACCCGCAGCGCCGCGAAGGCCTGCGGCTTGGCGGAGGGGACGTTCGAGTTCTCGATGGACATGAGGGTAGGTCGACCAGTCTAGTGCCTGGTCCGGCATGGTGTGCCGCGAGGCCTTGGGGTGACGGGCGGTGCCCGTCGTCGGCATCGTTGCGCCGGCGCGCGGCGAGGCTCGCGGGGCGGCTTTGGTCCGGCCGCGCCGCCGTGGTAATGCCGCGAGGCATGTCGCACGAACATCTGGTGGTGCCTCGCATCGACGGAACGGTCTACCGCTGGACCTTCGGCGAGGGCGTCGGCGAGACGGAGCTGGCGGTCGACGCCGCGCTGGGGGGACGGATCACGCGGTTCAGCCTGGGCGGCCGGAACGCGCTGACGGGACCGGACGTCAACGACCTGAACTTCGGCGCGACGTTCTGGACCAGCCCGCAGGCCGCCTGGGGCTGGCCACCGCCGGTCGAGCACGACTCGGAGCCGTACGCGGCCCATCAGGCCGGCGAGGACGGCGCGGCTGGCGTGTTCACGGGCAAGCCCGACGCGAAGCTGGGGCTGGCGGTCACGAAGACCTTCTTCGTCGACAGGGCCCGCGCCGCGGTGACCATCGAGTACGGGGTGCGCAACCACGCCGCCGAACCACGGACCGTGGCGCCCTGGGAGATCTCCCGCCACCCGACGGGGGGGCTGACGTTCTTTCCGGTCGGCGAGGGCGTGGAGGCAGGCTCGACGCTGGGCGTGAAGACCGAGGGGGGCGCCGTCTGGTTCGACTACGACGCGCGCGCCATCACCGATCACCAGAAGCTGTTCGCGCACGGCAGCGAGGGCTGGATCTGCCACGTGGATCGCGGGCGGGGGTTGTTGCTGGTGAAGAGCTTCCCCGAGGTCGCGCGGTCCGCGCAGGCGCCTGGCGAGGCGGTCCTGGAGATCTACGCCGACCCGAAGCACACCTACATCGAGGTCGAGCAGCAGGGCGCCTACCAGCCGCTGGCGCCGGACGAGAGCCGCACCTGGCGCGTGACCTGGTTGCTGCGCCCCGCGCCGGCGGCCGCCGAGCTTCGCGCCGGCAACACCGCGCTGCTGACGGCGGCCCGCGTGCTGGCGTCAGCGCCCTGAAAGAAGTCGGACGCCGCTTCACGGCGGAAGCGCGGGTGTTCACGCTTCCCGCCCTTTCCTGAAGGTGAGCGTTCGTCACGACCGTTGCGGGCTGGCCGCCCGGGCGCGAGGAGAGCGACGCGATCTCGAGCGATGACCGGGGCCGCGCCGTCGAATCGGCCCGGCCGTCAAGGCGGCGGGGGCGGGCCTTCGGGCTCCCCCGGGGGCGGAGCGGGCGGCTCGCCCGGCGCCGGTGGTCCAGCGCCTTGCCCCGGCGGCGGCGGGACGTTGTCGCCGCCACCGTCCGCGACCGCCGGGCCCGCCTGGGCCGGGCCGGCCGGCTGATTTTCCCCAGCCTGGGCGTTGTTGCCAGGGGCGTTGTTGCCGGGGGCGCCGCTGCCGGGGGTGCCGGCCCCGGGGCCGCCGCCAGCGGCGCCGTTGGCGGCCCCGTTGGCGGCGGACGCGGTCCCCGGCGACCCACCGAAGCTGCGCGTGAACTGTCCCCCGCGCATCAACGGCGGCGGCAGGAAGCCGACCCTCGCGGGGACGGCTGGTGCCGCTGCCGCCACCGCCTCGGGCGGCGGCAACGGCGGCGACGGTGGCGGTGTGGGGGGAGGCGGCGCCGCGGTCACCGGCACCGGCGGCGGTGCCGCGGGTGGTGGCGGTGGTGGCGGCGGCGGTGGCAGGGCCGCGGGCGGCGGCCGGTGCACGCCCATCGCCGGCGCCGCCGGCGGCGCCACCGACGTGTGCGCCCCCCCGCGCGGCGCCGCGCTTTGCGACGGCACCGGGGACGTGACCGACAGCGCCGCCTGGGGCAGGCCCAGCGTGCCGGTGACGCGCAGGCCGTAGAACCCGTCGGGGCGCAGGCCGGGCGCCCCCGCCATCTGCAGGATGGTGGCGATGCTGGGCGCGCCCTTCAGCAGGGCGTCGCCCAGCTTGAACCGCAGGTAGAAGTTCAGCGTCGAGCTGGGCAGCGGATCGCGCAGCACGGCCTCGCCGTCCAAAGTCACCTCGGCATCGGACGACTTGATCGCGATGCCCTGGGCCTTGGCGATGCCCTTCTCGACGACGATGCGCCCGGCCAGCTCGCCCAGCCGGACGCGCGGCAGCGTCAGGCCGGCCGCCAGAAAAGGATTGCTGCCCAGCTTGGCCGCGGTCTTGCCGTCGCCGACGACGCAGCTCGCGCACTTGAACTCGATCTCGCCGTGCGCGTCGGCGTACTTGCCGGTCCTCGACTCGAGGTGGGCCGTCAGCGTCATGGCGCCGGTGAGGGGCAGGTTCAGCGTCTCGCGAACGCCGGGCAGCTGGCCCAGCGCGATGTCCTTGGCCACCAGATCGATCTTGAACGGCCCCTTCTTCGGGATGGTGCCGGCGAGGGTGATCTCGCCGCCCAGCCCGCGCGCCGCCACGTCGAAGGATTCGCCGCGAGAGAGGGCCAGCGGCAACATCGCCACCCGCACCGAGTCGAAGCGGGCCTGCGCCGGCTTGGGCGGCGGCACCGCGGTGCGCGCGCGGATGCGCACCTCGTCGAAGGCGATGCCGAACGGGAACGATGGTCCCGCCGAGCCGATCTCCAGGTCGTATCCGGCCCGGGCGGCGACCGCCACGGCGGCGTCGCGCGCCCGGTCGTAAGGGAAACAGAACGTCAGCGCGATGACGTAGACGATGGCGCCGGCCGCCGTGTAAAGCAGCGATCGGCGCAGCAGGCGCAGGCGCTCGGGGGTGATGATCGTCATCGCGTCTCCTTGGCGGCCGCGCGGGCGGCGCGCCCGCTGGCCCCACCGGCGTTGCTGCCGCCGTCCTCGCCCTTCTTCTTCGAACCGGCCTTCTCCTTCACGCGCTCGAACGCCACCGCGGTCAGCTCGGCGTCCAGCTTGTCCTGCTCGGAGAACCGCCGCTTCAACGACAGGTGCGTGAAGAAGATGGGCCGCTTCCCGGTCTCCACCCGCTTCAGGAAGCTGGTCAGCGTCTTCAGGTCGACCTCGCGGACCTTCAGGTCGACGTCGTGCTCGATCCAGCGCTTCGAGGCCGGGGTGGGCGGGCGCTCGTTGCTCTCGGCGATCTGCATGCTCTCCTCGCGCGCCGCCGCCTCGATGTCCGCCACCAGCTGGGGCGGGTCGCTGCCCAGGCGGGCCTCCTGCGCCGCCGCGCGCGCCTTCGCCTCCAGGAAGCTGTCGCGGTTCTTGGTGATGGCCGCCAGCGCCTCGCGCACGTCCGCGTTGCTCTGCTCCAGGTCGCTGATGCTGCTGAACACCAGGTAGATGACCAGCGACGCCGCCACCAGCACTATGGCGATGCCCAGGATGGTGACCGAACGCTTCTCGCGCGTCGGCATGCGCTCCCACTCGGCGCTCAGGTAGCCGAGCGGCCGCCCCAGCACCTGACGCGAGAGCTGCCGGGCGCGGACGCGAACGGTATCGAGGGTACTCATGGGCGCACCGCCGTCATGGGCCGCTTCATGGGCATTTGGAGGCCACGGTGAGGGTGAACTGCTTCGCGTCGCCCGACACCTCGGTGACGCTGCCCTTGGTCACGTCTTCGTAGCAATCGATGTCCTTCAACCGTTCGGAGATCTCGTCGACGGCGGTCGCCGTGTCGACGGTGCCCTTGATGAACGTCTTCTTGGGGCGGATGTCCAGCTCGGTGATGTCCAGGACGATGTCGTCGTCCGAGGGCACCTTCTTCGAGATCTGCTCCAGCAGATCGAAGGCGGTGGCGCGCGGCACCGGCGCCAGCTCTTCCTTGAAGCCCTTGCGCAGCTCCTGCGCCACCTGCTTGGCGTCGGTGCGCGGCTGCCCGAAGATCTCGGTGGTGGCGGTCTTCAGGCGCGCGTCCAGCACCTTGCGCTCGTCACCCAGGTTGGACAGCGCCGCCGAGACGTCCAGCGCGCCGGCCACGATCACCGACGCCGCCAGCAGGGCCAGGTGGGCCGCCTTCTGGCGCAGCGCCGAGAAGCTGACGCTGTAGACGAAGGGCCCGCGGCGCAGATCGATCTCGCGACCGCCGCGGGCGGCCGCGATGCCGATCGCCGTGGACAGCGCGAACGAGCTGGACTCGGTCGCCGCGTAGGTCAGGCGCGTGGTCTTCTGCGTCTCGGCGGGCGAGCTATCGTCGTCGGGCCCGCCCGGGCCCTCGGCCGCCGGCGCGATGGCCGCTTGCGTGGCCCGGTTCTGGCTTTGCAGCGTGTTGGGCACCGACAGAAACGCCACCGGCAGATCCAGCTCGTCCTGGAAGAAGCCGGCCATGCCGCGCAGGCGCGCCGTGCCGCCCGTCAGGTGCACCACGCCGATCTCCCGGTGCGACGTGGCGCGGTAGCTGGCCAGCGTCTGCCGCACCTCGCGGACCAGCGGCGTCAGCGCCGTGCGCAGCAGCTCGTTCGAGCGGGCCTCCCGCCCGTTCAGGGCCGCGATCCCCGTGCCCAGCAGGCGCGCCTCGGTGCGCTTCCAGTGCTCGGCACGCTCGGGCGTCAGCTCCATCCCCTCGGCCAGCGCCGCCGTCAGGTGGTGACCGCCGCGCAGGATCGTGCGCGCGGCGATGCCGGCCCGGTCGCGGCCGATGAACAGGTTCGTGCGCATGTGGCCGATGTCCAGGATGGCCGGCACCTTGCCGGACTCCTCGTCGGCCCGGGGATCGTCGATGGGCAGCGACCGGTACGCCACCGGCGCCGCGAACAGCGCGCGCGGGTCGACGCCCCCGCCCTGCAGCGCCTCCAGAAACGCCGCCACGTCGGTCTGCTTGGCCGCCACCGCCAGCACGCTGGAGCCGTCAGCCGAGGAGCGCACCGTCACGTGGTCGAACACCACCTCCTCCAGCGCGTGAACGATCTGGCCCTCCAGCTCGAAGCCGATGACCTGATCGATCTTGCGCGGGTCGGTGAAGGGCAGCTCCAGGGCCCGGATCGACAGCGCGTCGCCGGGCATGGCCACGTAGAGCATGGCGTCCGACGACACGCGGGTCAGCCCCTCGCGCAGGGCCTCGACCTGTCGCTCCTGCAGGGGGGCGGGGCCCTCGGGGACCAGCTCCTCGAAGGCGCCGCGGAACACGTTCTGCCGGAAGCCGACGTCGAACACGACGAACTTGATCGAGAACGCGCCGATGTCGATGCCGCAGACGGGATGGGCCATGGGTGCTGCCTTACTCCTCTCGCCAGTATTGCAACGCGCCGGCTGCCTGCTCCGACGCCACGTTCACGGTCAGGGGGTTCTCGATCGTCCGCACGGTGTCGATGATGGCCGTGATCTTCTTCTTCACCTTGCCCGACTGGCCGGTGGCGACGATGCGGTAGGTGCGCGGCGGCGCCACGTAGGCCACCTGGTTCAGCGCGTCCTTGGTGAGGGAGAGCGGCTGCATCCCCGACAGCACCCGGTAGCGGGGATCGTCGGTCAGCACGGCGGCCTCGGGCTTCGTCAGCACCGACAGCACCGTGTCCAGGCTGTCGAACCCGCCCGCCGAGGCCCGGTCGCACAGCACGGTGGCCAGCGGGTACAGCTTCGTGTCGTCCAGGATCGTCGGATCCAGCGTGGCGACCTTCGTGGGATCGCCCATGGCGGCGGCGCGGACGATGCCCATGACCAGCGGGGCGCAGTCGCCCTCCTTGTTGCTGATCACCCCCATGTTGACCTTGCAGCTCTTGTTGGTGTCCGAGTTCGGATAGACGGTCAGGTAGGGCGAGAAGGCCTCGTAGAAGCCGTCGCTGACGCCGCGGACCAGCCTGATCTCCTCCAGCGAGTCGAGCGTGTTGTTGTGGGCCCGATACTTGTCGCGGGGGTCGGCGTCGTAGTGGTAGTCCTCGGCGGCGCTGGTCGACGAGCTCTCGAACGCGAACATCTGCTGGTCGGCGTCCGCGAAGTCGATCAGGGCGCGGGCCACGTCCAGCCGCGAGTTGAACTGCCCACCGCTGCTGATGTTGCTGAACAGGCGATCGTAGCGCTGCGCGTACATCAGCCCGGACAGCAGGCGGAACACGACCTTCTGCTTGTCGAAGTAGCCCTGGGTGCCCAGGCCCCCGCCGCAGTTGAGATCGATCTTGCCGTCCTCGGGCGTGATCTCGGCGTCGAACCGCCCCGAGGTCAGCCCCAGCCCCTCGGCGTTCGTCAGATCCAGGCCGATCAGCGAGCCCAGGCTCAGCGCCTCGTCCTTCGACCCGCTGAAGAAGCCCATCAGCATGTCGGCGTAGTCGGTGACGCGCAGGCTGATGCCCAGGCCGCCCGCCGGCGCCGCCGGATTGGCGGTGCCGCTGGCCCCGCCGGAGCCGCCCATGAAGTCCTTCAGCATCTTCTGCGCCTGCGCCATCACCGGATCGACGAACTTCGTCTGGATCTTGATCAGCAGGCGCGACAGGTTGATCGCCGACCGCGCCATGTAGTGGGCGCGCAGCTCGTCGCGGGCGTTGGCCGCCTCGGCGGCGTCGACGGTGGTGCCGAACGTGAACTCGCCCACCAGCGCGATCATCAGGGCCAGCCAGGTGATGACCACCAGCAGGGCCACGCCCCGATCGCGGCGGCGACTCCCCAGTGTGAACAGCACCTTCAATTGCGGTACCCCACCCGGTCGGTCAGCTGGATGCGCGCGTCGGTGGCGAACGTCTGCTCGCGCCCCTGGTCGTCCAGCACGGTCAGCGAGATGTGGACGTGCGAGGGCAGGAAGTTCATGCCCATCACCTTGCTGTCCCAGTCGTCGTGCCATTCCTTCTTGCGGTAGTCGTAGTAGCTGAACTTCAGGCGCACGATGTCGGGGCACAGGACGTAGGTCTCGCCCGGGATGTCGTGGGGATCCTTCGGCACCAGGCGCCGTGACTCCTTGCGCATCAGGTTCAGGATGCGGCGGTCTTCGGGATCGCGCTCGCCGAAGTAGCCGATGGCGGCGGCGTCGCTCTCGGGGGCGCCGGCCCGCAGCCGCTGGTGCGCGAACGAGGTCAGCCACAGCTCGTCGACGTCGGGGCGGCTGACGCCCAGGAACTGCGTGCGGGGGAGGGTGGCGTCGGGCTCCTCGCTCTCGGACAGGAACGCCATCTCCAGCTCGCGCGCCATGCGCAGCAGCGCGGTGCGCACGGTGTGCGTGCGCTCCTGCTGGGCCTCGATGCGCTTCTTGTTCCGCGAGGCCTGGCTGAACGAGCTCCACATCAGGGTGGTGATGAGGGCCAGGATGGCGATGGCCAGCATCAGCTCGATCAGCGTGAAGCCGGCGTCGCGGGCGACCCCGCGCCGCACCGTCAGTCGTTCCCGCCAGCTGGCGCGCGCCGCCGTCATTTCGTCCCCGAGTTGCTGCTGGAGCTCGACTTGCTGGAGCTGGAGCTGGAGCTGCTCCCCGTCGAGCCCGTGCCTGTGGCCGCGCCCGCGCCGGTGCCCAGCGAGAGGGCCATGTCCAGCTTGGCCGGGTCGGTCACGTAGGTGACCACCTCGATCGATTGCTCGGGCCGCTTCCGCTCGTTCCAGAACACGCGCACGGTGATGCGGCGGACGGACTCCTGCAGGCCGATCCGCACCGGCTCGATGAACATGCCCATCAGGCCGCCCACCATGCCGGTCAGCGCCTGCATGGGATCCTTGTTCTGGGACTTGTCCCCCGCGGCCTGCTGCGCCGACTGCGCCATGTCCGTGGGCAGCTGGATCTTCTCGATGGCGGTGGTCCAGCTGAACTCGCGGAAGCCGTCGTCGGCGAAGTTGCCGTCGTCGGTCTCGTCCAGGTCCTGGAAGCCCTTCTCGATCAGGCCGTCCTCCAGCGAAACGATCTTGCCGCGCGCCAGGAAGGTGGCCGTCGTCAGCATGCGGGCGTGGGCGGTGGCGCGCATGTTGTTCGAGATCACGCTCAGCAGCACCACCAGCGTCAGCGCGAGGATGGCCACGGCGGCCATCACCTCCAGCAGCGTGAAGCCGGCGTCTCCAGGCCGCCGCGGGCGTCGTTCCCTCCGCAGCGTCACTGGGCGTCGTTCCCTTCGTCGTCGACGCGCATGTCGATGGGCGGCTCGACGTACGAGTTGTAGATGCGCACCCGCCCGGTGATGGGGTGCACCACCAGCGAGTAGATCGTCTGCTGCGTGGGATCGGACAGGTGGATGATGGCCGGCTCGGTCTGGCCCAGCGGGAAGAAATAGATGTAGGCGCGGCCCTTCACGACCGGATCCGCCACCCGGGGCGTGAAGACGTCCATCACCTCGGTGTTCTTCAGCGTGACCGGCTTCAGGTTGGTCTCCTTGAAGGCGCCGAAGCGGGCCTTCTTGGGACGGAAGTCCATGGGCAGGACCTTGCTCATGTCGACGTCGCCCGCCGCCTGGGCCATCTCCTTCTGGCGCGCCGCCTTCTCGTCCAGCTCGGACTCCAGCGCGGCCAGCTTCTTGGCCGACGACTCCGTCTCGGGATCGCGCGGCAGGTAGAACATGTCGTCGGAGACCTCGGCCCAGTAACGGCCCGATTCGATGTCGATGACCAGCCGGTGGTACTGCCCGGTCGTCGAGGCCCGGTCGAAGAGATAGCGAATCGCCCCCGCCATGTGGGTGACGCTGGCCCGCAGATCGCTGCGCGCCAGGGAGCGCAGGCCGCGGATGGACAGCCCCGCCAGGATCCCGACGATGGCCAGCACCACCAGGATCTCGATCAGCGTGAAGCCGCTATGTCCCCGCCGCCGGCGCATCGCTGGTTGGCTACTGCAGCTCCCACGAGTTGATGTCGTCGGGGGTGCCGGGCTGCTTGTCCGGGCCGTTCGAGGTCACGTCCACGCCGTCGGGATCCTTCACGCCGGGGCAGCGGAACACGTAGGGCGTGCCCCAGGGATCCTTCATCTGGCTCTTCGACAGATCGCCCGACGCGATCAGCTCCTCCAGGCCCTTGGGGCAGGCGCTGCTGGTGCCCATGCTGGCGGCGGCGGCGTTGGCGATCTTCTGCACCACCATCTTGGCCGTCTCGATCTTCGCCTTCTTCAGCTTGGGGACCACGCCGAAGCTGACCGCGCCGGCGATCAGGCCGATGATCACGATGACGATCATGACCTCGATGAGGGTGAAGCCCCGTTGCAGCGCCCGCCGCGATCGACCGGGAAAGCGCTTGCCGTTTCTTCCGATTGCCAGAGTGATCATCGAAATCTCCTTTTTTTTCACGGTCACTGCACGAAGTTCTGCATGTCCAAGATGGGCGTGAGGATCGAAAACACCACGAACACCACTACCAGCGCCATGGTGACGATGATGGCGGGGGACAGGATGGTGGTCAGGCGGGCCACCTTGCCGTCCACCTCGCGCTCGTAGGCGGAGGCCACGTTCTCCAGCATGGTCTCCAGCTGGCCCGAACGCTCGCCCACCGCCACCATGTGCACCATCATCGAGGGGAACTGGCCCGACTTGCGCAGGGTGACCGCGATCGACTCACCCTCGCGGATGGCGTCGCGCGCGCTCTCCACCACCTTCTCGAGCACGGTGTTGTTCAGCACCTTCTTGGTGATCTCCAGCGCCGTCAGCACCGGCACGCCGGCGGCCATCATGGTGGCCAGCGTGCGCGAGAAGCGGGCCACGCCCACGAAGCGGATCAGCGGCCCGATCACCCAGGCGCGCAGCTTGACCCGATCCAGCAGGGCGCGCCCCTTGGGCGTGCTGGACCAGCGCCGGAAGCCGAAGAACCCGCCGATGCCCAGGGGGATGATCAGCCACCAGTAGCTGCCGATGCCGCCCGACACGAAGATCAGCAGCTGCGTGTTCCAGGGCAGCGTCTTGCCCATGTCCTCGAACACCGCGGTGATCTGGGGGACGACCACCACCAGCAGCACGCCCATCACCAGCGACCCCAGCACCATCATGATGATGGGGTAGGTCAGGGCGCCCGACACCTTCGACTGCAGCGCGATCTGCGAGTCCAGGAAGGTGGCCAGCCGCAGCAGCACGGCGTCCAGGTTTCCCGCCGCCTCGCCCGACCGGACCATGTTGACGAACAGATCGGAGAACAGCGTCGGGTGCTCGGACAGCGTGTCGGCCAGCGACGTGCCCTCGTTCACCTTCTGGCGGATGCCCGCCAGCACACGCTCCAGCTTCTTGTTGTCGGACTGCTCCGACAGGGCAGAGAGCGCCTCGGCCAGCGGGATGCCCGCCGCCAGCAGCGTGCCGATCTGGCGGGTCAGCACCGCGATCTCCTGCGGCCGCACCCGCTCCATCAGCTGGCGGAAGTTCACCTCCCGCTTCAGGAACCCCTTGGGCTTGTTGCCGGCCGCCACGCTGGCCTTGGCGGCCTTACCGCCGGTGCCCAGCACCTCGGACAGCTCGGTGATGAAGATGCCGTCCTTGCGCAGCGCCTGGCGCAGCGCCTTGCCGCCATCGGCGTCGCGCGTGCCTCCCACGGTCTTGCCGGCGGCGTCCAGTCCTTTCCACGCATACAGCGACATCGACTAGTCCCCGGTCAGTCCACGTCCTGGGTGGTGATCATCAACACCTCGGCGGTGGTGGTCATGCCCGCCAGGACCTTCTGGGCGCCGTCGTCGCGCAGCGTGCGCATGCCGCCCTGGCCCACGGCGTGGCGCTTGATGGTCTGCGCGTCGGAGTTCTTGATGGTCAGCTGGCGCGTCGTCTCGTCGATCAGCAGCAGCTCGTAGATGGCGGTCCGGCCCTTGTAGCCGGCGCCCAGGCAGGCCGGGCAGCCGCCGTCGTGGGCGCGGAACAGCTTGCCCTCGGGCGGCATCCAGGCCTCGTCCCCCTTGAAGTGGACGCGCCGGGCCCGCCCCTCGGCGAACGCCGTGGGATCGATGCCGATGCTGGTCAGATCGTCGGCGGTGGGGGTGTAGGCCTCGCGGCAGTTGCGGCAGATGCGCCGCACCAGCCGCTGCGCCAGCAGCGCCATCAGCGACGACGCCACGAGAAAAGGCTGCACGCCCAGGTCGACGAGGCGGGTGATGGCGCCGGCGGCGTCGTTGGTGTGGATCGTCGACAGCACCAGGTGACCGGTCAGCGACGCCTGGATGGCGATCTCGGCCGTCGACACGTCACGAATCTCGCCCACCATGATGACGTCCGGATCATGACGCAGGAACGAGCGCAGGCCGGCCGCGAACGTCAGATCGATCTTGTCGTTCACGGCGGTCTGCGAGATGCCGTCCAGCTGGTACTCGACCGGGTCCTCGATGGTCAGGATGTTCAGCTCGGGCGAGTTGATCTTGGCCAGGCAGGCGTACAGCGTCGTCGTCTTGCCCGAGCCGGTGGGCCCGGTGACCAGCAAGATGCCGTGCGGGCGGTGGATCAGGTCGTCCATCTGCCGCAGGTGATCGTCGCCGAAGCCGATGTCGGCCAGGTCGTGCAGCACCGACTCGCGGTCCAGCAGACGGATGGTGATGCGCTCGGCGGTCGACGCCTTCACCGTGGGGATGGTGGCGACGCGCATGTCGATGTCCTTGCCGGCGATCTTGCGGCGGATGCGGCCGTCCTGGGGCAGCCGCTTCTCGGCGATGTTCAGGCCGGCCATGATCTTCACGCGCGAGATGATCGACGGCATGAACTGCTTGTTGGCGCGGCGCACCTCGTACAGCTCGCCGTCGATGCGGTAGCGGACCACCACCTCCTTCTCGCCCGGCTCGATGTGGATGTCGCTGGCCCGCTCCTTCACGGCGTTGAACAGCAGCGAGTTCACCCAGCGGATGATGGGCGCCTCGTCGGTGACGTCGAGGATGTCGACCAGCTCCTCGCTGCCCAGGCCCTCCTCGTCGTCCTCCGCGTCGCCCAGGTTGCCGCCGGTGTCGTGCTTCTTGCCGTAGACGTTGTTGATCAGCTCCAGGATCTTCGTGGGCGAATGGAGCACCGGCTGGATCTCGGCCGCCAGCTGGCTGCGCAGGTCGTCCATGGCGCCCACGTCCAGCGGATCCGCCGTCGCCACCAGCACCGTGTTGCCCTCCTGGCGCATCACCAGCAGCCGGTGCTGCTTGGCGAAGCCGATGGGGATCTTGGTGGCCAGCTCGGCGTCGACGTCGTCCGTCTTCAGATCGCCCAGCACCGCGATGCCCAGCTGCCGCCCCAGCGCCGCCAGCACGTCCTCGTCGGTGGCGACGCGCATCTTCACCAGCACCTCGCCGATGCGGCCGCCCTCCTTCTGCTGCAGCACCAACGCCTGATCCAGGGTGTCGATGGTGACGCCCCCGGCGCCGAGCTCGAGCAGGATCTGTCCGAGTAACTTGTGACCCACGGTGGTCCTTCTATCGGGTAGGCGTGGTCACCACCGGCGGCGCGTTGCCGGCCGGCGGCGCGACCGTGGAGGGCGGAGGCGGTGAGGTGGCGCGGCCGACGGTCCCCGGCGCGCCGTTGGGAGTCTGCGAGGGCGTCCCAGGCACCGGGCTGTATGGCGCCGTCGTATTGGGGGTGCCCGGACCGGTCCCGGGCGACGGTCCCGGGGGCAGCGTGCCGGCGGGCGGCGTCGCCGGCTGCACGCCCAGGGCACCGAAGGCGGCGGCGGTCTCGCCGTTGTCAGCCGGCGTCGCGGCCGCGCCGGTGGTCGGGGCCACGATGACGGACGCGCCCGGCGCCGCCGGCGCGCTGGCGGGCGCGGCGCCCCGGGCGCCGGGGGCGGCAGGAGCGCCGGGCGCCGCGGTGCCTTCCGGCGCCGCCGGCACGGCCGGACCGATCGAGGGATGCAGGTTGACGTTGACGGGGATGTCGAGCGCGCCGGCCTCCTCCAGCGAGTCCTTCTCGCGGTTGCGCATCAGCGCATCCTCCTCGTCGACGATCTCCTTCACGCCCCGGTTGATCTCCTCCAGCATGCCGCGCTTGCGGCGGTAGTCGATCGACGCCTCGGGGTTGACCACGTCCTGCTTGCCGAAGCGCTCCACGAACTCGCGCCGCTCCTTCAGCTTCTTCTCCAGCACGCGGCGCAGGTCGGCCTGGTCGGTGATCACGTAAGGGGTCAGCGCGATGAGGATGTTCGTCTTCTGCACCGACTTGGTGGTGTTGCGGAAGAAGAAGCCCAGGATGGGGATGTCGCCCAGGAAGGGGATCTTCACCACCTTCTCGACGTCGCGGTCCTGCGACAGGCCGCCGATGACGATCGTCTGCTGATCGCGCGCCACCACCGTGGTCTTCGCGCTGCGCTTCGACGTGGCCGGGCCCAGGCCGTTGAAGTTGGGCGACAGGATGTCCTGGATCTCCTGGTCGACCTCCAGGCGAATCATGTCGTGCTCGTTCACGTGCGGGGTCAGCTTCATCTTCAGCGCAACGTCGGTGCGCTGCACCGGCGTGGCCAGCGGGATGCCGCCGAACGTGCCGGCGCCGGCGGTGCCGCCGAAGCTGGCGCCCTGAAAGGGCAGGTTCTGGCCGACGCTGATCTCGCCGTCCTCGTTGTTCATGATCAGCAGGTGCGGCGTCGACAGCACGTTGACGTCGTTGTTCTGCTGCAGCGCCGTGATCAGCACGCCGAAGCTGGGGATGCTGGACGCCACCGACGCCGGCGCGTTCAGCGTCTGGGCCGCGTTGGGGATGGGGGGCCCGATCACGCCCGCCGCCAGGCCCAGCAACGTGTCGCCGCCGCTCGACAGCAGACCGCCCGGGTTCAAGGTCTGAGTGATGTCCAGACCGCCCAGGATCAGGCTCTGCTTGCCGAAGATGGGCACGTTCGGCACGCCACCGTGGAACGAGGCGCCCAGCGTGCGGCTCTTGTCGAGCGAGATCTCCATCACCATCGCCTCGACGAACACCTGCTTGCGCGGCGAGTCCAGCTTCTCGATCACCCGGCGCAGCGACTGGTAGTCCTTCAGCGACGACAGGATGATCAGCGAGTTCGTGGGGCGGTCGAAGCTGACCCGCATGTCACCCTCGAACAGCAGGGGCAGCTGCGCGCCGTTGGCCGGCGCGGCGGCGGGGGCGGCGGCGGGCGCCGCGCCCCGGCGCGACCGGCTGGAGCCCCCGCCCGAGACGGCCACGCCGGTGATGGCGGTCAGCGTCTGACCCAGCTCGTCGCAGTTCGCGTTCTCGCAGTAGTAGACGTGGATGCGGCCGTCGCCCCCTTCGATGGGGACGTCCAGCTTGTGGATCAGCGTCAGCAGGCGGGCGTAGGCCCGCTCGGTCGCGATCACGATCAGCTGGTTGGAGCGCTCGTCGGGGATCATCTTGGAGATCGTCATCTCCATCGCCAGGTCCGCCACCGACCGGCCGCCCTTCGGCGACGAGGTGGCGGGGGTGGCGGCCACGCCGCGCTTGCCCGTGCCCAGCTGCTCGACCTTGAAGATCTCGGCCAGCTTCTGCGCCATCTCGCTGGCGGCGGTGTTCTTCATGCGGACGATCCAGACCTTCTCGCCCTGCGTGGGCTGGTCCAGCTCGTCGACGATCTTCAGCATTCGGTCGATGCTGGACTCCAGGTCGGTGATGATCAGCGCGCCCTGCGGCGGGTAGACGATGATGTCGCCCTGCTCGGTCTTCAGGCGCAGCAGCACCTGCGACAGCTCGTTGGCGTCGGCGTGCTCGACCCGCACCAGCCGGGTGATGTAGCGGTCGCCGGGCGGCGTCTCGCCGTCGGCGCCCGGCATCGGCGCGCCCATCTTCGCCTTGCCGCTCTCGATGATGCGATAGAACTTGCCCGACTCCTGCACCGTCAGGCCCACCGAGTCCAGGGCCGCCACGAACAGCTGGTACGCCTCCTCGGGCGTGATCAGCTGCGGCGCGACGATGGTGACCTTGCGGCTGTTGCCGGGGATGGTGCCCGGCAAGATGAACTGCTTGCAGGTGATCGACGAGATCCAGGAGATCAGGTCCCCCAGCTCGGTGTCGGGCTTCATGTTCAGCTTGACGATGCGGCCCCGGAACTTGCGGCACGAGTTGAACTCGCGCTCGGCCGTCGAATCGACGACGCCCGAGGTGGCGCCCGGCGTGGCGGCGCCGGCCGGGGTGGCGGCCGGGGCGGGCGTGACGGGGACGGCGGGGGCGGAGGACTTGCCGCCGCCGCGACGCTCCTTCGCGGTCAGCGGCTTCTTCGCGTCCTTCTTGTCCTTGGCGTCGGTCGTGCCGGCGGTGCCGCCGGTGCCGGCGACCCCGGGCCGGGCCAGCGCGCGGCCGGGCATCACCGGACCGACCTGCGCCGTCAGCGTGGTCTCGGCGGCGACCGGCGCCGCCGCCACCAGCGCCAGGGCGGCCAGCGCGCCACCACCGCGCAACCCGCGCAGCAACCAACCGCGCCGGCGGCGGTCACGCGTGCTCGGCTTCGTCACGAACGTTCTCGATGTCATCGGATGTTGTAGTCCTTGGTGAGCTTCGCCCCATTGCGTTCGATCGCGACCGAGATGTGATTCGCGGCCTTGAGCTTCGTGTACACCTGCAGCGCGTTGTCCGGGCTGGTCATCTCCATGCCGTTGATGGCGTAGATGACGTCGCCGTTCTGCAGGCCGATCTTCCCGAACGGTCCATCCGGCTTCACGCTGAACAGGCGGAAGCCGGCCGACTTGCCGTCACGCACCTCGGGCACGATGCGCGCCGCGCGCGACAGCACCGCCATGTTGCCCAGCATCGAGTCGACCGTTCCGCGCTGGATCTCGTACCCGTTCTCGCTGGTCTTCTTGATGCCCTTGTCCAGCTCGGCCACGAACGGGTCGGTCGAGGGGGCGGGCGGCGGGGCGGCCGCGGCGGGAGCGGCAGCCGGCGCGGGCGGCGCGTCCAGTAGGTCCAGGAACTCGGGCTTGCCGGCGTTGTCCAGGTAGATCCGCGTCTCCTGGATGTCGACGATGGTGGCGTCGTGGACCTTGCCGCCGATGCCGTAGGGGCCGGCCGAGTTCTTCTCGGTGTCGCGGACGACGGCCACCGACCAGCGCGGATCGTTGGGCTCCGGGGCGAACATGATCGCCATCAGCTTCAGCGGCAGCGAGGTGCGCACCGGCAACGGCGTCGCCGGGACGTCCGGCTCGCCCGACTTCGGCTCCTCGATGATGGGCGGGCACGTCGAGCAGAACATGTTCCGCTTGAGGATCGCCTCGACGTCCTTGTTGTAGTGCGTGGTGGGCGCGCTGTCGGTCGAGGGCCGATGCAGCGCCGGCACGATGGGCGTGGCGCGGCCCAGCGCCGTCTCGATCATCACGCCCGTGGCGCGCGCCGCGAACATCGCGGACACGACGATGACCGCGAGGTCGACGGCCCAGAGGTATTTGCGGAGCAGGGTCTCCATGGATTTCCGGCGTCTGTACGACAGCAACGCCGGGGCCACCTGCCCCGCGATCGATACCTGAGCGAAATCAGCTAATTACGGGCGGTCGGGCCGGTGGAGGCCATGCCAAATTGGCACGACTGGAGAGGCGCCCTTGCCTGTCCGGCGCCACCCCCGGACGGCCCCCGTTCCGGGCGGGAGTCGACCCGATGCACCCCATCGGCAAAGGACGGGATGCCCGAGGCGCGCGGCGCGCGGTTCACAGGCCGAAGGCGGAGGCCCAGCGCAGGATCTCCGGGTTCAGGTGCGCGACCTCGCGCGCCTCGTCCTCCGCGATCCGACGGAGGCGTTCCAGCAGCGGCCGCGCTTCCTCGGCGCGACGTTCCGCCAACAGTTGCCGAAGCTCGTACCTGAGGTGGACCAGCTCGCGTTCCCGTACGAACTCCATCGGAATGACTCCTTTCGATGTGGTCGTCGACGATCTCGCGCGTCTCATTCCACAGTACGGAAACTGATCTCGACGTCAAACAAATTGTGGCGTCGCTCATTCGCCGGCGTCGCTGCCGTGCGCGGAGAGCCGGACGAACGAAACGGCGGCTGAGCGCGCGGCGTCGCAGGAAGGCGGCGGCGCGGGCGGACTAGTCTTCGGCCTGATCGCTCTTGCTGCCGGTCGCTGGCGCCGGCGCGCTGTTGCTCTCCAGCTCTTTGATCTGGCGGCGCGCGGCCGGGGCGTCGGCGCCCGAGGGCGAGATGCTGAGGTACTGCTTGTAGGCGGACAGCGCCTGGGCGTTGTCGCCGCGGCCGCGGTACGAGTCCGCGATGCCGAACAGGGCCGGACCGTACGTCGGCTGCGTGTTCAGCACCCGGCGGAACATGTCGATCGCCTTGTTGTAGCGCTGGCGCTCGAGCTGCACGTAGGCGAGGCCCGTCAGCGCGCCCGCGCCGTCGGGCTTCGCCTGCAACGCTTGCGTGTACATCTTCTCGGCCTTGGCCGCCTGGCCGTTCTCCAGCAGGCGATCGGCCTCGGTGACCAGATGGTCGTAGCTGCCCGGCTCGACCGCCGGCGCGCTCGCCGTCGCATGTCCGTTGGCGGCGCCGCGTGAGCTGGCGGCGGCCCCCTTTCCGCGGGCCGGCTTCGCGGACTCTCTGGCTTCGCGCGTGTCCTTCGCTTCGCGCGGGGCCGGCGCGGCCGCCGCCTTCGCCGGTGGCGCGGCGGGTTCGGCGGGCGCCGCGGCGGGCGCGGGCGCGGGCGGCTCCGCGGGCGGGGGAGGGGGCGTGGGCGCTGGCGCAGCGGCCGCCGGTGCGCTGGGCTCCGGCGCCACGGGGGCGGCGGGTTGCGCGACGAGCGGTGGACTGGCGGCGTCGGAGTGGCCGGCCTGCGTGTGCCAGACGTAGAAGCCGCCCGCACCCAGCCCGCCCAGCAGCAGCACCGCGATGGCGGCGTTCCGCCCGCGATGGCGCGGCATCAGCATCTCCATGTCGGAGGCGCCCGTCTCGTCGGCGAACCCGAACTCGTTCGTCGCGTGCGGTCGATCGAGCGGCAGCTGATTCGGCCGCGAGGGCGCGTTCGGCGCTGGCTGGGGCACCCCGGCGTGGGGCCGGGAAGGGCTGGCCGGCGCGGGCTTGGGGGCGGCCGAGACGGCGGGGATGGCCCGCATGGTCTGCGCCGTGTTGGGGTTCACCGCGGTGGACGCGCCGCCGTCCCCGGTCGGTGGTAGGTCCAGGGCGGGCGTGCGACGGGGAAGGCGCGTGGGCGTCACCGCGTCCGAGCCGGCGGACTCGGCGGAGACACCCACGTCGGGCAGGCGCCGATTCGGCACGGTCGGTCCGTCCGGCTGGACGGTCTTGCGCGCGTCGAAGGGGACCGGCGGCGGCGTCCCGCTGGCCCCGGCGGGCGCGCGCGCCGTCGTGCCGTAGGGGGCCGAGCTGGTCCCGCGGCGGGCCGGCGACGCGCCGGCGGACTTGGGGGCGGGCTCGTGGCCGCCCCCCGCCGCGTGGCCGCGCGCCCGATCGGCCTCGTCGACGACGCGGAAGAAGACGGACAGCTCCTCCATGTCACCGAGCGCCAGCCAGGGTCCGCCCTGGTGCGAGAGGCGATCGGTGCGGCTGACCTTTCGCTCGACGATCCACTTCTGCAGCGTGTTCAGATCGCGGAAGCGGTGGACCTTGCCGTCATCGGTGCTCAGCGTCCAGGGCGGCACCTCCGGCTCGGTGGCCGGCACCTTGGGGTGGCCGCCGGGCGGCGTGACGGCCGCCTGATGCGCGGGACCGGACGGCCGGCGGGAGACGATGAACTGGTGACCACACGTCGTGCACTGAACCGAGGTTCCGGTGTCACTGACTGACGCGTCGTCAAGCTCGTACTCGGTCTGGCAGCGGTCGCAGCGAACGTCCATTGGCTTGGGGAACCCGCAGGAAGAAAACCATAACACGACGAAGCGCGCGGGAAGGACTTCCCCCGGGTTCGCGCGGCGAAACGGTCGTGATCCGAATGGACGCCGGCCACGTATCTGAAGGCGGACGGCAGTTCCAGCCGCCGGCCCGCTGCATGCAACGTCCCGGGCGGCGAGGAGAGCGCCCCGGCTTCCGAGGAGAGAAGGAGAACCATCATGTCCACCGCACCACACGCGTTTCCTGCAGCTCCCGCGGCGTCCCGCCCGTCCGCACCGGCCCACCGGCCTGACCGGGGAGCGGGGCCGCGTACGCTGGACGACCTGGCGGCGCTGCGGCCCGACGCCCTGGCGCGGCTGTATCGCGCGGCCGTGACGCCGGCCGTGCCCGCCCTGGACGGCGATCTGGTGGGCCGGATGCTCGCGGTCCCGGTGTTACCGCGCTGGATGTTCGGCGCGCTGAGGCGGTTCGCCGCCTGGACACGGTTTCCCTGGCGCGGAAAGAGCTTCCGGGCCCGCGACGCGGCCCGGGGCGACGGCATCAATCGCGTCTTCGGCGACGTCCGCCCGCGGCGCTGGTTCCGCTTCGAGACGTCGCTGGGACCGTCGCGCGCCGGTGCGTTCGACGCCTTCCAGCTGGACTACGACAACCCGGACAACCCCGGGCTGATCCGCGCCATCAAGGACGAGGTGCGCGAGGTCGCGCCGGGGCTGTACCTGGGGCTGGCGTACGTGATGTGGCGCCAGCGGCCGCGGCTGGTCCTTTACTTCGGACTGGCCCGTCCATGAACGTCGCGATGACCATGCCCCAGCCGGTCGGCTGGGGCCGGCGGAACCTCTGGTTGACCGGGCTGTTCGGGCCGCTGCTGGTGCTGACTGGCGTGGCAGGCCTGTTGCTGCCGGCGCGGCTGTCGTTGATGAGCAACGCCGTCCCGTACGACGCCTTCCACATCGCCTTCGGCATGCTGGGCGTCGCGCTGGTGGTGGCGCGGTCGGCACGGGGCGCGGCGCTGTTCAACCTCGGCTTCGGTGCGATCGACCTGTACCAGGCGCTGGCCGGCGTCACGGGCCTGTTTCCGGCGGGCCTGTTCCATTTGCAGCCCGCCGACCACGTCGTGCATGTGCTGTTCGGCGTGCTGCTGGTGCTGTTCGGCCTCCGGTACTGGACGTCACCGCGGCCCTGACGGCGTCCCGATCCCGATTTTCACCGGCGGGCGGCTTGCGTTCGCCAGTCCGGCACGACAGCATGCGGGCCGACTCGAAGGCGAGAACAAGAGGTGCCGGATCCCAAGCTCGTCGTGCCCGCGGGCGCGACCACCCCGCGCTGGTCGGCCTTGTCCGCGGGGCGCGCGGCCCTGACGCGGTTCTGGCGGCCGTTCCTGCTGATCCAGGGCGCGGCGCTGGCGCTGGCGCTCGGCTACCGGTTCAGTGACGCCTTCCGGGCGGCGTGCGCCGTCGCCGCCGGCTGGAAGCAGGCGGGGGGAGTCTGGTTCTCGATGGGGTCGACGGCATTGGCCGGCGGCGTGCTGCCGGAGCTGGCGCGGCTGCTGGCCGATCGGTCCCGGACCCGCTGGCAGGGTCGCGGCCGCGACATCGTCTTCAACCTGGTCGTGTTTGCGCTGGACGGGCTGATCGTCGACGGCCTGTACCGGGGCGAGGCGCGGCTGTTCGGTTCCCAGGCCTCGCCGGGCACGGTGGTCGCCAAGGTGGCGTTCGATCAGTTCGTGTTCACGCCGCCCTGGACGGTGTTGCTGACGCTCATCTACCTGTGGCCGCAGCGGCGTTATCGCGTGGGCGCGACGCTGGGCGCGCTGGCGCAGCCGTTCCTGTGGCGGCGCGTGCTGGCCATCCTGATCCCGAACTGGTCGTTCTGGATCCCGATGGTTTCGATCATCTACGCGCTGCCCGTGCCGCTGCAGTTCCTGATGTTCATTCCGGCGCTGGGGGCGTGGAGCCTGATCCTCGTGTTCATCGCCAGCGAACCTGAAACGCAGATCTGATAGGCACGGGCTTGAAGCAAGGCCGCGCCCGTCAGGCGCACATCACGGTGATGCCGTGCGAGTGGCCGGAGGTGGTGGTAGACGTGGTGGTGATGACGGCGCCCGTCTCCAGCGTGGCGAACATGGCCGCCGTGATCGTCACGCTGTGGGTGTGCGACGCCGTGCCCATGATGTCGTAGGTCTTGTCGACGGCGGCCGCGGCGTCGGCGGTGGTCACCGTCAGCACGTGACCGTGATTGGAGGCGATGGTGTCGGTGGGCGGGTGGGTGTCGCAGGCGTTCGTCAGTCCGCCGCCGGTCGTGCCCCCCGTGCCTGGCGGGGGGGTGCCGCCGTAGCCGTTGTCACTCGAGCAGGCGGCCAGCCCCGCTGCCCCGATGCCGGCGCTGGCGAGGGCCAGCGCCGACCTGAGAAATTGCGTTCGATTGATCTTGTTCATGTCGCTTCCTCGCGCGCGCACGTCGGCGCGACCAGTCCTTCACCGGCTGTATCCGCCGGGCGACCGTTCGGTTACAGGGACCGTGGGGGCGGTGCGCTACAGCGACTCGGGGAACAGCGCATACAGCTGCGCCGGCGGCGCGGGGCGCGTGCCCACCACCATCAGGTTGCCCAGATGATCGACGCGGAATCCGCGCGCGAACGCGCGCTGCAAGACCAGCGTCGAGGCCGCCGAGGCGCGCATCACGGCCGAGCGGCCCGGCAGCGACAGGCTGGCCGCGTCGATCAACGCCGCCAGCCCCTCCTCGGACGTGGCGACCGCGGGGCCAAGCACGGCGCGCGCCGGCAACGCGCGCAGGAACAGGAACCCTTCCAGGGTCCGCCGTCGCTCCAGCACCAGCACGGTGCCCGTCACGAACAGGAACTCGATGTCACGGGTGCGATCGGCGCCGATCAGGCGGCGGTCCAGCTCGATGACGGCGTCCAGATCCTCGGCGCGCCCCGGCCGGATGTCGGGCCAGGACTGCGCGGCCGGCTCCATCTCGACGGCCAGCAGGTAAGGCGCCACGTCGCGTACCGAGAAACCCAGCGACGTGTACAGGCCGAACGAGTCCGGATTGAAGCCGTCCTGGAACAGGCGCACGCTGGCGCAGCCGCGCGACAGGCCCAGCAGGTGATTCATCAGCGCGCGGCCGACACCGCGCGGCCCACCCGGTCGCGCCGCCACGGGACCGACGCTGGCGGTCGGGCCTCGCAGGTGCAGGAAGCCGACGCCCACCGCGACGCCGCCCGTCTCGGCCATGACGCAGCCGTCGCGATCGAGATCCAGGTACGATCGGCACAGCCAGGCGGCGCTCTCGACGTTGGGGAACGGCGGCGTGTGCCCGCGCTGGCGATACACCTGCGCGAACGCGCCCACCAGGATCTGCGCGGCGTGCTCGACGTCGTGCTCGCCCATGGGGCGGACGTGGATCCCACTCACGCGCTGCTCCTTCCGTCCGTCACCGCCGTCGTCACCGTCACCTTCATTTCGATCACACGTTCATACGAAGTCGCGCCGCCGGAAGATCAACATGGCGCACACCAGCACCACCGCGGAATAGCCTATCGCATAGCCGGTGGTCCATCCGAGATAGCTGGTCCCCACGAACGTGCCATGGACGGACACCGTCTGGCCGCCCAGCGCGGCTCCCGACGGGGTGAACAGGTGCAGGTTGGGCAGCAGCGTGCAGGTGGCGCCCACCAGCTTGCCCGCCCCGCCGCCGATCCGCTCGCCCAGCGCCCGCACGTCGGGGATGGACCGGCCCACCACGAACACACCCAGCGCGAACAGGCCCGACAGGAACGGGCTGGAGAACGCCGAGAAGAACATCGCCACCGACGTGACGATGGTGACGTTCATCAGCAACAGCCACAGCGCCTTCACCAGCGCGCCGTCGACCGCGGCGGTGCCCCCCTCGGCCATCAGCGTCAAGGCCAGGACCAGGCCCATGATGACGATCTGGGCGACCAGCGTCGCCATCACCCCCAGCCACTTGCCCAGCACGAACTCCCAGCGCGCGATGGGCTTGGGCAGGATGGTGTAGACGGTCTTCAGCGCCAGCTCCTTGTACAGCAGGTTCACGCCCACGAAGATGGCGATCAGCACGCTGAACACGTCGACGCCGAACAGCCCCACGTCGCGGATCATGCGGCGGTCCTCGTGCACCGACAGCTGGCCCAGCGCCAGCGCCGAGATGATGAGGCCCAGCGCGAAGAACAGCAGGCTGTAGAGGATCTTGTTCCGCGCCGCCTCGCGGAAGGTGTTCCTGGCCACGGCGGCGATGCGCCTCATGACGGCGCGCTCCCCGCGGCCGCCTGGCGCACGAACACGTCCTCCAGCGATTCGCGTCGCGGCGTCACCGAGACGACGGCGGCCCCCGCGCCCAGCGCCGCGCGCAGGTAGCCCTCGACGTCCGCCTCCGCGGGCAGCTCGACGGCCGTCACGCCGTCGCCCGGCAGACGGCGCGCGCCCTCGGGCAGCGCCGGTGGCGTCACGGCCGGGGCCAGCCGCAGCACCACCTCGGTCGAGAGCACGCGCGGCGACAGCAGCGACGCCAGCGTGCCCACGCTGCGCAGCCTTCCGCCCGCGACGATGGCCACGCGATCGCAGGTCATCTCGACGTCGGGCAGGATGTGCGTCGAGAACATCACCGTCTTCCCGGCCCGGCCCAGCTCGAGGATCAGATCGCGGATGTCCTTGCGGCCCAGCGGATCCAGGCCGGTCATCGGCTCGTCCAGCACCACCACCTCGGGATCGCCCATCAGCGCCTGGGCGATGCCGATCCGCTGCAGCATGCCCTTCGAGAACTTTCGCAGGGGACGCCCGCGGGCGTGGTCCAGTCCCACCCGCGCGAGCAGCGCATCGGCGCGCTTGCGGCGCACGGCGGCCGGCAGGTCGCACAGCGCGCCTGCGAAGTCCAGGAACTCCTCGGGCGTCAGGTACTCGTAGAAATACGGCGTCTCGGGCAGGTAGCCGATGCGCCGCTTGGCCTGGCGGTCGGGCACGGGGCGGCCCAGGATCTCGGCCCGCCCGCGGCTGGGGAAGATCAGCCCCATCAACATCTTCAGCGTGGTCGTCTTGCCGGCGCCGTTCGGGCCCAGGAAGCCGAAGATCTCGCCGCGGTGGACGGAGAACGAGACGCCCCGGACCGCGTCCACCCGCTTGCGAAAGAAACCGAGGCGGAACGTCTTCGCCAGATCGTCGGCGCGCAGGACCACGTCGGGGGCGCTGGCGCGCGGGGCGCTGCCGGGTTCACCGTCGGTCATGGTCCCCGCCATGATAACCGGACTGACCCGCCCCGCTGGTCAGAACGCCGTCAGCGAAAGCGTGTTCCCGTCCGGGTCGCGGAACCAGGCCACGCGGGCGCCGCCGGGCGCCTGCCACACGCCGCGCCCGTCCTGTGGCAGGCCGGGATAGCGCTGGAAGACGATGCCCGCCGCCGACAATCGCGCGACGACGCCGTCCAGGTCGGTCACCTGCCAGCCGGCCGCCGTGAACGGGTGCGGGGTGAAATCGGGAACCTTTTGCACGCGCAGCATCGTGCCCCCCGCATCCAGCGCCAGCGCGAAGTCGTCGTCGGACAGCACGCGCAGCCCCAGCGTGGCCTCGTAGAACGCGCGCGCCCGGGCGCCGTCGCGCGTGGCCAGGAAAGCGATCAGCTTGCCCTCGTTCAGCATCGTCGCGCCGGTCTCAGGGCATCCGGGCCTGGACGCCGATGCCGCCGTCGACGGTCATGCTGAACCAGCGCACGAAGCCCAGCGTCTCGCCGAACTGGAAGTAGACGCCCAGGTTGCGCATGACCTCCAGCATCAGGCCGTTCGAGTTGCGGACGCCGAAGTCGGCGCGCTTGTGCTTCGTCGTGGGCTGCTGGTTCGTCCCGTCGTACATGAACTGCACGGTGGTGAAGAACTTCACGTGCGTCTCGCTCTCCAGCCAGTAGCGAAAGCCGGGCATCACGAAGAACGGGCGGAAGGTGTTGAAGTCCTTCTCCAGGCCCAGGCGCAGATCGACCAGGATGTCCCAGGACTGCTCGATGCCGAAGGACGGCTGCAGGTCCAGGAACATGGGGGCGCGGCTGCTGCACACGTGGCCGCCCATCTGCGCGTGGTCGCCGCAGTCCGTGATGTCGTGCGTGTAGGGGATCATCACGCGGTAGCCCTCGCCCGGCATCACGGCCAGGCCGAACTGCATGTCGTGGGACAGCGACGGGACCAGACGGCGCTGCGACGTCGAGACGATGGAGGGCGCCTCGGCCGCAACGGGCGCTACTGCCGGCGCCGGTTCGGGGGTCGCCGCTGCGGGGGCGGGCGGCGCGGCGGCAGGCGCCGGGGCGGGCGCGGCGGCGGGCGAGACTGGCGCGGGCGCCTGTGCGCCGGCGCCCGGCGGCGTGTTCGGCGGCGCCAGCACCGCGGGCGGCGGCGCCGTGGCGGCCGGCGTCTCGGCGGCGCGCGCCGTTCCTGGCGCCGTCATCACCGGCGCGAGCGCCATCGACGTGAACAAAAGCACGAGCGATGGCAAGATGGCCGGGCGACCGCCGCGCTTCCCCATGTCCGCGCAGTCTAGTGGAAACGCCAGGTCGCGCGGAAGAGGCAGCCCAGAGACAGTCGTCGTGCACCCGTGAAATTCGATCTTGCATCGCCCGAGGGGCGGGAAACGCCCGCGGCGGTCTGGCCCTCGTCCCCCCGGATGCCGTCACGGCGGACCGTGCTGGCCGCGGCGGCCGGCGCGGTCACGGCCGCCCTGGCCCGGCCCGCCCGCGCCATCGGTGACCGGTCGAACCTGGAGTTCGCCCGCCTGGCGCTGCCCGGCCTGCCCGACCCGCGGCCAAGCGGGCTGCGGCGCCTGGCCTGGGAGGTGGTGCGCCGGACCAGCATCGTCACCGCGTCGGAGGCGCCCGACCTGCACCCGGCGGATCCGGCGCTGTTTCGCCACCCGTTCCTGGTGCTGGCGGGCGATCGCGCCTTCAACATGCCCTCCGAGGCGGATCTGGGCCGCCTGCGCCGGTACCTGACCTACGGCGGCTTCCTGCTGATCGACTCGGCCGAGGGGCGCGCCGGCGGCGGCTTCGACGACAGCGTGCGCAAGATGCTGGCGCAGCTGCTGCCCGGCGAGCTGCCGGCCCGCATCCCCGACGGACACGTGCTGTGGAAGTCGTTCTACGTGCTGGGCGGCGCGCCCGGCCGGGTGCAGGCGGCGCCCTACGTCGAGGGGGTGGAGCGCGACCGGCGCCTGGCGGTCGTGTACTCGCAGAACGATCTGGAAGGGGCCTGGGCGCGAGACGGCTTCGGACACTGGGAGCACGAGGTCATCCCCGGCGGCGACAGCCAGCGCGAGGACGCCTTTCGTTTCGGCGTGAACCTGGTGATGTACGCCCTCTGCCTCGACTACAAGACCGAGCAGGCGCACATCGACTACATCCTGCGGACGCGGCGGTTTCCCCGGTGAAGGCGCTGCTGGACCTGCTGGGCCTGGGGGGCACGCCCTTCAACGACTGGCGCTTCGTCAGCGGCGCGCGCCTGCCGCGGACGGCGCTGATCGCGATGGTGCTGGCCGCGATCGTGGCGCTGGCCCTGTCGACGTTCACCGTCATCCGGGCCCGCCGCGCCTACGCGCCGGCGCTGATCGCGCTGCGGGCCCTGGCGCTGGCGGCTTGCCTGGCCATCGCCCTGCAGCCGGCGCTCGAGCTGCGGCAGATCATGCGCGTCCCCAACCGCGTGGCCGTGCTGGTCGACGGCTCGCGCTCGATGGAGGTGACGCCGCCCGAGGGGGGACCGTCGCGGGCCGCCCGCGCCGCCGCGTTGCTGACCGGCGAACAGTCGGCGCGCGCCGCGTGGGAGCGCGAGGGCCACCGCGTCGACGTCTACACGTTCGGCGAGGGGCTGATCCCCACCACGCTCGAGGGGCTGCGGGCCGCGCCCGCCGCCGACGCCACCCGCATCGGCGAGGCGCTGGGCGAGCTGGGGGCGCGGACGTCCGGGCACGACCTGGGCGCGGTGGTGATCATCTCGGACGGCGTCGACACGGGCCGCATCGGCAAGGGCCCTCTCGACGCGGAGACGCGCGCCGCCATCGCCGCCTTCGACGCGCCCGTGCACACGGTGGGCATCGGCGAGCCGGCGCTGCGCGACCTGTCGGTGGCGGCGGTGATGGCGGACGAGTTCGCGTTCGTGCGCACGCCGGTCACGATCGAGGCGGTGGTGCGGCAGAGCGGCCTGCCGGACCGGGCCGTCGACGTGACGCTGACGCGCGACGGGCGGCCGGTAGCCGCGCAGAACGTCACGCTGTCGGGCGCGTCGTCCGAGCAGAAGGTCTCGTTCAACTGGGTGCCGGACCATCCCGGCACCTACGTCTTCAAGGTGTCGACGCCCGTGCTGGTGGGCGAGGCGCTGGCCAGCAACAACGCCCAGATCTTCACGGTCAAGGTGCTGCGCGATCGGGTGCGCGTGCTGCACGTGTGCGGCCGCCCCTCGTGGGACGAGCGCTTCCTGCGCGCCATGCTGCGGCGCGATCCCAACGTCGATCTGGTGTCGTTCTTCATCCTGCGCACCGAGACCGACGAGCAGCCGTTCAATCGCAACGACATGTCGCTGATCCCGTTCCCCACCTACGAGATCTTCGAGGACCAGCTGCACTCGTTCGATCTGGTCATCTTCCAGAACTTCAACTACGCGCCCTACGGCGTCGAGCCGTTCCTGCCCGGGCTGCGCGACTACGTCGATCAGGGCGGGGCGCTGGCCATGATCGGCGGCGATCTGTCCTTTGCCAGCGGCCACTACGGCGACACGCCCCTGCAGGACGTGCTGCCCGTCGAGCTGGGCCGCGGCGAGGGCGCCTTCACCACCGACGCGTTCAAGCCGAAGCTGACGCCCGAGGGACGGGCCCACCCCATCACGTCGCTGCTGCTGGATCAGCGCGATAACGAGCTGCGCTGGGCGAAGCTGCCGCCGCTGGAGGGCGTGAACCAGGTGCAGCGGCTGCGGCCGGGGGCGGTGCCGCTGCTGGTCCACCCCACGCTGAAGGTGGACGGCAAACCGGCACCCGTGCTGGCCGTGGGCGAGCCCGGCAAGGGCCGGGTGCTGGCGCTGCTGACCGACACCGCCTGGCACTGGGGTTTCCTGGCGGCCGGCGAGGGCGACGACGGCCGCGCCTTCCAGCACTTCTGGGAGAACGCCATCCGCTGGCTGGTGCACGATCCGGCGCTGACGTTGCTGCGGGTGGAGTTCGACCGCGCCGAGTACCGGCGCCATCAGTCGCCGGCCGTGCGGGTGCGCGCCATGCACCCCGACTACAGCGCCGCGCCGCGCGTGAAGATCGAGGCCACCGTCACCCCGGCCGAGGCCGATCCCTCGGCCGCGCCGCTGCGCCGCTTCGAGGTCACCACCGACGGGGAGGGGGACGGCCACGTCGACGTGGGGCCGCTGCCGCCGGGCGCCTATCGCCTGAACGCCAGCGCCACGCTGGACGGCCGCCCGGTGAACGAGTCCAGGACCTTCGTCGTGCGCGCCGAGGGCAAGGAGCTGGAGGACGTCATCTTCCGCGACGACGTGCTGAAGGAGATCGCGGAGGCCGGCGGCGGCACCTACCGCTTCGCCTCGCTGGACGGCGTCACCATCCGCGATCCGCAAGAGGTGCGGGTGGGGGCGCGCCGCGAGGTCGCCGTCTGGTCGAACCCGGCGCTGCTGCTGCTGGCGGTGGGCCTGCTGGCGGTCGAGTGGGTGGTGCGCCGGCGCGCCGGCTACCGCTAGCCCGATGCCGTTCACTTAAGCGCCAGGCCGCCAGGACGCCAGGTCAGGCGTCAGAATGATTCGGCGAACACCGCGGAGAAGGACGGGCACGTTGAAGTTGATCAGGAGACCGAGAAGGCACCCCGTCGCTTTGAGGTACGACAGGACCTGGACCCATTGAATCGGTGCCAGCGCCTCGACGGCCTTCAGCTCGACGACAAGACGATCGGAAACCAGCAGGTCGAGGCAACTTTCACCGACTCGGTGCCCCAAGAATCCGATGGACCTCGCTGGCAGCGGCAAGCAACTCGGAGACACGCTCATCGAGCTCCTTGGCCGGCTCCTCCAGCGTCTTGGCGTCCCTCGCCTCCTGGCGTTTCACACACCGGGCTTCGGCTGCCCTCCCGCGACGTTGCCGGACTAAGTGAACGGCATTGCCGCCAGCAGGCGGGCGCGCCCCCCTTGCGCAACGCCGGGGGGCGCTGGAAGCTGGCGCGGTGAAGAACAGACCGGTCACGCTGCGCCCGCCGGGCGCCGACTACGAGATCGTGGTCGTCGGCGACAAGCGCTCGCCGCTGCGCGACTTCTATCACTCGCTGCTGCAGCGGCCCTGGCGGGTCACCATCGCCACCATCACCGCCGTGTTCCTGATCGCCAACGCCCTGTTCGCGCTGGGGTACATGGCGACCGACGGCGTGGGACACGCCGAGCGCGGCTCCTTCTCGGACGCGTTCTTCTTCAGCGTCCAGACCATGGGCACGATTGGCTACGGCGCGATGTTCCCGCAGTCCCCCGCGGCGAACCTGCTGGTGGTGGCCGAGTCGATCACCAGCCTGCTGTTGACCGCGCTCAGCACGGGGCTGGTGTTCGCCAAGTTCTCGCGCTCGACGGCGCGCATCGTGTTCACGCGCGAGGTGGTGATCGCGCCCATGAACGGCGTGCCCACGCTGATGATCCGCATGGGCAACCAGCGCGGCAACCAGATCGTCGACGTGCAGATCCGCGTCGTCATCACCCGCACCGAGCGCACTGCCGAGAACGCGAACTTCTACCGCATGTACGATCTGAAGCTGACCCGCGAGCGGGCGCTGTCGCTGTCGCGTTCCTGGCTGGTGCTGCACCCCATCACGCCGGACAGCCCCCTGCACGGGCAGACGCCCGACTCGTGCGCGGCCACGGACATGGAGCTGATGATCATGGTGGTGGGCATGGACGACATCACCATGCAGCCGGTCCACGCGTCGCACCGCTACTTCGCCCGTCAGGTCCTGTGGGGCGCGCGCTACGCCGACATCCTGGAAGAGCGCCCCGACGGCAACCTGGTGATGGACCTGAACAAGTTTCATGACACGCTGCCGGCCACGCCCACCGTGGACTTCCCTTATCCGCAAGCGGCGGTGGCGCTGCCGGAAGCGCCGTTACCACGACTTGACGATACCGAAACGCGCTGATCACCGAGCATCGGGCAGACTGGTCTCGTCGTGACGTCGGAACAGAAGGCGCTGGTGCAACAGTCGTTCGCGCAGGTCTTGCGCATCTCCGACCAGGCGGCGGCGCTGTTCTACAGTCGCCTGTTTCAGCTGGATCCCACGCTGCGCCCGCTGTTCCGGGGCGACCTGCAGGACCAGGGCAGGAAGCTGATGCAGATGCTCGGCTTCTGCGTCGGCAAGCTGAACACCCTCGACGAGATCGTCCCCGCGGTGAAGGAGCTGGGCCGCCGTCACGCCAGCTACGGCGTGACCAACGACGCCTACCAGACCGTGGGCGCCGCCCTGCTGTGGACGCTGGAGCAGGGGCTGGGGCCCCACTTCACGCCGGACGTGAAGGGCGCGTGGACGGCGGTGTACGGGGTGCTGGCCGACACCATGCAGGCCGGCGCGTCCGGCGCGAACTGACGGCATCCGCAGCGACGGGCGAGAAAAATGAACCGGCGCGGGGAATTCTTGCCCCCTGACGCGTAGTCGGGGTGCGGGGAAATTCTCGCCGCCTGACGCGTGGTCGGGGTGCGGGGAATTCCGCTCCCTTGCAGCTCGGTCGGGTGCGACGCGCCTGGCCCCCCCGTCGCCGGACGAATTGTGCAACGGAGCGGCCCGCGAGTTGCGCAGACTGCGCAACCGGCCAGCGCGCCGGCCGCGGATTTACGGGATGGACCCGATGGGCGCGGGAGTTGCTGGAGCCCCCTCGCATGACGATGACGCCTGGACTGGGTGCAAACGGGGGGGTTCAACCAGCGCTCGCCGCCGAGCTGGGGAACCCATGCTTGTTCGATCTCGCCTCGCTGGAGGGCATCGCGCCCCTCGAGCCCCCCGCCTCGACCAGCGAGACGAGCGCGGTGCTGTTCCGCGCCGACCTGGTCGCCGTCCTGGCCGACCTGCGGCGGTTCGCGCGCCGGCTGGCGGGCGCCTCGGCCCTGGCCGACGACCTGGTGCAGGAGACCTGCCGGCGCGCGCTGGAGTGCCGCCACCAGTTCAACGCCGACTCCGAGCTGCGGGCCTGGATGTTTCGCATCTTGCGCAACCTGCACATCGACCTGCTGCGCCGCGCCTCGCACGAGGTGGTGAGCGGCGTGGACGGCGACGACCTGATGGCGGAGCCGCCGGCCGAGCGCCCCGCGTGGGATCACCTCTCGCAGGACGACGTCTGGTCGGCGCTGGGGACCCTGCCGCCCACGTTCGCCAGGACGTACACCATGTACGCCCTCGAGCGCCGGTCCTACGCCGACATCGCCAGGGAGCTGAAGGTCCCGGTGGGGACCGTGGGGACGCGGCTGCGGCGCGCCCGCCTGCACCTGCGCCAGGTGATCCTGGGGCGGATGGCGGACGCCACCGCGCCCTGAGGCGACTCCGCCGCGCCGGCCTCCGGGACGCGCCCGGCCGGCCGCCTCAGGCGACCCCGTCCTCGGCGGGCCGGCGGGCCACGCGGTTCGGGCGTGGGATGTCGTAGCGCGCCAGCTTCGAGATGAAGGTGCGCCGGGGCATCCCCAGCTCCTCGGCGGCGCGGCTCTGGTTCCAGCCGTTGCGGTCCAGCGCCGCCACCATGCGCGACCGCTCGTTGCGCTCCTCGGGCGTCAGGTTCCGCATCACCAGCGACGGTGGCGTGACCCGGAACCCGGGCGACGAGACGAGATCCTTCAGCTTCTCCTCGGGCAGGTGCGAGATGTCGATCTCCGCCCCGTCGCACAGCAGGACCGCCCGCTCCATCATGTTCAGCAGCTCGCGCAGGTTGCCGGGCCAGTCGTACGCCATCAGCGCGGTGCAGGCATCGGCCGACAGGCGCGGCGCCGAGGCGCGACCCAGGGCCTGGGCCGCACGCTCGATGAACATGCGCGCCAGCGGCTCGATCTCCGAGCGGCGTTCGCGCAGGGGAGGGATGGTGATGGCGATGCCGTTCAGCCGATAGTACAGATCGCGCCGGAAGGTCCCTCGCTCCACCTCGACGTCCAGGTCGCGGTTCGTGGCGGCGATGATGCGCACGTCGATGGGCCGGGCCTTCCGCGCCCCCACCGGCAGCACCTCGCGCGTCTCCAGCACGCGCAGCAGCTTGGCCTGGATGGCCAGCGGCATCTCGCCCAGCTCGTCGAAGAACAGGGTGCCGCCGTTCGCCGCTTCCAGCAGCCCCACCTTCGATTCGGTGGCGCCCGTGTACGAGCCCTTCTCGTGGCCGAACAGCTCGGACTCGATGATTCCCTCGCTGAGGCCGGCGCAATTCAGCGCCAGGAATGGCTTGTCGGCGCGCGCCGACATGTCGTGGATCGCCCGCGTCATGACCTCCTTGCCCACGCCCGTCTCGCCCAGCAAGAGCACCGAGATGTTGTTCGGGGCGGCGCGCACCGCCATGTCGTAGGCGCGCTTCATCCCCTCGCTGGCCAGCTCGATGCTGGGGCCCAGCGGCTCGCCGCCCGACAGCCGGACCGCGCCGTTGGCGCGCGCGAGCAGCGCGTCGGCCGAACGACCGCTGCGCGGGTACCAGGCCACGCCGAACCGCGCCGGGGCGTCGGCCGCCGCCAGCTCGCCGCGGATCCGGTCGATCAGGCCGTCGACGTCGTCCGCCGCGCCCTCCGGCAGCAGCAGCTCGAAGTCCTGCGGTCCGTACGCCGCGAACAGCTGGGGCGGCGGAAGCTCGCGCGCCAGCACCGGCACGACGCGCGTCCAGGGGGCGGCGTTCTCCACGTGCAGGCGGACCAGCGCGAAGCGGGTCCCCCGCCGCTCGGCCTCCAGGCACTCGTCCTGGAGGCGGCGCTCGAAGTACCCGTGCGACCAGGCGCGCCGGGCGCCGTTCGAGTGCCGGGTCTGCTGCATCACCAGCAGCGTCGAGCCGATGCTGATGATCTCGCCCGGCGCGATCGACGTCAGCGTGTGCGGCGCGATCAGCGCGTCGCGGACGCGCGTCCCGTTGGCGCTGCCCAGATCCTCCACGGCGGCCGACTCGCCCAGATACAGGCGGGCGTGCCGGCGCGACGCCATGGGATCGTCCAGGTGGACGTCGCAGCTGGTGGAGCGGCCGATCACCATCTCGGCCCCCGGCGACAGCGGCAGGCTGGCGAAGAAGCCGTTCGACATGATCAGCAGCGACGCCCCCGTCGTGGACGACATGGTCCCGCGAACGCCCATCGTCGACTGAGTCTTCATGCTTGCCCCCCTGCCCCGACGGGGAGGCTAACCGACGGCCGACGGGGGCCGCAAGGCCGACCAGCGCCGGACGACGCCCGGGCGCGCGGCGGAAAGGGGCCAGGCTGGCCGATTCAGACCGTCGCGCGGCGCGCCGGCATGCGGCCCAGGAAGATGATCGCGGGGACCAGGGCCAGCGCCGTGACCACGCTGGTCACCTCGCCGATCAGCGACGACAGGCCGAAGCCGTAGATGGCCAGGTTGTCGCTGACCATCAGCGAGCCGTAGCCGACGATCGTGGTCAGCGAGCAGATGAACACGGAGCTGCCGCTGTTGCGGATGCTGTCGAAGGGGGACTTCGCCTCGAGATAGGCGGGGTGGGCGATGTTGATCGCGTAGTCGACCCCCAGGCCCAGCGTGATGGGCAGGGCGATGAAGTCCAGGAAGTTCACCTTCAGGCCCAGCAGCGCGCACATCGCGATCAGCCCCACGCTGCCCAGCACGGTGGCGGCCAGGACCGCCACGGCGCGCCGGTCGCGCCCCACCACCAGCAGCACCATGACGATCAACCCCAGCAGCGCCACCAGCGTCACGATCAGCCCGTCGTGCTGGATGGAGGCGAAGATGTCGGCGAAGATCACGCTGGCCCCGGAGGTGGTCACGGTCGCCCCGTCGGACAGCTTCAGCTTCCGCACGGCGCTGGCGAAGCGCAGCAGGTCGTGGCCGTTCCACTCGTCCAGCTTCTCGGCCGGCCGGATCGCGATCATGTAGCCGATGCGGCCGTCCTTCTCGACCAGCTTGTCCTTGATCTCCTGGGGCAGGTCGCCCATCGCGATCGGTTTCAGGTCGTCGGGCGGCCGCAGCGCCAGCAGCTCTTTCCGATCCTTGTCGTCCAGCGCCTGCAGGGCGTCGCCATCCAGCAGCTTGCGGATCTCGGCCAGCACGGCCAGGCGCTGCGGCTGATCGGCGGGCACCACGTCCAGGATCGAATTGATGGTGCCGATGGTCCGGTTCGGCTCGGGCGTGTTCGCGTCGATTGCCCGCAGCGCCGAGACGATCTTCGGCACCTGCTCCAGCTGGTCGGCCGCGATGAACGTCTTGCCGCTGATGCCGCGCCCGAAGTTGTCGTCGGACGTCTGCATCCAGTGGCGGGACCGCACCGCCTCCGCGCTCTCCGAGCGCAGGTTCTTCATGTTGTATTCGTAGGGATCCGACGTGGCGTAGCGCCACACCACGACGCCCGCCGCGATGGTCAGCACGCCGGCGATGGTGCACGTCACCGAAGGTCGGGCCACCCCGAACAGCCGGGCCAGCGCGCCGCCGATGCGCAGGTTGCTGTCGTGGCCGTGGCGGTTGCGGCCGAACAGCAGCACCAGCGCCGGGAACAGCGAGAACGAGGCCCCCCAGCACAGCAGCATGCCCACCGCCCCGATCACGGCGAAGTCGGCGAAGCCCTTGAAGCTGGTGATCGCCAGCGAACCGTAGGCGATGGCCACCCCCAGCGACGCCACCGCCGTGGGGCGCGCCGTGCCGGCGATGGCCAGGGTCATCGCCTCGTCGGGCGAGTGCTCGCGCCGCATGGTCAGGTAACGCGTGATCAGGAAGATGCCGTAGTTCACGCCGTTGCCCGCGATGATGGCGCCCAGGAAGGCCGTGGTGGCGTTCAGGTGACCGACCGTCAGGGCCGCCGCCCCGAACGCTGCGACGGTGGCGACGGCGATGTTCGTGGTCAGCAGGACCAGGTGGACCACGCTACGCAGGTAGATCAGCAGCACCAGCGCCACCAGGACCATGGTGATCACGCCCGAGTGGATCATCCCGGTCACCACCGCGTCGTGCTCGGCGACCGAGGTGCTGACCCCGCCGGTCACGCCGTAGTCGACGTCCGGGTGCGCGGCGCGCACGCGCGCGCCCAGGGCGTCCAGGACCGCCAGTAACTGCTTGCCCCGCGTCACGTCGGTGATCTCGAACGCGGTGTGCAGCGCCACCAGCGCCACCTTGCCGTTCGCGCTGACATAGCCGGAGCGATCCAGCGACGCCTCGGCCTTGTGCCAGTTGGCCAGCAGGTCGTCGACCTTCTTCTGCGCCTCCTGATCGCGGGCGGCCGCGTCGTCGGACAGGTCGACGTAAAGCGGGTTGGCCTTCAGCTTGGCGCGCCGGATGCGGTCCTTCAGGGTGTCGCGGGCCGATTCCAGATCGTGGAGCGGCACCAGCAGGAAGCGGCGCGGGCGCAGGAAGTCGCGCGTGGCCTGGTCGTCGACCTCGACCCGCTCGATCAGCTCGTGCGGCAGCTGGCGCACGGCGGCCGTCACCTCGCCGGCCACGGTGGCGCGCGTGGCCGCGTCGGGCGCGACCACCAGCACCAGCACCGTGTCCTTGGACGCCAGGCGCTCTTCCAGGCGGCGCAGATCGCGCACCGCCGGGGCGTCCTGCGGCAGCAGGTACGAGAAGTCGGCGAACAGCCGCAGCCGCGTCGTGATCAGCAGCAGCGAGACGGCGAGCGCCAGCACGCCGCCCGCCACCACCAGGACCTTGCGACGCTCCAGCCACGACACGTAGCGCCGGGCGCGCGTGGCGCCCGACACCGCCGTCGCGGGCACCGGCTCGGGAACACCCGCTCCGGAGTCGTGTCGTCGCGCGGTCAGCGCTTACCCGCCGAGGCCTGCTTGGCGACGGCTTCGGCGGCGCGCTTGGCGGCCTCGGGATCGCCCAGGTAGTAGTGGCGAATCGCCTTCAGGTCGTCGTCCAGCTCGTACACCAGGGGGATGGCGGTGGGGATGTTCAGCTCGACGATCTCGGCCTCGGAGACGTTGTCCAGGTGCTTCACCAGCGCGCGCAGGCTGTTGCCGTGCGCGACCACGCCCACCTGACGCCCCAGTCGCAGGTCCGGAACGATGTTGTCGTACCAGTACGGCAGCATGCGGGCGACCACCTCTTTCAACGACTCGGTGGCGGGCAGCACGTCGGGGGCCAGGTTCGCGTAGCGCGGATCGCGCGCCGGGTGGCGATCGTCCGTCAGGGCCAGGGGAGGGGGCGGGATGTCGTAGCTGCGACGCCACTCGAGGACCTTCGCCTCGCCGTGCTTGTCGGCCGTCTCCTTCTTGTTCAGGCCCTGCAGCGCGCCGTAGTGCCGCTCGTTCAGCCGCCAGTGCCGGTGCACGTCCACCCACTGCTGCGACAGCTCGCCCTGCACGGTCTGCATCGTCTCGATGGCCCGGCGCAACCGCGACGTGTGGAACACGTCGAAGCGGTAGCCCGCCTCGCGCAGCAGCACGCCGGCGCGCTTCGCCTCCTCACGCCCCTCGGGCGTCAGCTCGACGTCCGTCCATCCCGTGAATCGATTCTCCAGGTTCCAGGTGCTCTGACCGTGCCGCAACAGAACGAGCTTGTGCATGGGGGCGTAAGCTATCGCGTCGGGGGGGCTTGGCCAAGGGGAAGTGGGGCGCGGGAGGGCCGAAAAACGGCGGCCGGCGAGGCCGGAACGGGCGGATGGGCGGTTCGCGGGCGCTCGGTCTGGGACGGGCCGTGGTCGAGAGCGCCGGTACGGCGCCCGGCGCTCAAACGCGGCGGGCCGTCACCACGAAGGTCCGGGCCATCATCCTCACGCCGTCCTCCGCCAGGGCCGGCTCGAAGACGCGCGCCAGCAGGGGGCGTGCTTGCGCGCGGCGCTCGGCCGGCAGCTCGCTGACGAAGCGGGCCGCGGGGCCGATGTCCAGCGCGAACTCGACCGCCTCGTCGACGGTGCGGGCGCCGCCCACCGCCATCCGGGTCTCGTGCGGGACGATGGCGATGTCCTGCAGCCCGGCCGCGCCCAGGTAGCCGCGGACCAGCTGGGGATCGCCGAAGCGGAAGGGGCCCGGCTTGTCCGCGGACAGCATCTCGGGCGCGGGCAACTCGGGCGCCAGCGACCGGACCGCCTGCAGCGGCTCGAAGGCCCAGGGGTTCTTCTGCAGGCCCTGCCAGCACAGAAAGGCGATCCGCGCGCCCGGACGCAGGGCACGCGCCAGGTTGGCGAACGCCGCCGCCGGGTCCTGGAAGAACATGACGCCGAAGCGCGAGAAGAGCGCGTCGTAGGGCGGCGGCGCGATGGGCGTCGTCTCCGCATCGCCCAGCAGCACGTCGATCCGGTTCAGGCCGCTGCGGGCCACGCGCTGGCGCGCCTGCTCGACCAGCGGGCCCGAGACGTCGAGCCCGGTGACCCACCCGGCGGGCCCGACCCGCTCGGCCAGCTGCACCAGCGTCTGTCCCGCCCCGCAGCCCACGTCCAGCACACGCTCGCCACCCCCCAGCGCCAGCGCGTCGATGGCGGGCAGGCCCAGCGGCCCCAGCTGGGCGTCGGTGCGGTCCTGCTGGCGGGCCCACTTCTGGCCGCTCGCGTCCTGCCAGGCTTCCTTGGTCACGGCCCCCGATCGTGTCGCGTCGCTCACGGGGGCATCCTGACACATCCTTTTCAGCGGGGCCTTCGTCGCGGTCGCTTCAGCGCGCCGTCGTGGCGGCGATTCCTCGGGGCGGCACCCGATGAGGTCGATTGAATTCAGCGGCGCCGCGGCCGGCCGGTTCGGGCGCCGTGGGGCGCATGATAGATTTAGAAAGATGGAGGCCCTGGTCACGTGAGCATCGGTCGTCGCTTGATCGACATGGCTCGGTCCGAGCTGAACTCGCTGCTCGACGTGGCGGCCAAGCACGCGCCCGACGATGACGACGACCCCGTCGCGTCGCGCGCCGCGGCCGACGCGGCACCCCCGGCGGGGGGGCGCTGGTCGCAGGAGGCGGAGTGGCTGCGGAAGGCCCGGCAGGAGGTCGAGGACGCGATTCACGGCCGGCGCACGGCCCCGGAGCCCGAGCCGGCGCGGCCGGGCGGGGCGCCGCGGTCGGGGGCGAACCGGGTGGTCGGCGAGGCGTTGCGCGTGCAGAAAGCCTACGCGGCGCTCGAGGTGCGGCAGGGCGCCGACTTCGAGACGGTGCGCAGGTCGTACCGGAACCTGATGCGCAAGTATCACCCGGACCACCACACGGGTTCGCCGGAGAAGCAGAAGGCGGCGAACGACATCGCCCAGGGGCTGACCGAGGCCTACAAGCTGCTCGAGAAGAAGCTGCGCAAGTAGTGTCCGGCGCGCGCTTCGCGGCGCGGCCGGGGAACGCGGCCGATCGCGTCCCGGAAACTGCCGCGCGCCCGCCCCGATGAACGGGGATGGGGAACCGTTCACGGGGAAGGAGGCCAGCCGGCGTCGGCGCGCTGGTCCTGGGCGCGATCGCGCTGGCGGCAGGACCGGGCTGTGATCCTTCGACGCCGCAGGCGGACGCGGGCGCGGCGGATGCGGGGGCGGGTCGCATCATCTTGATGGCTGGCTCTGGCGGGACGTCCTGTGTGGGGCCGGCGGGCGCCGGGGGAACGTCGTCCCTGCCGGCGCCGGTTGATGGCGTCACGGCGTCCGGCGGCGCGGCGAGCGTCCCCGCGGCAGGCAGCGGTGGTCATGGGGGCGCCGGAGTGGTCGCCACCGGGGGGCGGGCGGGCACGTCCGGCGCCGCCGGACACGGTGGGACGGGACCGGGGCCAGCGGGGGGAACCGGCGGCGTCGCGACCGGGGGTGGCGCGGGTGGTTCGACGGGCGTGGCGGGAACGGGGGGCGCGGGCCGCGGTGGTGCGGGCGGTGCGGTGGTCGTTCCGGGAGGCGGAGGTGCCGGGGGAAGTCCGGTGGTGACCGGGATGGGTGGCGTATACGGCGCGGGTGGTGTTGCCGCGGCGGGTGGTGTCGGGGGCGTGCGGCCCCCGGAGGGCGCCGGCGGCGTCGGGGGCGCGGGCGTCCTCGCCGCGTCACCGCTGCCGGGCGACCTGTCGATCGTCGAGTTGCTCATCAACCCCGCGGGGACCGACACCGGGCGCGAATGGATCGAGGTGGTGAACCGCGCGAATCATGCCCTCGATCTGGCGAGCGTTCATGTGGCGGACGCCGCGAACGACGCGCCGGTCGACTTCGCCGCCTCGGGGACGACGATCCTGCTGCCGGGCGCGCGCGCGGTCCTGATCCAGTCGGCCGACGCGACGAAGAATGGCGGCGTCGCGCTGGGGGTGGCCGGCGGCATCTTCGGTGGCAGCTTCGGCACCCGCGTGTCGTTGAACAACGACGCCGATACCATCAGCGTCTGCGCGGGGCCGTGCGGGGACGGTGTGGTCGTCGCACGGTTCGCGTGGGACGCCGCGCTGGGGACCGACTACGACGATCACGCGCTGTCCATCGACGACGGTGGGCGCCGCTGTCCTGCCTCGATACCGTTTGGCGACGCGGGCAGCTTCGGCACACCGGGGCTGGAGAACCCGCCGTGCCCCTGACCGCGGGCCGGGCTGATCCGGCGGCGGCGGGCGCGCCAGACGAACAGGCCACGGGCCGTTGCTGTCGCGCGCGCCGCGCGTCCCCTACCTGGCCCGGGTGTCCTGCCTGCCGCGAACGCCGCGCGTCTTCATGGTATGCCTGCCGGCGCATGTCGATCGCGGCCGCCATTTCGCCTACCGCGGTGGCGCCGTTGGGCGCGCTGGCCGAGCCCGTGGGCCAGGTGTCGGCCGACGAGCTGCTGACCCGCTTCCTCGGTCACGTGACCTCGACGGGGCTGACGTTGTATCCGGCCCAGGAAGAAGCGCTGCTGGAGATCTGGGGCGGCAAGCACGTGCTGCTGTCGACGCCGACCGGGTCGGGCAAGTCGCTGGTCGCGACGGGGATGTTCTTCAAGGCGCTGGGCGAGGGGAAGACCGCCTTCTACACGTGCCCCATCAAGGCGCTGGTCAACGAGAAGTTCTTCGACTTCTGCGATCTGTTCGGCGCCGATCGCGTCGGCCTGATGACGGGCGACGCCACCATCAACCGCGAGGCGACGCTGGTCTGCTGCACGGCGGAGATCCTGGCGAATCTAGCCTTGCGCGACAGCGGCCGGCGCGCCGACTACGTCGTCATGGACGAGTTTCACTACTACGGCGATCGCGAGCGTGGCAGCGCCTGGCAGATCCCGCTCATCGAGCTGACCGATACGACGTTCCTGTTGATGTCGGCGACGCTGGGGGACACGCGCTCCATCGAGCGGCAGATCGAGGAGCGGACTTCGCGCGCCTTCGCCGACGTGCGCGGCACCGAGCGGCCGGTGCCGCTGGACTTCGAGTATCGCGAGACGCCGCTGCACGAGACGATCGCGGATCTGGTCACCACCGGCCGCGCCCCCATCTACCTGGTCAACTTCACGCAGCGCGGGGCCGCCGAGGAGGCGCAGAACCTGATGAGCGTGGAGATGTGCAGCAAGCCCGAGAAGGAGGCGCTGAAGGAGGCGTTGCATGACGTCCCCTTCACCACGCCCTTCGGCAAGGATCTGCAGAAGTTCCTGCGCCACGGCGTGGGCATTCACCACGCCGGGCTGCTGCCGCGCTATCGCTTGCTGGTCGAGAAGCTGGCCCAGACCGGCATGTTGAAGGTGGTCAGCGGCACGGACACGCTGGGGGTGGGCGTGAACATCCCGCTGAAGACGGTGCTGTTCACGCAGCTGTGCAAGTTCGACGGCGAGAAGACGGCCATCCTGGGGGTGCGCGACTTCCTGCAGGTGGCGGGGCGCGCCGGGCGCAAGGGCTTCGACACCCGCGGCACGGTGGTGGCGCAGGCGCCCGAGCACGTCATCGAGAACAAGCGGCTGGCCGCCAAGGGCGGGAAGAAGTTCGTGCCCCGCAAGCCGCCCCAGAAGGGGTACGTGCCGTGGGACAAGGGCACGTTCGACCGCCTGGTGAAGGGCACGCCCGAGCCGCTGGAGTCACGCTTCACCGTCACCTTCGGCATGCTGATCAACCTGCTGTCGGGCCGCCATCACGAGCGGGGCGGCGGCTATCGCGGCCTGGTCGAGCTGATCCGCTTCAGCCACGAGAGCGATCGCAAGAAGCGGGAGCACCTGCGGCGCGCGGCGCTGTACTTCCGGACCCTGCGCCGGGCCGGCATCATCCAGGTCGTCACCACCGAGGCGGTGCGGGGGCGCGTGGTCGAGGTCAGCGCCGAGCTGCAGCGGGACTTCTCGTTGAACCAGACGCTGTCCCTGTACCTGCTGGACACGCTGCCGCTGCTGGAGCGGGACAGCCCGACCTACGCGCGCGACGTGCTGACGCTGGTCGAGTCCATCCTCGAGAACCCCGACGCCGTGCTGCGCAAGCAGCTGGACCGCGTGAAGGACGAGCGGATGGCGCAGATGAAGGCCGAGGGGATGGAGTACGAGCAGCGCATGGCCGAGCTGGAGACGCTGGAGTGGCCGAAGCCCTGCCGTGACTTCATCTACGACACGTTCAACGCCTTCGCCGAGAAGCACCCCTGGGTGGGCAGCGAGAACATCCGCCCGAAATCGGTGGCTCGCGAGATGTACGAGACGCTGGCCACCTTCTCGGAGTACGTGCGCGACCTGGGCCTGGAACGCAGCGAGGGCGTGTTGCTGCGCTACCTCGCGGACGCCTATCGGACGCTGGAGCAGACCGTGCCGCCGGCGTTTCGCACCGACGAGGTCGACGACATCGCGGCGCACCTGCGGGCGATGCTGCGGCAGACCGACTCCAGCCTGCTGGAAGAGTGGGAGAGCCTGCGCGATCCCGACGCGCGGCGCGTGCCGGTGCGCGACGATCCGTCGACGGCGCGGGCGGCGCTGCGGCCCCTGCGCCAGGATCCGGCCGCGCTGGCCGGCCGCGCGCGCATGGAGCTGCACCGGCTGGTGAAGCTGCTGGCGTCGAAGCGCTACGACGACGCGGTCGCGGCGGTGCATGATCCCGACAAGGCCTGGACGGCGGCGCGCCTGGCGGGCGAGCTGGAGCCCTACTGGAAGGACCACGCCTCGATCCTCGCCACGCCCGAGGCGCGCCGGCCGCATCTCACCACCATCCGGCCCGATGGTGACGGGGCCTGGCGGGTCTCGCAACGCCTGCTCGATCCTGCCGGTGACGACGACTGGGCGGTCGAGGGCCGCATCGACCTGGCCCATCACCCGCTCGGCGACCGCGCCGGCCTCGACGAGACGCCGATCCTCGAGCTGACCCGCGTCGGGATCTGAACGGCGGCCGTCGTGATCACGCTCCATCACGCGCCGGGGACCGCGGGGATGGTCGCTCACTGGCTGCTCATCGAGCTGGAAGTGCCGCATCGGCTGAGCCTGGTCGACCTGGCGAAGGGTGAGCAGAGGTCGCCCGAGTACCTGAAGCTGAATCCCTCGGGCGTCGTGCCGACGCTGGTGATCGACGGCGAACCGCCCCTCTGCGAGGCCGCCGCCATCGCGCTGCATCTGGCCGAGCTGAGCCCGGCCCGGCAGCTGGTGCCGGCGCCCGGCACGCCGGCGCGCGGGCAGTGCTACCGCTGGATGTTCTTCCTGGCGAACACGCTGCAACCCGCGTATCGCGCCTGGTTCTATCCGACCGAACCGGCCGGCGCCGAGAACGTGGAGGCGAGCAAGGGGGCGGCGCGGGAACGGATCGAGGCCGCCTGGCAGCAGCTCGCCGCGCACCTCGAGGCCTCGGGCGCCGCCTACATGCTGGGCGACGAGCCGTCGGTGGTCGACTTCCTGACGACGATGTTGATGCGCTGGTCGCGCAACATGCCCAGGCCGTCCGACCGCTGGCCGGTCCTGCACGCCTACGCGCAGCGGATGAAGGCCCGGCCTTCGTGGAAGGAGCTATGCCGCCGCGAGGGACTGACGGAGTGGGTCTGACGACGGCGATCAGCGCGCGACGCTGATCGCAGAGCCCGCCTTCAAATCCGCGGGCGGATCGACGATGACGGAGTCGCCGGCCTCCAGGCCGTGGGAGACCAGGGCCAGCTCGTCCACGGTCGAGGCGACCTCGACGGCGCGCTTCTCGGCGGAGTCGCCGCTGGAAGACACGACCCAGACGTGATCGCGCGCCGAGGATCCGGCGGCGCCGCCCGCCGCGCCGGTTCCTTCGTCGTGCACGACGGCGGCCTTCGGCAGCGGGAAGACGCCGTCGAAGCGGGCGCTGGCCAGATTGACGGCGGTTCCGGGCGCGAGATCGGGCGCGCCCACGACGTCGACGGTCAGGGCCCCGTCGGCGGGGGCGGTCCCGGGCGGCAGCGGCGGGAAGTTGCAGTCGACGGCGCGCGTCCCCTTCTCGCCGGCGCCGCCGTCGGCAGCGCCGGTGCCGGGCACCGTCTCCAGGCGGCAGAAGCCGAGCGCCCGCGCCTTCGCCTGGGCGTCGGGCGGCAAGGGAAAGGTCGCGCGCGGGCCGGCGGCGCGGATGCGAATGGCGGGCGTGCCTGCCTTGACCAGCGCACCGCGCTGAACCAGCACCTGACCGATCTGGCCCGCCGCCTTGGGACGAATCTCCAGCTCGGCCAGGGCCGCCTGCGCCGCCGCCAGCTCGCGGGTCCGGGCGGCGATGTTCGCCTCCGCCTGGCGCGCCGCCGCCTCGTTACCGGCGGCGCGGCTGGAATCGCGCAGCTGCTCGAAGAACGCCACGCGCGCCCGCACCCGGTTCACGTTCAGCTCGCGCGCGGCGACGCCCAGCAGGCGCGCCACTGGCTCGCCCGCCGTGAACGTGGTGCCCGGCGGCATCACGTCCTGGACCTTGCCCCCCACCGGGAAGCCCAGCTCGTCGTCCTTGCCCGCCACCACCGTCCCCGACGGCGCATACCAGCGGTAGTACGTGGTCGGTTGCGGCGCGACCACGTGCACCGCCGCCACGCTGGCGGTGGCGACCGGCGCGGCGTGCTTCTCGGGGCGCAGCGCCACGGCCACGGCCGCCGCCACGCCGCCCGCCAGCAGCAGGCCCACGATCAGGGGCGCCTTGCGCCGCGGAAGCTGCGCCGCCGGCTCGGCCACCGGCGGCATCACCACCACCTCGGGCGCGGGCGGCTGGCGGCGTTCGATGGGCGCCGCGACGCCGGTCGGCTTCTCGACCTCGTCGGTCAGCGCCTTGGCCCAGGAGGCGCTGTTGGGGGACACGTCACCGGCCGCGACGACGCCGCTCGACGGCTCGGACGCCTCCAGCGAGCCCGACGGCATGCTGCGGTTCGGCGCCGTCACGTCGGCGGCGATGGCCTGCGCGATCGCTCCCAGCGGCGTCTCGTCGGCCGGCGGCGACGCAGCCCCGCCGGGTCCCGCCGCCTTCGCCTCCAGCGAACCGCCGGGCGCGCCGGACCTGCTGTCGATCGTCGACGTCCGGCGGGCGCCGCCGGCGACCGCCTCGCTGGTCAGCGGAGGCAAGGGCGGGGCGGTCACCTGCAGGCGAGGCAACGGCGGGGCGCTTCCGTCGGGCGGCGGGGGCGCCACCGGCGCCAGCGGCGTCAGGGGCGCCAGGCTGATCCCGTGCAGGGTGCGCGCCTTGGCGAACAGGCCGCTCTTTCCGTCGCTGCGCGGCTCGACGCCTTGCTCGGGCTGGGCGTCGCCCTTGTCTTCCGGCCTGGCCGCGCCGTTCACGCCGCTGCCGGGCTCCCGCAGCTGGAACTCGGTGGCGTGGTCGTCCGACAGCGTCGCGGGCGTCGCGGCTGGCGTCGCCAGCCGCGACAGCACAGGCGCCGGCGCGGCCAGCGGGAAGGGCGGGATCGGATGGGGCGCCGACAGACCCTCTTCCAGCAGCGCCGAAGCAGACAGCTCCATCTCGGGCTCGACGGCCTGCAGGGGCGTGCCCGCGGTCGCCTTGGTCTCGCCGATGGCGTCGATGGCGGCGCCGATCGCCTCCCGGGCCGCCTCGCCGATGCCTTCCGCGAACATCGGCGCCGACGTCAGCTCGACCGCCTCCTCGGGGCGGGCCGCCACCACCGAAGGGGACGGCTTTCCGAACGGACCGGAACTGGACGAGGGCGACGCCGGCGAGATCGCCTCGGGCTGCGCGCCGCCAGCCGCCTCATCGCGGGCCAGAAATCCCAGTCCGGCCAGCTTCTCGATGAACTGATCCAGCGCCTCGGTGGTCAGGTCCAGCTGATAGGTCGCGCTGGCCCAGGCCACGACGTCTTCCAGCGGCTGGCCGGTCAACTGCTTCGCCAGGTCGTACTCGAAGTCGTAGAAGCGAAAGCTGATCCCGCTGGCAGGCTCGGTGAGGTCGACGTACGTGACGCCGCCCTCTTCCACCGTCGCGGCGACAAGATCATCTCTCAGGCGCGGCGCCATGGCCGGCGAAGCTTAGCAGCGCGGCGGCTCGCGACGCCAGAGCCTCGCGTCGCGATCGTTCGCGATCATCCGTTCTCGGAAATCGGCGAACTCACTTCGCGCGCGGCTTCGCTCGCGGATGCGGTTGTGCCCGCGCGTGGGAAGGCGGATGAACTTTTCTTTCGATGGTGATGGGCGAGCCGCCTGCTGGCTCGCCAGCCCGCGCGCCGCGGGCACGAAACGCGGGCGTGTGACCCTGCGCCGCCCGGCCCGCCGGCTCCTCGGCCCACCCCGGCCGGTGGAACGGCGTCGCGCTCGGCCGCGCGGCGCGCTGATCCTGCGCGGGCGCATCGCCCTGGCGCGGGCGATGCGCCGGCGCGGGGCCGTCGTGGCGGACGGGGCGATCTTCACCGGCGCGGCGAGGCGGGGGCGCGGGACGATCATCGCGGGCGGGTCGGTCGTCGCGGCGGTGCGCCGCGGCCGGCCTCGCCGCGAACGGGCGCGGCGCGTGCGGATGGGGTGAGTGCGGGCGCTGGGGGCGCTCCGGCAGTTCGGGCCGTCGCGCTGGCCCCGGTCCGTGGGCGCCGCGCGCCGGCCCGCGCGCCGGTGCGAACGGGCGCGGCCCCACGCCGTGCGGTCCCGCGTGCTTGGGGGCCCCTCGATGCGGGCGGTCGGTGCGATCGGCGTCCAGGCGCGACGGGCGGTCGTTGCGCCCGGCGCCGATGCGCGACGGGCGGTCGGTGCGATCGGCATCCAGGCGCGACGGGCGGTCGCTGCGAGCCGCGTCTCCACGGGCCGGGCGGTCCGTGCGGGCGGCGCCGGCGCGCGGCGGTCGCTCGGCGCCGGCCGCGTCCAGGCGCGACGGGCGCTCGACCCGACTCGTCTCCGCGCGCGGGGCACGCTCGACCCGACTCGTCTCCGCGCGCGGGGCGCGCTCGACCCGACTCGTCTCCGCGCGCGGGGCGCGCTCGACCGCGGGAGCGCTCACGCGGGCCGGTCGCTTCGGCTCGTCGTGCGTGTGCGACTTCGACTCGTCGGGCGCGTCCGTCCGGGTGGCCGGCGCGCCGTCGGCGGGCGGGGCGGGTCGGGGCTGGCGCTCGGGCTCGGCGGGCGGGGTGGGGGCGGGCTGGCGCGCTGGCTCGGCCGCCGCGCTCGCTCGCGGCTGGTGCGAGACCTCCGCCGCCGGCATTTCCACGCGCGGCGCCGGCTCGCCCTCGACGGGCCTGGTCGCGCGCCCGGCCCGCTCCGCGGCTGGCCGCCCGAACGGCCCGGGGCGTCTCGGCGCGCCCTCGAACGGCGGCCGCTTGCCCTGGGGCGCGCGTGGTCGCTGCTGCGGGCCGCGCGCGTCGCCGTGGGCGCGCTCGATCCGCACGTGCGGCGCGCGCGGATCGGTCTCGGCGGCGGCCGCCTCGAAGTCGCGCGCCGCCGGGCCGGCGATCTCGAACAGGGTCTCGCGCGGGCCGATGCGGATGGCGCCCACCTCGCGGTTGGTGACGCCGCCGCGCCGGCAGATCAACGGCAGCAACCAGCGTGCTTCCGCCTTGTCCTTCTCGCCCATGTTCACGCGGAACAGCACGCTGTCGGCGGCGAACTCGGACCGGCTGATCGGCCGGCGTTCCATTGCGGCGCCGGTGGCGTAGCCGCTGCCCGCTGCCGGGATGGCGACGGACCGCAACGGCTCGCCGGCCGGCAGGCGCTCCAGCTCGCGCGCCAGCAGGCGCCGCAGCAGCTCGCCGTCGTCCAGCTGGGCCTCGCGCAGCTTCTCGCGTACACCGGCCAGCAGCGCGTCGACGCGCGCCGCCCGGTCGCCGGGCACGGCGGCGGCGTCACCGGTCAGCGACTCGATCAGGCGCGCCGCGCTGGCCGCCGCGATCTGGCCGGCCGACGGAGGCGCCGTCCAGACGGCCTTCACGTTCGCCGAGGCCAGCAAACGCTCGGCCTTGCGTCGATCGGTCCCCGTCGCCAGCAGCACCGCGGTCCCCTTGCGTCCGGCGCGGCCCGTCCGGCCACTGCGGTGGGTCAGCGACTCGGCGTTCAGCGGCAGATCCGCGTGAACGATCAGATCGACGTCGGGCAGGTGGATGCCGCGCGCGGCGACGTTCGTCGCCACCAGCACGCGCGCCTCGCCGCGGCGGACCTGATCCAGCGCCCGGTCGCGCTCGGCCTGGGCACGGTCGCCCGAGATCGCGGTGGCCGTGAAGCCGCGGCCGACCAGGTAGCGGTGCAGCTCGCCCACCCCCTCGCGCGTGGTGCAGAAGACGATGGCGCGCTCGGCGTCGGACGCGCGCAGCACGTTCAGCACGGCGGCGCGCCGGTCGGGGCCCGCGATCAGGTGCGCCACGAAGGCGATGTCCTCGTGCGGGGCCGACCGCGGGGCGCCTGCCTCGGCGCGCGGATCGACGGGCAGGGCGTCGCGCTGGTACTGCCGGGCCATGTCCCGGATCGCCGACGGCAAGGTGGCGGACAGCAACAGGGTCCGCCGTTCGACGGGCGCCGCCTTCAGCAGCGTCTCGAGATCCTCGCGGAAGCCGAGATCCAGCATCTCGTCGGCCTCGTCCAGCACCACCACCGCCAGCTGTCCCAGCTGCAGGCGGCCGCGCTGCACCAGATCGACCAGTCGCCCGGGGGTGCCGATCGCCAGATCGACCCCGTGCTTCAGCGCCGCCAGATCGCCGGACACCGACGTGCCGCCGGTGAACGACGCCAGTCGCATGCCGGTGTGCTGCAGCAGCCAGCCCAGCTCTTCCCGTACCTGGGTCGCCAGCTCGCGCGTGGGGACGATGACCAGGGCCGCCGGGTGCGGCCGGCGCGCGAACTTCGTGGCGCCGTCGGCCAGCAGCGTCTGCGCCAGGGCCAGGCCGAACGCGATGGTCTTCCCCGAGCCGGTCTGGGACGACACCAGCAGGTCGCGCCCGGCGCTGCGCGCGTCCAGCACCGCGGCCTGGACCGGCATGGCGTTCTCGTAGTTGCGATCGCGGAGGGCGCGGGCGACGGATTCGGGGAGATTCAGCTCGGCAAAGGACTTCAAGGGAGGCGAGGTCTACCCCATGTTTGAGGAATGACAAAGGCGCGGCCCCGGTTTTCCCGCGAAAATCGCGGATTTCGGGCGGGCGTCAGGACGCGACGGGCTGTACGGGGCGCCGCAGCGTCGTCCAGACGATCAGCACGGCCCCGGCGGTCACGCAGATGTCGGCGACGTTGAAGACCGGCCAGTGCCGGACGTGGATGAAGTCGACGACGTAGCCGCGCGCCACGCGATCCAGCGTGTTGCCCAGGGCGCCCGCCGCCACCAGCAACAGGGCCGCCTGCACCGCGGGCCGGCGAGGACGCCACGCCAGCAGCACCAGCAAGGTGACACAGCCCAGCAGGCCCGTGGCCAGCAGCAGCGGCGCCCGCGTCCCTTCGGGGACGGCGCGCATCAGGTTGAACGCGACGTCGGTGTTCTCGACGTAGCGCAGGTCCAGCACCGAGTCGACCTTCGAGCCGATCAACGCCTGCGGCGGCCGGCCCTGCAGGTCGGCCTTGGCCACGTGCTTGGTGACGTGATCGCACCCGACCAGCGCCACCAGCGCCAGCAGTCCCAGGCCGAACGAGCGGCTGCGCGTCATGTTCACGCTGAATGCGCCTCCCCCAGAAAATATTCCGCGGTTCGTGATAGACGATGGGCCCATGACCCGGGCCATGACCACGGTGGCGCCAAGCTGGCGCAAGGTAGCGATGACGGCGGCGATGGTGATCGGAATGGCTGGTAGCGCGCGCGCGTTCGCGCCGGCCCAGCCCGTGTCCCCCGCGGCGCCGGTGCAGCAGCCTGGTTCTCCGCCAGCCAACGCGCCGTCTGCAACCGCGCAGCCCGCCCCGGCGCAACAGCCCGGTTATTCGCCGGCGCCAGTCGGCCAGCCGGGCGCTCCGCCGCCGGGAACCGCCGGCCAGGACTACCCGCCCCAGTACCCGCCCCAACCGCCACCGGAGTATCCGCAGGGGCCCGCGGCTTCATCGTCCGCCCCGCAGCAGGGCTATCCGCAGCAATATCCGCAGCAGGGCTACCCGCAGCAATATCCGCAGCAGGGCTACCCGCAGCAATATCCGCAGCAGGGCTACCC
>Ga0105240_10000205_pt1 | contig 120767 bp, 80 predicted proteins | sample KBSC54metaG_FD_80426 | JGI IMG/M metagenome (GOLD analysis project Ga0105240, IMG submission 80426) | Corn rhizosphere microbial communities from Kellogg Biological Station, Michigan, USA - KBS C5-4 metaG | ecosystem: Host-associated > Plants > Roots > Rhizosphere > Soil | place: Michigan, USA...
ACCTGACTGGTCTTGGTCTGAAGGAAGCTAAGGACCTGGTTGACGGCGCTCCCAAGCCCGTTAAGGAAGGTGTTAGCAAGGCTGATGCCGACGCCCTGGTTGCCAAGCTGAAAGAAGCTGGCGCCGAGGTAGAAGTTCAGTAGTCTTTCCCCAGTGGGCGGATGTTCCGCGCTGGATAAGAAGTTTTTTTACCCCTGGCTAAAAAGCCAGGGGTTTTTTGGGTTTTCATGTTAATTGCTTAACTTTGCGGTCCGTTTCCCTAAAGTTAAGTTGTGTTAAGATTTGTTTAAAAGTGTAAACTATTGACAATCAAATGCCGATAGTGTGAAAGGCCGCAGACGATTTTGAGCACGAATCATTAAAAACCGGTTTTAATCAATATGTCTTCAACAAAATTGCAAAACAGGATCAACTTCGGTAAAATCAAGCACCTTGCCGAAACTCCTGATCTTCTGGAAGTGCAGATCCAATCTTTTAAAGAATTTTTCCAGTTAGAGACGACCCCGGACAAACGTAATATCGAAGGTTTGTTCAAGGTTTTCAAGGAGAATTTCCCTATCACTGATACGCGGAACATTTTCATGCTGGAGTTCCTGGATTACTTCATCGATCCTCCCCGTTACACTATCGAGGAGTGTATGGAGCGCGGACTTACTTACGCTGTTCCCCTGAAGGCCAAATTGCGTTTGAGTTGTAATGATGAGGAGCACGTAGATTTCCAGACTATCGTACAGGATGTGTTCCTTGGTAATATTCCCTATATGACGCCCCGTGGCACGTTTGTGATCAACGGCGCGGAACGTGTAGTTGTATCCCAGCTGCATCGCAGCCCGGGCGTATTTTTTGGACAGTCCATTCACCCCAACGGGACCAAGATCTACTCGGCCCGTGTGATCCCCTTCAAGGGAGCCTGGATGGAGTTTGCCACGGACATCAACAATGTGATGTACGCCTATATCGACCGTAAGAAGAAATTCCCCGTTACTACCCTGCTGCGTTCCATCGGGTATGAGACGGATAAAGATATCCTGGAGCTGTTCGGTATGGCCGACGAAGTGAAGGCTGATAAAAAAGCCTTACAAAAGTTCATCGGCAAGAAGCTGGCTGCCCGCGTACTGCGTACCTGGGTGGAAGACTTTGTCGATGAGGACACCGGTGAGGTGGTATCCATCGAGCGGAATGAGATCGTGCTGGAGCGCGATACTATCCTGGATGAAGAAGCCATCGAAATGGTGGTGGAAATGGACGTGAAGAGCGTCTTTATGCAACGGGAGGATGTCGGCGGTGATTATGCCATTATCTACAATACCCTGAACAAGGATACCTCCAACTCGGAACTGGAAGCCGTCCAGCACATTTACCGCCAGCTGCGGGGTGCCGACGCTCCGGATGATGAGACTGCGAGAGGGATCATCGATAAGCTGTTCTTCAGCGACAAACGTTATGACCTGGGCGAGGTAGGCCGCTACAAGATCAACCGCAAGCTCAACCTCAACCAGCCCCTGGACCAGAAGACGCTGACAAAGGAAGACATGATCGAGATCATCAAGTATCTCGTGCGTCTGACCAATGCGAAGGCGGAGATCGACGACATCGATCACCTGAGCAACCGTCGTGTCCGTACGGTAGGGGAGCAGTTGTATGCTCAATTCGGTGTAGGTCTGGCCCGTATGGCAAGAACTATCCGCGAGCGTATGAACGTACGCGATAATGAGGTATTCACGCCTGTGGACCTTATCAACGCGAGAACACTTTCTTCCGTCATCAACTCCTTCTTTGGTACTTCTCAGCTGTCCCAGTTCCTGGACCAGACAAACCCGCTGAGCGAGATCACGCACAAGCGTCGTATCTCCGCGCTCGGACCTGGTGGTCTGTCCCGTGAGCGTGCCGGCTTTGAAGTTCGTGACGTACACTACTCCCACTATGGCCGTCTGTGTACCATCGAAACACCGGAAGGACCGAATATCGGACTTATCTCCACGCTCTGCGTTCACGCCAAGATCAACGAGATGGGCTTTATCGAGACGCCTTATCGTAAGGTGCAGGATGGAAAGGTAGAGCTGAAGAAGCTGACCTACCTCAGCGCTGAGGAAGAGGATATAGCCAAGATCGCCCAGGCGAACATAGAACTGGATGAGAAAGGTAATTTCGTAGAGGATAAGATCGTCAGCCGTCAGACGGGTGACTTCCCCATCCTGGATAAGAACGAAGTGGAATATATGGACGTTGCTCCCAACCAGATCGTGGGGTTGAGCGCTTCCCTGATCCCCTTCCTCGAGCATGATGACGCCAACCGTGCGCTGATGGGATCGAACATGCAACGTCAGGCTGTGCCCCTGATCCGTCCGGAGATGCCTATCGTAGGTACCGGACTCGAAGCAAAGGCTGCGCGTGACGCCCGTATCCAGATACATGCTGAAGGCGACGGTATCGTAGAGTTCGTGGATGCCAATGAGATCCATGTCCGTTACGACCGTAACGAGCAACAAAAACTGGTGTCTTTTGAAGAAGACCTGAAAGTATACAAGCTCACCAAGTTTATCAAAACCAACCAGGAGACCTGTATCAACCTGAAGCCTGCCGTCAAGAAGAACCAGAAGGTGAAAGAAGGCGATTTCCTTACGGAAGGATATGCTGTACAGGATGGTGAGCTGGCCCTCGGCCGCAACCTGAAAGTGGCGTTCATGCCCTGGAAGGGTTACAACTTCGAGGATGCCATCGTGATCAGCGAAAAGGTGGTCAAGGAAGATCTTTTCACCTCTGTACATATTTCCGAATATGAACTGGAAGTACGTGACACGAAGCTGGGTGAAGAAGAGCTGACCCCTGATATTCCCAACGTCTCTGAAGAGGCTACCAAGGACCTGGACGAGAACGGTATCATCCGTGTAGGCGCCCAGATCAAGGAAGGGGATATCCTGATCGGTAAGATCACTCCCAAAGGGGAAAGCGATCCTACCCCGGAAGAAAAGCTGCTCCGCGCCATCTTTGGCGACAAGGCCGGCGATGCCAAGGATGCTTCTCTGAAAGCTCCCAGTGGTACGGAAGGTGTGGTGATCAGCAAGAAGCTGTTCCAAAGAGCTAAGAAAGATAAGAATGCCAAGGTTCGTGAAAAAGCGGCTTTGGAGAAGATAGAGAAAGTACACGAGAAGAATACGGCCGACCTGATGGACGTGCTGTTGAGCAAGCTGCAGGTGTTGCTGAAAGATCATGCATCCGCGGGTGTGAACAACAACTTCGGCGAGGTACAGATCGGCAAAGGCGCTAAGTTCACGGCCAAGAACCTGGCAGGGATCGATTATCTCAATGTCAATCCCCTGGGCTGGACGGGTGATGCCAAGACCGATGACTCGATCAACATCCTCCTGCACAACTACAGCATCAAGTACAATGAAGAGCTGGGTCGTTATAAGAGGGAGAAGTTCAATATTTCCATCGGGGATGAATTGCCTGCCGGTGTATTGAAACTGGCCAAAGTATACTTAGCCGTTAAGCGTAAGCTGAAAGTAGGTGACAAGATGGCCGGTCGTCACGGGAACAAGGGTATTGTCGCTAAGATCGTAAGAGCGGAGGATATGCCTTTCCTGGAAGACGGAACTCCTGTGGATGTGGTATTGAATCCTCTGGGCGTACCTTCCCGTATGAACCTGGGTCAGATATATGAGACTGTACTGGGCTGGGCCGGCGAGAAGCTGGGTGTAAAATTTGCTACTCCCATCTTTGACGGTGCTACGGTGGAGGAAATTGCCGATCATATTTCCAGGGCAGGGCTGCCGAGCTTTGGTCATACTCACCTGTATGACGGGGAGACCGGAGAGCGTTTCGACCAGAAGGCTACCGTGGGGATCATCTATATCATCAAGCTCCATCACATGGTGGACGATAAGATGCACGCACGTAGTATCGGGCCGTACAGCCTGATCACACAGCAGCCGCTGGGTGGTAAGGCGCAATTCGGTGGTCAGCGTTTTGGGGAAATGGAAGTGTGGGCGCTCGAAGCTTATGGCGCCTCCAATATTCTCCAGGAGCTGCTGACGCTTAAGTCCGACGATATCATCGGCAGGGCCAAGACGTATGAGTCCATCGTGAAGGGTGATAATATCCCGAGAGCGGGTATTCCTGAATCCTTCAACGTGTTGGTGCATGAATTGCGCGGGTTAGGGCTGGATCTGAAGTTCGATTAAGGCGCCGTAGGCGCTTAGTTAGGTATACTCCGCTAACTGATGAATAAATATCACAAGGGCCCGGCTAAAGCCGGGCCTTTACTATTTTGGTAGTGTATGTGCCTGTGCCGGTGCGTACTTCCAGCAGGTAGACGCCCGCGGGAAGGGAAAGCCCGGAGAGGTCGATGTGGATACGGTCCTGAGCAGCAGTCACATTGTTCCTGCGCAGCAGTGTCTTGCCTGTCATATCCAGCAGCCGGATGTTGGTCCGTCCCTGTAGCGCCCTGGCGAATACGATGTCCACGCCGGTGGTGAAGGGGCTGGGAGACACGGTAAATGGATTTCTTTGAGAAGTGCCGTCCACCTGGATGACCTTGCTATAGGTGAATTTTTCATCCAGGTCAATTTCCCTTAACCGATAGTAATTTTTATCATGAGGAACGTCAGTGTCCGTAAAGGTATACTGGCGAGTAGTGTTGCTGTTGCCGGCGGCGTCCACGTATCCGATGTTCTGAAAGGTGGTACCATCGTAGGACCTTTCGATACCAAAGCGTTTGGTGTTTTCTTCGGAGGAGGTGGTCCAATGGAGGACGATGTTTTGCTGTTGCAGCTGTCCATCGAAATCCAGCAGGCTAAGGGGTAAGGGCACGGCGGGGACGCCTGCGCCAAAGCCGGAGAAGCCGGTGGTGAAATGATATGTTAAGCCGGTATTGGTACCGAGCGTACTGACGGTGGGTGTACCGATGACCACTGTGCCGGCGCCATTAGGATTGCCAGGGGTGACGTTGGAGATCTGGTTGGTGACCTTTACGATCTGTATGTTGCTGAGGGATTGCGATGTTGACGTGATCCAGCCGTCTACTTCCGGCTTTGTATAATAGAGGGTGATGTTATAGCTGCCGGCCGGATTGTTATTGGTGGGTAATACCCTGAAGGTTTTATTCATCAGGTAATTGGCGGCATTGTTATTCCAGAACTGGCTGGCGCTTGTGCCCTGGCGGTCGATGACCACCTGGGTACATCCGTAATCATGATTTGTCAGATTTTGTATCCGTGCCATGAGCTGGCCGTTGGATTGATCGTAGAAATAGATGTCTGCGTTGGGACCCAGGTATTGCTGGACGGAGGAGTTGACAGCGGTCTGGACGACGGTGGCGAAGACAGGGTAGCTGAAGATGGCGATGGGTTTCAGACCGGAGCCATATCCCTGGACGACGCCGAAGGTTCCGGAGCAGTTGATATCGGTTTGAAAGAATGTATTTCCCTGGTTGCTGCTGCCTCCGTCGCTGTAGAAAACGACGTCGTCCATTCCATCTCCCGGAGCCGCGCTGCCGTTGTCATAACATATTTCCACTACGAGGTTGCTGGTGCCGTCCCAGGTGAAGGGAGTATCGAATACGAAATTATTCCATCCGGCGGTGGTGTTGTAAGAGGGCAAACTTTTTACGACTGTCATGCCGGAGCCCTGGTTGTAAGTCCCGCCACTAAGGAGATAGGTGACGATCGAGGTCCCTATTTTGATGCTCATGTTGGTAAATGCGCGGATGCTTCTCTTTGTCGATATCCCCAGCGCAATGCCTGTGAGAGGGCCGGCGGGGATGCCTGCGGCTGTCAGCTCGGATGCCTTGTACAGGAACTGGGTGCGCTGAGAAGCGGTGGTATCATCGAAGGGGGCATTGGGGATGGCTACCTGTGGGGTGCCCAGACTGCCAGTTGCGGTATAGGTGGTGGGATTGGGTGCGACGTCATTATCTGCGATGGCAAAAGAGAGGGTGGGTCTGCCGTCTCCCACTACGGCGTTGCCGCCTCCATTGTTAACGGTAAAGCTCAATACGAAGCTGCGGGCGCCATTGACGCTGGCGTCATCGTATATGCGAATGGTAAAGGATTGGGAAGCCATGGAACCCGCAGGAAAGGTAAGGGTCTGGGAAGGGCTGGTAAAGCTGCCGTTGGTGGTGATATCAAAGTCCAGGCCCTGCTGGGCGGTGTTACCGGAATTTACACTCAATGTGGCGGTGGCAGTGACAGAAGGAGTGTTGCCGATGACCATATTGTAGGTGTAGTCTTTATATGCGCGGCAACCGGAGGTTGCAGCTGTCGTCTCTGTCGCCTGGTCACTGCTGATCTCGAAGTTGATCTTGGGAACGCAGGGGCTGGCGCCTGCGTTGGTGGCGGTACCTCCGAGGGAGGTGGTGAGGCTGGCCCGGGAAGTGGCGGCGGAGGCCAGCATCCTGGCTTTCTGACCGGCTGTAAAGAGCGTATAGCAATTGGTATAGTTCATGTAATTGCTCTCTGTATTGTCGCTGTATTTTGTGCCGGCGGGCGTAGCGCAGGGGTTTACGGTAGATGTGCTCCTGCAGTTGAAGTCGATGATGCCGCCGCTGATGTTCTCGGAAATGGGGTCTGTATCGCAGACCTGGTCTCCATCCAGGCTGCAATTGCTGTTGGCCGGGCAGGTACTCACGTTGGTAGAGCCTTCGAAGGGGTGAAAGAGGTTGAAGGCATGACCTACTTCATGGGGAAGGGTCTTTTGCCCGGCAACCATCTGGGTGGCCAGCATGACGGTACCGTCTTCCGTTGCAGCGGATCCGGGGAAGAAAGCATAGCCGGCAACGAACTGGCCTGAAGTTCCATCCTGTCCCATGATCTTATTCACTATCCATATATTGTAATACTGCGTGGGGTCCCAGCGGATAAGATTTTTTATGTTGACATCGGCGGTGCCAGGACCTGAGTAGCCGGGCGGCAGGACGCCCTGTGATACGTAATTGGTAACGCCGGACCCGTCTGTGCGATCGATACCGGTGGTAGGGTTGCAATTGGGGTCGCGTTTGGCCAGGACGAACTGGATCTGCAGATCGCCTGCTCCAACTGTACCGGGCCAGGTGCCGTTGTAGACGGCATTCAGATAGTTTATCGCTCCCTGTATCTGAGCGTCCGTAGGATTATAGATGGAACCGACGGCGCCTCCTGTATGTATGACATGCACTACAACGGGAATGGTGTAGGGGGGGCCGCTGAGGGTTGTGGCGGGTGCGCCTGCTTTATCGACGATGATAGGCCTTGCCTGACCCAGCCGGGGATGTTGGCTGATATATTGACGGATGGCTGCCTGTCCTGCCTCTATACGCTGGCGATAGACTGCATCGGTCTGCATAAGGTGGTGATGGACGCCGTCAAATCCGCAGATGGCCTGGGAAAAGGATACATTATGCAGGAACAGCAATATGATGGTAACAAACAGTAAGTAAATGTTTTTCATTCGGTAAGGGAAGATGTATATGATTGATATAATAACGAGCCGGCCTGGGGGATATTTGCGATAGCTTTAAATATATTCGAAATTTACGTTATTTTTCGACATACTAATAGGAGGAATTTTGGCCTTTTTCCAGGATGCCGACACTGCGCTCGTAAAAGTTGGAGAGCGCTAATTTGTTTCCGGCCTTTGGCTGACTTGTGGCATGCCGACGAGCCATTTATCTCTCAACCTGAGGAAGGGCCGTTCAATTATCTGATGAAGGAGCCATCCACCTACCAGAGAGACTCCTGTACATATCCAGAAAGAAGTATAGCTGTCGTTACCGATGCCATAAGGGGCAATGGCTTCCTGTGTGAGATGGATCAGCTGTTTGTGGGTGAGATAAATAGCATAAGAGAGAGTAGCTATCCACCGGGTGAGGCCATTAGCGTGCCGGTAGAGTATGCATGAGGGGCTCAGCGCTGCCAGTACCATCGTGCCGTAGGCCAGGGAGATCAGTGGAAAACCGAATATGGCGCCTTTGAAAGTATACTGCTCTTCGTCGTGTGCGGTCCACCAGGCGGCTGCGGTCAGCAGTAATCCGGCGATGAGCCATACGTTGCCATAGCGGGTGATCTTTTGCCAGATGGCGGGACGGAAATGGTATAGCGCTGCGAGGGACAAGCCGGCCAGCAGGCCATCCAGGCGGGTATAGGTGGGATAATAAATATAGCGGTAATAAGATATCCCAAAGCTTTGTTTTGAGTCTATGAGGGGCTGTATAAAATGGCTCCAGCTCCAGATCCGGAGGGCGAACCCGAGCAGGAATAATGCGGGCAGGAGCAGGGCGAGTCTTTTTTGGGCGTTAAAGATGATGCCGGCCATGATAAAGAACGGTAGTACCAGATAGAATTGTTCTTCGATGCATAAGGACCAGGCGTGGGAGAAGGCTCCTTTGCCGAAAATGTCCAGTCCGAAATTTTGAGTGAAGGTAAGGAAACGCCAGAGGGGCGGCAGCTCGCTGCGTTCCTTGAAACCAGGGATGGTGAAGTATAGCGCTACCACGACGAGGTAGGCGGGGATGATGCGGAAAAAGCGTTTAAAATAAAATTCTCCATAAGATATGGGTTCGTTGCGGGCTATCCTGCTGAAGAGCTGACCGCCGATGAGATAACCGCTCAGCACAAAAAAGAGGTCGACTCCTGTCCATCCGAAACTGCCTATTTCGTCTATATGTGACGGATGACCGAAGATTCGGTAGTGATAAACGAATACGAGTATGATCGCAAGGGCACGTAGATGGTCCAGGCCTGCCAGGCGGCCTGAGGAAAGGTCTTTTTTCAAGTGGTAAAAATGTATATGTTATTGTAAATCAGATTATAATGAATGATTTTCAGGGGTATTGTCTCGTTAAAAAGTTGTTAATGGACAGGGGGTGATTAAATTTCTGGTTCCCCTTTCCTTCTGAGATGAAGATAAAAACCTTTTATTAAAACCACTAAAAAACCAACAATGAAAAAACTCACAATGTTGCTTGCACTTGCACTGTTTGCGTGCAGCTTTATGGCGAATGCTCAAAGAGCCGGTCATATCAGGCATGATATTCATCATGACCGGAAGGATATCCACCAGGACAAAAAGGATATTCATCATGACCATAAGGATATCAGTAATGACAAGAAAGATATTGCCGGTGATAAGTCCGATCTTCACCAGGATCGCAAGGATGCTGCTGCCGACAAAAAGGATCTCAGGAAGGACAATACAGATATAAGCAAGGACAAGGCAGACCTTTCTACCGATCGTAAGGAACGGAATGAGGATCTGAAGGACCACAATTACAATGCGGCCAGGCAGGAGCAAAAGGACATCAATGGGGACAAGAAGGATCTGGCGACGGACAAGGCTGACAGGAATGATGACAGAAAGGACCTGCACCAGGACCGTAAGGATATGGGCCAGGATAAGAAGGATCTTCACAATGACCGGAAGGACCTGCACCAGGACCGGAAAGACCTGGGCAAAGATAAATCCGATCTTAGAAAAGACAGGAGAGACCTTAAAGACGACAAGCAGGATCTGAAGAAAACAACAGACAATCAATAGTTCTTATCACTACCCTGGGGTCCCGCTGTAAAAGGCGGGACCTTCTAAACCATACCGATGAAACAACTACATGTAACCACGATCGCTGCGGTTTGTATGTTCTGTTTTGCTCAGCGGGTGACCGGGCAGGATAGCACTCAATCAGCAACCTCATCGCACAAGCATTCCTATTTCGAAGCGTCCTTTAATTACCAGAGCGATAATGTTTATCTCGGCAGAAAGGATTCAGCGGTGTTGCCTTATTACACTCCCATGCTGACGTACTATCATAAGTCGGGACTTTATTTTTCCGCCTCGGCGTCTTATCTGCATACGTCGACGGATCAGCGGATAGATGTGGTGACGCTGGAAGGGGGATATGATCTTACCGCCGGAAAGTATGGGGGTGAAATTTCCTTTTCGAAATATTTTTACAACAACCAGAGCACCAATGTTACTTCGGAGATAATGGGGTCACTATCTTATAGAAGCGAATATGATCTTAAGTTTGTCGAACCCAGTATTACATTGATACTGGATGTCGGCCCGAAAACGGATCTTCAGGGAATCTTTGGTTTGGAGCACACGTTCGAAATGTTGAAGGACAGGCTGGAGGTCACGCCGGCGGTGACAGCCAATGGCAGTACGCTTAATTTTTACGACAATTACTATAAGACGCGCCGTTTCAGGCGACAGAAAGGGCAAAAGACTGTGTCGGGTACGGTGGATGTTACGGGTACTGTACCGGATGCGGGCAGCTTTAAGCTACTGGATTATGAGACGGGGGTGTCTTTCAAGTATACTATGCACAAGTTTACCTTTAGTTTCAACCCTGTCTATGCCATTCCTGTTCATCCGGAGGCGCTGAATATACATGCTGTCTATTCCACGGGTACCGTCGTCAATAAGACGGCGCGTGAAAGACTGGAGAACAGCTTTTTCTGCACTTTAGGTGCGACCTATAAGTTTTAAGAGAGCAGGAAATCTTTTAGCTGCTGAAAGTCGGGATCGATCCGCGTGCTTTGTTTTTTGCGTCCCAGCAAATGGCTTACAGTATCGGGCAAGGGAACTTTTTCTCCTGTCTCTGCTTCTACTGCGTCGTAGAATTTTACGGGATGGGCTGTCTCGAGGAAGATGCCTTTTTCACCGGGGTGCTCTTCCAGGTATCTTTCCAGGGCGAGGTAGCCTACGGCTCCATGGGGGTCGGGGAGATAGTGGTACTTTTTGTATACGTCGCGTATGGTCGTGCGGGTCTCTTCGTCTGTGATGCTGTAGCTGGTCAATACTTTTTTCAGGGAAAAGAATTCGTGTTGGAATATTTCCAGGATACGGATAAAGTTGCTTGGATCGCCAACGTCCATGGCGTTGGAGAGGGTAGGGATGGAGGGTTTGGGCGTATATGATCCTGACTGTAAGTAGGAGGGGACTATATCATTGGCGTTACAGGCTGCGATAAAGTGCCGTACGGGAAGGCCCGAGCGATGTGCCAGCAGTCCTGCGCAGATGTTGCCGAAATTGCCGCTGGGTACGCAGATGACGGGGGGATGACCTTTATCTGCCCATTGCCGGTAAGCAAAGAAATAATAGAATTGCTGTGGCAGCCAGCGGGCGACGTTGATGGAATTGGCGGAGGTGAGGAACAGGGCATTGTTGAGGTCACTGTCGGCGAAAGCTGTCTTTACCATCCGCTGGCAGTCATCGAACGTGCCGCCGACTTCCAGGGCGGAGATGTTCTTACCCAATGTGGTGAGCTGCAGCTCCTGAACGCTGCTGACCTTCCCTGATGGATAAAGGATGACTACGTTTATGCCCGGTACGTCGTAGAAGCCGCTGGCGACTGCGCCTCCTGTGTCTCCGGAAGTAGCTACCAGGACTGTTACAGGCTGGTTCTTATCCTTTACAAAGTATCCGAGGCAGCGGCTCATGAAGCGGGCCCCGACGTCTTTGAAGGCGAGTGTGGGGCCGTGGAATAATTCCAGAGAGCTGATATTTGTGGTAACGGGCACCAGGGGGAAGTCGAAATTGATGGTTTCGGATATGATGCGTTCGAGCTCGTTCCCGGGGATGACGTCGCCTACATAGGGTTGGATGACCTTTTTTGCGATGTCTTCATAGGAAAGGGTTTTTATGTTTGCTATGAGGTCTGCCGGCAAGACGGGTATCATTTCGGGGAAGTAGAGTCCTTTATCGGGGGCTTGTCCTCTTATGGTGGCTTCTTTGAAGCTGACCTTGACAGCGGGATTATTGAGGCTGTAATAGTTCATGTATTATAATAGTTTTACACCTTCATGGTTGATGGTGGTGACGTAAGTGTGGTAGTCGAGGCCGATGTGGTCGTATATGTTCTTCATGACCTGTTCGATCTTTTCGGCGGTAGATCTGTCCTTGCTAAGCATAAAGATGGAAGGGCCTGACCCGGAGATGCCGCCGCCCAGGGCGCCGGTCTCTTTACATTTGGTTTTGACCTGGTCGAAACCGGGTATCAGCATGCTGCGAACGGGTTCGATGATCACGTCTTCCAGTGAGCGGCCGATGAGATCGTAATCGTTCTTCATAAAGCCTGCCACCAGGCCGGCGATGTTGCCCCATTGGCGGATGGCGTCTTTCAGGAGCACTTCCTTACGGAGGATCTGGCGTGCGTCGGAGGTCCGGACCTCTATCTGGGGATGGACGACGGTAACGTGCAGGAGTGGAGCGGGTATGGATACGATGTCCAGGGGAAAGATGGACCGGATGAGGGTGATGCCGCCGTAGATGCAGGGTGCGATGTTATCGGCGTGCTTGACGCCGGAGGCTACTTTTTCACCGAACATGGCAAAGCGGACGAGGTCCTCTTTCGAGAAGATATTTCCGAGCAGGTGGTTGGCTGCTACTACTGCTCCTGCTGCGCTGGCGGCGCTGCTGCCTACGCCGCTGCCGGGTTTGATCTTTTTATGGATGATGACTTCGAAGCCGACGGGTTTTTCCAATTCTTCCTGCATGGCCAGCAGGGGTGCGCCGGCTGTGTTTTGCGCGGGGTCGGTTGGAAGGGGGAAGCCGTCGCGGCTGGTGATACGGATGATGGGATCGTCGAGGAGCCGTACATCCATGATGTCATAGGGTTCTTCGAGGGCCATTCCGAGCACGTCGAAGCCGCAAACGAGGTTGGCTACGGTGGCCGGGCATTTTATAGAGATTGTGTTCATTGTGTGAAATTTATTTACTGGTTTCTGTGGCCGGCTATAACCTGGCGGCCCGGATGATGTCTGCGAATACGCCTGAAGCCGTCACTTCGGCTCCGGCGCCGGCTCCTTTGATCACCAGGGGCTGTTCTGTGTACCTGTCGGTGTAAAACAATACGACATTGTCTTTGCCATATAAGTGATAAAGGTCGTGTTTTGGATCGATGTGCTGCAGGCCCACGGAGGCGCGGCCCTGTTCGTAGCGGGCGACGAATTTGAGCTTTTTGCCGGCTTTTGTGGCTGAGTCGTACAGTTCTCTGAAATGTTTTTCTTCTTTTGCCATGGCCTTGTAGAAGTCTTCCACGCTGCCTGTGAGACAGGATGCTGGCAGGAATGATTCGTTGCTTATGTCTTCCATCTCTATCTTCTCCCCAGCTTCCCTGGCCAGGATCATGATCTTGCGCATGACATCGGTGCCGCTGAGATCCAGGCGTGGGTCGGGCTCGGTGTATCCTTCTTCCTGAGCCTGCCGTACCACTTCGGTGAAAGGTTTTTCTCCGTTGTAATGGTTGAAGACGAAGTTGAGGGTACCGCTTAATACGGCCTCGATGCGACCGACCTTATCTCCACTGCGCAGGAGGTCGTTGAGGGTGCCGATGACGGGGAGGCCGGCGCCTACGTTGGTTTCGAAGAGGAAGGGGGCGTTGTATTCGCGGGCCAGGTCCTTTAGCTTTCTGTAGTAGCCATAGGGGGATGAGCAGGCTATTTTATTGCAGGCCACGACGGATATGCTCTTTTGCAGGAGGCTGTCGTAGCAGGCGGCCACATCCTGGTTGGCGGTGACGTCGGCAAAGACGGAATTGCGGAGGTTGTTCGATGTGATGCCTTCTATCCAGGCGGGTAGGTCCATGGGTTGGCCAGCGTCCAGCACTTCCTTCCAATTGTCGAGGGGGATGCCGTTGTCAGAAAAGACCATTTTCCGGCTGTTGGCCAGGCCGATGACCCGGACCTGGAGACGGAGGTGTTCCTGGAGGTAGCTTTGCTGCTGTTTGAGCTGGGCAATCAGCCGGCGGCCTACGTTGCCTGTGCCGGTGATGAAGAGGTTCACCTGTTTGTAGGTAGTGGAGAAGAACTCTTCGTGGAGGATGTTAATGGCTTTTTTTACGTCGGCGGCGGCAATAACGGCGGAGATATTTCTTTCCGAAGAACCCTGGGCAATGGCCCGTACGTTGACGCCATTGCGTCCCAGTGCGCCGAACATTTTCCCGCTGACGCCGGGGTGACTTTTCATATGGTCGCCCACGAGGGCTACGATGGAGAGATCATTTTCTATGATGAGCGGTTCTACCTTTTCTGTCTCTATTTCGTGGCTAAAGACGTTGTCAACGGCAATTTTGGCAGCGGCGGCATTTGCCTCGTCGACGCCTACGCAGATGGAGTGTTCGGAAGAACCCTGGGTGATAAGGATGACGTTGATCTTTTCGCCTGAAAGGGCTTCGAAAAGACGTTTGGAGAAGCCGGGTATGCCGACCATGCCACTGCCCTCCAGGCTGAGGAGCGCGATCCTGCCGATGCTGGAAATGCCCCGGATGCTGCCTCCGTTGCGGGCGGATTCAAACTCTATGACGGTGCCTGCGTCTGCGGGCGAAAAGGTATTTTTTATCCATACGGGGATGCCTTTTGCCATGACGGGCTGGATGGTCGGCGGGTAGATAACTTTCGCCCCAAAATGAGATAATTCCATTGCCTCCTGGTAGGAGATATGGGGAATAACCTTTACGTTGGATACCAGGCGGGGGTCGGCTGTCATCATACCGGATACGTCCGTCCAGATCTCTACTGCACTGGCGTCTACCGCTGCCGCCAGGATGGCGGCTGTATAGTCGGAGCCGCCTCTTCCGAGGGTGGTGGTGGTGCCGCTGGCATCGGAGGCGATGAAACCGGGTAATATAAAGAGGTCGCCTTTGGCGGTGTCGAAGAATTCGCGGATCTTTTGATTGGTCAGGGGGAAGTCCACGGCGGCATAGCCGAAATTGGAGTCCGTGCTGATCAGCTGCCTGGAGTCTTTCCAGGTGTTGGGTATGTCGAGGGCTTCGAATCTTGCGGAAATGATGAGCGAGGAGAGGAGCTCGCCGTAGCTGACGATCTTATCCCGGGTGCGGGGCGACAATTCGCTGAGGAGGAATACGCCGTTGCAGATGTCTTCGATCTCGTTACATTTTGTTTTTACCAGGCTGAGCACGCTGCTTTGCCGGGTGAGGGGCAGGAGGTGTTTTACGGTTTCCAGGTGACGCTGTTCTATTCCGAAAAGTTTTTCTTTATAGGATTCGTCCCCTGCAGCGGCGGACAGACCGGCCTGGATCAGCATATCCGTAACGCCTCCGAGGGCGGAAACGACGAGGATAGTCCTGTCTTTTGTCAAAGCTTCCTGTACGAGCCCGACGACCTTGTTGATATTATCTCCGTTGGCTACTGAAGTACCTCCGAATTTTAAGACCTGCATATAAGTTGGGTTATAAATTGAAATGGATAAAATGACCTTTTCTAAGCTGATAGCCTGTTGATCAGGCCCATGTTATGGTATGGAAATTTACAACCCTTAACGGGTTGTGGATGTTGTTGTGGAGGTAATAATTGTAACTTGCGCAACAAACACGCCACTGGCGACAGTAGAAGAAGAAGGGATAATATCGTTGTAGTTAACAATCACCTTTTACAAGAATGGTGTAAAGATAAGAGCTGTTGTTGGAAAAACAATAAATCGGTCGGTTTTTTGATGAAAATAAAGTAATTTCGGCACTTGATTTAATTTATTGCTGCCTAATGTCTAACTTCTTTGAACATTATTTAAACGGGCTATCTATATGAGCATTCAGTCTTATCAGGGTTTGCAGCAATTCAAGAACCTGGTGGGTATCAAGTTCCAGTTGTATAACAGTCTCTTTACTTCTCTGCCCTTTCATCGTATAGAGAAGACGGGCATCTTATTGTCATTGTTGTTGACGATCTGTGAGGATGGCTATAAGAAGAAGCAAAGTCCTGAGGAGATCATGGAGGATTTTTTCCGTAAGCATACGGCGTTTACGGGCGAGCGGGAGAAGGCGGATATCCTTTTCCGTTTCATACAGTATGTGGAGCGTCAGATCGTGCTTTTCGATGCGTTGGAGGATGCGGCGTTCCGTCATGTCAACGATATGGGAGGTGCGGGTACATTGAAGCATCTTATTTCGGAAGTGCTGCAGACGGGAAAGGAGGATGAGCTGACGGACAAGCTGAAGGATTATTCGGTGCGAATGGTGCTCACTGCGCACCCGACGCAGTTCTATCCCGGTGCGGTACTGGGTATCATCAATGACCTGTCCAGGGCGGTTATAGAGAATAATGCGGCTGAGATCAATCTTTATCTGCAGCAGCTGGGCAAGACGCCTTTTTTGAAAAAGCAGCGGCCGACCCCTTATGATGAGGCGGTCAGTCTCATCTGGTACCTGGAGAATGTATTCTATCATGCCTGCGGGAAGGTGATCTCGATGCTGGAGGGCCAGTTTCCCCACGCCATCGACAAGCACAATGCGGTGATCAAGATGGGTTTCTGGCCGGGAGGCGACCGGGATGGAAATCCATTTGTAAAGGCGGAAACGACCTTTAAGGTAGCGGAGTCCTTACGGGGCGCAATTATCAAATGTTATTACCTGGATGTACGGAGGCTGAAGCGCCGGCTTACCTTCAAAGGGGTGGATACGATCATTGCGGACCTGGAGCAAAAGCTCTATAACAATCTTTTTATCCCTGAGCAGAAGATGGAGCTGCACAAGCAGGAGATACTGGACCCGTTGATCCAGATCAGGGAGATCATTATTTACCAGCATAACAGCCTGTTCGTTCACCTGGTGGATAACCTGATCGCCAAGGTGAGGATCTTCGGTCTTCACTTCGCCACTTTGGATATCCGACAGGAAAGCACGGTGCATGGGAAAGTGCTGGAAACGGTGGCGGTTAAGGAGAAGCTTGTACCGGAAGATTATGCCGGACTGTCCGATAAGGAAAAAATGGCTGTATTGACGGGGCTATCCGGTGCCGCCCGTCCGGAGCTTTATGAAGACGACCTGGTAAAGGATACACTTGAAACCATTGCGGGTATCAAGACTATCCAGCATTATAACGGTGAGGAAGGCTGCAACCGGTATATCATCAGCCAGTGCAACAGCGCTCTGAACGTATTGGAGGTATTCGGTCTTTTCCTTGTCAACGGCTGGAAAAAGGATAAGCTGCCGGTGGATATCGTACCGCTGTTCGAAACGGTGGACGATCTGCAGCATGCCGCAGGCGTAATGCGTCAGCTGTATGAAAATGAGGTGTATCATAAGCATCTGCAGGGAAGAGGGCGTACACAGACCATCATGCTGGGATTTTCGGACGGCACCAAGGATGGGGGATATCTGATGGCCAACTGGAGTATTTATAAAGCCAAGGAGGAATTGACCCATATATCGAAGGAATTTGGTATCGACGTGGTGTTCTTCGACGGCCGTGGCGGTCCTCCTGCGAGAGGCGGCGGCAAGACCCATAAGTTCTATGCCTCGATGGGAAAAAATATTGCCAATAAGCAGATACAGCTGACGATACAAGGGCAGACTGTCAGCAGCAATTTCGGGACAATAGATACGGCCCAGTACAATATCGAGCAGCTGCTGCATGCGGGCGTCTCCAACGACCTGTTCTCTTCCAAGAAAGAGACCTTACAGGAAGGGGAGGAGGAGCTGTTGCAGGAACTTTCGGTGGAAAGCTATAAGGCATATACCACGTTGAAGGAACATCCCTATTTTCTGCAATATCTGAATGAGGTGAGCCCCTTACGATTCTACAGTGAAACGAATATCGCAAGCCGGCCTTCCAAGCGGAAAAGCTCGGCCAGGCTGGAATTAAAAGACCTGCGAGCCATTCCGTACGTGAGCAGCTGGAGCCAGCTGAAACAGAATGTACCGGGTTATTACGGGGTGGGGAAAGCTTTGCAGGCGCTGGACAAAAAAGGGAGATGGAAGGAGGTGAAGCACCTGTACGATAATTCTCCTTTCTTCAAGACCCTGCTGGACAACTGCGAAATGGCTATGAAGAAATGTTATTTTCCGCTGACGGAGCATTATTCCCGTCATCCCGTATATGGAGAGATATGGACACTGATCTATGAAGAATTCGAGCTTACACAGAAATATATCTTTAAGCTTTCGGGCAAGAATGAGCTGATGTCTGATTATCCGGTGGAGCAGCTGTCCATCCAGATGCGGGAAAGGATCGTGCTGCCACTCAGTACTATTCAGCAATATGCGCTTACGAAGTTCCAGGGCCTGGAGAAGGGTGGGAATAATAAGCCGATGAAGGAGGTGTATGAGAAGCTGATCATCCGGAGCTCATTTGGGATTATCAATGCGGCGAGGAATTCGGCTTAGTCTTTCGATCTTATCACCTGTTGTATATATAAGACGTACAGTTCCGAAGGCATAAAGGACTGAACCATTCTCCATTCTACGATATTGCAGAGCATTCTCATCGATGAGAATGCGAAGATGAAGATGTTTTCCACTGCATTCTTCACGAGGGTATTGCCCTTATTATATATCCTCTCTACGAGGGACATACATTTTTTTACTTCATTAAAGTTGTGCTCCAGAGCCATGCGTTTGGTGTAATCTGTAAGGGTTTGCATGCTTTTATATATGTCTTTGGTTTGGATCTTCAGTTCGGGTAAGCAACCGGCTATAAAGAGCGGGGCTTCATATTCATTTATCATAGTTCTGTGTTTGATAATAGGGGCCAAAAGAGATGCCTGTTTGGCGAATGGGTATATAAATACAAGACAGAGAATGTTTTGTGCGGGAAAGAGGGAGATCCGTGTATGGATGAGAGCACACCGGAATGGAAAAAACTTTTCAAAAAGGTAGGGCGGGACGTTTGGTTATGGGCTCATTTACAATGATTTGTGAATAAGGAACGGGGTTTGGTCCCTCATGTCCATAAAACTTACAAAATGGAAGAGGAACCGGATGATCTTATCGTCAGAATTGCCACGCGGGCCGATGTAAAATATGTGTATCCTATTCTCTATGAGATGGAGCGTTCTGCGCGGGAGAGGGGGACGGGTATTGCCCGAAGGAAGCCTCAGCTGCTTTGCAGGAAGATGTATGAGGGCAAGGCGGTGATAGCCCTCACGCATGCAGGGGAGTGGGTGGGTTTTTCCTATATCGAATCGTGGAGTGATGGGGCGTTTGTTTCCAACAGCGGGTTGATCGTGGATCCCCGTTATCGTGGGATGCATGTTGCGAGCAGGATCAAGGAAATGGTTTTTTCGCTTTCGCGTCGTCTGTATCCCCAGGCGAATATCTTCAGCATTACTACGGGTGCGGCTGTCCTATCGATGAACCATCAACTGGGATTCAGACCGGTGAGTTATGCAGAGATCACTAATGACCCGGCATTCTGGGATCAGTGCAAGGCTTGTGTCAATTATGATATCCTTATGTCGAAGGGACGGAAGATATGTTTGTGCACGGCGATGATGTATGAACCGGCACGCTGTATGAGCGAAGAAAAGCTTTGATTGCCGATTTGAAAATAATTTTTCAAATCGGCAATGCTGGTTGTTTTACTCCTAATTGTTGACGAAGATGGTTGTGAATGTATGAAACCCTGTGTGGTATTGGGTTGCATTCGATCTTGTCTTTTTCTCTTCCTATTTCTGGTATATAATTAGTCAATGAAAGATGATGACGGGGGTCTTCCCTGTGTTATTTTTTACTTACTTAAATTCAGACTATGCTTAAGAGAACAATTGTCTACATCGGTGCGCTGGTCCTTTTTCAGAAAACGTATAGCCAGTCGTCCGATATTGTTAAGGCTTCGTTATCGGAGCGAAACTTATCCTCTTCATCTGTAAGTCCTGTCGATGGATCAGGAAATGCTGTTAATGGGATCGACAGTGCGGGTATATATAAACGTGATGCTAATATCCATTCACAGCGGCGATGGCTGTTGAGCGGGCTCGTCCATCTATTCAAGAAAGATACGGGTTATGCTCCGACTGGTGAACATGCCAGTGAGCCTTTTTCCTTCGGGGATTTTTCCTGGCTGAACGGTACCAGTAGGAAGACGACCCCGCCGGCTTTCGACTCGAAATATTTTACGGGAGATGTTACGTTCGACCTGAACTATACTCATTCCTATAATAATCCGCTGGACAATACGGTGGTGGGCAGTACGGCGCTTGCGCGTAACAATGAGCTGCAGCTGTCTTTTATGGGTGTCGGGGGAGATATCCATGTAAATAATATCCGGGGCAGGGTGATGATGCAGTTCGGTACCCGGAGCACTGTTGTGCCGCGTAATGACTTCAGCTCTTATAAGGGGCAGTATGATCTGCAGACGATCTACCGGTACATCAGCGAAGCCTATGCGGGATATCACTGGGATGTATGGCATGGCATCAACCTGGATGCGGGGATATTTATGTCGTATATCGGTCTGTTTTCCTACAACAATTTTGAGAACTGGGGATACCAGCCTTCCTATACATCTGACAATACGCCCTGGTTCTTTAATGGGTTACGGTTACAGACCTTTCCTACGGATAAGCTAAAGGTGGAGTTCTGGCTGGTGAATGGCTGGCAGAGCTATGGGAGATTTAATCATTCACCGGGTATAGGGGCCTCTATCTATTACAGACCCAAGGAGACGGTGGATTATGTGTTCAATAACTATTATGGAAAGGATGATGAAGGCGCTCCGGGCCGGATGCGTTTCCATAGTGACAACAGCTACCAGCTGCGGTATCTCAACCGTAAGCATGGGTTTGTTACGAAGGCGGCTTTTTCGATCACGGGTGATTTTGGGATAGAGAACGGGGATGGCGTCTCTCCCTTTGGTAAAACGGATGCAAAGACAGGGGTGTATAAACCTGCGCAGAATTTTATCAGCGGTATGATCTACAACAGACTGTGGTTTGGAGAAAAGCAAAAGTGGGCCTGGACGGCGGGCGGCGGCTATATGACTAATCCCGGTCAATACCTGGTACTGACTCCTACGGGCTATGCGGATACGCTGTTCCAGCAGCAGACGGGACCGGGTTCGACCTTCAAAGCGTGGGACTATTCCACTTCCATCGATTATATGCCTTTGCCTGGGCTCACGTTGAAACTGGAATACGTCCACAGGGCTGTGACGGAACTAGGCGCAGCGCCGGGTCTGACACCGCTGACGGGATATTTTGCCGGACCAGGAGGTGTGACGGGCCCCTCGGGTTATACGAACACGGGGGCTTATAATTATACCTCCAGCGGCGCGTCTATCGCTCCGCCATTGAGCAGTTGGGGTGGCTGGATGCCGGATCTGCGTAAGTCGGAGTCCCGGATCGTACTGGCTTTTCTGGTTAGGTTTTAAGAATCGGGCGCAGGCCGGCCTGGCCGGTGAGTGTCTATAAAAATGAAAGTATATGAAAATCGTAATTATGTTTTTGCTGAGTTTTTGTTTGTATGGCGGAACTGCTGCTAAAGCGCAGGAATATCGTCAGGTAGGCAGGGAAAAATTCCGGATCATCGATACAAGCGGTTTTTACCTGTACAGCCTTGACAAGCTGGTGCAGGGAGAGAAGATCGCGCGTCCGGAGACGGTGTATTATTTCAGCGTTGATGGAGGGTCTCCTGTGCTGGAGCTGACGATGAACAACCTGGAGAAAGCTTTTGCGGGCAACGCCAGGTTTCGCTACTCGCTGGAGGAGGAGTTCCATGGGGACAGACATTTGATGGCGTATGACAAATTGCTGAAGACTTATAAGATCAAGTATTTGTATAGTCAGGCAATAAAATAATACATATGGCGGCAGCAGGAAATATTCTCGTTGTGGATGATGAGGACAAGCTCAGGGGTTTGTTGAAAAGGATCATTGCCCTGGAAGGGTACATTGTGCATGAGGCCATCGACTGTAAGAGTGCAATGAAGCTATTGGGCAAAGAGGAAGTCGATGTAGTGGTCTGTGATGTGCGTTTGCCGGATGGGAATGGCCTGGAGCTTACGGGGAATATCAAGCAGGGGTGGCCGGATACGGAGATTATTTTGCTGACTGCGCATGCCAATATTCCGGATGTGGTACGGGCTATGCGATCAGGGGCGTTCGATTATATCAGCAAGGGAGATGACAATGACAAGCTGTTGCCCCTGATCGCTCATGCCATGGAGAAGGCTCGTTTACAGAAGCGGGTAAAACGGCTGCAGGAGCAGGTGCAGCATGCATTCAGCTTTAACCATATCATCGGCGAATCTGCTGCTATCCAGCAGACAATTGCGATGGTGCGTAAGGTGACCGGCGCAGACACGACGGTTATGCTGCTGGGTGAGACGGGTACGGGGAAGGAACTGTTTGCAAAGGCGATCCATGCGAGCAGCGGGCGGGCGGCTTTTCCTTTTGTCGCGCTGAACTGCAGCGCTTTTGCGAAAGACCTGCTGGAAAGCGAGTTGTTCGGACATAAGGCCGGCGCTTTTACGGGCGCAATGAAGGATAAGAAGGGGCTTATCGAAGAGGCTGATGGAGGGACTTTGTTCCTGGATGAGATAGGTGAGATGCAACTGGACCTGCAGGCCAAGTTACTGCGTGTGCTGGAAGTGGGCCAGTTCTTCAAAGTAGGCAGCACGGTACCTACTGCGACAAATGTCCGGGTATTATCCGCTACGAACCGGAATTTAGAGCAGCAGATCAGGGAAGGGTTGTTCAGGGAAGATCTTTTTTACCGGCTGAATGTTTTTACGGTGGAGATACCGCCTTTGCGGGACCGAAGAAAGGATATTCCCCTACTGGCGAAGTATTTTATGAAGCTGTTTGCGAACAAACTGAACAAGCGGGTGACGGGCATGAGCAGGGAATTCCTGCAGGTGCTGGAACGGATGCCCTGGAAGGGGAATATACGGGAGCTGAAGAATGTCATGGAAAGGGCGGTGATCCTTTCGGAAGGAGAAGAACTGGGTATCGACTCGTTACCGGCTTCATGGAACACGGAGTCACCTGTGTCGCCGACTTTATCGGCATTCGATCTGGCGAGCGTGGAGAAGCTGCATATACAACGTGTGCTCAATTATACGCATGGCAATAAAGTGGAGGCGGCCAGGCTGTTGAACATCGGACTTACGACGGTGTACCGGAAGATGGAGGAATATGGATTGAACGGGCCTTATTTGGATCAGTGAGGCCGGTGTGTTATGAAGATAAGAAATCGGTATGTTGTGGAGATAAGATAACCGGTGTGTTGTGAAAATAAGAAAAGGGCGCCTCTGTTTGAAGCGCCCTTTTTCTATCAGTTAGTGTGCGGGTCTTTTTGCCAGAGGCGCCAGCAACACGATCAGTAAAACTGCAAATGAAAGGATCGTTGTCATAGATGTATTTTTTATTTGTTAGAAACTAGGGTTAGTTGAGTTCGGCAAACCGGGCCAGATCGTCCTTGCAGGTATCATGGAATATCTGTTCGTGGCGATCGTTGAATTCTTTTTCCAGGGAAACGATAACGCTGTTGAGGTGGTCGATATCGTTCGTGAGGTGCCGGGTTGTAAAGAATTTGCTGGATGTAGTAAGCAGGTTGTTCTTTCCGGAAAGTCTGTTGGACAAGCTTTTTTCCAGTCTGATGATATCTTCTCCTGCAGTGAAGGGGCTGTCGGAGATGAATACCTTTCTGATCTCTCCGGGCTGAACATCGTTTTTCCAGGCGAGCAAACGATGTTTAAGATCCTGATGCATATTTAATGAGTTTTTTTATTCGCAATGCTTTGTATTATGACGTAAAGTTAGGATGAATATTGTTCAAAATACAGTGTGCGCGGAGAGGTGCTGTAGGATGAAGCACTTTGCTGGCAAGGGTTTCATGCGACGGTATGAAATAAAAACGTGATTTTTACGAACAGTTGTTAGTAAAAAATGAGGAGATGTTTTTTAAAAGATCGTTTTTTTGAGGAAAGAGCGGGGAAGTGGGGGAGGAATGAGGTCAGAGAGATATATGTTTTTTTAGGGTAATATGACGAAAAAAAATTCAATAAATTTTTGTTAAGGCATAAAAAAACCCGGGCAAAAGCCCGGGTTTGCTATATAAGGGAGGAAATTAAGCTTGTGCTGGGTAGGCTTCGATGCCATGTTCGAACATGTCGAGACCGCCGGGGCCTGTTTCGCCTTCTGGTTCGACGCGTAGCTTCCAGGGGTAGGGTAATTGTTTGACCACCCACATGAGGATGAGCGCTACAACAAAGGTCGATATGGTGATGACGGCGCTGCCGATGAACTGGGCTTCCAGTACGCTGGCGCCGCCTCCGTAGAACAGACCTGTTACGGGTGCGGAGTTATCGGCGCCTGTGGGTCCTGTGAGGCCGTATTGGCCGCTGGCGAAGAGGCCCAGGGAGAGGGTGCCCCAGATGCCGCAGCCACCGTGTACGGCTACTGCTCCGATGGGATCGTCGATGCGGAGGTACTCCAGCAGATTGAGAACGAAGTACACTACGATGCCGGCTATTAGTCCAAGCAGGATGGCGCCCAGGGGAGATACCCAATAGCAGGGGCAGGTGATGGCTACCAGGCCGCCGAGGAAACCGTTGGTGGTGTAACCGAGATCGAATTTGCCTTTTGTTTCACCGAACCAGAGGGCCATGTACATGGCGGATATGCCAGCTGCGCAGGCTGCGAGGGTGGTATTGGTTGCCACGCGGCCGATGCCTTGCATATCGACGGCTGAGAGGGTGCTGCCGGGGTTGAAGCCGTACCATCCGAACCAGAGGATGAAACCGCCGACGGCTGCGATGGTGAGGTTGTGAGGTGCGGGCATGCCGCCGCCGTCACGTTTGAAGACGCGGCCGAGGCGGGGTCCGAGGACGATAGCGCCGGCGAGAGATACCATGCCGCCGATGGTGTGTACGACGGTGGAGCCTGCGAAGTCACGGAAGTTTTGTCCGAGGCCGGGGAAGAAATGATCCTTGCTGCCCATTAAAGCGAGCCAGCCGTCAGGTCCCCAGGCCCAATGCCCGATGATGGGATAAATAAAGCCTGTTACGCCGATGCTATAGAGGATATCGCCGCGGAAGCTGGTGCGTCCGATCATGGCGCCGGAAGTAACGGTGGAGGTGGTGTCAGCGAAGGCGAACTGGAAGATCCAGTGTGCCAGTACGGGAACACCTGTTGCTCCATAGGTTTCCGGAATATTTTGCAGGAAGAACCAGGGTTTGGGGTCTCCGCCGGCGAGGGCGCCGCCTCCCCATCCGATGAAACCATTTCCCTGTCCGAACATGAAAGCATAACCGATGCCCCAGAACAGGATACCGCAGATGCAGGTGTCGAAGATACATTCCATCAATACGTTTACGGTTTCTCTTTTACGGGCGAATCCTGCTTCCAGGAATACGAAGCCGGGCTGCATTCCGAATACGAGGAAGGCTGCTACCAGGGTCCAGATAGTGTTGGTGGTATTAACCAAGACGGTCTCGTGAGCGGTCCAAACGGGCGCTCCCTGTGCGTGAGCGGGTGTGCCCATAATAATGGCAGGAGCGAACCCTATGGCCACGAGGACCAGGAACAGGCCTATCATTTTACCGGCAAACATGCCTCCGGCAATACGCCACTTGTCTTGTTTTGTCAACTTTACCATGACAGGAAGGGTCCCAGTTCCTTCCTTCATGAGTCTACCTTTAATAAAATTGGATACTCCCATTTTGCGTTGGTTTTTTTATTTGTGAAAGAATTTTCAGGTGGTGGTCATATGTAATAAGGTAGATCGGTTTGGTAATCTGGTTTTATGATGGTCGATCGTTGTCAGAATGAGTAGACTACTGCTAACAGGAGGCTGGCTGTACTTTTTGTGCCTGTTATGCCGTCGCTCTTCAGGAATATTTCCTGTTTGGCGTTATCGAGGCGGAATTCGGGCATAAAGATGAACCCGTCCACTTTGAATTGAGCGGTGAGCGTGGTGGCAAAGACGTTGTCGGCTGCGATCTTTACGTGGTCTTTGTCGCTGAAATACTCTCCGCGGAGGGTGAGGCCGAACCAGGAAGCGGGATCGAGGTTGAGGTAAAGTGCGGATCCCCACCAGGTGTGGCTGTTGGCATAACTTTCGGCGGTCCATTTGGATTGGTTGACGGTGCCGTTGACGCCAAAGCTAAAGAGGCTGTTGACCTTGGCGGTGGCGACGAGGTCGTATTGATGGACCTTATTATCGAGTGCATCCCTGCCTCCAACGTAGTTCAGGTAGAACTTGAGGTTGTCGCTGGGAGCATAGCTATATTGAGCGATGAGGTTCATTTTGGCGGTGTATCCGGGGGGAACGATCCTCCAGTCGGTGGGGTTGGAGGCGCCGATCATGATGCCGCTTTTCCCCAGGGTGATGTCGGCCTTTGCGCCTGTGTGGGAGAAGGGGCCGTTGGTAAACATATAGGACATGCTGTAATTACGGTTGGCGTATGCGTCCACCACTTCGTAGCCGACATGGGTAGCCCAGGTACCGGCGGTGAATTTGAGGTATTGGTTGACGGTATAGCTGATGTACAGCTGTTTGATGGCTGCGGTGATCCCCGTATCGTTATAAGCAAACTCTTTTGCCCTGGGACCGAAGCCCAGGTCGGCAACGAGGTCTACCTTGGCTGTCTTATGTTCCAGCTTGATGGAGGCCATCCCCAGTCTTGCCTGGCCGTGGCTGCCGGTGAAGCTGGTGTAGTTATTGACCTGTTTATTGAAATTATACCGGGCGTATACGTCGGCTGATCCTGTAATGGATAGGGCGGGTGGAGCGGGTGCTGCTGCTTTGGCCGTATCGGCAGGCGCCTGGGCCCATGCAGTGGAGGATACTAAAGTAACTATAAGGCAAAACGAGATTGTCCTAAGCATTTGCTAATGTTTTGGTGATGAATAAAAAAATGGGTCGGAAATGGCTTGAATCGTTGTTACCGGTAGATATTCAAAAGGAAAGGAAGGATACTGGTTTTCATATTAAAAAAAATCACAAGTGATATTTGTAATGCTAATATAGTCATTAGGAGAGTAGTTGATGTATAAACTATTGTATATAATAAATTATAATATGATAAATCTAACACCGTTAAACTGCCTTAAAAAATTAATAATTAGTTAATTAGAGGCATCTTTATATTTTCTTTATAAAAAGAAATATTGAAGTTGTTCAAAAAAGAGGGCGAAGTTCTGTGATTTGTTTAAGAAAATTTGGAGGAGCTTTTGCAAAAATGAAAAAACCCATCCTCTTATTTGATAAAGAGAGGATGGGTCTGAAGAGAGTTTTATATAAATTATTTATAGGCTGGGTTCCTACCTGGCGGGCCTAGAGGGCTATTAAGCTCTGGTCTTTTCTTTCCAGGAGAGATTGCCCCATGAGGTATTCATCTACTTTACGGGCGCATTCCCTGCCTTCGCTGATGGCCCAGACTACGAGGGATTGTCCGCGCCGCATATCGCCTGCGGTGAATACTTTAGCGATATTGGTCTGGTAGGTTTTTTCGGGTGCTTTTACGTTGCCGCGTTCATCCAGTTCGACGCCCAGTTCCTGCAGGAGTCCTGCGTGCTGGGGATGGACGAAGCCCATGGCGAAGAGTGCCAGTTCGCAGGGGATCTCTCTTTCGCTGCCGGGCACTTCTATGAAGCTGGCGGCGCGGCCGTCGTCGGTGAGTTTCCATTCGAGTGTGACGAGCTTCAGGGCTTTCAGGTGGCCTTTTTCGTCGCCGATGAATTCTTTGGTGGCTACAGCCCAATGTCTGTCGGCTCCTTCTTCGTGGGAGGAGGAGGTTTTGAGCGTCATGGGGTAAGTAGGCCAGGGCATATGGGCTGTGCGGGTTTCCGGGGGTTTGGGCAACAGCTCGAATTGGGTGATGGAGCGGGCCTTGTGTCTATTGGAGGTGCCTACGCAGTCGCTGCCTGTGTCACCGCCACCGATGACCACTACATTCTTGCCGGTGGCGAGGAGGGGTTCTCCCTGGATGGGGAGATCGCTTACCCTTTTATTTTGTTGTTTCAGGAAGTCCATGGCGAAATGGATGCCTTTTAGTTCCCGGCCGGGAACGGGCAGGTCGCGGGGGATGGTGGATCCTCCGGCGAGGACGATGGCGTGGAATTCCCTCAACAGATCGTTGATGCTGATATTTACGCCTACGTTGGCATTGCATTTAAAGGTGATGCCTTCTTCTTCCATCAACTTTATGCGGCGGGCTACCACCCATTTTTCCAGTTTGAAGTCGGGGATACCGTAGCGGAGGAGGCCTCCGGGTTCGTCGTCCCTTTCGAATACGGTCACGGTGTGGCCGGCGGCGTTGAGCTGATCGGCGGCGGCCATACCGGCGGGACCCGAGCCTATGACGGCTACCTTCTTTCCTGTGCGGACGGCGGGCTTTTTAGCCTTTACCAGTCCTTTTTCGAAGGCTATTTCGATGATGTGTTTCTCTATTTCCTCAATGGCTACGGGCGGCTGATTGATACCCAGCACGCAGCTGCTTTCGCAGGGGGCGGGGCAGATGCGGCCTGTGAATTCGGGGAAGTTGTTGGTAGAGCTGAGGATATCATAAGCATCCTGCCAGTTCTGTCTATAGACGGCGTCGTTGAACTCGGGGATCACATTGCCCAGGGGACATCCGTGGTGGCAAAAGGGGATGCCGCAGTTCATACAACGGGCTGCCTGCTGATTCAGCTGGGTGTCCTTATATAAGGATACAAATTCCTTATAATCATTTTTCCTCTCTGCCACAGGGCGTTTGGAGGGTAACTCTCTGGTAAATTCCAGAAATCCGGTGGGTTTGCCCATTTCTGCTTTGTTTTTTATTTCTTTCCGGCCACAGAGAACAACGGAGTGGCTGAGTCACACATGAGAGCCTACTCCGCGTTCTCAATTCCTTTGTCTCTGTGGGCGGTGCGGCCGTCTTACGAGCGGACCGTTTGTTTATGACTTTTTTCCAGTAATACTTTTTTATAATCCGTCGGGAACACCTTTACGAAATGCTGCAGCTGATTTTCAAAGTCGTCGAGGACGAATTTGGCGACGGTGCTGCCTGTGTAGGCATAGTGTCGCTGGATCATGTCTTTCAGCTCGGGGATATCGCCGGCGCCTACGGGGTCCAGCTCTACCATTTCCTTGTTGCACAGGGTGGGGAACTGTCCTCTCACATCGTATACATAGGCGATGCCGCCGCTCATACCTGCTGCAAAGTTGCGGCCTGTATCACCGAGGATGACGACCCTTCCTCCTGTCATGTATTCGCACCCGTGGTCGCCGACGCCTTCCACGACCGTCCTGACGCCGGAGTTCCTGACGGCAAACCTTTCCCCTGCCTTGCCCCGGATAAAGGCTTCACCGGAGGTGGCGCCATAGAAGGCAACGTTGCCGATGATGCTGTTCTCTTCCGGTACGAAGGCGGCGTTGGGTGAAGGATATACGATCAGTCGCGCTCCGGACAGACCTTTACCAAAGTAGTCGTTCGCGTCACCTTCGAGTTCCAGCGTCATGCCATTTGTGTTAAAGGCGCCAAAGCTTTGTCCTGCGGTACCGGTGAACTTAAAGTGCAGGGTATCTTCCGGCAGGCCGGCGGCTTTGAACTTTTTGGATATCTCGTTGGAGAGGATGGTACCCACGGTGCGGTCGGTATTCCTGATCGCAAAGGATGCGTAGACTTTCTGTTTGCCGGTGAGGGCGGGTTGGGCTGCATCCAGGAGTTTCCAGTCCAGCACGCCTTCGAGGCCGTGGTCCTGCTCTTCCTGTTTGTGCAGTCCGGTGTACAGGGAGGCGGGCTCCTTGTACAGGATGGGGGAGAGGTCCAGCCTGCTGTATTTCCAGTGTTTGATGTCTTCTCTGACCTGCAGGCAGTCTACCTGTCCCACCATTTCGTCGATGGTGCGGAAGCCGAGCTCGGCCATGACCTCTCTTAATTCCTGGGTGATGAACTTAAAGAAGTTGACTACGTGTTCGGGATCGCCGGTGAAGCGTTTGCGCAGTTCGGGATCCTGGGTCGCTACGCCGACGGGGCAGGTGTTCATGTGGCATTTGCGCATCATGATACATCCTTCCACTACGAGTGCGGTGGTAGCCAGGCCCCATTCTTCGGCGCCGAGCAGGGTAGCGATGGCGATGTCGCGGCCTGTCTTCATTTGTCCGTCGGCCTGCAGTACGACGCGGCTGCGGAGCTTATTTTTTACCAGGGTCTGGTGGGATTCGGCCAGGCCGAGCTCCCAGGGCAGTCCTGCGTGTTTGATAGAGCTGATGGGTGAGGCGCCTGTGCCGCCGTCATGCCCGGAGATGAGGATGACGTCGGATTTGGCCTTGGCTACGCCGGCTGCGATGGTGCCTACGCCGGCCTTGGACACGAGCTTGACGCTGATGCGTGCGGCGCGGTTGGCATTCTTCAGATCAAAGATCAGCTGAGCCAGGTCCTCGATAGAGTAGATGTCGTGATGGGGCGGGGGGGAGATGAGGCCTACGCCGGGTGTGGAGTGCCGTACCTTGCCTATCCACTCATCGACCTTATGACCGGGGAGCTGTCCGCCTTCACCGGGCTTGGCGCCTTGCGCCATCTTGATCTGCAGCTCATCAGCCATGGTCAGGTAGTAGCTGGTGACACCGAAGCGGGCCGATGCTACCTGTTTGATAGCGGAGCGCATGGAGTCGCCGTTGGGCAAGGGCTCATAACGCAGCTCATCTTCACCGCCTTCGCCTGTATTGCTTTTTCCTCCCAGGCGGTTCATGGCGATGGCCAGGGTGGAGTGTGCTTCATGAGAGATGGAGCCAAAGGACATGGCGCCTGTGGCGAAACGTCTGTAGATGCTCTCAGCGGGTTCAACCTCTTCCAGGGGAATGGAAGGGCGGTTGCGTTTGAACGTGAGCAGGCTTCGCAGGGTGGCTGCCTTTTCGCTCTGATCGTTCACCAGCTTCGAATATTTCTTGAACGTATTGTAGTCATTCATCCTGGTGGAATGCTGCAGCAGGTGGATGGTCTGCGGGTTGAAAAGGTGGAATTCGCCTTTTCTTTTCCACTGATAGATACCGCCCACCGGCAATCTATCCACGGGGATGTCCTTCCGGCTGAATGCGAAATAATGTTTGGAAAGCGTCTCTTTTGCAATTTCATCCAGTCCCATGCCTTCGATGCGGGAGGTGGCGCCGGAGAAGTATTTATCCACTACGGTTTTGTTGAGACCAATGATCTCGAATATCTGTGCACCCTGGTAGCTCTGCAGGGTGGAAATACCCATTTTGGAGAAGACTTTCAGGAGACCGTCGCAAACGGCTTTGATATAGTTCTTCTTTAACTGTTCGGCGTCGAGGTCTGTTTGCAATCTGCCGCTGAGTTTTATGTCCCGGATACCGGAGAGGGCCAGGTAAGGGTTGATGGCGGTGGCGCCGAACCCGATGAGGCAGGCAAAGTGATGTACTTCCCATACGTCGCCTGCTTCCACGATGATGCCTACCTGTCCGCGATAGCCTTTACGGATGAGGTGGTGGTGTATGGCGGAGGTGGCGAGCAGGGAAGGAATGGGGGCGTGATCGGAATCGATGGCCCTGTCGGTGAGGATCAGCACTTCGAATCCGTCTTCCACGGCGTCTACTGCATACCGGCAGATGCGATCGAGACCGGCCTGCAGGGACCCGGGTTTACCGTCGGCCCGGAAATAGATCTGGAGGGTCTTGGCCTGGAAAACGCCGGTGTCGATGCTGCGGATCTTTTCCAGCTCGTGGTTGCTCAGCACGGGATGTTTGAGCGCTACGCTGTGACAAGCCAGCGGATCTTCTTCCAGCAGGTTAGCATTACCGCCTACGAAGCTGGCGAGAGACATTACCAATCTCTCACGGATGGGGTCGATAGGCGGATTGGTCACCTGGGCGAAGAGCTGTTTGAAATAGCTGCTGAGGTGCTGCGGCTGATCGCTCAGCACGGCCAGGGGGACGTCTGTGCCCATAGAGCCGATGGGCTCTTTTCCATCCAGGGCCATGGGGGCGATGATGTTATCCAGGTCTTCGGTGGAATAACCGAAGGCTTTTTGATATTTGAAGATCTGCTCGTGTTCCAGGTGGGTAAACAGCACCCTGGGTTCGGGCAACTCTTCCAAACGAATTTTGTATTTGTTCAGCCATTCGGCGTAGGGCTTCTGGGAGCAGATGGCGCTCTTCAGCTCATCGTCGCTGATGATACGCTCCTGTTCCAGATCGACAACGAACATTTTGCCGGGCTGTAATCTTCCTTTTTCTTTTACCAGCCGGGGGTCGACGGGGAGGGCGCCTGTCTCGGAAGCCATGATCACCCTATCGTCGGTGGTAACGCAGTAACGGGAGGGGCGGAGACCATTGCGGTCCAGGGTGGCGCCGATGATCTTGCCATCCGTAAAGGAAATGGAAGCGGGGCCGTCCCAGGGCTCCATGATGGAAGCGTGGAATTCGTAGAAAGCTTTTTTTACGGGGTCCATCTGCTCATTGCCGTCCCATGCTTCGGGGATCAGCATCATCATGACGTGGGGGAGGCTCCGGCCGCAAAGGGTCAGCAGCTCGATAACATTATCCAGGCAGGCGGAATCGGACTGACCTTCTGCGATGATGGGCAGGAGCATGTCCATTTCCTCCTTTGTAAAATAGGGGGAGGTGAAACCTTTTTCGCTGGTCTTCAGCCAATTGAGGTTGCCTTGCAGGGTGTTTATCTCGCCGTTGTGCGCGATGAAACGGAAAGGCTGGGCCAGTTTCCAGGAGGGGAAGGTATTGGTAGCAAAACGGGAGTGGACGAGGCCGAAGGCGGAAACGAGCCTCTTATTGCTCAGGTCCGGAAAGTAATGACGTACCTGGCTGCTGGTGAGCTGTCCTTTGTAGACTACGGTCTTATAGGAAAGGGAAGCTATATAGAAGCCGATGGCGTCTTTCTTTATCGTATTGTTGATAGTATTGCCGGCATAGTTGCGCAGGAGGAAGAGCTTTCTCTCGAAATCGTCGGGTTGTTTGATATGGTCGGGGCAGGCGACGAATACCTGTTCCATTTCGGGCTCCACGGACAATGCGGTAGGGCCGATGCCTTCGGGGTTTACAGGTACTTTGCGGTACCCTAAGATCTCCAGTCCGAGCTTTTCGGCGGAGCGTGAGAAAATGTCCCTGCATTCTTCTTTCAGGCGGATGTCGCGGGGGAAGAACAGCATGCCTACACCGTATTTACCATAAGGGGGTAAATGGATGCCGAGCTTTACACATTCGTCAAAGAAGAATTCATGGGGGGTCTGGATCATAATACCGGCGCCATCGCCTGTATTGTTCTCACAGCCGCATGCTCCCCGGTGTTCCATGTTTTCCAGGATTGTCAGCGCATCCGAGATGATCTGGTGGGATTTGTTGCTCTTGATGTTGGCCACGAACCCGATTCCACACGCATCACGCTCAAACTCAGGAGCGTATAAACCTTTGCTTACCATACGCAATTAATAGATTAGACTTTTTTCAATTTTTTATATGAATCCTTAGATATTATTCTAAGGAGGATAGCAAGCAAGCAAATAAAATTACGCAAAAAATTGCAGTTAATTAAATTTCTATTAATTTGTTTTTTCACAGGAGTGGATAGTTTTTCTGATACAGATCATACCAAATAGCCGAATAACGTGTCGTTCTTGTTCAGTTCTGTATAGGATACATTGTATTGCTTCATATTGTTCAACAGGGTCTGGTAATCTTCCTTGTTGGTGAGCTCGATGCCTACCAGGGCGGGGCCTGTGTCTTTATTGTGCTTCTGCATGTATTCGAAGCGGGTGATATCGTCACCAGGTCCGAGCACGTGGTTGACAAATTCCTTCAGGGCGCCGGGGCGCTGGGAAAAGCTGATGAGGAAATAGTGTTTCAGTCCTTCGTATTGGAGGGCCCGTTCCTTTATCTCCTGCATTCTGTCGATGTCGTTATTGCTGCCGCTGACGATGCAAACGACGTTTTTTCCTTTGATGGCTGCCGCGTAATCGTCCAGGGCTGCGATGCTGAGGGCGCCCGCCGGCTCTACGACGATGGCGTCTTCATTGTACAGCTTCAGGATGGTGGAGCAGGCTTTTCCTTCGGGCACGAGGTGCATGTCGTCCAGCACTTCCCGGCAAATGGAAAAGGTGAGGTCGCCTACTCTTTTTACGGCGGCGCCGTCGACAAATCTGTCTATATTCTCCAGGATAATGGGATGACCGGCTTTTAGCGCCTCCTTCATGGAGGGGGCGCCTTCGGGCTCAAGGCCGATGATCTTTGTGGCGGGCGAGTAAGTCTTGAAATAGGTGCCTACGCCGGATGCCAGACCGCCGCCGCCTATGGGTACGAACAGGTAGTCTACCTGGGGTTGATCTTCCAGGATCTCTACGGCGACGGTACCCTGGCCTTCGATGATCCTGGGATCTTCGAAAGGGGGGATGAAGGTCATACCGTTTGTTTCGGTGTATTGTCGTGCTGCCACGGCACAATCATCGAAGGTGTCGCCTGTGAGGACGATCTCTATATTATCCTCTCCAAACATCCTGGTCTGGGTGACCTTTTGTTTGGGGGTGATAATGGGCATGAATACGACGCCTTTTACGCCGAGCTTACGGCAGGAATAGGCGAAGCCCTGGGCGTGGTTGCCGGCGCTGGCGCATACGACGCCTTTTTGCAGCTGTGCTTTCGGCAGGCTGACCATCATATTATAAGCTCCTCTCAACTTATAGGAGCGTACGACCTGCAGGTCTTCTCTTTTCAGGAAAACATTGCAGGCGTATTTCCGGGAGAGATTGTGATTGTAGGTCAAGGGTGTATGGCTGACCACTTTTTTCAATCGCCCGGCGGCTGCGAGAAAATCCATCAGAGGAACCTGCTTCGCAGGCTCCTCTGTGGTGGATATGTTGAGATAATTAAGCATTTACTGCCGACTTGGCTTGTTTTTGTGACGCGGGCTGGTTTTCGGGCCGGAGGCTTCTAACGGTCTTGCCTGCCTGCCACAGTTCGCTTTCACGGAGCTCCTTCAGCTCGGCTTCCAGCTTTTCGCGGTAGTCGGGCTGGCTGTTGGAGTCGATGGAACGCTGGGATTCCTTACCGGTGGCTACGCTCTCGTACAGTTCGTTGAATACGGGGAGTGTTGCGTCGCGGAATTTCTTCCACCAGTCCAATGCACCTCTCTGTGCGGTGGTGGAGCAGTTGGCATACATCCAGTCCATGCCATTCTCAGCTACCAGGGGCATGAGGGATTGGGTCAGCTCTTCCACTGTTTCGTTGAAGGCTTCGGACGGGGTGTGACCCTTTTTACGTAAGACTTCATATTGCGCGGCGAAGATACCCTGGATGGCGCCCATCAGTGTTCCTCTTTCACCTGTCAAATCGCTGAATACTTCCTTTCTGAAATCTGTCTCAAATAAGTAGCCGCTGCCTACTGCAATACCCAGTGCGACAACGCGATCTTTTGCTTTCCCGGTGGCATCCTGGAAGATGGCGTAGCTGCTGTTGAGGCCACGGCCCTGGAGGAACATCCTTCTCAGGGAAGTACCGGAGCCTTTGGGAGCGACCAGGAATACGTCTACGTCCTTGGGAGGAATGATGCCTGTCTGCTCGTTGAAGGTGATGCCGAAGCCATGAGAGAAATACAAAGCCTTACCGGCGGTGAGATGTTTTTTTACTGTGGGCCATAATTGAATTTGGGCGGCATCGCTCAGCAGATAGCAGATGATGGTGCCTTTTTCCAATGCCTCTTCGATCTCGAACAGGGTTTGGCCGGGGACGAAACCATCCTTTACGGCTTTGTCCCAGGACTTGGAGTTCTTGCGTTGGCCTACGATGACGTTGATACCATTATCTTTCTGATTCAGCGACTGGCCAGGTCCCTGGACACCATAGCCTATGACGGCTACTACTTCATTCTTCAAAACCTGTTGTGCTTTGGCGAGGGGGAATTCTTCCCTTGTTACTACATTTTCTTCCACGCCGCCGAAATTTAATTTTGCCATGTTATTCTGTTTTTTTTGGGATGTGATATTCTTTATTGATGGGTTAGTTTTTACATAGTAAAGACCTTGTCCTGCTGGTCGAGGTATTCGTTTTCCACCACCTCTTCTCCGGGCTCCTTCTTTTCAAACTCTTTCAGCTTTTCGTGAAAACCGTGGCTGTCCTTGATGATGGCGACGCGGGCGCTGCGGACAAACTCGATGAGACCGTATGGTTCCAGCACTTCCACCAGTTTTGCCGTCTCTTCTCTTTGTCCTGTAGTCTCGAAGACGGTGTAATCCTTACGGATCACTACGGCCCTTGCACCATATTCGCGCAGGAGACGTTCGACCTTTACTTTTTCCGCTATCTCTTCGGTGGGTACTTTGTAGAGAGCCAGCTCCTGCCAGATGATCTCCTCGTCGGTGTTGTAATAGGCTTTCAGGATATCCACCTGTTTTTCTATCTGCCGGCAGAGTTTTCTCACTACTTCTTCGGTCTCGTTGATGACGATGGTAAAGCGGTGTATGCCTTCCACTTCCGAGGGAGAAGTATTGAGGCTCTCGACGTTGATCTTACGGCGGGAGAACAGGATGGCTATGCGGTTCAGCAGGCCGATCTGGTTTTCCGTGTAGACGGTGATGGTGTATTGCTCTTTATTTGGGTTCATACATGTTCTTTTTATTGTTTGCCAGCATGGCTGTCTATTTAAGTCTGATCTCGCTAACGCTGCAACCCTGGGGTACCATGGGGAATACGTTGTTCTCCTTGCCTACGACTACTTCCAGCAGATAGGACCCTTTGTGGTCGAGCATATCTTTTACGGCCTTTTCAAGGTCTGTCCGCCTGTCGATGCTTTGTCCGGCGATGCCATAGCCTTTTGCCACTGTAACGAAGTCGGGGCTGACGATGTCCACGGAGGAGTAGCGTTTATCATTGAAGAGCTCCTGCCATTGGCGTACCATGCCCAGGAAACGGTTGTTCAGGACGAGGATCTTTACATCGATCCCGCTTTGCATGATGGTGCCCAGTTCCTGGAGGGTCATCTGGAAGCCGCCGTCACCGGAGATCGAAACGACGGTGCGATCGGGGGCTCCGAATTTGGCGCCGATGGCAGCGGGAAGTCCGAAGCCCATGGTGCCGAGACCACCGGAGGTGATGTTGCTGCGGGTCTTGTTGAATTCAGCGTAGCGGCAGGCGACCATCTGGTGCTGGCCTACGTCGGTAACGATGATGGCGTCACCTTTTGTCAATTGGTTGAGCACTTTCATTACCTCACCCATCGTCATTTGTTCCGTGGAAGGGTTGAGCTCGTCTTTTATGACTGCGTCTACTTCTTCTTTATAGTAGTCTTTGAATCTTTTCAACCATTCAGGGTATGTTTTTTTCTGAATGAGCTCTGTCAATAACGGAAGGGTCTCTTTACAGTCGCCCCATACGCCGACGGCGGCTTTTACGTTCTTGTCGATTTCGGCGGGGTCGATGTCCAGGTGGATGACGGTGGCCTGTTTGGCATATTTGTCCAGGCGGCCTGTGACGCGATCGTCGAAGCGCATGCCGACGGCGATGAGCACGTCGCATTCATTGGTAAGGACATTGGGGCCATAGTTGCCGTGCATGCCCAGCATACCGACGTTGAGCGGATGGTCCGTGGGCAGGGCGCTAAGGCCCAGGATGGTCCAGGCGGAGGGGATGCCACTTTTTTCCACAAATTCCTTGAATTCTTTTTCCGCGTTGCCGAGGATAACGCCCTGACCAAAGAGAACGAAGGGGCGTTGAGCCTGGTTGATCAGTTCCGCGGCCGCCCGGATGTGTTCCTTGCGTACGATGGGTTTGGGGCGATAGCTGCGAATGTGCGTGCACTTCGTATAGCCTTCATAGTTAAATTTCTGTATCTGTGCATTCTTGGTGATGTCGATGAGGACGGGACCGGGGCGCCCGCTGCCGGCGATGTAGAATGCTTTGGCCAGTACGGAAGGTATCTCGGTGGCGTCTGTCACCTGGTAGTTCCATTTTGTAACGGGCGTGGTGATATTGATCACGTCTGTTTCCTGGAAGGCGTCGGTGCCTAACAGGTGTGCGAAGACCTGACCGGTGACGCACACCAGGGGGGTGCTGTCGATCATGGCGTCTGCCAGACCGGTGACGAGGTTGGTGGCGCCGGGGCCACTGGTGGCGAACACAACACCTGTCTTGCCGGATGAGCGGGCGTATCCCTGTGCGGCGTGTATACCGCCTTGTTCGTGACGGACGAGGATATGCTTTAGTTTTTCCTGGTAATCGTAGAGCGCGTCATAGATGGGCATGATGGCACCGCCGGGGTATCCGAAGATGGTGTCGACGCCTTCTTCTATAAAGGCGTCCAGAACGGCGACAGAGCCGGTGATCTCACGGGTAGCGGGAGCGGCTTTTTTGGCGGCTGTGGTTTTTGCCTTCGACTGGGGTGCGGGTGTTGTTGTTGCGTTGCTCATAAAATATTTTTTGTTGTTCAGAGCGGCCGGTGCGACCCGGGGCTCGATGTTAAAATTCGTCTGTTACACATCCTTCGGCTGCGGTCTTTACCTGTTTTGCATATTTATAAAGGATGCCTTTGGTGGCTTTCAACGGTGGTTGTTTCCAGGCGGCTTTGCGTCTGGCCACTTCTTCGGGTGCTACTTTCAGTGTGATCGTATTTTTTGTTGCATCCAGCTCTATGATGTCATTGTCGTGTACCAGGGAGATGGCGCCGCCATCGTATGCTTCGGGGGTTATATGTCCGACGACGAAGCCGTGCGTGCCGCCGCTGAACCGGCCATCTGTGATGAGGGCGACGCTTTTTCCCAGACCGGCGCCGATGAGGGCGGACGTTGGCTTCAGCATTTCGGGCATGCCGGGTGCGCCTTTGGGGCCTACGTAACGGATGACCACTACGTCGCCGGATTTTATCTTACCTGTGTTGATACCGTTGATAAGTTCATGCTCCCCATCAAAAACCCTTGCAGGTCCCTGGAATTTTTCCCCTTCCTTACCGCTGATCTTGGCTACGCTGCCACCTTCCGCGAGATTGCCGTAGAGGATCTGCAGGTGGCCGGTGGCTTTGATGGGTTTTTCCAGTGGATAAATAATATCCTGTTTTTTAAAGTCGATGGCGGGGATATCCTTCAGGTTCTCTGCCAGTGTTTTGCCGGTAACGGTGAGACAATCGCCGTGCAGCAGTCCTTGTTCCAGCAGGTATTTCATCACGGCGGGGATGCCTCCGTGCTCATGCAGGTCCTGCATGAGGTATTTGCCGCTGGGTTTGAAGTCCGCCAGTACGGGGATCCTGTCGCTGATAGACTGGAAATCGTCTTGTGTGAGAGGCACATCCACGCTGCGGGCGATGGCCAGCAGGTGAAGGACGGCATTCGTGCTGCCGCCCAGGACCATAATGGTGATGATGGCATTCTCGAAGGCCTTACGGGTCATGATATCCCGGGGCTTGACATCTTTTTCCAGCAGTACGCGGATGGCTTTACCTGCTGCGTAGCATTCTTTTCTTTTGTCTTCGCTGAGGGCGGGATTGGAAGAAGAGTAGGGGAGGCTCATGCCCAGCGCTTCAGCGGCGGCGGCCATGGTATTGGCGGTGTACATGCCGCCGCAGGCGCCTGCCCCCGGACAAGAGTTCATTACGATGCCTTTGAAGTCGGCTTCGTCCAGTTTGCCGGCGATCTTTTGTCCCAGGGCTTCGAAGGAGGAGACGATGTTGAGGTCCTGTCCTTTATAATGACCGGGAGCGATGGTGCCGCCGTATACCATGATGGAGGGGCGGTTGAGCCTGCCCATAGCCATGAGGGAACCGGGCATGTTCTTATCGCAGCCGGGCAGGGCGATGAGCCCGTCATAATATTGAGCGCCGCATACGGCTTCGATAGAGTCGGCGATGATATCGCGGCTGACGAGGGAGAAGCGCATGCCGTCGGTGCCGTTGCTCATACCGTCGCTGACGCCGATGGTATTAAAGATGAGTCCTACCAGATCGCTCGCCCATACGCCTTCCTTTACCAGTTTGGCGAGGTCGTTGAGGTGCATGTTGCAGGTGTTGCCATCGTAGCCCATGCTGGCGACGCCTACCTGCGCTTTTTTGAGATCTTCGTCTGTCAAGCCAATGCCGTACAACATCGCCTGCGCGGCGGGTTGCGTTGGATCCTGTGTGAGTGTCTTGCTGTATTTATTCAATTCCATTTCGTTGATGCTGGGTTAGTTTATGCTGTTGCTAATTGAGTTTTTCGTTCCGTGACCTTGTCCATATATGCCTGCTGGATCTTTTTGCCCAGGGTCTCTTTCCAGGGGGCAGGGAATTTTACGTCGTCGATGGATTCCCAGCCTATGACTTCGGCAGCGGTGCCGCAGAAGAAAGCCGAGTCGGCGGTTTTCAGTTCCTGTATAGTGTATTGTCCTTCTTTTACAGGTATATCTATTTGGTTGCATATTTCGAGGACGGTGGCTCTTGTGATACCCGGCAGTATATTACCTTTTGCGGGCGTGAACAGGGCGCCGTCCTTTTCGAAGAACATATTTGCACCGGTGCCTTCGGCGATGTAACCACTCATGTCGGTGAGCAGGGCTTCATCGAAGCCTTTGGCTTTGGCTTCCTGGCTGGCCAGTATGGAGTTGACATAATGACCTGAGGCTTTGGCTTCGATATGGAATGCTTTCGGGTTGGGGCGTTGGAAGGAAGAGGTCATGACCTTCAGCAGCTTCTCACCAAAGAAGGGCGCCATTTCCCAGACCTGGATAATGGTATAGGAGGTGGTGTTGAGGCTGAAGCCCATGTTGGCGGGCGCATATACGACGGGGCGGATATAGGCGTCCTGGAAGTTGTTCTTTTCGAGTATGTTGTAAGTGGCTTCGATCAGCTCGTTCGTGCTGTATTTGAATGGCATGTTTACGGCTTCGGCGGACCGGCGGAGACGGTCGTAATGTTCGACGGCCTTGAAGATCCGGGTGGCGCCACCGGCGGTGCGGTAGGACCGGATGCCTTCGAATACGGCGTAGCCGTAGTGAAGGGACTGACCATAGAGGTCCGTTTTGGCCTCAGAAGCCTTTACGATGTTGCCGTCCTGCCAGAGAACGGTATGTTCGGTGTAGTATGCCATTTTCTTGTTTGTTTAAGTCCTGGCCCTCATCGGGCCTGACTTTGTTTGTTTAGGTCCTGGGCCCTCATCGGGCCTGACTGGTTTGTTTAGGACGCTCATATCTGCCCTTCGGGCGGCGGAGCTGTGCTCCGCCCTGAGTCCAAAAAAAAGAAACCCGCCTTTGGGAGGCGGGTCGCTGGTATTTTTAGTTTGTTTATTTACAATTACCACCCTCCTCCCGGAATCGCAGGAATAATAATCACCACCACCACAATCGCTGTGAGGGCTAGTCGGGTGATAACATTATATGATCTGCGTTGGTCCATGAAGGATGTATTCTTTTCAAAGATACTCCCGCCAATCGAATAAACAAAGAACTTTTTTTGAGCGATGTGCTCCGCCCTGCGCGCAGGAACAGAGACTACCTATATGATAGTTGACTTCCGCAATTCGATATTCTCCTTGTGGATGTCTCCTGGTATCTTCCCGCCCACGTAATCGCTGATCAGCTCGCCGATGGTGGACGTAAAATAGAAGTTCACCGGATCGATGTCCTTGGTGACGAAGCCGTTCTGCAGTGTCCAGTTGGCGGCTTCCCGTACTCTTCCTGCCTCTTTATGCAGACCGAAGTGATCCAGCAGCATAGCGGCGGAGAGGATGCTACCCAGGGGGTTGGCGATGTCCTTGCCTGCCGCCTGAGGATAAGATCCATGAATGGGTTCGAAGAGGGCGGCTCCTTTACCGACGGATGCGGAAGGAAGGAGGCCCAATGATCCGCTGATAACGCTGGCTTCATCGCTGAGGATATCCCCGAACATATTGTCGGTGAGGATCACGTCGAATTGTTTGGGGTTAAGGATGATCTGCATGGCAGCATTGTCCACGAAGAGAAAATCGACCTTTACATCCTTGTACTCTTTTGCGATGTCCTGCACCACTTTTCTCCACAGACGGGAGGTTTCCAGCACGTTGGCCTTGTCTACGAGCGTCAGCCGTTTCTTTCGCTGCTGAGCCTGACGAAAGGCAAGGTGGGCAATGCGTTCGATCTCTTCGCGGGTGTAGACGCTGTCGTCCATGGCCTGGTTGCCATCGGCGGATGTCTCTTTCTTGCCGAAATAGATACCGCCCGTCAGCTCGCGAAAAATGATAAGATCCACATCCTCGAGTATTTTCGCCTTGAGGGGGGATAAATGTTGTAAGGCCGGGTAAGTAGCCACCGGCCTGATATTGGCAAACAATTGTAATGACTTCCTTAATTTGAGCAAGCCTTGCTCGGGCCGCACTTTTGCGGTGGGATCATTGTCGTACTTCGGGTGACCGATGGCTCCGAAAAGGATGGCATCGCTGTTGAGGGCTGCTTCGATGGTCTCATCGGGCAGAGGATTGCCTGTCTTGTCGATGGCGTCGGCCCCCATCAGGCAATACTTATAAGTGAATTCATGGCCTCCGTGTTCCGCAACGGCGTTCAGCACTTTTACTGCCTGCCGGGTGACTTCGGGACCGATGCCATCACCTTCTATGACAACGATGTTTTTTTGCATACGATTTAGTTTTTGGGTATGGGGTTAAATATTGATTGTGCGTTTACGGTTTATGCATGTTGATGTTCGAATGCTTCGATCTCATTGCGGATGCTGAGTAAGTAATCTATGTCGTCATAACCATTCAGCAAACAGGTCTTTTTATAGTTATTGATATCGAAATTTTCTTTTCTGCCTGTCGCTTCCAGGGTGATGGTTTCGCCCGGCAGGTCGATGGTGATAAGGGTGGATGGATCGTTTTTGATGGTTTCCAACAGCTCTTTCAGGAAGTCATCGCTGACGGTGACAGGTAAAAGGAAGTTGTTCAACGCATTATTTTTAAAGATGTCGGCAAAGAAGCTGCTGATGACAACATCAAAGCCTGCATCCTTGATGGCCCATGCGGCGTGCTCGCGGCTGGATCCGCAGCCGAAGTTCTTGCCGGCTACCATGATCTTTCCTTTATATGCGGGATTATTCAGTACGAATTCTTTTTTGGGACTGCCGTCGGCGTTATAGCGCCAATCCCGGAACAGGTTATCCCCGAATCCATCCCGGCTGGTGGCTTTCAGGAAACGGGCGGGTATGATCTGATCTGTATCCACGTTCTCGATGTCGACGGGGATGGCGGTGGATTGGACGATATGTATGGATCGGTTGTTCATTTTTTATAGATATTCCCTCACATCGGCGACTTCTCCTGTGATGGCTGCCACGGCGGCTGTCAGCGGGCTGGCGAGCAGCGTGCGGGCATTGGGCCCCTGTCTTCCTTCGAAGTTGCGATTGGAGGTGGAGATACAATATTTTCCTGCTGGGATCTTATCATCGTTCATGGCCAGGCAAGCGGAGCAGCCGGGTTGTCTCAGCTGAAAGCCGGCGGCTTCGAATATTTTGTCGAGACCTTCTTCGATGGCTTGTTTTTCCACCTGTTTGGAGCCCGGTACGATCCAGGCTTCTATGTTTGTCGATTTCCTGCGGCCTTTGACGAATTCTGCTACCAGGCGGAGGTCTTCGATACGGGAGTTGGTGCAGCTGCCGATGAAGACGTAGTCGACCTTTTTCCCTTTGATGGCGGCGCCTGCCTGCAGCCCCATGTAGTCAAGCGATTTGGGGTCTGCCCCGGTGGGGATGCGGCCGCTGACGCTGATGCCCATGCCGGGGTTGGTACCATAGGTGATCATGGGTTCAATGGCGGCGGCATCGATGTGGATCTCTTTATCGAATACGGCGTCCTTATCGGTGTAGAGGGCGGACCATTGGGTTACCTGTTTATCCCATTCGGCGCCCTGGGGAGCGAACTGACGATCTTTGAGATAGTCGAAAGTGGTTTGGTCCGGAGCGATCATGCCGCCACGGGCGCCCATTTCGATGCTCATATTGCAGATGGTCATCCGGGCTTCCATGGACAGGCTACGAATTGCCGAGCCCGCAAATTCGACAAAATAGCCGGTGGCTCCGCTGGCGGAGATCTTTGCGATGATATAGAGTATGATATCCTTTGAAACGACGCCCTTGTTGAGGACGCCTTCCACATTGATGCGCATCAGCTTCGGCCGGCTTTGCAGCAGGCATTGGGTAGCCATTACCATTTCCACTTCGCTGGTGCCGATGCCGAAAGCGATGGCGCCGAAAGCGCCGTGAGTGGAGGTGTGGCTATCGCCGCATACAATGGTCATGCCGGGCTGGGTGATGCCCAGCTCGGGACCAATGACGTGTACGATTCCCTGGTAGGGATGGCCAAGGCCATATAGCTCTACGCCATGTTTGGCGCAATTGGCGATAAGCTGCTGCACCTGCATCCTGGACAGTTCATCTTTAATGGGCAGGTGCTGGTCGAGTGTAGGAACATTGTGGTCCGCAGTGGCTACTATCTGCCGGGGACGGAAGACTTCCTGCCCTCTTTTTTCCAGCCCTTTGAATGCCTGGGGGCTGGTGACCTCGTGGATAAAATGTTTATCGATGTAAAGAACGGAAGGCCCTCCTTCGATGGTCTTTACCACATGCCTGTGCCAGATCTTTTCAAATAATGTTTTTGCCATAGTCAACAATGGTTTCGCTGATATGCGAATGGTTAAACGCCGCGGTCCGCTCAGGCCGGCACGGCGGCATTATTATAAGCCTTTGCCAGTTCGTGCAGGTCGGCTTCCATCACTTCTTTTTTTGTGTCAGCCACCTTTAAGAACCTGTCATATAGAACGTCGATATCATTGCGTGTAAAGGAATAACCCAGCTTCTGGAAGCGGAAGGCCAGGGCGCTGCGGCCACTGCGGGCCGTCAGCACTATTTTGGAGCCGTCGGCGCCTACTTCGTCGGGATTGATGATCTCATACGTGGATGAGTCTTTCAGGAACCCGTCCTGGTGGATACCGGAGGAATGAGAGAATGCGTTGGCGCCTACGATGGCTTTGTTGGGTTGAACGGGCATGCGCATGGTATCGGATACCAGGCGGCTGATGGGATTCAGCTGCTCGGACTTAATACCTGTATAGAATCCCAGCTGTTTATGTTGTTTGATCACCATGACCACTTCTTCCAGGGAGGTGTTGCCGGCGCGTTCGCCCAGTCCGTTGATGGTGCATTCGATCTGGCGGGCGCCGTTGCGGATGCCTGCGATGGAATTGGCGGTGGCCAGGCCCAGGTCGTTATGACAGTGGCAGGAGATGACGGCCTTATCGGCGTTTTTTACGTTATTGACGAGGTAGGCGATCTTCTCTCCGTATTGGTCGGGGAGACAATAGCCGGTAGTATCGGGGATGTTGACCACGGTGGCGCCGGCGGCGATAACCGCTTCGACTACGCGGGCCAGGTATTCATTGTCGGTGCGGCCGGCGTCCTCGGCGTAGAATTCCACGTCGCCAACCAGGTTGCGGGCCCATTTTACGGCCTGGACCGCGCGTTGGAGGATCTCTTCCCGGGTGGAATTGAACTTACCTTTTATATGAAAATCGGAGGTTCCGATGCCTGTATGGATGCGGGGTCTTTTTGCGTGTTTGAGCGCCTGGGCGGCTGTTTCGATGTCTTTTTGAACGGCCCGGCTAAGACCGCAGACGGTGGCGTCCTTTATGATCTTTGAGATCTCTTCGACGGAATGAAAGTCGCCAGGACTGGAGATGGGGAAGCCGGCCTCGATGATATCCACGCCAAGAGCTTCCAGCTGCTGAGCCAGTTCGACCTTTTCGGTGGTGTTGAGCTTACAGCCGGGCACCTGCTCTCCATCGCGGAGGGTAGTATCAAAAATGAAGATCTTTTTGTCGGACATAGATTTTTTTAAATGGTTAACAAGTTCGTTGATAAGCGGCCCAGGGTGTATCTTTGTGGCCCTGTTCCGGAAAATAACCTTCCATCCGAAATTAGCTTTCTTTATTTTCGTCTTAAAATCATAATTGATATGGTTTTACACCGTTTAATCGGTGTTATTTCGCCCGAAACCCGCTGCTGTAAAGGATTTTAAAGTTTTAAATTACGATGCCCAACCGATCGTCAGATACGCTGTTCCAACTGATAAAATCTCTGGAAAAGTCCGAGAAACGGAATTTTAAGCTCTATATCAAGCGTAATTCAGCCAGTGAGGACCTGCAAATCATACAGTTATTCGATGCCCTGGACAAAATGGACGAATACGACGAAGCCCAATTGTTAAAGAAAAGCAAAAGCCTTAAAAAGCAGCAGCTATCCAACGCCAAGGCGCATTTGTACCGGGAGATACTTACGAGTCTGCGGTTACTCCCGAACGAGGATAACATCGATATCCAGCTGCATGAGCAGCTGGACCATGCCCGTATCCTGTATAACAAGGGGTTATATCTGCAGAGCCTGCGGGTGCTGGACAAGATAAAGGAAAATGCGAAGGCGCATAACCAGATCACTTTTTTGCTGCAGGTGCTCTTCTTCGAGAAGACGATCGAGGCGCTGCATATCACGCGCAGCATGCAGGACCGGGCGGACCGGCTGACGTCGGAGGTCGAGGATGTAAATGATCATTTGCGGCTGGTGAGTACGCTGTCCAATCTTTCGCTGCAGCTATACAGCTGGTATATCCGCAATGGGGTGGCGAGGAATGAGAAGGATGAGAAGGCGGTGCAGGAATTCTTTGAGCGGAATATGCCTTCGGACCTCAGCGGGTGTACGGGATTTTACGAGAAACTGTACCAATACCAAAGCTTCTGCTGGTATGCTTTTATACGCCAGGATTTCCTGATGTACTACCGGTACACGCAGAAATGGGTGGACCTTTTTGAAAAAGAGCCTTTTATGCTGAGCACGGAGACCTCCCATTATATCAAGGGGATGCATAACCTGCTGGGAGCGCATTTCGACCTGCTGAACTATCCGAAATTCATCGAGACATTGAAGCAATTCGAGGCGTTTTCGGAGTCGCCTATCGTAACGGGGAATGTGAATAACCGGATCCAGACCTTTGTATACCTCTATATTTCCAAGCTGAACAGACATTTCCTGGATGGGACTTTTTCGGAGGGGCTGGAGCTGGTGCCTTATGTCGAGGAGAAGCTGAAGGAGTACTGGATATACCTGGATCGTCACCGGATACTGGTGTTTTATTACAAGATAGCCTGTTTGTATTTTGGGAGCGGGGACTATGAGCGGACGATAGATTATCTGAACAAGATCATCAACTGGAAAGTGGATCTGCGGACGGACCTTCAGTGTTATTCGCGACTGCTGCACCTGATCGCTCACTATGAGCTGGGGAATTACAGTCTGCTGGAGTACCTGACCAAGTCGGTATACCGATTTATGGCCAAGATGGAGAATTTGAGCCATGTAGAGGAGGAGATCTTCCGGTTCCTGCGGAAATCGTTTAATCTTTCGCGGGATAAGATCAAGCCGGAATTGGCGGGATTGCTGGAGAAGCTGAAGAAGTATGAGGGGAACAGGTTCGAGACGAGAGCTTTTATGTACCTGGATATCATATCGTGGCTGGAGAGCAAGATCCTGAATGTGCCGGTGCAGGATGTGATACATAAGAAGTACCTGGAGGGGCATAGGAGGGGATAACAGGCCAAATCTATTAAATGGCGGTTAAAGCTGCTCGTTACCATTGACAGACACCTTGCAAGTGATTAACTTGCCGGCATAACCCTTCCCCATGAACAAAGTCATATCAGTTATTTCCGCCCTTTGTCTTTTTACGGCCTGTCAGAAGCATATCGCGGCCACTACTTTCAGCCAGTTTTTTATAACCATTGATTCAACCGCGGGATCGCTGACTGCGACTTCTTCGGGGGATATTTTCCTTGTCAGCTTAAAAAAAGCGTCGACGATGGGAGCAGTGCCGGTGCAGTATCACCTTCCGACGGGCGCTACCATCAACGTGGGGAGTAAAAAGTCTGATCCTCCATTCGAAAATGTATGGGTGGATACGGTGGACCTGAGGTTCGGTAATGGTTATCCTGTACAGGTTATATTAGCCAACGGGGAAACGAAGAAATATGTGCTGGCGTTCAAGTATGCATCGAAACTCATCGGTTATCCCGCGGAGGCGCGTAATGCGGTTACCAACAGTATTTTTTTCGACGGAGACATTCTGTATGCGGCGACGAGCATGGGCCTGCTGAAGTCCGAATACGACGGATTTACGGATGCCTTTTTGCAGGGCGGCAATACGGGGCCTGGTCCGAACGTGAATGCGGTGTATGCCCATGGCGATACCATCTATGCGGGCCTCGATAATGGACTGGCGATATCTACGAGTGGGGGAAGGGTATTTAAGGTTCATGAATATAACGGTCAGAACGGGATGACATGGGCGGTTACGGGGATCGCCGTCCAGGGGGATACTATCTATGCATCCACGATGTATGGGATGCTGATCTCCCGGGACAGAGGGGCTACCTTCGATACGACCACCAATGGGCTGGTACGGGATAACACTGCGTCATTGTGGTGTGTCTATGTAAAAGGCAGCACGGTGTATGCGGGCGGGCAGGCAGGACTTTATATTTCCCGGGACGGCGGAAGGTCTTTTACTTACGATGAAGCGTTGACTCAGGGAGGCTTCTCCAGTCGCGTCAATGGTATATATATCCAGAATGGTACGATGTACCTGGGAACGTCACTGGGACTCGCCGTATCCACGGATGACGGTAAGACGTTTTCGATCTTTCAGCCAAACGGGATGACCTGGGTCAGGCAGGTTTCGGGAAATGGCAGTACGATCAGTCTCGCTACCGGGCAATTGAACATCAGTACCGACAACGTCCAGTCTTTTATGGCCTATTCCAGGGAAGTCACCCTGGGAGATAACATAACTGCCGTGGTTATGAAAGGAAATGTCATTTATTGCGGCGCTACCAACCTTGTCGTTAAAATTATTCCCCGGTAGCCTGTGAATCAACGAAGGGGGAATTCCCCTGTAGCCTGTGAACCAACGGGGGGGAAATTCCCCGGTAGGGCCGTGAACCAACGAAGGAGGGAAAGTGTTATAAGATAGTTGAGCCAAATTTCCCACACATTATTGAAATTATTTATGTGAAATCACAGGATAAGCGCTTGCCAGACAGGTAAGCATTTATCATTATAAAGATTTTGCGTGAATGTTATTTCTAATTAAATTCGTACCTTTGCCCTCCTTAATTTGGGCTTCGTGGCTTTTTTGTACTACGCTCTACAGTCTAAATTATTGGTTATCAGCATTAAAAAACCGCATATTGCAATATGGCTATTAAAAAAGAAAATCGTCCCAGAGCCACTTTTTCAAAAATCACTATCGGTCTTGCTTCTCCTGACAGTATCCTTGAGAGATCTTATGGGGAGGTCCTGAAGCCGGAAACCATCAACTACCGCACGTACAAGCCTGAAAGGGATGGGCTGTTCTGCGAGCGTATTTTCGGTCCTGTAAAGGATTATGAGTGCGCCTGCGGCAAGTATAAGAGGATCCGTTATAAGGGAATTGTCTGTGACCGTTGTGGTGTGGAGGTGACGGAGAAGAAGGTTCGCCGGGAGCGTATGGGGCACATCAAGCTGGTGGTGCCTGTGGTTCATATCTGGTACTTCAAGTCCCTGCCCAACAAGATCGGTTATTTATTGGGCATGAGCTCGAAGAAATTGGAAAGCATTGTTTATTATGAAAGATATGTCGTAATCCAGCCTGGTATCCGTACGGATAAGGGGCAGAATTACGGTGACCTCCTGACGGAGGAAGAATACCTGGAGATACTGGATACCCTGCCCAAGGATAATCAGTATCTGCCTGATGAAGATCCTTCCAAATTCATTGCGAAGATGGGTGCGGAGGCTGTGCATGATCTTCTGGAGCGGATCGAGCTGGATCAGCTGTCCTTCGATCTGCGTAATGCGGCGGCCAATGAGACTTCCCAGCAGCGTAAGGCGGATGCGTTGAAGCGTCTGAGCGTTGTGGAAGCTTTCCGGGATGCCAATTCCCGTATCACCAACCGTCCCGAGTGGATGGTGATGCAGTATATTCCGGTGATACCTCCGGAATTGCGTCCCCTGGTGCCCCTGGATGGCGGACGTTTTGCGTCTTCCGACCTGAACGACCTCTATCGCCGGGTGATCATCCGTAATAACCGTCTGAAGCGGTTGCTGGAGATCAAGGCCCCTGAGGTGATCCTGCGCAACGAAAAGCGTATGTTGCAGGAGGCTATCGACTCCCTGTTCGACAACAGCCGTAAGTCCAATGCCGTCAAGGCGGAAGGCGGCCGGGCACTGAAGTCTCTCAGCGATGTGCTGAAAGGCAAGCAAGGCCGGTTCCGTCAAAACCTTCTGGGTAAACGTGTGGACTACTCCGGTCGTAGTGTGATCGTGGTAGGTCCTGAGCTGAAGCTGCATGAGTGCGGATTACCCAAGGACATGGCTGCAGAGCTGTTCAAACCTTTTATTATCCGCAAGCTGATAGAAAGAGGTATCGTAAAGACGGTGAAGAGCGCAAGAAAGCTGGTGGACAAGAAAGAGGCGATCGTTTGGGATATCCTCGAAAATATATTGAAAGGGCATCCTGTGATGCTGAACCGTGCTCCGACGCTGCACAGACTGTCTATCCAGGCCTTCCAGCCCAAGCTGATCGAAGGTAAGGCTATTCAGCTGCATCCGCTGGTGTGTACGGCCTTCAACGCCGACTTTGACGGTGACCAGATGGCGGTGCATGTGCCTTTGAGCAGCGCTGCTGTACTGGAAGCGCAGTTGTTGATGCTGTCTTCGCACAACATCCTGAACCCGCAGAACGGAACTCCTATCACCCTTCCTTCCCAGGACATGGTGTTGGGGCTCTATTATATAACGAAGGGTAAGAAATCCACTGCCACCGAAAAGGTGAAGGGAGAGAACAAGGCCTTCTACAGTGCCGAAGAGGTGATCATCGCCTATAACGAAAACAGGGTCGATCTTCATGCTTATATCAAGGTGAAGACCATGGTAAGGACAAGTAGCGATACGCTGGAAACAAAACTGCTGGAGACTACGGTCGGAAGGGTGCTGTTCAACCAGTTCGTACCTGTGGAAGTAGGGTTTGTAAATGCCCTGCTGACCAAGAAGTCCTTAAGGGAGATCATCGGGAATATCATCAAGTGGACTAATATCCCCAAGACGGTGAAATTCCTGGATGACATCAAGCAGCTGGGCTTTCGTATGGCTTTCCGTGGTGGATTGTCCTTCAACATCAATGACCTGATCATCCCCGATACCAAGGAGCAGCAGCTGGAGAATGCGAAAGGTGAAGTCGACGAGGTATGGGACAACTACAATATGGGTCTGATCACAAATAACGAGCGGTACAACCAGATAGTAGACATCTGGAGCCGTGTGGATACCCGTATCACAGAGTCGCTGATCGTTGAGCTGGCCAATGACAAGCAGGGTTTCAACTCGGTGTACATGATGCTGGATTCCGGCGCCCGTGGCAGCAAGCAGCAGATCAAGCAGCTGGCTGGTATCAGGGGTCTGATGGCCAAGCCGAGAAAGTCCGGCAGCACGGGCAGTGAGATCATCGAGAATCCCATTCTTTCCAACTTCAAAGGCGGATTGAACGTATTGGATTACTTCATCTCTACCCACGGCGCCCGTAAGGGTCTGGCCGATACGGCGTTGAAAACGGCCGATGCCGGCTATCTCACCCGTCGTCTGGTGGATGTGGCGCAGGATGTGGTGATCACGGAAGAGGATTGCGGTACACTGCGTGGTATTGCCACTTCCGCACTGAAGGATAATGAAGATATCGTAGAACCTTTATATGACAGGATACTGGGACGTACCTCATTGCATGACGTGTATGATCCTGCTACCGACAAGCTGATCGTAGCTGCCGGCGAGCAGATCACCGAGGAGATCGGCAAGGCAATCGAAGATGCCGGTATCGAAGCGGTGGAGATCCGTAGTGTGCTGACCTGCGAAAGCAAGCGCGGCGTTTGCGTGAAATGCTATGGCAAGAACCTGGCGACAGGATACACTGCACAAAAGGGCGATGCGGTGGGTATCATTGCCGCCCAGAGTATCGGTGAGCCTGGTACGCAGCTGACACTCCGTACCTTCCACGTGGGTGGTGTTGCGGGTAGCGCATCGGTGGAATCCACGATGCTGGCGAAGTTCGAAGGAACTATTCAATTCGACGGTCTCAGGACTGTTGTGGCTGAAAATAATGAAGGCGCCAAGGTACAGATAGTCATCGGTCGTACCGGTGAGGTCCGTATCATGGATGTGAAGAATGACCGTCTTCTGATCACCAACAACGTGCCTTATGGTGCTACGTTGAATGTGAAGGATGGTCAGAAGGTTGCGAAAGGTGAAGCCATCTGTACATGGGACCCCTTCAACAACGTTGTGATCGCCGAGATCGCGGGTAATGTGAAGTTCGATGCTGTCATCGAAGGTATCACCTACCGGGAAGAAGCGGACGAACAGACGGGTCACCGCGAGAAAGTGGTTATCGAGACAAAGGATAAGACCAAGATACCTTCCATCAATATCGAAGGCGCCAAGGAAATAAAGGCTTATAACCTGCCTGTGGGTTCGCATATCGTTGTGGAAAGCGACGATGAGGTGAAGGCCGGCCAGGTAATTGTGAAGATCCCCCGCGTACTGGGTAAGCTAAGGGATATCACGGGTGGTCTGCCCCGCGTAACGGAGCTTTTCGAAGCGCGTAATCCGGGTAACCCGGCCATCGTCAGTGAGATCGACGGGGTGGTAGCCTTTGGTAATATCAAGCGTGGTAACCGCGAGATCATCGTGGAAGCCAAGGATGGCGTGGTGAAGAAGTATCTCGTTCCGCTGACCAGGCAGATCCTGGCGCAGGACGGTGACTTTATCAAGGCCGGGGCTCAGCTGTCCGACGGACAGGTGGCGCCTGCGGACATCCTTTCCATCAAGGGGCCGTTTGCCGTACAGGAATATGTGGTAAATGAGATCCAGGAAGTATATCGCTTGCAGGGTGTAAAGATCAACGATAAGCATATCGAGGTCATCGTACGTCAGATGATGCGTAAGCTGACCATCGTAGACCCGGGTGATACGAGGTTCCTGGAAGAAGATACGGTGGACAAATTCGAGTTCCTGGAAGAAAATGACTGGATATTCGATAAGAAGGTCATCTCCGACCCGGGTGAGTCCGGCAAGCTGAAGGCAGGCCAGATCGTTAGTCTGCGTGAAGTGAGGGAAGAAAACTCCATCCTTCGCCGGAATGACAAGAAACTGGCTGAATTCCGGGATGCAAGGGCTGCTACTTCTGCGCCCCTGCTGCTGGGTATCACCAAGGCGTCCCTGGGTACGCAGAGCTGGATATCAGCGGCTTCGTTCCAGGAGACCACGAAGGTACTGTCCTCTGCGGCCATCCAGGGCAAGAGCGACGATATGCTTGGTCTGAAGGAGAATGTGATCACGGGTCATCCGATCCCGGCCGGTACGGGTCTGCGTGACTTCGAGAACATGATCGTGGGCAGCAAGGAAGAGTATGAGCTCCTCCAGACTACCCGTGAGGCCATGCAATTCGACGACGAAGAATAATAGAAATATGTGTTAAAAAAAACTAAAGTAGGAGGCTTTTTGCTTCCTACTTTTTTTATTTAAGGATAGTCCATGCTATATTCGTGTTTATGAAGTATCTACCGACCATATTGAGTGTGATAGCCCTGGCGCTGGTAGGAGTATTGTTCTACCTGTTTGCTCATCATACGGAGCAGCTGAAGACGATCTCCGCCATCGAGGAAAAGAAAACAACCCCTGATCATTTCCGGATCGCATATTTCGATATGGATACTCTGGAAGCCCATTACGAGTATTTTAAGGATGCCCAGGTACAACTGAAGAACAAGGAGAATGATATGAATATGAATCTGGCCGGTCTCAGCAGGAGCTATCAGAAGAAGGTGGATGCCTGGCGCCAGAAAGGGAATTCCATGACCCAGGCAGAGGCGGAGCAGGCGCAGCAGGAATATGCCAAGGATCAGCAGGATTTCCAGAATCATAAACAGCAACTGGAATCGGAGCTGTATAAGAGCACGGAAGACCTTAAAACCAAGATCCGTAAAAAAGTGGAGGACTACCTGAAAGAATACAATAAACAGGGAACATACTCCTTTATCTTCTCTTATGACCCCGGGTCCTTTATATACTATAAAGATACTGTCTATAATATCACCTCTAATTTACTCGATGGGCTGAACACCGCCTATGCTGCCGATAAGAAGAAAAATTGATTATATTGGGCGATAATCTTTTCTATGGCAGAAACAACCAAAACTTTCAAACCGTCCCTGGGTTTATTGGATGGCACAATGATCGTAGCCGGCTCCATGATCGGATCCGGTATTTTTATTGTCAGCGCTGATATAACCCGGAATGTGGGCAGCGCCGGCTGGCTCATTTTTGTATGGCTGATCACGGGGTTTATGACCTTGTCGGCGGCCATGAGCTATGGGGAGCTGAGCGCCATGTATCCCAAGGCGGGCGGGCAGTATGTATATCTTCGGGAGGCTTATAATCCGCTGACGGGTTTTCTGTATGGATGGAGCTTTTTCTCCGTGATCCAGACGGGGACGATCGCTGCGGTAGCGGTGGCTTTTTCAAAATTCTCGGGTTATTTTATTCACCAGCTGGAGCTGACGGATGACAATATCTTTTTCAGGATGGGAGGAGAGCTGGTCGACGGCCGGCTGGTGGGCGGGTTCAAGGTGTATTATGCTCAGCTGGTATCTATCCTGCTCATTATTTTACTGACCTATATCAATACGAGAGGTATCGAATCGGGCAAATGGATACAGATGGTATTTACGGTGACGAAATTATTGTCGTTGTTCGGGCTCATTGTTTTTGGACTTTTTCTGGCGGCGAATAAATCGGTGTGGCATGCCAACTGGACGGACGCCTGGAATATGAAGCGATTGATCGCTGATGGGGGTGTTATCAACGGGAGTGCGTCTTTGATAGGTCTTGCGACGGTGGGAGCCATTGCGGCGGCCATGACGGGCTCTATCTTCTCCAGCGATGCCTGGAATAATGTCACGTTCATAGCGGGGGAGATGAAGAACCCCAAACGGAATATCGGCGCCAGCCTTTTTCTGGGGACTCTGATCATCACGGTGATCTATGTTTCGGCCAACCTGATGTATATCAGTGTGCTGCCGTTGGACCAGATTGCGACGGCCCCCCAGGACAGGGTGGCGGTAGCCGCCGCCAAAGTAATCTTTGGGCATGTGGGCACGTATGTTGTAGCAGCCATGATCATGGTGTCTACATTCGGATGCAACAATGGGTTGATATTGGCGGGAGCCCGGGTTTACTATACGATGGCGCAGGACGGTCTGTTCTTTAGGAAGGCGGGCGCTTTGAATAAGAATGCTGTGCCGGCCTGGGCTTTATGGGCGCAATGTATCGTCGCCTCTTTGCTCTGTATCAGCGGAAAATATGGGGACCTGCTGGACATGATCTCTTTTGTGGCTGTTGCCTTCTATGCATTGACGGTACTTGGTATCTTTGTGCTCCGGAAAAGGGCGCCGGGCATGGAGCGGCCTTATAAAGCTTTTGGATATCCTGTATTACCGGCCATTTATATCGTGCTGGCAACGGTGTTTTGTATTGCATTGATCATTCAGAAGCCTACCTATGCGGGATGGGGGCTGGGCATTGTGCTGGTGGGGATACCGCTGTACTATGTGGCTGTATCCAGTAAAGACAAGGTTGTAGAATTGAAATAGCAAGTATGACGGAATTCAATAAATTATTCAAGGAGTTTGGAAGTATAAAAGCGGGTGTCATCGGGGATATCATGCTGGACACTTACTGGTGGGGGCATGTGGAGCGTATCTCTCCGGAAGCGCCGGTGCCTGTGGTGTCGTTCGAGCGCAAGGAGCATCGTATCGGCGGAGCGGGTAATGTGGCGCTGAACCTGGCTTCGCTGGGGGCGCAGGTGGCGACTTTCTCTGTCATCGGTATGGATGAAGAAGGCAGGATGCTGGAAGGACTGTTAAAGGAGGCGAAGATCGATACGGGGTATTTGTTAATGAGCGATACACGCATTACGACCAACAAGGCCCGGATCATGGGGCGCAACCAGCAGATGCTGCGACTGGATTCAGAGACTACCCGGGATCTCTCAGCGGGTGAAGAGGATCAATTGCTGGCACAGGTGGAGAAATACCTGGAAGAAGAAAAGCCGCAGGTAATGGTCTTCGAAGACTATAACAAGGGTGTACTTACCTCCCGCGTGATCCGTGAGATCATTGCCCTTTGCGAAAAGAGGGGAGTCGTCACGGCAGTGGATCCCAAGCGGAAGAATTTCTTTTCCTACCAGGGGGTGACTATTTTCAAACCCAACCTCAAAGAGGTAAAGGAGGGGTTGAACCTCCTCCTGGATGAGGTACGGCTGCCCATATTACAGAACATCCATGCACAGCTGGTGAAGAAATTACAACATCATATTTCTTTTATCACTTTGTCGGAGAAAGGCGTGTTCTACCAGGACCAGGCATATTCCGACATCATACCTTCTCATTTGCGCAATATTGCCGATGTCAGCGGCGCAGGGGACACGGTCATCGCCGTTGCCGCCCTGGTGTATGCGGTAACAAAAGACATCCGGCTCATGGCGGAGATCGCCAATATTGCAGGCGGACTGGTCTGCGAGGAGGTGGGAACGGCAGCCATCAATAAAGACAGGCTGCTCGCGGAGTGTGATCTGCTGTTGAGCGTAAAAAGCGTGCGGCAATGAAAAAATACGCGGTTATAGTGGCAGGAGGTTCGGGACAGCGTATGGGAACACAAGTGCCGAAGCAATTCCTTTTATTACACGGCAAGCCTGTGCTATGGTATACATTGGATGTCTTTCTCCGGGCATATGAGGACCTGGACGTTATCCTGGTGGTGCCGGAGGAGCATATGGAGACGGCCAGGACAATGATCAATGCAACGGGCGCACCCGAGCGGATCCGTATGATCGCGGGCGGGGCTACACGCTGGCATTCGGTACGCAATGGGCTGCAGTCTATCAGGGAAGATGCGGTCATCTTTGTACATGACGGCGTCCGGTGCCTGTTGTCCACGGAGCTGGTGCATAATTGTTACGAGCAGACGCTTCGCCTGGGTTCTGCCATACCTGTCATCGACAGTAAAGACAGCGTCAGGGTGATGACGGGAGAAGATAGTACAGCTATCGAACGCAGCAGGGTCAAGCTGGTGCAAACACCCCAGACCTTTCTCAGCAGCGTGTTATTACCGGCTTATTCGATGGAGTACCGGGAAAGCTTTACCGATGAGGCCTCTGTAGTGGAGGCATTCGGGGGGAAGGTTTTTTTGCTGGACGGCGAAGCGGATAATATCAAGATCACTACCCCTATCGACCTGGCAATAGCGGAAAAGCTACTTCTTAAATAACCTCCATGGCCAGCCGAGCCGATTGTGACGGAAAAAGTAATAAGGCTGGTCCTGACTACCGAAATTCCTGTAAAAGTGGGCAATGCCGGGCTTTTCAGAGCCTTCAAAATCCAGGATGAGATCCTGTCCTGCGAACTCGTGTATGAGCCTGTCCAGGAGGAAATGATTGGCGCCCTCCCGGCGCCCAGGTGAGGTAACAGTGGATTGCATAAGGTACAGTCTATGGTTATCACGCGGCAGGAGGGCAGTGGCGAGCAGCTGCCGGCGAACGTCTACGATGCCTCTGAGCAATAGCTGCCCTTTCTTCTGCAATGCGATGCATAAGCCTTTAAAACGATGGTAATCCTGCCGGGTGAGGTGCGGAAGACGGGAGCTGTAGTGTTGTTGGAAAAGGGATAAGGTTTCAGTGAGGTCTATGTCATCCGTGTATTGAAGGGAGGAGCGGTTGGCTTTTTTCAGATTGTTTACCAGATCCTGCTTATAGTCGGCGGTTACCTCCGCATAAGATGTGTGCAGGTCCAGGATAAGGTTGGTAAATGGTTGTAAAATGGGATGGGTATTCCGGTAATTGAGGTAGATCTCAGCGAACCTGTAATGCCGGCCCAATTCCTCCAGGAATGCGTCTATCACGGGATGAGATATCGTATCTGTTGCGAACAGCCCCAGCTGCTGGGTAAAGGCGGGTTGATAGAGATAGCGAACTCCCCATTTCCTTCTCCAGGTCAGCGGCATGACGACCTTATAATCTCCTTCGATCAGCGCATCCCACCCGCCATCCGTCATGTGATCCAGGTACCAGGACTTACCATAGACCAGGTGTACGCAGGCATCCCATTTTTCCGTATCGATGTCCCCACGGCATAGATAATGGATATGGTAAGGAGGATGCATGTCAGAATGGAAGGTTGCCTATTAATTTCCGCCAGTCGAGGTTTTGTATATCGATGCTGAAAGATAATCTTTTCCAGAATGTATTTTGATCCGGAATGGTGCGGAGCTGATCCCGGAAGTCGCTGCTGTAAAATACAGGTGCATAAAAATTAAAGACATTGTGGTAGAGAGATAGCTGTAATCCTCCCACATAGAGAAACCGGCTGGTGAGGGCATCCGGCTTCCATGCGTCGGAATAAGTGCCTACGTCCAGGAAGAGCTTTAAAGGCATCCAGCGGGGAACGAGAGAAGTCGGGAGGGTACTGGTGAAATTAACGGAGCTGACCCAGTTGTCGGAGCGGCCTTCCAGCCAGGGGAAGCTGGGGACGCGTATTTTCAGATCCCCATCTCTCTGCATGATCTGCTGGCTGGCAAAACCGGTGTATTCATTGCGCCCTAAAAAATAATTACCGTAGGTATAATCTTCATTGCCGCTGACGCCTGTCAGCTTTGGCTGAAAGCGTCCGGTGTAAAGACCGGCATCCCTGCCGCCCAGGTAGCCGAACTTAGCGGCAAACAGACGGAGGTTCATGCCTCCCCCCGTGGAATAATTGAAGAAATAGTTACCGGAGAAATTGAGACGATAGAACCTATCGCCTTGCTGTAATTGCAAAAGAGCCTTCCAGGGATAAAGAACCCTTTTGTCTTCTGCATGGAAGCTCAATTGGTTGAGATAGCGGAATTCATATTTCCCCATAGCACGGACATAGGAAAGGGAGTCTGTGCTTTTGATGACATAGCCGTCAGGACCCTTTTCCCCGATGAGAAATGTTTTCCAGTCGATGTACGTTTCACGGGTGCTGCGGGGATACGCGCCTCCCAGGTTGATACGAAAAGTGGGCGTGATCTTATAGTAGCCGCCAAATAATTTGTGCGCATTGCTATCGATGGAGGAGAGGGAGGAAAATCTTTCTCCCCATAGTGCAAGGGTGACCTTTTTCCATTTCTCCCCTGCGGGATACCAGGAATAGCTGATGCCTGCGATACCATTCACCTGGTGGCTGCCGGTGGCATAGAGAGGGGCTGCCAGGAATTGCAGCCGGTCGAAAGGAAGGTTGTAATTATGGATCACCATCCCGGCCATGAACCCATCGTATTTATTATAACAGACGGCGGGGACCAGGTTGATATAATCGATCTGACTGGTGTTATGGTAATTGAAGAGGAGGGTGGGTTGTATCTTTCTGTGTTCCGGCATGGGGGGCAGGGAGCCCTTTTTGTCTAACCGGGAAAAGAGTATGTTCAGGTCTTTATGGGTAAAAGAGGTGATGAAGGTATAAAAGTCTTCCGGGTACGGGTGTTTGAACTGCCATTCACGAAACCAGGCTTGCATACAGCTGTCAAAAAGCGGGCGTCCCAGGCTGTCTTCCAGCTGTCTCATCCAGGCGGCTGTTTTGGAATAAACCACCACCTGGTAATTAAGCGTTGTGAAATCTTCGGATGAAGTGGAGATGGGCTGATCTTTTTTTTCCCGGGCGAGGGTGTTCAGCAGGAGCCGGTCCTGATCTTCGGGCATTTTTTTTAGCAGCCAGGGTGGGGAGGCCTGCTGTGGTTTTGGGGGAGCGGTACGAAGGTCATAGTAAGTGTTGATGCCTTCGTCCATCCAGGGATAGCGTCTTTCGTTGGTGCCGAGGGCGGCGTAGAACCAGTTATGACCGATCTCGTGCCGGATGAGGAGGTCCAGCTCCGGGGCGGTAGATGGATTGGTGATACCTGTGATGGTAGGATATTCCATTCCTCCGGGGGAGCCTGCTCTTATTTCGGCTGCACTGGCTGTATTATAGGGGTATTCGCCGATAAGGCTGCTGCGAAGGCGGATGGCATCTTTGATGTATTGCGTGGCTTTTGGCCAATAGGATGTGGGAGAGGGCTTGTAATAAGCGTATATGTCGACGATACGGCCTGACGGGAGCTGTAAAGTATCGTGATCGGTTTTATATTTTTTATCGGCGAACCAGGCGAAGTCGTGAATATCCTTCTGGAGATAATGAAGGGTTTTGGTTTGCGGGGTTTGGGACTCTTGTGATTGCTGTTGTCCTGTGGCTGCGACGATATAGGCTTTGGGAACGGTGATGCGTACGTCATAATCCCCGAATTCGCTGTAAAATTCGCCCTGATCGAGATAAGGAATGGGGTGCCAGCCTTTGCTGTCGTACACGGCCGGTTTGGGGTACCACTGGGTGACCTGGTAGGTGTTACCGATGTGTCCGCCCCTGGAAAAATTAAAAGGCAGCTGTTCATGGAAAGGGGTAGTGATGAGTGCGGTCCCGCCGGGTGGGAGGGGATGAGGAAGGATGATCCGTATGATGTCGATATAACGGGGATGGTCTTCCATGCGGGCTACTTCACCATCGACGCGGAAGTCGAGCCTGTTGATATAGCCTTTTTTGTCCTTATCCGAAAAATAGAAATCTGTCCGGCCATTGGCCAGCAGCTGATCGCTAAACGCGGTCCTATCGTTCCTGTAAGCGTTGGGCCAGCAATGTATCCAGATCCAGGAGAGGGTGTCGGGAGAATTGTTGGTATAATACATTTTGGCGAAGCCATCCAGGGTATGTTCTATATCGTTCAGGCTGACGTCGATGGTATAATCTACTTTTTGTTGCCAATAAGATTGGGAATGTAAATGAAGATTGATGGTTAAAAGAAGTAATATGGGGAGTAAGCGCTTCATAGCTTAGAATGAACCGATGTTGTGCAGCATGCTGAATTCCTGGTCGAGGCTTCTGCCGACGGTTTGTTCGAGGGAAGCCTGCATATCTTCGGGATAGGGGTGTTTGAATTTCCAGGTGGAGAAGAATGTTTGCATGCCTTTCTCCAGCTCTTGTTTTCCGATGGATGTCTCCAGGATGTGCATCCATACGGCGGTCTTTGCGTATATCACGAGGCCGTAGTCGAATTCCGAAGGGAAGGCCGGGGCGGGGGTTTCGATGGGTTCTGTGGTCTTCAGCTGATTGATAACATTATACACGGCGGCCAGGAAGTCTTCGGCGGGTAATTTTTTGATCCTGTCGGGTATCATGCTGCCCAGGATGCCGTTGTACCGGTATTTTTCCGCCTCATAACGGAATTCGTAAAAGGTATTGATCCCTTCGTCCATCCAGGGGTGCTCACGTTCGTTGGTGCCCAGCATACCGTAGAACCAATTGTGTCCCACTTCGTGAGCGATGACGCCGTCCAGCTCTTCCTTAGGGGCTTTGGGGCTGGTGATCAGGGTGATCATTGGATATTCCATGCCTCCGGAGGAAGTATTGCCGGGGCCTTCCACTGCGCTGACCATCGGGTAGGCGTATTCGCCTATCCAGTTCGAGTAATGGAGGACGGCGTCCTTGATAAAGGAAATGCTGTTCATCCATTCTTTATTCCCTGTGGGGCGATACCAGGAGAATACATCGATGATCCTGCCTGATGCCAGCTGGAGGGTGTCGTATTGTATGATAAAGTTCTGGTCGGCGAACCATGCGAAGTCGTGAACGCTGTCTGCGTGATAGTCCAGGGTTTTGACCGGAGTTTGAGAAGGAATGTAATGACGCGGCGTGGAAGGATTGATAAGATTGGCTTTACCGGTTTCTTTGTAGGCTGTAGACTCGGAAGCTGTGAGGAGCTGGCCGGTAGCGCCGACGATGTAGGACGACGGCAGTGTGATGTGGACATCGAAGCTGCCGAACTCGCTGTAAAATTCACCCTGATCGAGATAGGGCATGGCGTGCCAGCCTTTGCTGTCGTATACGGCCGGCTTGGGGAACCATTGGGTGATCATGTAGCTTTTTCCATCGTGTCCCAAGCGGGAGAAATAGGACGGTATCTTTACAAAGAAGGGGGTGGCGATGGTAATCTCTTTACCGGGGGCGAGGGCTGTGGGCAATTGCAGCCGGAGAATATCGGTATTCTGAGCATCGGTCTCGGTGGATGCTTTTACGCCGTCTACGGTAAATGCCAGCTGATCGATGTAGCCGTTGTCCTTTATCTTTTTCAGCTTGGCCTTTCGTTCTTCGATCTGTGACAGCTGTTTGTACAGTGCTGTCGTATTATCCTTATATGCGTTGGGCCAGCAATGAATATAAATATAACGAAGCGTATCGGGTGAATGGTTGCCGTACACCATGGTCTCGAACCCTTTGAGGGAGTGTGCGGCGTCATCAAGTGTGACATGGATGTCGTAGTGGACGGACTGCTGCCAGTATGGGTTATTGGCGGACAGGCGGATGGCGGAAAGGAAGACCAGAGAGAAAAGTAATGATTTGATCATGGGTTGTTATTTACCTTTTCCCATGAAGATGATGCGCAATGTGTGCAGCAGGATCTTCATGTCAAGGGCCAAAGAAATATTTTCGATGTACATGAGGTCGTATTTCATCCGGGTGATCATTTCGTCTATGTTCTCGGCATAGCCGAACTGGACCATGCCCCAGGATGTGATGCCGGGCTTGACTTTTAATAAATAACGAAAATAGGGGGTGCGTTGGTACAGCTGATCGATGTAATATTGTCTTTCGGGCCGCGGACCTACGAGGCTCATTTCGCCTTTCAGGACATTCCATAGCTGGGGTAGTTCGTCGATACGCCATTTGCGCATGGTCTTTCCCCACCTGGTGATGCGTGGATCATTGTGGGAGGAGAGAGCGGGGCCTTCCTTCTCCGCGTCGATGTACATGGACCGGAATTTGTAGATCATGAATTTTTTTCCCTTGTAGCCAATCCTTTCCTGTTGATAGAAGATGGGACCGGGAGAGGACAGCCTGATGCGAATGATGGTATATAGCATCAACGGCGAAAAGAAGATGAGGCCCAGTATAGATGTCAGCACGTCGATGGCCAGCTTGATATTCTGCTGCCATTCGGGTATCAGGCCTGTATGGATATCGGAGAGAACGGCGCCGAGTATGTTGCTGGTGCGTACGGAGCCGGACAGGATGTCCAGGGTGCTGGGAATGATCTTGATCTCTACGTCCTTATCGCTGAGCGCCTCGATGATCCTATCCACCTCTGCTTTCTCCGACCGTTCGAGCGCTACCACTACCAGCTCGATGTGGTGACGATCGATAGTGGCTTCGATGTCGCTGGAGTCCCCCAACTGTGGGAGGTATTGAGCGATACCGTTGTTATATTGATCGTTGGTGACATAGCCGGCGTAGCGATAGCCGGAGGATAACAGCCCTTCCAGGGAGTCTTTGTATATACGTGTGGCTACGCCATTGCTGCCTACCAGCAGGGTATTGAATACGATCTCTCCTTTTCGTATCTGTCTGCGTACCCGGCTCAGGATCATTATCCTGCCTGTCAGGGTCAGCAGGAAGTGGGATGAGAGGAAGATAAAAAAAGTCTTATAGAAATAGTGATAGTCTTTTTCGGGATCGTTGATGACGATGGCAAAGAAGACGATGGTGCAACCGATGATGCTATAGGTAAAAGTATTGGTAAGCTCGTTGAGCCTGGATTTTTTATAGAGCCCTGTATAGGAGCCGACCATGGCGTAGAGGATGAGCCAGCCGATGGGTATGGTAGCTGTGCCCAGCCAGAAGCGGTTGGTGAGCAATAGTTTTCTGTCCACAAATACCGGCTCAGACAAAAACACTCTCCGGCTGAAATGAAACACGATAGCAGCCAGCAAAGCGGCAAGGTAGTCGCTTAGTATATACCAGAGGATAGGGATAGTATGTGGTCTTTTATGGGCCGGCATGCCGGGGTTAGGTATTGATGGTATTGTGTTTTATTTTTCGCAGGATCTGATGTGCGATGTCCATGGCCCGGAACCCGTCCACTTCGGAGACACGGGTGGGAGTGTTGTTCAGGATGGCTTCGCAGAATTTTTCCAGCTCCAAACGGATGGCATTTACTTCCGGTACGGAGGGATTGGAAAGTGCGATGGTCTTTTTTCCGCCGCCGGGGGTCTCGATGTCAAAGGAGAAAACGTCCAGGTCCTGGGGGGGCTGGGGAGTCTGGGATGTCTTTAATTTGAAGATCTCTGTCTTTTTATTCAGGAAGTCGATGCCGATGTAAGCGTCTTTCTGGAAGAGGCGCATTTTCCTCATTTTTTTCATGGATATGCGGCTGGAGGTGAGGTTGGCAACGCAGCCGTTGTTGAATTCGATACGTACGCTGGCGATGTCGGGCGTTTCGGTCATGACGGCTACGCCGCTGGCGGACATGTGTTTTACTTCGCTTTTTACAAGCGAGAGGATGATGTCGATGTCGTGTATCATCAGGTCCAGGATAACACTGACCTCTGTACCGCGGGGATTGAATTGAGACAGGCGATGGACTTCGATGAACATGGGGTTCAGCTGCATGGATTGCACGGCCAGGTAGGCGGGATTGAAGCGTTCTACATGACCTACCTGCAGTTTGACATTCGATTCTTTTACCAACTGCACCAATTCACGGGCTTCTTCCATGGTATTTGCCAGCGGTTTTTCCACGAATACATGTTTACCCTTACGAATTGCTTTTTCGCATAAAGCAAAATGGAAGGGGGTTGGGGCGATGATATCGACCAGGTCGCAGGCGTCCATGAGCTGTTCTGCGTCGGGGAAGCGGGGTATTTGGTATTTTTCGGAGACTTCTCTGGCGGCGTCATCGTTGGGATCGTAGAATCCTACCAGTTCTGCCGTTTTTATTTCTTTCCAATTGTTAAGATGAAACTTCCCCAGATGGCCCACCCCAAAAACACCTACTTTAAGCATTTATTATTTTTTTCGTGCCCAAATATAGGCTAATGTAACGAACCGGAAGTTCGTTCAGCTTCCTACCGGGTGAATTCTGTGCGCTGACGGGTGATGAGTCTCAGGTACTTGACGAGATTCCTGACTGTGAATGGGATATTGGGATCGGGGAAGATCTTTGTCTGTATGAGTCTCCTGAGGGTGAACAGGAATAAAGGGATATACAGGAAAAGGGACACATAGAAATATATGTTATAGACTTTCAGGAACCATGTCCGCATGGAAATGGTGTCGGCTTTTGTCTTACCGACGATGATATTGAGCAGGCCTTTGGCTGCCGGAAGCAGGAGGGGGATCTTTGTCCAGTTGGAATAGCGAACGTCTTCAAACCTGTATTGAAGGTCATAATTTTTGGGCACCTGGCGGGCGTAGTAATTCCAATTATTATGTACGTCCCTGAAGCTGGCAAGATGGCCGTCGGGTCTTATAAAATGGGTGTTGAAGGTAGGGTCGAGCACTACCCAGCCGTGATATGTTTCTACTTCCACGATATTGTGCGCTGCCCAGACGCCCCCTGCCTTCATTTGGGCAATGCGGACGGGATAGTCGTATGTTTTGAATATCATGGCCAGGACCTGGGAGTAGCTGCCGCAGGCGCCCTGGGTCGTTTGGAGATCGACTGAGGTTGCGTGGAAAAAGCTGGCATTGGGACCGAGCACCTGCGTTCCTCCGAATATGGGGGCCCGGTTGCTCATAAGATCGTGACAGGTAGCCATTGCTTTTACGACAATGGAATCCTGGGTATCATCCCTATCTACCTTGCTATCGATGCTGCCTTTTATAGTAGCAAAAAGTCCTTGTTCGTAAGTGGATTGCATTTTGAAGTAAAACATGGACGCAAGGAGAAAGCCATTCAGAAACATCAGGAAATAGAGATTTCTGAAAATATTTTTGAAGAACCGTAGAGATGAAAGTTTAGAGATCATATCTTTTTTGGATTTTGAAAGATCTCCATGAGGCGGTATGGCCTCATAAAAATACGATCAATTATCGAAAAAATATTAAAAAGGTATCGTATAACGACTGTTAGAAGCGGATTATTTTAGGGGGTTTAATGAAATATGGAAAATTTAATGGCCCTCTTTAATTAGATAACTAATTAGTTATGAGGTTATTTTGTCATATATACTACATAGGGATGATGGGGGAATTGCCGGGTGTCTGCACGGCTATCTGACCTCATAATTTTTTCCGGCGGGACCAATGCCGGTGAGCTTCAGGGAATGCCAGCCTGCGGGCAGATGCGTTTTTAATTGAATGATGCCTGCGGGGGTAATATCCAGTCCTCCGAAACCATTGAGCAGGGCTTGCAGTATGCCGCCGGCTCCGGTGGCAAAATAGGGGTTATTGCCGGTGGCTGTTTCGGCCATGACCCCAAAGGGGGGGCGAAGGTTGGGGGTATAGCCTTCTTTGAGCGTCCTGTAGGCTTTTTCGGGGGAGCCGAGGCGTTCATACAGGATGGAGAAGATGGCCTGTGTCATGGCGGGGCCTTCTCCCACGCGCGGCTGGTAATATTCCAGGTCTCTCCGGATAGCAGCGGGGTCTTTTACTTCTTTTAGCGGATAGGCCAGGAGGTTAACGTCGGCCTGTTTGATCTTTTCGCCCTGGTAGGCGGCGTGTTCTTTGGTGGTGCCGTCTGCGAAATGGAGGATGGGGATATTGTTGTATACGGTTATCCAATCGGGGTCGGGGGTGATGCCGAGCAGTCTGGCGGCATCGGTGGCATATTGCAGGTTAGCCCGTGCCGCGGCATTGGTAAAGGCGTTGTTATCCACATTTTCGGCCCATTCGTCGGCTGCGACGACATTGAGGATATCGTAATGACCGGGGCCGTTCCGTTCTACGCGGCTGGCCCAGAAATCCGCTGTTTCTTTCAGGATGGGATAGCCTTTTTCGCGAAGCCAGGTTTTGTCCTGTGTTACGCAGTAGTAATTCCAGGCGGCGATGGCTACGTCGGCGGTGATATGATGTTCGAAGGGGCCGCTGAGGGCCCAGACGGGGGTTTCTTCGTTGCCACTGGATGCGCTTTCCCAGGGGAACATGGCTCCTTTGTATCCGTGAGCAGCGGCATTGTGTTTGGCGGTCCCGAGGCGTTGATAGCGGTATTCTATAAGCGATGCGGCAATTTTCGGCTGGAGAAGCAGCAGGGCGGGGTACATCCAGAGCTCGGTATCCCAGAAGGTATGGCCATTGTAGCCAAGGCCGCTGAGACCCATGGGGGAGAGGCTGTAGGAGGTGCCTTCCCGGGCGAAAGAGTAGAGGTGATAGAGCATGAGACGTATGTCCCGCTGGGTGCTGTCATCGCCATCGATGACGATGTCACTCTTCCATAATTCATCCCATGCTTTTTGATGATATTCTATCAGGCGGCGGCCCTGCAGGGTGGCAAAGATGGTAAGGCGTTCCGCCTCATTGAGGGGATCATCGCTATGGGCGGAGGTGATGGCGGAGCCGGCGATGGCGAAGTGATAGGTGCTGCCGGCTTTTAGCTGCCGCCGGAATTTTTCCAGGTGCATATTGTTGTCCCACATCTCATGGATAACGGAAGGTTCCTGACCATGGGGTTCATCGAACAGGAAGCTGTTGGAGGCGGCCATGAGCAGCCGGCCGGTGGGGCTTTTGGCGGTGGAGGTCAGCAGGGAGATGCGGACATGGGGTCTGTCGATCTCGTTATAATAGTTTTCCACGTCTTTTAGCATGTCGGGCGCTTCCATGACGCTGGCGGGGGTGATCTCAATATCTTTTTTTGCGATGATGGTGACATCTACCAGGGCTGTATAGGGCAGGTGCCGGAGGGAGTACCAGGTATAGCTGACGGACGCTTTATCTTCGTAGTCGAAGCTGGTGGTCAGGGAGGCGTGCCGCATATCGAGCGTTTGGCGGGCATGTGAGACCTGGTTGAGGTTGTCGATGCGTCTGCCGTCTATGTCCAGGTACAGGTTGACGAAGTTGAAGGTCTTTAAGATATTGCTGACCCTGCCCCTGCCGTAGAGGTCGAAGGCGCCGTTGAGGACTACGTCCTTTGCCTTGAAGGGTTCGGCGGAAGAGACGAGTCCGATCATGCCGTTGGCTACGGTGACGCCGGCGTAGTGTGCAGGGTCGATGGTGTCGGCCTGGATGGTCCACGTGTTGGTTTGTGCTATTGTGGTGAGGGTGAGCAGGAGATTGACAACGATCAGATGGAGTGTTCGCATACGTGTGGTATGATTACGTGGTGTGATTACGTGTTGTATGATTTTACAATCGTTTGGGGCTAATTTACACATTATTGTTTAGTTTTATTCTCCGTATGAAGAAATGGTTGATAGGAATTGCAATTGTTTTGGCGGTTGCTATTGCCGCTGTATATGTTTTGATACCGGGTACGTTGAGAATCGTTTGCATCGGGCCTGCCAAATGCAATGCCAATGGAGCAGCACGCATCCTGGTGCAGCAGGAAATCTGGCAGTCGGGATGGAAGAGGGGCGGCTCCGACAGGAAAGATGAGTTTAGTGGATATGGTATTCGTGTGGGAGGGACGGCTTTTCATGTCATGGACCTTTATTTGGAGAGGGGGCGGGATACGCTACTTAGCCGGCTGTCCGTCCTGAATATTGCCGGGATGGCGGATTCGGTAGCCCTGGACTGGCGGTGTCAATTTGTGACGAGCTTAAATCCTTTGAAGCGAGTAGAACAGTACCGGCAGGCAGTGAGCGTTAAGCAAATGATGGATACTGTACTTTCGCGGATCCGAGGAGTTCTCCAAAAAACAGAAAATATTTATAAGATACCCATGGTGGATTCCATGTCGAATGATTCGGTGCTGCTGACGGTACGGTTCCATACCAGCGCATATCCGTCGACGGCCGATATCTATAAGAGGGTGGCGTCGATCAGGAAATATATTGCCCAAGAAGGTGCATGTGCTATTAATTATCCTATGCTCCATGTATCGAAACAGGGGGACGAGGGGTTTGATGTAATGGTAGCTATCTCTGTGGACAGGCGATTGAATGGTAACGACCAGATCGTTCCCAAGAGGTATGTACCCTGGAAGATCATGGTGGGTGAGGTGAAAGGTGGGCCCTGGTCCGCGGAACAGGGGATGAGGTATCTTCAGCAATATGTCAGCGATCATCAGAAGCCCGCAATGGGATTGCCATTTCAATCCATGGTTACAGAAAGGGATAAGGAGCCGGATACCAGTCGTTGGATTACGCGGGTGGTGCAGGCTGTTCCTTAGACCGCCCGGCGGCTGAGGTGATCTTTGTCAGGGTTTGAATTGAATAATCCTTGCACTGTCATTATTTCTCGCCAACAAAAATGCCTGTTTTCCAAGAATATTTATAGAGCGAATATGGCGAACCTGGCCTTGGACCGCGAGGCCGTTGAGAGGGCCGGCGGAAAAGTTATGATGGCCTTTATTTAATAGCAGGGTCCCGTAATCTCCATCAATACGACCCATTTGAATATTATTTTCATAGTAATTGCCGAACAGGAGAATGTCAGGCAGATCATCTCCGTTGGCATCTACCACGGCAGCGTCCCTGTATACAGACAACTGCGCTTCCCAAGGCATTGGTTGAGCGGTGAATTTAAGATGGCCGTCATTGATCAGGATAATGTTGCCGAAGTAGTCTGCACTAAGTGTGTCGGCTCCGGTCAGGTTCTCTTTGGAAAAAAGCTCGTCGATATCTGCTGCTGCAAAGTCTTTGGCGTATAAGAAATTTTTTCTCAGGATGGGTATTTGTTTCTCAAGCTCTTCTTTTGATGCGAAGGTAATTTCCCGGCCTTTGAGGTAATAGGTAAGAATCTGTTCTTTTTTCCTGTTGTTGTCAAAATCGTTGTAATATAATCTCACGGGTTCTTTGCCCGAGGCGGTAAGGCGGTTGTTGAGCCCAAGGTTTCCGGCTATAAGATCGATGTCTCCGTCCTTGTCTATATCGACGGGCAGTACGAAGTTCCACCAACCTTTTCCGTCAAACAGGCGCTGCAAGGTAAATTGGTTCTGCCGTCGCATACAGGCGTAGATGCCGCCCCATTCCAGGGACAAGAGGAGGTCAGGCCGTCCGTCCTTGTCGAGGTCTGTCCATTTTGCCGAGGTGACGAAGCCTATCCTGGACAGGCCGGGTGCGTATTGGTCTGTCACGTCTTTGAATTTACCGTGTCCGTCGTTGTGCAGCAGGTAGGACTGGGGTATGGCACCGTAACTACCTGGAACGGACCTGCCTCCAATAAAAAGATCGGGATAGCCGTCGCCATCAATGTCGGAGGAAGTGACAGTGGAAGCGTTGACAAAGATCGAGTCGAAGGCATGAAGCAATTTTCTGAAATGACCTTTTCCGTCGCCGAGATAGACGCGTGGAGTCAACATAGTATCGAGGCCATAGAATTCATTACCTCCGCTGGCTACGATGAGGTCCATGTTTCCGTCGCGATCGATGTCGGCCAGGCAGGCGTCCACGTCCTCATAACTGCTGTCCATTTCCAGCGCCGGCTCAGGGAACCGTATAAACCTTCCTGTCTTTTGTTGTATAAAGACGGCGCTTTTTTTCCATTTTGAGGAACCGATGAATGCGTCATCGAGTCCGTCGCCATTTATATCTCCTACGGTGAGCGCAGGTCCTTCGGTGGAGAGCATATGGGGAAGCAGCGCTTCACGGTCGAATTCTGGAAAGTTATTTTCTTCGTGTTTGTACAGCAAGCCGGTGGCTGTCGTTATATCCTTTACAGTGAATGATGCATTCTGCATGTGAGGGTGGAGGCGAGAATAATCAAAGTGGGGCAGGCCTTTTTGCCATGTCAGGCTCATCCGAGGGTTATGGTAGGAGAGGGATATGGGTTGAAAGGTATTGTCCGGCCAAATAAGGAAGGCTGAGTCGATCTTTGTTTTGAAGAGCCCGATATGGAGGGGTATTTCCATGCTGGAGAGGAAACCTCTCACAGGAAATTTTTCATAAGTCCTGATCTGGCCGTCCGTGTACAGGACCAGTTTGGCGCCCAGGGCATGGGAGTTTTTTGCGGGGCCATTCAGGGATATGCTGACAAATGGGCGGTTGTTGGAATCGTTACTGGTATTGCGGTATACAAGAGCCGGGTCGTCGATATTATTGACTACTATATCCAGGTCGCCGTCATTGTCCAGATCGGCATATATGGCGCCGTTAGAAAAGCATGGGCGGGCTCCTGCAATCCTTTTTTCCTGATCTGAAAATTTCAGCTGTCCTTCGTTCCTGAAAAATTTTCCAGGCAGTTTGATGCGTGGAAATTTATTCACCATCTCGATGTCCTTGTCTGTTACTCCCTTGCTGAGGTTTTGTTGCAATTCCTGGTCCGATATGAAGTTGATGTAGTCAATGTCATTCAGACGTCTGGGGATGCCATTAGAGATGAAGAGGTCTTTGTAGCCGTCGTTGTCAAAGTCGAGCAGGAGAGGGGCCCAGGACCAGTCTGTGGCGGCAATTCCCGAATAAAAGGCTGTTTCGGTGAAGTGGCCGTTGCCCCTATTGAACTGAAGGTTATTACGAGTATATTGATAATTGTAGCCGAAGGAGAGTTTCAAGTTGAAATTATCCCAGCTGTCCTCGCCTTGAGAGCGTTTGAGCATATAAGGATCGTAGGGCAGCATGTCCATGGAGATAATCTCGGGGAAGGCATCGTTATTGATATCTGCTATTTCCACGCCCATGGAGAATCGGCTGGTATGCATGATGCGTTGGTCCAGCTGATCGGAGAAGTGGCCATGATGATCGTTGATATAGAGATAATCATTTTCCTGGAAGTCGTTGGCGGTGTAAATGTCCGGCCAGCCGTCCAGGTCTATGTCTGCCGCCGCCGTTCCCAGGCCGTAGCCAAGGACAGAGCCGTGAATGCCGCCTTCCTTTGTACATTCCTTAAACCCTTTGGGACCATCGTTGCGAAAGAGCCGGTCGCCGGCCAGGGGATTAAAGATTGCCAGTTTTTGCTGGCGGGGACCGTAAGTGCCGTTCTGATGAATGGTATGATTGAGGAGATACATGTCAAGATCTCCGTCGCCGTCGTAATCAAAAAAGACAGCTTGTGTGCTGAATCCTGAGAAGTCAAGTCCGTATTCGGCAGCCTGATCGCGGTATGTTGGGATGCCATTGCTGTCTATGCCCTGACAGACCAGCAATTGATTGTGCGAGGGAGGCAGTCCTTCCAGGCGGCCCACTTTGCAGATGTAAATGTCAAGCAGTCCGTCGTTGTTGATATCAACGATGGAAACGCCGGTGGACCAGCCGTGGTCCTGCGGGATATGGGATGCTGCAGTTATGTCCCTGAAGTGAAGTTTGCCGGTATTGAGATAGAGTTTATTATTCTCCTGATTAGAGGCAAAGAAAAGGTCTATGAGCCCGTCGTTATTAAAATCTCCGGCGCCTATGCCTCCGCCGTTGTAATAGTACATATAGTCGAATACGCTGAATGCGGGCGTAGGGTGGAGGCTATTGCTGAAATCGAGACCGGTGGCGTTTTGGTCGAGCGTTTCAAAGGCGGCATCTTCTGTAGGGGCTGGTGAGGGAGACTTGCAGGATTGAAGGATAAGCAAGGCTGTCCAGCAAATAAGATAGGCGATATTCCGGGGTTGGATCATTTGGCAAGGGTTGACTGCTGCCGGATACGGTACAGCGCAGGGTATTCGTCGTTTTGAAGGAATAATAACCAGGTCATATCTTTCCCCTGTATGGTATTGATATCCCTGATCTGGCCGGGAAGGTAGAGTCCTGAGCGGCCGGCGGGGAGTGAAGACCACTGTCCGTGCCCGTTGTTGAGCAGGATGTCCCCGGCACTGGCGTCCAGTCTACCGAATTGAGGGAGGAAGCCGAATTCGTTACCTCCGATGATAAGGTCCTGTGAGCCGTCGTTATTAAGATCGATGCAGCGGATGGCATTGACGGAAGAAAGTTGGTTCATGACAGGCAGTTTTTGGATGGAGAATCTGCCGTTGCCTTTGTTGATCGCTATAATGGAAGAGGGATAGTTGAAGATCATGGGCGTAATCCTATCCAGCTGAGAGGAGGGAAATAGTTCGTGGATGGACCTTTGTGCAAAATCCTTGTGTTTGAGATTTTGTTTTTTAAGGGAGGGTACCTCCATTTCCAGGTCGTGTTTAAGAAAGACGGGCACGTCCTTTCCGTCCACTGTGCGGGTGAGGATATTATCCGGAATGCCGTTGTTATCGAGATCGCCGACCCAGCATTTCACGGGGTGGGAGGGATCGGGCCGCAGATAGAAATTCTCGCCGATGTTGCCAAGCAGGAGGTCTTTTTTCCCATCGCCGTCGACATCGGCTGCGGCGACGGTCTGCCACCAACCGAAAAGGCTGTCCAGGCCGCTGGTATGAATCTCGGTGAAGCGGTCTCCTGTGAATGAGAATATACGTGGAGGCATCCATTCTCCGCATATGACCAACTGTTCTGTGCTGTCGTTTGTCAGACTGGTGCATAGGGCTCCTGTGACCATGCCGATATGTGCGATCGCGGGGGCTAGTTTTTCGGTGGCGTCGATGAAATGTCCTTTGCGATCGTTGAGGAAGATGTAGCTGGAAGGCATGGCGCCGTAGTGGCCGGGCTGGTTACGGCCGCCTACAAAGAGGTCGGGGTAGCCGTCATGATTGAAATCGCAGGCAACGGCGGATGTGGTATTGCTGCTATTGTTGCCGGCGAAGGCTGAAGCGTCCAATGTAAAGTTCCCTTTTCCGTCATTTTTGAACAGGCGGAATTGCAGTTGCCGGCCATAGCTTTCACCGTTGTTGCCGGCGGGTCCTATAAAAAGATCAAGGTCTTTGTCCTGGTCCACGTCGAGAAAGAGGGTGGCGCCGTCTTCGAAATCTGAATAGGCGTCGAAAGCGGGCTGTCTGCTTTTGACGAAGCCGGCGGGAGTCTGGAGGTAGAGCTGGCCTGCATGACCGGGAGTACCGGCGATGAAGACATCGGGGAGGCCGTCTGCGTTGACATCCCCCACGGCGGACCTGGGGCCTTCCCGGGATAGCATTTTAGGAAGGTTGCGTTCGTAATAGAAGTCGGTATACTCATCTTCGATGTGTTTATCGAACGGAGCTTTTATGGGAATGAGCAGGGGTAGAGACGATGATGCCCGGGTGGTATCGGCAGCGGGGGTATGCGGCTGTTGCTCATTGATAGTATAGTGCTTATCCAGGCCGGGGTCCTTAATAACTGTGAGGGAACGATCGGGCCAGGTGATCAGCATGGAATCTACTTTTGCGAGGGAGCCCAGTCCGATGACCTGTTTGTAATCGACGGAGGATTGAAAGCCGCGGCTCGGGAACATGTCGCGCCAGAAAACCTGGCTGCCTGCAAAAACAGTGATCTTGCTGCCGACGGCGAAGGGATTGGAGCGGGTGCCTTTGAGCGATACGGCTATGTAATGATTGTGGGTTGTTTCACGGGCGTTGTTCCTATAGATAAAGGCGGGTCCATTGATGTTGTTGATGACGAGGTCGAGGTCGCCGTCGTTATCGAGGTCGCCGTAGGCTGCACCGTTGGAGAAAGAAGGCTGGATGAAACCCCAGGCTTTGCCCTGATCCATAAAGCTCAGGCTGCCTGCATTTTTGAAGGCTTTGTGTAGCATGGGGGTGACGGGTATCTTGTCCAGGACGTCTTCCATTTCATCCTTTTTACCTGTGATGACCATACGTTTGATGACATCGTTTGCGAAAAAGTCCATGAAGTCGAGATTGGTGAGATCTTTATTGATCCCGTTGCAAACGAAGATGTCGGTGAGTCCGTCGTTGTCCATGTCGAACATGAGTGCGCCCCAGCTCCAGTCGGTGGCGGAGACGCCGCTGTAATTGGCGATCTCGCGGAATTTTCCTGTCCCGTCGTTCAGTTGAAGGCAGTTCTTTACGTACTGGTGGTAGAAGCCTGCATTTGTTTTGGCGCTGTAAAGATCAATGTTGTCGAAGGAGCCCAGGGTTTTAAGGCGATAGTCGTCCCCGGGCAGCATGTCGGTGGTGAACAGTTCGGGGGCTCCGTCGTTGTTGATATCGGCTATATCGGCGCCCATCGAGGAATAGCTGGTATGGGCGAACCGTTGCTCCAGCTCATCGATGAAGGTGCCATTCTTCTGATTGATGTAGAGGTAGTCGCGTTCGTAAGAGTCGTTAGAGACGAATATGTCGGGATATCCGTCACCGTTGAGGTCGCCTATGGACACTCCGAGACCGAAGCCGATAAGTCCTCCGTGGATGCCGGCTTCGCGGGTGACCTCATGGAAGTGTCCGTTGTCGTTGCGATAGAGGTGGTCGCCGCCGCCTTTGAGATTTTGTGCGATGGGCCAGGCTGAGTCGGGGAGGTCACGGCGATTTGAATTATTGAGTGTGTTAACGGGGATGGGGCTGTTATCGATCATGAAGCAGTCCAGGTCGCCGTCGTTGTCATAGTCAAGGAAGGAGACCTGTGTGGTATAAGCGGAAATATCCAGGCCGTATTTTGCTGCCGATTCGGTGAAGGTAAGGTCGTGGTTGTTTATGTAAAGCTTATTTTTCCGGTGGCCGGTGTTCATGTGACCTGAGCTGCAAATATAGATATCCAGCCAGCCGTCGTCATTAATATCGACCATCATGACGCCTGTGCTCCACATTCCATCCTGGTGCATGCCGGTCCTGGCGGTGATATCCTCGAAGGTAAAGTTGCCTTTGTTGAGGAAGAGCTTGTTGTCTCCCATATTGGAAGTCAGCAGGACGTCCGTCAAGCCGTCGTTATTGATGTCGCCGATAGCAACACCGCCTCCGTTGTAATAGTTCCGGAATTTAAAGATGTTGTCGTTGCTGTCGTCCCTGAGGGTATTGTTGAACAGGATACCTGTGTGCTCCATCAGTTCAAAAAGGGGGGGGCTTTTTTCTCGATTGCAGGCAAAAAGGAATAACAGGCCGGTTATGCAGAGATATCGGTGAAGACGATCCATGTATTGTCACTAAGTTAAGGTATCCGGCGGTGCCGGAAAAAAATAAGGGCTATTTTTTTATATAGCCCTTATTCCTCATTATTGAAAGGTGGGGATGTTATCTATCAATGTCAGTAGCCGTCATTTTGTTTGAGATTGGGATTGGATGCCAGCGCCTGGGAGGGTATCGGGAACAGCATATATTTTGCCGTGGAGGCCTGTTTGTACTCCCATGCGTTGAGGAACACACCAAAACGGATGAGGTCTGTCCTTCTAACGCTTTCCCAGTATAATTCACGGCCTCTTTCAGCCAGCAGGGTAAGAGGATCGTAGACGTTGGCAGGGTTTACCAGGGTGATGGAGGGAAGGGGTGCTGCTCCTCTGGCGGTCCTAAGGTCGTTGACAAGTTGGAGAGCGCCCGGCACGTCCGGAGTTGCGGCGCGCATCTTTGCTTCTGCCACCATGAGGGCCACTTCGGATATCCTGAAGATCACCATCCAGTTGCCTCCGGCGTCACATGATTTGGTGCCCAGGGTATAGTCGGGGGGATATTTTAAGACACGGATACCGGTGAGCTCGAGGTTGTTGCCTGTCTCTTTCAGGTCCGCGGATATTTTCGGGTCAAAGATGAGAAGATTGGGAGGATTTTTTCTGTCCACTTCCTTTTGTCCTTTTTCATTGTATTGCTGGCCGATGAGGAAGCCGGGTCGTACGCCGGAGATGTTGGTTTCGCCTGGATAGTATCTTCCGCCGAGCCGTTTGTCTATGAGGGTGTCGTCCGGTCCGCGTTTCGTCGGAGTACCATTGGTCTGGAACATATCGTAGGTGCTGGCGACCGTCGAAAACCCGTTCCATCCGGCGGCGGGGTTCTTGGGTGTGTATTGGTTATAGTGGAGGGTGGCGTACCACCTGTTGTTGATACCGGTGTTGTTGGTCGACACGCCTGAAGTGTTGGCGCAGGAGAAAATGGCTTCCTTGGCCTGGGAGTTGTTGGGATCGAAATTGTGGAAGTAGTTTGTTTCGTAGCTATAAAGCGGGCTGTTCAGTAAGGTATCGCCGATAGAGATCACCTTTTGCATGTCCGCGTCGGGCCAGGTGGGGTGTTCGCGATCGAGGAAAGCGCCATGGTTCAGATACAGGCGCATCAGCAGGACCCTGGCTGCGTCTTTGCTGGCTACATTCTTTTGATCGGCAGCGGCCGCGGGAAGGTCTGGAATGGCTGCATTCAATTCGTTGATGATAAATTGTACCGCGGAATCGCCTCTCTTTACGACTGGGGCGTTGAGGAGATTTTCTCCGGGCTCTCTATAGGGGTATTGACCGTACAGGTCGAAGAGCTGATACAATGCCAGGGCGCGGATGAACCTTGCCTGGGCGACCTGGGAAGCGTCAGGCTTGAAGCTAAACACATTGGTGGCATCGAACTGGATCTTGTTGAGCGCATTGAACATGTTGAGGAAAATATCTACACCGTCCAGGGTCCAGCTATGCTGATGGAGGGCGCGCCATTTCCCGTTGTCATCCCAGTCGCCGCCCCTTGTAGGTACGAGGCATTCATCCGAGGTTACCTCTTCGAGAGCGAAGATGTTGCCCAGGTCAGACCAGGGGTTCCCGACGTCGATGTAGGCGCTTTGCAGGAACAATGCTGCGTTGAATGAATTGGTTGCCTCATCGCTGGTAAGGGTGCTGTTGAGCTTTTGATTCAGCTTGGTACAGGCTGTCAGGGATGCCAGTCCTATTGTAAGCGTTATGATCTGAAAATATTTATATCGACGCATAGTATCGTTGTTTTTATTTTTTATAATCCAAGGTTCAGGCCGAGTGTAATGATCCTGGGTGTGGGGTAGGGGATATACTCCATACTCCGGGTGGGGTATGAATTATTGTTGGTATCGATGTTCACTTCGGGATCGAACCCTTTAAATTTAGTGATGACGAACAGGTTGGTGCCGCTGAGGAATACGTTCAGGCTGTGGACATACTTCCCAACATCACCAAATGCGTAGTTGAGGGTGGCATTTCTCAGCTTTACGAAGTTGCCGCTCTCGAGGTACCTGGAAGAGGCGATGGCGGCGCTGCTGAGCGCTTCGCCCTTGCCAAATACGGATTTGGCGACATTCTGGCCTTTCGAGAATGGATATATATTCGTCACCGTGTTCAGGGTGTTATTGTAGACCTTGTTGCCGAAGGAGCCGCCCAGGTTGAGCACGAGGGAGAGCTTTCTATACTTCAGCGTGGTGCTGAGGCCGGAAATTACACTGGGGTTAGGATCGCCGAGATAGCTGGCAGTATCGGCAACCATCTGCTGTCCGTTCTGATCGAACCCGGAGAATTTCTTCAGATAGAAGACGTCGACGGGCTGGTTGTTGGCAATGGCCTCTGCCAGGACGCCGGAAACGCCGTTGCCACTGACCTTTCCTGTCTGGATCCTTGCCTGGTTGAATTTGGTCAGCTTATTTTTGTTGTAAGAGATATTAAAAGCGAGGTCCCAGGTGAAGTCCTGTTTGGATACGAGGGTAGTCCCGATGGAGAATTCAAACCCTTTGTTGATCAGGTCGGCGGGCAGGTTGATAAAGTAGATGGAAGCGGGAGCGGGTTGTATGGCTGAGTTCTGGAACAAAAGGTTGGTGGTGCTTTTGTGATACCAGTCGAATGAGCCGTATAGCTTATTTTTCAGGATGGAGTAGTCGAATCCGAAGTTAAGCGTGGTGGTCTTTTCCCATTTGAGGTCGGGGTTGGCGACGTTGGTCTGTCCGGCCGCGTTGAAAGCGGAGGAAGAGAATTGTTCGAGCGAGGCGCCCGAAGGGAATTCCTGGTTACCTGTGATGCCCCATGACCCCCGTAATCCGAGGTTGTCAAAGAATCCACCGCCCTTCATGAAATCTTCGTTGGAAATGGCCCATTTAGCGCCCACGGAGGGGAAGTAGCCATATTTATTATTCTTACCGAATTTATTGGAGCCGTCTGCGCGCATGGTAGCAGTCAGATAATATTTGTCAGAGAGGTTGAAGTTGACCCTGGCAAAATAAGATTGGATCTCCGCCCGGGGATCCACGGTACGGACCAGCGGGAGTTGAGTGCTGGCGTTCTGCAAAAAATTGTAGTAGGGTATGCTTGTTTGAAGGGCCTGATCCTGATTGGTATTGAACCCGGTAGCGCCCAATGTCTGGTTGTAGTAATCCGTTTTCCAGTATTCGTAGCCGGCTACTGCCTCGAACCGTAATGCCTGGGTCAGGTCTGTATGGAAGTTGAGGGTATGTGTGAATGTCTGGGAAGTGAGGCCTGCTTCGGACAGGGCGCCGAATCCTTTGCCGGAAACACCCTCGACGCCACCCAGCCATCCGGCGATGCTCGTGTTGCGGGTGCCGGCCCCATGGTTAATGGCGTACAGGAATTTATAGTCGAGGTTGTCCAGTATCTTGATGGTGGCGGAAATGTTGGCCAGGACTACGTCGACGTCTGCATAATCGGTGAATGCGTCAATGCCTGCCATTGGGTTGGGGATGCTGAAGTCTGCTGCGGGGTTATTTGCCCAGAGGCCATTGGCTTCCTGGAAAGCGCGGGTGGGGTTCCAGTTGAGCGCCCAGGAGAGCACGTTGCCGCCGGCACCGGTGGTATTGCTGACAAGGCTCATGTGCTCCCTGGTATGGCCGGCAATGATGCCGAAGTCGAAGGAAAGGTGTCTGTCCAGGAAGTTGTAAGAACCGCCGAAGTTGCCGAGGTATTTGTCCAGGCCGGTTTTTTTCAGGAAGCCTGCCGTCCTGGATCCGAGGAAGGAGGCCCGGAATTTACCCCTGTCGTTGCCGCCGCTGAAGGCGAGGTTATAGTTTTGCGTGAGGGTATGCTGGGTGATCTCTTTCAGCGCGTTGACGGAAGCGCCAGAATCCTGCACGAGATTGTTGGCTTTGGATTGCGCTCTGAACTCGTTTGCGGAGAGAAGCTCATAATTTTTCATATAGCCTGCGAAGGTGCCCAGGCTGGTGCCGAACTCGAGCTTGGTAGCTCCTGACGTGCCTTTTTTGGTGGTTATGACGATGATGCCGTTGGCGCCGCGGGAACCGTAGATGGCGGTGGCGGATGCATCTTTCAGTACGTCTATCTGGGCAATATCATTGGGGTTAATGTATAACAGGGGGTTTGATTCGGGAGTGGGGCCAAAGCCGAGGCCGCCTTTGCTGAGGTCGAGGGTGGGCCGTGCCGTGCGGCCATCCAGCGCAACGCCGTCCACGACATAGAGGGGGTTGTTGGCTGTACGTATGGAGTTGTTGCCCCTGATCTTTATGGTGGTTGCTGAACCTGGCTGGCCGCTGTTATTGACGATCTCGAGGCCGGAAACCTTGCCTTGCAGCAATTGGTCCGGAGAGGTGATGACGCCCTGGTTGAAATCTTTTGCTTTTACAGAAACGAGTGAGCCGGTGGCATCTTTTTTACGGATCGTGCCATAGCCTATGACCACTACCTCATTGAGTCCCTGGGTGCTGGATACCAGGGAGATAGTGACGGTGGTTTGTCCCACGATGGAGACATCCTGGGTTGCGTAACCGATGGAACTGATGGTGAGTGTCGTGACGCTTTCGGGGACATTAATAGAGAAGCTGCCGTCGGCGCCGGTGGAGACGCCTGCTTTCGTCCCTTTGGCTGTTACGGTAGCACCCTGAAGAGGCGCGGCTTTGTCGTCTGTAACTTTACCAGTGATTGTTTTTGTTTGGGAGAGAGCAGTTAGTGTGAAAAGTACACATAGTAGTAGAGAACTTACCGCTTTGGCAAGCATTCGTTGAATGGTCATAAAGCAAAAGTTTAGCGATATTAAGAACCTAAGTTAAAAAAATTAAATTTTACTTAACAAAAATTTTTTCAAATCAATTTAAAACCAGGTCAGTGATTGCGCTTAATGGGATAATGAGACAGTGTATTTTTTACATGTGCTGCATATGCTAAAAATTAAATACGTCTTTCCGGATCATGTTTTTTAGCTGAAGGAGGGAGTATGGTGGGAGAGAGGGTTCTGCCAGGACCCAGTCGGCCCCTTGTTCGAGTTGATAATGAAGGCCTTTGATGGAGGCGGAGGTGTGTGGAAGGGTGGATAATTCCGCCCTGGTAAGGGTAAAGATGGTGAGGGAGGCGCTGGCGGGGTTGGACTGCTGGATAGCCTGGATAATGGCACGGATAGTAGCGCCGGACGTGAGGATGTCATCGATGATCAGCCAATGTTTTGGGGGACCTTCGGGGAAGGTGACAGCAGCGTAGGCTGGGTCAATGGTATAAAGACCCTGCAGCTCTTCCTCCCTCCGGGGCCTGCCGAAGGCTTTGACGGGCCGGATAGGATGCGCTTTGAAAAGGAGCCGGGGGTGATAGCAGAGATGAAACCGGGCAGCCAGTTGTTGTCCCAGGAGGTCGAGCGGGACGGGGGTATCGGGAACGATGATCTCGTTATGGTGCAGGGCCCGGACCACGGCAGTACCGGGCGAGATGGACATTTCGGTCAGCATTTCCACAGCACAGTCAATCCATCCATCGAGGTCAGGCTGCCGGCCCCGTTTGAATTTCAGGAGGCTGTGCGATAAGGTATCCCTTCCGGCCGACCTGCGCAGGTAGCTGCACAGATAATAATGCGGATAGACTTCCTTATTATAGGACAGGTAGGTTTGCCGGAGGGCCATAGACGTCTGGGCTATTGATTTGTACTCACCACCTAAATTACGATAATGTAATTTTTTCGATCACCTCTATATTTCCCGGTGACTTGGTAACAAATTTCAATCGTAAAACGATTGAGTGTAAAAAAGAATGGAAAAAACCCTCGAAAAATTTAGAAATCAGGCAGATATTATCCAAATGGGATATTATAAAAATTTTGCAGATATATAATTTAAGATATAATATTACCCTAAGCATACCATTTTCCGTCGGCCTTAATTGCTCCTATGTCTATACAAAACGCTGCTGAAATTGTGTCCGATCTAAAAAAGGGCAGTACACGGGCTTTGCACGCCGTTCACGATCTTTATTATCCTGCGCTCCGCAGTTTTGCCATGAGTCTTGTGGGGGACGTCCTTGCGGGGGAAGATATCGTCGCGGAGGTATTCGTCACGCTCTGGAAGAAGCACCAGGATTTTAAGACTATTCAGAATATCAAGGCTTTTTTGTACATCAGCACCCGCAATGCATGTATCAATCATTTAAAGAAGCTGCAGCGGGACACGGTGATGAAGTCTGCGCTTACGGAATATCTTTCCACGGAGCATGAATCATTTGCGCTCAATGAGATGATACGGGCGGAGGTGCTGCAGCAGATCTATGAGGCGATCGAAGCATTGCCTTCACAGTGTGGAAAAGTATTCAAGATGTGCTATGTGGAGGGGTTGAGCAATTCGGAGGTCGCGGAACGGTTTGCTATTTCGATCAATACGGTGAAGAATCACAAGGTGAAGGCATTGGGGCTTTTGAGGTTTAAGTTTTTGAGGTGTACGTGATTACAAGCCAAGGCGCTTTATCTTTTAGTTGCGTACTGGCTAATCGGTTAATGATCTTATAGTCTGTATTCTTAGCTCTTCGCCTAAAATTCCGTCTAAAACAATTTCACTTACGGTAACGTCAACGGTCGTTGAATAATCTTGCTATTTAATCAGAGTAGGTTGTATCGGCCTTTTAATTAGCCAGAAAAACAGTATGATGAAATTAGGGGAATTTCTTTCGATCCGCTATTAATAATTTATAAGCGTGTATAAAATAGTAACAGATGTGTCGATATGAGAGATAAGTGTGTCGGTTCTTTCAAATCATCCAACCTCTTTGTGGGTGTGATAACGAAGAGGCTTCAACTTATGCTTTAAGTGGCGTGTTATCAAGGCGTTCGGTTTGTTTTCTCAAGTTTACAGTAGATTGGACCAGCCGGAACAGGATCAGCATCCATACCACCAGGATCGCCACCAGCCACCAGGAGGTGAAGCACAATACCACAAAGGTCAGGATCCCCAGAAGGAAGAATAGTAAATATTTCAACATAGCATATTGGATTTTCGTCCTATAACTACACGGCTATCGTGTTATGTATGTACGATGCATGCGGATTATCACAATTAAAAGAATGGCGAAAGGAAGCATAAGGGAATTACTTAAAAAAATGATATAAAAAGTATTTTGTCTTTGTCACAATTATTTCTTTCCTGCCTCCGTTTATATCCTGGTTTTTCATAGGATATTGGATTTTATACGGGGCTGAATTTCTATTCCGGCCCTTTTTTTATTTTTGCACCTTCGGGTTATTTGAGAAATGTAAACCCGGGCGCAAAAACCGCTGGTCGGCTTTAATTGAATAAGCCCGGAAGGTTGTATTTTCGGGCCATGCAAGATCAAGATACTTCCGGATGGGAAGCACGTTTTATCAGTTACCACATAGCACATACAGATACAAAGGATGGTTCACACGACCTGGGGCATTTTCAGCGGGTGTGGAAGGCGGCGCAGTATATCGACAAGGAGGAAGGGGGTGTTGCGGACCCGCTGATATTACTGACGGCGGCCTATTTCCACGACCTGGTGTCCTTACCCAAAAATTCGCCTGAACGAAGCGCGGCCTCCCGGTTGAGTGCGGAGAAGACGTCGGCATTGCTGACAGATGTTTTTATGGATTTTCCCGCAGAAAAGATAGAAGGTGTGCGGCATGCCATTCATGCGCATAGTTTCTCCGCGCAGGTGACGCCGCTGACCATTGAAGCCAGGATCCTGCAGGATGCGGACAGGATGGAGGCGTTGGGTGCCATCGGTCTGGCCCGGGTATTTTATACGGCGGGGCAGCTCAGCCAGCGGCTTTTTGATGCCGAAGACCCGCTGGCGCAGACGCGTGAGCCCAATGACCGGCAATATTCCCTGGATCATTTCCAGGTGAAGCTGTTCAAGCTCCCAGCCCTTATGAATACGGCTACGGGCAGGAGACTGGCGGATGAAAAGGTGGAATATCTGCGGCAATTCCTCCGGACCATAGAGGGGGAGATCAGGGGGAAGTATAGCTGATGGAGGGCCCGGGGCGGCTGACCGGCGGCATCAGTCCTTATTCAGCAGGGCGGCGATGCGGGCGCTCATCCCTTTTGACATATCGATACCGGGCACCAGCACCTGACGGGCAAACCCGGTAATCTCTTCATTGTGCTCTTCCTTTTTCCCTGTGCGGGTATTGATATGGGTGAATTTCGACCAGAGAATAGCTTTCAGGACCTTTTGGTCCTTGTCATACATCAGCATTTCTACTTCCAGGTAGTTGTCCCCATAACCGATGAGCGAGGACTCGATACAGACGACCTCATTATAGGTGGCGGGGCGGATATATTGTATCTCGTGGCGGCTTACGACGAATCCCAGCCCTCTTAACGCCCATTCTTTCAGGTCAATACCATAATTTTCCCTGACATGATCCTCCCTGGCGTTGAGAAAATAGTCAAGATATTTACTGTTATTGAGGTGTGCGAGGGGATCGCAGTCGTTGAACCGGATGATATAGAATGTCCTGGGTTTTGTGACCATAAAATTGTATTTTTAAGGAGCCGCGGTTTTAGTATTATGACCGGGGTCACAAACATAACCCCTGGAGTATAGTCCATCCTATCCTTTCTTTCTAAAAAAATTTTTATGCAGATCGGCGAACTATCCAAAAGATCGGGTGTCAGCAGGGATACTATCAGGTTTTACGAGAAGATAGGGCTTATCAAACTGGAAGACGACCTGCGGGACAGGTACCAGTTCAAGGATTATTCAGAGGGGGTGCTCAGGAGGTTGATCGCTATCCGGAAAATGAAGGAGTATGGGTTTACGTTAAATGAGACGAGGGGTTTGTTTATCCTTTTCGAGGAGGGGGTATTGGAGCCTGTCCGGGGGAAGCGGTATGTAGAAAGGAAGATCCGGCATATAGACCAGCAGATCAATGAATTAATGATGTTGAAGGCAAGGCTGCAGGAGGTGGTGGATGCACCCTCGGATTCGGAGTGCCCTATCGGGCAGGTGCTGAACTCAATGGGCTGCTACACAGGTGATTAGTAATGTATTGTTAGACAGGTAGTTAGCGTTGAATGAGCCAGGAGTTAAAATTTAATAGTACGGACAGTCAACTTTCGACCGGATTATCTCGTATTCCATAAGATAAGAGCGTGAGTAAAATAAGAGTGTGAGTGGTTATGTGTGAATAGTGGCGCCACATATCCTAGAGACCGATTCTTTTACCTTTATTGGCAGCCTGATGAAATTTTTGTTACCCATCGCATGTTTATTGATGTCATATGATCTGCTTGCCCAGCCGCAGGCTTGTCCTCTTAATAACAACTTCTCGTTGGGAAATCTTACCCATTGGTACGCTTATACGGGAAATAATGCGGGAGGCAATCCGGCTTCGACGATCAAGGGTTATGATACTGCCCAGGGGGCGCCGGGGGGGACGATTGGCGTTAGATCCATTACGGAATATAATTTATCCAGTGTGACGGGTATACAGGTGATCACCAGCAACACTACCGATTACCTGGGCGGATTCCCCACCATTCCTACTATCAACGGCTATAAATACACCAGCTCGGTGCTGCTGGGATCAACGGCCATTACCCGCAGCAATTCCAACGGTATACAGGGGGGATATGTACGGGGCATCAGCTATACTATCTCGGTGCCTACCAGTACTGTCGTTCAACCGTATACGATGACCTATGCTTATGCGATGGTGCTGGAGAACGGTACGCATAATTCGAATCAGCAGCCTTTGTTCTCGGCCACGTTGTCTGTGGGTGGCAGGGTCATTCAATGCGCATCACCCAAATATTTTCTTCCTACGAAGGATAATGCGGATCCCAGGGGTACCGGCGCTACGCTGGATACGGCTGCAGCAAAGGCGCAGGGGATCTATCTCAGCGATCATCCCTCTCCCAACGCCAATCCCAACTCCAATAATCCCAATGCGGAACACTTGATGGATGTCTGGGCGAAAGGCTGGACGGAAGTGACGTTCGATCTTTCCCCTTACAGGGGACAAACGGTGAAATTGACCTTCGAGGCGGATAATTGTGTGCCAGGTGGTCATTTTGCCTATGCTTATGTGGCGCTGCGGAACGATTGCGACGGTCTTACCATCAGCGGTCCTATAGAGGCCTGTATCAACAGCACGCTGACCTATTCCATACCGGGTCTGACGGGCGCTGCTTATCAATGGACTGTGCCTAGCGGCTGGAGTATAGTATCAGGGGCGGACAGCAATATCCTCAAGGTGCATGTAGGGCCTGATCCCGGTAAGATCACGGCGCTGGAAACCAACAGCTGCGCCACACTGAGAGATACGCTCGATGTCGTCACGAAGCCTCCGACCATTCCGGGATATCTCACGGGCAATAATGAGGTGTGCGCGGGCTCTAACACCAGCCTGCTGGAGCTGAAGGCCTTTCAGGGGAACATATTGGGCTGGCAAACTTCGCCTGATGGGGTGGCCTGGAGTCCATTGTCGGTGACGGCGCCTGCCTATACGGCACAGAATCTGCAGGCGACGACCAATTACCGGGCATTGGTACAAAATGGTCAGAGCTGTAATATCGATACCAGCTCGGCTGCCGTGGTCATTGTCGATCCCCAAAGCGTGGGCGGGAATTTAAATCCGTCCAATATGGTCTTCTGTCTTGGACAGAATAAGGATGCACTTTTAACCTTAGCGGGTCACACGGGCAGTGTGGTCAACTGGCAGTCTTCGTTCAATAACCTCACCTGGACGAATTTTAACCCGGCGAACAATGACTCATTCTATAATGTGATAGGCATTAATGCGTCTACCCGGTTCCGGGTCATCGTGAAGAGTGGTGTTTGTCCCCAGGCTATCAGCTCGTCCGCTTATGTCAACCTGCTGTCCGCACAGTTTCCCCAGGCCCAGGCGGCGCCTGCAGATACGCCTATCTGTTATGGTGATGTCGCGCCACTGAATGCGCATATTACGCTGGGTACGACCTATGCCTGGACCAATACGGCGACCCTGACCAACCAGGGCGATGGAAATATCAATGTTCTTCCGTACGATATTCATGCGCAGGCCAGTCCTCTCGTTACGACGGAATATGTGCTGAGCATCATGAACGCGGGTTGTCCCAATTCTTTGCGGGATACCTTCCTTGTGAGTGTGCATCAAAAGATCGTCGTCGATGCGGGCCACGATACGGCGGTGGTGTTCAACCAGCCGCTGCAGCTGAATGCCAGCTCCAACGACTCGACGGCCAATATATATAGCTGGACTCCTGTCACGGGTCTCGACAATGCGTACATACCTAACCCGGTGGCTATTCTTGGACCTACGATCGACTCTATCCGGTATGTCGTAAAAGCCGCCACGGAAGTAGGATGTTTTGGTCTGGCGAATGTATTGGTAAAGGTGTTCAAGACGCTGCCGGATATCTTTGTACCAAGCGGTTTTACGCCCGGGGGTACGGCCAACAATATATTCCGACCGATACCTGTGGGGATCGCCAAATTCGAATACTTCAGGGTATATAACCGTTATGGCCAGCTGGTATACAGCACGACGGTTAGCGGCAGCGGATGGGATGGGCGTGTAAACGGCCAGCTGCAGGAGCCGGGGACATTTGTATGGGTGGCGCAAGGGATCTCTTACCAGAAGAAGACCATCACCCGTAAAGGCACTGTGGTGCTTATACGTTAGGCTGCGTCCCTGTTGGGAACACCCGGTCCACCATCCGTTATATAACTCTTCAACCTGACGCGATCATTGATCCGGATGTCTTTACCGGAAGTGGAGATGATCTTTTCATTTGTCAGCTCGGTAAAAAATTTAAAAACGGTCTCATAAGTAGTGCCTGCATAGGAGGCAATGTCCTGCCGGGTAATGGCGAGGGGTAGTTCGGCTATTTCCAGCAATGCGCCGGCGACCCTTCCCTTTACTTCCATATGGACCATATCCCTCATTCTTTGTTCAGTCCTTTGCAGCTCGGCGGCATAGAAGTGCATGAGCTGGTAGGTGAGAGTGGGATTGGCCTTCAGACTGACGTCCAAGAAATCATTGGAGATATAGCAAAGCCGGCTGTCTTCCAGTGCGGTGGCTGTAACGGGGTAGTAGTCGATGCCCCCCAGACCCCGGTGACCGAGGATGTCACCAGGAGCGGCAAAACGAAGGATAAGATCCTTCTGTCCCAACCATTGCATATGAACCTTGACATATCCGGTGTAAAGGAAGAAGATGCCGGTGACCTTTTCCCCTTCTACAAATACGGGTTTGCCTTTTTTTATGGTGAGGGTTGTCTTTTTCAACGCAATGATCTCCTTCCATTCAGGCATACAATGGCTGCATAAAAAGCAGGAGCTGAGATCGCAAGATAAGTTTTGCATAATGCAATGATAGGTAATCTGTGGCGGAAATGTATAATATTGTTTATTTAATATTATTATATGTTATTTGCAGGTATAATCTTTGTTTAATATTGTTTATGCAATACATTTGCGTCATGAACAGAAAGGACAGGATCATTCGCAAGGGACCAGTGAACAAGCGTGTATTTTATCTTTGTATCCAGGTGGTAATCAATGCTATAGTAATTGGCGTAGTCGCCAAGGGGCTCGTCTATCTCATCGACCTTATTACCAATCTGTCTTTTTACGGCAAATTCTCCTTCGAACCGGCATCACCGGCATATAACCATCTGGGAATGTTGGTGTTAGTGATACCTATCCTGGGGGCTATCGTGGTGGGACTAATGGCCAGATACGGATCAAAAGCCATTGGAGGGCATGGTATTCCGGAGGCGATGGAGAAGATCATCCTGGAAGACAGCCGTATTCCCCCAGCATTGACTTTTTTAAAGCCTTTATCGGCGGCTATTTCCATTGGGACGGGTGGTCCTTTTGGTGCGGAAGGACCTATCATCGCCACGGGCGGCGCATTTGGATCGCTGATGGGGCAGTGGATGCATATATCCTCGGGAGAGCGTAAGATCGTATTGGCAGCGGGCGCCTGTGCGGGTATGGCTGCTATATTCGGCAGTCCATTGGCGGCAGTGCTGCTGGCCATAGAGCTGCTGTTGTTTGAGTTTTCTCCACGGAGCATCATCCCGGTGGCGATCGCATGTGTCACCGGTGCGGGGATGCATATCTTATTATTTGGTTCAACGCCTGTCTTTTCCATGCCTGAAATACCGGCGCCGATGGACAGTGCGCTGGGGGCTTATGTAGTGCTTGGCCTGATCGTGGGTGTAGTTGCGGCGGGAGTATCGAAATCCGTCTATGCCATCGAGGACCTTTTTGAAAAGCTGCCGGTCCATTGGATGTGGTGGCCTGCCATTGGCGCGATAGCTATCGGAGTGATAGGGTACTTTGCTCCTCACACGATGGGGGTAGGATATGACAATATCACTTATTTGCTGGGCGGCTCCTGGTCATGGAGGATATTGTTTTCCCTCTGTGTGCTGAAATATATTTCCTGGGCGGTGTCTTTGGGCAGTGGTACTTCGGGTGGTACGCTGGCTCCTTTGTTTACCATCGGCGGGGCATTGGGAGCGTTGCTGGGCATTGCCGGCGGGCATTTCTTCCCTTCTCTTGGGATCGATCCGGCGACGGCTGCCCTGGCGGGTATGGCTGCCATGTTTGCGGGCGCTTCCCGGGCATTGCTGACCTCTGTGGTTTTTGCCCTGGAAACCACGGGCCAGCCGCATGGATTGTTACCTGTGCTGGGAGCATCGGTGGCGGCTTACTTTTTATCATTCTTTCTCATGCGGGGCAGCATTATGACGGAGAAGATCAAACGCAGGGGTGTGCGTACCCCGGAGGCGTATGAACCGGATGTATTGCAGGGAATGCAGGTGAAGCAACTGGTTACGGCGGCCCCTGTGATCGAAGGCGCCTATGTCTATGCGTCGGATGATGTGGGATTTGCGGCTGAAATGATGGGGAGATATAATGTAGATCAGCTGCAGGTGCGTGAAAGCAAGGACTCCGGCAAGGTGCTCGGTATTATTACGGCTGCGTCCATCCTTGCTTACTACAGCCAGCAGAAACAGAAGGAGCATATCTATCATTCTCCGGGACGAACCCGGCGGATCATGGTGCAGGGAAGGAAACTATTATTTCTTAATAAAATAAAATAAAATCATTTTTATGACACAGGAACAACCAATGGGAGGGGCCTTTAGCGGTGCATTGCTGACGGGCGTTTTTGCAGGATTTGCAGGCACTATCATTTGCCTGGCCTTCAACATTATTTACAGAGATGAGACGGGCTATCTCCCTTCCGTTCTCATCAATGTCTCTTCGCTGATATTTGCGGTCAATATCCTCTTTGTCTTTATCGGGCTGGCTTATTTTGCCTGTATCCGGTATCTGCCGAAAGGGGACGTCTTTTTTGAGGGCCTCTTTATCCTGCTGACGGTCGCCGGATTGTTGTGGACAGCGGGCTTACACCGATCCGACAATGCGCTGGTGAATCATCAGTTCAGGGGGCTGTTGTCGGGTGTGATCATTATCCTCGGTATTTGCACGGTGGCCATGCCTGTGCTGTATCACAATAAGGGATTTAGGAAGCATGTGATATAGTGCCTGGACGGGTTATTGATAATTATAGACTAAAGAACCGACCACTATACCTGTTCCCCGGTCTTTGGCGAGCACTTTTAGTGGCAGGCCTGCGGAATTGGTGGTATAGCTATATTCGAGATTGATTCCATTGAAATCATCTTTGCTGGTAGCCGGCGAATTTTTTGAGATAAAGTCTACATATGCCTCAATGAAGACCAATGGTCCGATGGCGGCACCGATGGCGCTGTTGACGTTGTAGAACGGATTCTGTGTACCCGCTGGTGTATAGACGTTGGCAAAGTCAATCCCATATTGGTCTGAATAGGCACTGTATGCAGTAACGTTACCATTGTTCAGGAACAGCGTGTCGTATGTATCTTTATATGGCACCTGGTTTACAGCAATATAGGAAGAAGTATACTTGAAACGGCGCGCTCTCCCTCCATTATCCGATGTAGTATCGAATATCACCCTCCCCTGGTTGTCGTAGGTAAGGGTGTGGTTCTCGGTGTCGGAAATGATTGGAGTACCCGAGGTAGATCCATAATAGTAATTTTTCAAATAAGAAGATGGATTGGCACCGGAGCCCGTATAAGTGAATTTCAAGACAGTGCTGTCCGATATGACAGGAACTTGAAGGGTGTCAATATCCCACACTATGATACGGATGATATTCTTGTGGTCATCGTAAACAAACGAATCGATGCTCAATTGTTGCTGGGTATAATCAGACGACCGGATAGACGTGACCAGTGTGCCGGTGGAAGCTGGGGTATTGGAATCGTTTTTTTTACAAGCGAAAAAGAATATCAGGATACAGAGGGAGAGGATGCCTTTTTTCATTATAAGGGTTTTTGCATATTTCAGAGAGCAAATTAGTTTAAAAGAAGCTAAGTGTTCATCTCGGTTGACAACTGCAGCGAAAATGAATATAACTGTGTTACTGAGAGCTATAAGTGATAGAAGGGCGTGAGATGGAAAAGAAGGAGAGGTCGAAGCCGGGATTTTTATCTGTGGCCATATCGCTGAGGATCTTACCTGTCAGGCTGCTGAACTTGAACCCATGACCTGAGCAGGGGCTTGCGACAATGATATTCCTGTATTCGGGATGGAAGTCGATGATAAAGTGACCATCGGGGGTATTGGTGTACATGCATACTGCGGACCTGTTATAGATGGGATCGATATCCAGGTATTTTGCAGTGGCATCTGTTATTTTTTTAATTTCTTCGGGGCTGACTTCCTGTGTCAGCTGGTCGGGCTCTATGGGATGGCCCTGGTGATGCCAGGCGATCTTTATGCCAGTGCCCAGGTCGGGAAATCCATAGAACATTTTATCCTGCGCATATTCCCAGATATAAATGGGCATGTGGCCGGGGAGGAAACGTGTAGGGGTCTTAGCGCTGCTGTCCGTGAACCAGTGAAGCGCCTGCCGGGCGATGGTGAGCGGCAAGGGAGGGCCGGGTAAGAGCTGGTTTGTCCATGCGCCGGCGCTGAGGATCAGTTTTTCCACTATATATTTACCGGTGGTGGTGACGACCTCTATTTTGTCTGCGTCTGGGCGGATATCCAGGATCGTTTCATTATAGTGGATGACGGCTCCGGCTTTTACGGCTGACTCGAGGAATGTAGAAATGCAATCTTCGGGGAAGAGGATGCCTGCTTCTTTTTCCAGTACGCCTACTGTGCCGGGGATGGGGCGGAAGGCGGGGAAGCGTTTTTGAAGGGCCGCGGCGTCCAGGTATTCGTAGGGTATGCCATGGGTTTCGGCGCTGAGCAGGGAGCCTTTTATGACGGCGGCGTCTTTGTTACCCAGCATGAGACCGCCCGTTCTTCTGAAAAGGGTTTTGCCGGATGCCTTTTCTATTTCTGCCCAAAGCCGACCAGCAACCTTCAGCAGGGGAACGTATTGGGGATCTTCATAGTACGCCTGACGGATGATGCGGCTTTCGCCGTGGGATGAGCCATGGTTATGGGGGGGATGGAACCGGTCGATACCGATGATCTTTTTCTGCGTTTTTGAGAGGTGGTACAGGGCGGAACTGCCGTTGGCGCCCAGGCCTGCCACCATAATATCAAATGACCGATGCATGTCGATTTTTGTGTAAATTCATCAAAAGCCGATAAATTGCCAAAATGAGAAAAATCGTTCTTGCTTTCCTGGTACCCTGTTGGATGGCCTGTCACACGGCGGGGAACGAAACCACCTTCGACAAATGGGAGGTGGCGGGTGGAAATTCCTTCGTCAATAAATATTCTTCGCTTACGCAGATCGATACGTCCAATGTGCAGCAGTTGCAGGTGGCGTGGACCTATCATACCCATGATATGGATACGGGGGCTCATTCCCAGATACAGTGCAGTCCCATCGTCGTGAATGGCGTGCTTTACGGCACTTCACCCCAACTGAAGCTCTTCGCCCTGGATGCGGCTACGGGTGTGCAGAAATGGTCTTTTTCTCCTTATGACTCTATCAGGGATGGTAAGGTGGGGCATTTTATATTGAACAACAACCGGGGCGTAACTTATTGGACAGACGGCGGGGGGGATGAGCGTATCTTTTATACGGCGGGCGCTTATCTTCATGCCATCGATGCAAAAACGGGGAAGCTGGTGGATAGCTGGGGTACCAAGGGCAAGGTGGACCTGCATGACGGATTGGGTAAGGATGTGCATGATCTTTTTGTGACTGCGACATCACCGCCTGTGGTATATAAAGATATTGTGATCACGGGTAGCCGGGTGTCCGAGGCGATGGATGCAGCGCCGGGGGATGTCAGGGCTTATGATGCCAGGACAGGCAGGCAGGTGTGGAGCTTTCATACGATACCCCATCCCGGGGAGCCGGGATATGAGACGTGGGAAGATCCTCATGCCTGGAAGTTTACGGGCGGGGCCAATAACTGGATGGGAATGGCTATCGATCAACAGCGGGGGATTGCGTATGTGCCTGTCGGTTCGGCCTCGATGGATTTTTATGGCGGGAAGCGCAAGGGTGCAAATCTGTATGCGGATTGTCTGCTGGCGCTGGATGCGGCGACGGGCAAACGATTGTGGCATTTCCAGTATATCCATCATGATACCTGGGATTGGGACCCTTCTTCGGCGCCTGTGTTATTAACGGTGACCCATGACGGTGAGAAGATCGATGCGGTGGCGCAGACTACCAAGACGGGTTTTGTCTTTTTATTCAACCGCGAGACGGGCAAGCCGCTGTTTCCCATCGTGGAGACACCGGTGGATACGGCTACGAAGCTGGTGGGGGAGAAGCTCTGGCCCAGGCAGCCTGTTCCGCAACTACCCAAGCCGTTCGTCCGGCAATCATTTTCGGAGAAGGATATCAATCCCTATTTATCGAGGGAAGAGTATGAGGATGTCAGGCGGCGGCTGGACAGTTTTCATACAGGCATGTTCATACCCCAGTCCAAAGAGGGTACGGTGATCTTTCCCGGTTTTGACGGCGGAGCGGAATGGGGTGGTCCGGCGGCTGACCCTACCACCGGCATCCTATATGTGAATGCCAACCAGATGGCGTGGATCCTGAAGATGCTGGATGTGGACAGCAAGCCGAAATCGAGGGAGAACCTGGGTATGGCGGGGAAGCGGCTGTTCATGCAGCATTGCATGTCATGTCACGGGGCGGACAGGAAGGGCGGCGGGAATTATCCTTCCATATTAAACGTCAATAAGAAGCTGGATGAGGGGGGATTTATTTCCTTTATCAATACGGGCAGGAGGATGATGCCGGCTTTTGAGCATCTGAAGCAGCAGGAGAAGGAAGCGATCGCATCTTATGTTCTTGAGCTGAAAGCCAAGCAGTCCAGGCCATATGTGGAGCAGCTTTCCGCGCAGGATAGTTTCCGGATCGTTCCTTACAATATTTCGGGCTATAATAAATTCCTTTCGAAGAGCGGTAAGCCTGCCATCTCCCCGCCCTGGGGAACGTTGAATGCCATCGACCTGAACAGCGGACAACTGGTATGGACGACTCCTTTTGGAGAGGAGGCGGAGCTGAAGGGTCACACAACAGGGACGGAGAATTACGGTGGGCCTGTCGTGACGGCGGGGGGCGTGCTTTTTATCGGCGCTACGAAGGATGGCATGTTCAGGGCTTTTAACAAACGAACGGGGAAAGTATTGTGGGAGATGAAATTGCCGGCGGCGGGATTTGCCACACCGGCTACCTATGCGGTGAACGGCAGACAATATGTGGTGATAGCCTGTGGGGGCGGTAAGTTAGGAACACAATCGGGCGACAGTTATGTGGCTTTTGCCCTGCCGGAAAAAAAATAAATAGTATGTATAGAATATTGTTATGGTTGTTTTGCGGGGTCGTTTGTTTTGGGAGGGGAACTGCTCAGGCTCCTTTCCCAAAGAAGGTTCACCGGATCGTATTCCTTGGGAACAGCATTACTTATGCGGGTAAATACATTGTCGATATAGAGACCTATTTTATTACGCATTACCCAAAGGAACATTATGAATTTATCAATGTGGGCCTGCCCAGCGAAACGGTGTCGGGTCTTTCGGAGCCGGGACATGCTGGAGGGAAGTTCCCCCGGCCGGACCTGCATGAAAGGCTGGCGAGGGTACTGGCTTTGACAAAACCGGACCTTGTATTTGCGGGTTATGGGATGAACGATGGTATTTATATGCCTTTTGATGAAGAGCGGTTCTTACGGTTCAGAGAAGGTACTTTATGGCTGCATGGGGAGGTGGTGAAGACGGGGGCCTTATTTATCCATATGACGCCGCCGGTGTTTGACGAGCAGAAAGGCGGACACAAGGGTTATGCGGATGTCCTTGACCGGTATTCCTCCTGGCTGTTGCGCCAGGGGGATTCCTTGGGCTGGCGGGTGGCGGATGTGCATTTCCCTATGAAGAAGTATCTTGAAGATCATCGTATTGCAGACCCGTCTTTTGCTTTTGCCAGGGATGGGGTCCATCCGGATAGTCTTGGACACTGGATCATGGCGAGGGAGATATTGCGGTTCCTTGGAGAAAAGATCGGTGAAGGCGATCCTATGGAGGTTATTTCAGGTGGAAAGGACCGGGCGATCTTTGGATTGGTAACGGAAAAGCAGGGCCTGATGAAGGATGCCTGGCTGACGGCAGGGGGACATAAGCGGCCGGGGATGAATACGGGATTGCCGTTGGAAGAGGCAAAAGTAAAAGAGGCGGAGATAGAGCGGCGGATCCGGGAACTGAATAAGTAGTATTTTGTGTCTCAAATACCTTACGATGTCGCAGCATTTATGGATAAAAATGGCCAATCTTGTATTTGAACTGGAAAAAAAGCTTCCGGCCATCCAGGGCGCACCTACGGGCGTCCAACGTAATATAGACCGGATGAAGACGGTGTTGGAAGAGGCGGGGCTCATGGTACTCAATCCCATGGGTGAGGCTTATACGGAAACGAGGACGGATCTCGAAGCCAATATAACGGACGCAGGCAAGGGCACGCTTCAGGTGCTGGATGTCATTAAGCCTGTCATCTATTCAAGTAAGGAAGGCACGCAATCTCTTCTGCAGAAGGGCGTAGTCATAGCGGGCCACAAATAAATCAAAGAATTTACAACAGCTATCGATGACCATCAATTTTGCTATTGACCTTGGCACTACCAATTCTCTTATTGCCAGGGCAAAGAATGGAAATATAGAGATCTTTAAAAACCCATCGGGCATGAAGGTCACGCTACCTAGTGTAGTGGCTTTCAGAAAGGACCGGATATTGATAGGCGATAAGGCAAAAGAATATATCGAGAAGGAGCCTTCCAATGTATTTGCGTCCTTCAAAAGGAAGATGGGTACGAATGAAAGTTTTTTTGTTGCAAGCAATGGGTCGTTTAAGACGCCTGTGGAGCTTAGCACCATGATCTTACAGGAGCTGAGGAATTTTATTTTTACCGGCGAGACCCCGGAGAGCGTCATCATCACCATACCTGCCAGTTTCGATACTATCCAAAGCAATGCGACAAAGGAAGCGGGCTATGCGGCGGGGTTCAGGGAGGTGCTGCTGTTGCAGGAGCCTATTGCGGCAAGCCTCGCCTTTGCCAATAAGGAAGGGAGCGATGCTGGAAAGTGGCTGGTGTACGATCTGGGCGGCGGGACATTTGACGTGGCGCTGGTGAAGATCGATGAGGATGAGATGAAAGTGGTGGATCATGAGGGTGATAATTTTTTTGGCGGCGTAGACTTCGACCATCTTCTCATTACAGAGCTGTTCGTGCCTTATCTCGAAAATAAATATAATATCCAGGATCTTTCGGGGAAGATGCTCAGTGCGGGCGGGAAGTATAACAAGCTATATTATCAGCTGTTGTATAAGGCGGAGGAGGCTAAGATCACCTTGAGCAATCATTCCAATGCGGAGGTGGAGTTCGATATGGAGGATGAGTCGGGGGTGTCGCATGAAGTGTTCTTTACGATCGAGCGTGCGCAGTTCAATGCGCTCATCCGGGAGAGGATACTTTCGTCCATTACGTTTATCCGTAGCCTGTTGGTAAGAAATAATCTCACCGCTTCGGATATCACGGAGATCGTATTGGTCGGTGGTAGTACCTATATTCCGCTGGTGCGCGGTCTGCTGACGGAGGAACTACAGATACCTGTCAATACATCTATCGATCCGACTACTGCTGTAGTGGAGGGGGCGGCTTATTATGCGGGTAGTAGGGTGAGCAGGTTGGAGCAAAGTGGTCGGGGGTCCGGGGGACAGGGTATGGGCGGTCAGGGTTCGGGTGTTCAGGGTTCGGTCGGACAGAGTGCGGATGGTCGGGCAGGGGGCGGTCAGGCGGCGTCTTTGATAGAAGTGAAGACAGCCTATCAGCATCATAGCCGGGAACAGGAAGAGTATTTTGCGGCGTCGATAAAGCATGCACCGGCCGGCGCTCAGTACAGGATCACCCGTGCTGATGGGGGCTTTGACAGCGGGGTGAAACAAGTGACAGAGCGCATCAGCGAGATGTTGCTGCTGCTGCCTAATACACAAAATGTATTTTATCTGAAGATCTATGATGGGCAGGGGCTTCCGTTACCTGTTGCGATACCGGAGATTACCATTATCCAGGGCAAATTTTCCATCCATGGGCAGCCTTTGCCGAATGATATTTGCCTGGAGGTGGATGATGTCGAGAACAATACGACCCACCTGGAAGTGATCTTTGAGCGGAATGCAATTTTACCTATCCGGAAATCCATTACAAAGACTCTGAGCAGGACCATTGTAAAAGGCAGTGAAGATCAATTGCTCATCAATGTGCTGGAAGGCAGCCGGTACTCTTCGCCCCAATCCAATCTTCCCATCGGCATTGTCAGTATTGCGGGCAAGGATCTTGCGGCCGACCTTATCAAGGGATGTGATATCGATCTTTCTTTCGAGATCAGCGAAAGCCGGGATATTACCGTTACGGCTTATATCAGCATGATCGATGCGGAATTCAGCCAGGTGTTCAACCCTTCTGTCCGTGCGGTAAACCTGGTGCGTATGCAGGAGGAAGCGGATTATTTATACCGGGTCGGCAAGCGTCAGCTGGATAACCTGCTGACCAAGGAAAGATATGAGGAAAGCGCGGTCCTGCAGCAGGCGATGGATGAGCTGAAGGTTTTACAGCGGAAGATCCGTAGTCTCAAAGAGGATGATGTAACGGATATAAAATATCAGCTTGACGATCAGAAAAGAAAGCTGGCACAGGTGGTGGCTGCCGCTGAAAGAGGAGACAGGATGCTGGAATTGAAAGAGGAATACTTTTACAAAAAGATGAGCTATGAGTCTTTGCTGCAGCAGTCGGGTGATGATGCGATGAAAAAGCGACTGGAAGCAATAAGCATGGATGAGAATGAATGGATCAACCAGTGCAGCAGTCAATTCCTCCGGCTGAAAATAAGCGAGATGGACCGTCTCATCTGGAATATCCGGAAAAAAGATCTCGGATATGTTACAAACCTTTATTTGCATTATGCCATGAAGCCTGATAACGCTTACAGCGATGTCCGGCAGATAAAGGCCCTGAAGTCAAGAGGGGATGAGGCTTTGCAGCGGAAGAATGCGGATGAGATACTCAGTGTCATTTACCGGATGTACGATCTGCTGATCGACAAGGATGATGATGAGATGATCAAGGGGACGGGGCTTAGGGGGTGACCGGCTTGCGGGGATTATTGAGGTGGATCCTGACGGTATCCCCATTGAATAACTGGGTACTATCATTGAGATGAACAATAACGGGTACTTTTGACATATCAATAGTGGAACCGGAATTATTATTAAAAGAATTGCAGGTGAACGCCTTGGCCAGGACGAAGATGAGCAGCCAGGCGAACCGGGCAATACCCCACACCTCACTTTTTTTGCCGCCGGATATCCTTTTCATCTCCACCTGCTTATTTTGCAGCTCGGTCTTTAATTCCGGTGCAACGGCCAGCTGTAAAGCATTTTCTATCCATGTTTCCGCGGCATATCTGTGACTTGTCTTTTTGTTAAAGGTGCAGATGGCTGACTGCTCCATGACGAAGGCATATTTATTTCGCACTTCGCTGAACCGGCGTTCGGGTAATAAGAGGATAAGCGTAATGTGTCCGAAGCTCATCAGATGGGCTGCGGCGCCGAATGTCTCTTCTTCGAATGTGCCTTTTTCGCCGTTGTCCCTGTAATACTCCAGCATGGCAATGTTGTTGGTGAGTATCCTGGTGACGGATAGCCAGGCCCGTTCGAGGTCGTATTCGGTCATCAGCAGCAGGTTGTCCAGGATGGCGCTGAGCTGTCCGTCGTCGGTGGTCCTGAAGGAGGTATCCACTGTGTCTGTAAAGGCAGATTGGAAGTAAGGGCTTATCCATTGGAGGAAATGGATATCATGGTATAATGAATTGTTTTCGAATTGCGATCCCCGTTCTATGGTCCGTGTTTCCAGGAAATTTTTCAATACGGCGTCCTCTTCGACGGCATTGTGATAGTCGATGACATTATCCTGCAGCAGGTCCTCGAAATAGTCGATGATATTGCCTTTGGTAAGTGAAATGCCGTTGATATCGATGCTATCGCCACCCGTTAGCTCCAGTTCGGCGAGTAGCTTTTTTCTTCCCAGCTGGATGGATTTTTTATCGAAAGGGGTGGGGATGGATCCTCCTAATAAGGTCGAAGGGGACAGGTATTGCATCAGGGGCTGGTTATGAGCAAGGTGAATAATATGGATGGTCTGTTACCATAACATCTGTGTTCGGGATAAAGATAATAAATGGCGAGGTCCCAGTGTGGGATTATTGGAGAATAGCAGGAGGTTTTTTACATTTATGATACTGACAACCCCTCTTATGAACCTGAAACACCTTATACCCTGCATTCATTTATTCCTGCTGGTTAGTTATTCCTCTTTTGCGCAAACGAAGCAGCAACGACGGATCCTTTTTGAAAACCTGGGAGACGACAGCGTTAATCTCCATTTTAACAGTGAGTATCGTTTAATAGAAGATAGCTGTGCAGCAATCATACGTTACGCGCATTACTCTTTTCAGCGACGCGTGTTCTATGGGAAATTTAAAGATGTTGCCAAGGACGATCCTGCAATCATTATTGCAGAAGGGATTTATAATACAGCCGGATTAAAAGACGGGGATTTCATTACGCATTACTTAAACGGGAATTTACGGGCAAAAGTTAGTTTTAAGAATAATAACCTTGATGGGAAATGTGCCATGTATTACGAGGATGGCAGGCCAGCATTAAGTTTTGAGGCAAACAATGGTGATTGCAGGATCATTGAGCAGTGGGATATGAGTGGAAGGAAAACGATAGATAACGGAAATGGAGCTTATAAAGTGAGCGTTGGCTATATCTCCTGGACGGGCAAGCTGGTCAATGGTAAACCGGATGGCAAATGGGAGGCCATTTCCACTATGGGGGCCGATAAGGATAAAGTCCTTGTAAAGGAAAAATTCAATAACGGGGTGTTTCAAAAAGGCAATAACCAGGTGGGCGACTATACGGAAGCGTCCCGTATAGTATTGGTAAACACGGATGAACTGTCCTTCATAACAGCAGAGCGACTATTCACCTCCTATGCTGGCTGTAATGCGGTGAAAAGAAAGACGATCGTCAATGCCCGATTCCCCTATGGCACAGAGGCGTACTCTAATGAAATTAACCAATTAGTGAGCTCCTATCTTGGTAAGCAGGATCTTTCGGTATATAGTGGGGAGTTGGCCATTGAAGGAGCTGTTTTAGAAAATGGATATATCGGTGACTTAAGTTACCGGGACTTTACCTTTGATAAAATAGGGAGGGGTCTGATCAATGCATTGAGACAATTATCTGCGCTTGAACCCGCCCTGATCGATGGGAAGGCGGCAAAGCAGAAGATCATCTTTACTTTCAACTTTTCCGGGAACGTATATTCATTTAAGTATCGTCTTCTGCCCTTGAACTGACTATACGGATCACTAAAAAGAATTAATTTTGGGGCTACCCAAAACGAGCTAGTTATATATTAAATATAATCACTATTCATTAAATGATGACTTCAAGCGAAATTCGGTCGACATATCTTACTTTTTTTCAATCGAAAGGGCATTTGATTGTGCCCTCTGCACCCCTGATCGCCAAGAATGATCCGACGCTGATGTTTAACAACTCCGGCATGGCCCAATTTAAGGATTATTTTTTGGGGAATGCCAAGCCGCCTTCGAAGCGTATCGCGGATACGCAGCGGTGTCTTCGGGTTAGCGGGAAGCATAATGACCTGGAGGATGTGGGTTTTGACACCTATCATAATACGATGTTCGAGATGCTGGGCAACTGGTCTTTTGGAGATTATTTCAAGCAGGAGGCATTATCCTGGGCCTGGGAGCTGTTGACGGAGGTGTATAAAATACCGAAGGACAGGATCTATGTTTCTGTTTTTGGGGGAGATGATAAGGAGAAGATCGATTTTGACAAAGAGGCGTTTGATATCTGGAAGAAGATCCTTGGGGGTGAGGACCGGATCATCATGGGTTCGAAGAAAGACAACTTTTGGGAGATGGGTGATGTAGGGCCTTGTGGTCCCTGTTCGGAGATCCATGTCGATGTGAGGGATGAAAGTGATATTTTGAAGGCGCCGGGTAAGGATCTTGTGAATAAGGACCATCCGCAGGTGGTGGAGGTTTGGAATATCGTTTTCATGCAATTCGAGCGCAAGGCTGACAGTTCGCTGGTGAACCTGCCTGAAAAGCACGTGGATACGGGCATGGGTTTCGAGCGGCTCTGTATGGTCCTGCAAGGAAAGAAATCAAGCTACGACACGGATGTATTCCAGGGGACGATCACCCGTCTGGAAGAGATGTCGGGTAAGAAATATACGAAGACGACGGATCCTTCGAAGACTGCCCAGAGTTATACGGATGTAGCGATGCGGGTAATAGCCGATCATATCAGGGCGGTAGCTTTTGCTATCGCGGACGGGCAGCTGCCATCCAATGCCAAGGCGGGATATGTCATCCGGCGGATACTTCGTCGTGCTATCCGGTATGGGTATTCCTATCTTGAATTTCGTCAGCCTTTTATGTATCAGCTGGTGCCGTTGCTGGCTGCGCAGTTCAAGGATGTTTTTCCGGAGTTGGACAGGCAAAAAGATTTTGTAGTGAAAGTGGTGGAAGAAGAAGAGAAATCCTTTTTGAATACTTTGACGGGAGGATTAGATCGATTGGAGAAGATATTTTCCGAGGCAGGCGATGGTAAGGTGATCACGGGAAAACAGGCATTCGAGCTGTCGGATACTTATGGTTTCCCTTTGGATCTTACGGAACTGATCGCACGAGAGAATGGATTTACCGTAGATGGTGCAGGGTTTAAAGCAGAGCTGGCTTTACAGAAAGAGCGGAGCCGGAAGGATGCGGTCAAGGACGCTACGGATTGGGTGGAACTGGGACCTGTCGAAGGAGTTGAATTTCTTGGCTATGACAGTGATGAAGCGACCGCTCAACTGATGAGATATCGCATCGTAAGCACCAAGAAAGGTAAGGAATATCAGCTGGTGCTTGACAGGACGCCTTTTTACGCGGAGATGGGAGGACAGGCGGGAGATACGGGCGTATTTTCTTTTAATGGCGTGCCGGTCCGGATCAGCGATACGAAAAAAGAAGCGGGTTTGGTGATACATATTTCGACGGATAAGGCTTTGGAGGAGTTATTAAGTGGTCTGTCAGAGCCGGTGAGTGTGGAGGCTGCTATAGATAAGGAGCGTCGCGCTGCTGTTGAAAATAATCATACGGCTACGCACTTGTTGCTGGGTGCTTTGCGGAGTGTATTAGGGAACCATGTGGTACAAAGGGGATCCTATCTGAACGATGAGTTCCTCCGGTTCGACTTCTCCCATTTCGCCAAGGTGACCGATGAGGAAATGGCCCGCATCGAAGATATCGTAAATGAAAAGATCCGGCAGGACATCGCGCTGGTGGTTTATCAGAACATGCCGTATAACGAGGCGTTAAAGCTGGGCGCTACGGCCACTTTTGGCGAGAAGTATGGAGAGTTCGTACGGGTAATCATATTCGACCCTGCATTCTCTATCGAGCTTTGTGGTGGAACCCACGTATCTGCAACGGGCAAGATCGGACTGTTCAAATTATTGTCCGAGGGATCCGTGTCGGCGGGTGTGCGTCGTATCGAAGCTGTTACGGCAAAGAAGGCATTGGAATATGTAAATGGATTTATTGCGCAGGTGAGGCAGATAAAGGAGCTGGTGAAGGGGCAGGATGTGGTAAAGTCCATCGAGGGGTTATTATCGGAGAGGACGGAGCTGCAGAAGAAGGTGGAGTCGATGGAGCATCAGCAGGTGGAAGGGTTACGGGCCCGCCTGTTGAAGGAGAAAAAGGGTGATGCCGTCTCGACTGTCGTGGAGGTACCGTCTTCCAATGCGTTGAAGCAGCTGGCGATGGAGCTTCGTAAAGAGACGGGATATGTTGTGCTGGGAGCAATGATCGATGGAAAGCCTATGATCGCTGTTGCAGTGAGTGACGAGGCGATAAAATCACAAGGTCTTCATGCGGGGCAAATAGTTAAAGAAGCTGCCAAAGAGATTGGCGGCACGGGCGGCGGTCAGCCTTCCTATGCAATGGGTGGAGGGACCCGTCCCGAGGGGTTGAAGGCTGCGGTGGAAAGCGCGAACAATCTTATCAGGGAGAAGGTGAGCTAACAGTGATCAGGTAGAAAGTGAGTTAAAGGCGATACAGAACAAATTAAGCTATGAAAATAACGATCTGTAAGGACGAACGTAGTTTTGACGTGACGGCTGCATGGCGTATCATCGGGCAAATTTTAGAAAAGCCCGGGGCTGTCATCGGCTTATCCACCGGTCAGACGACCATCAACATGCACGGGGTCGTAGCGGAGATATTTGGGAAGTATCCATTTGACATATCGCGTGTGACGCTGTTCAATGTGGATGAGTTTATCAATGTACCTCCGGACTACCCGGGGAGCTGTTACAATACAATATACGGCCAGTTGGTGAAGCCATTGGGGATACGTGCCGAGAACTTTATTATGCCTCCAACTATATCGGATGACCTGGAGATGGAGTGCCTGGAGTTCGAGCGCCGGCTGGCCGAACGGGGAGGAGCCGATCTTCAGCTGTTGGGTATCGGTCTCAATGGTCATGTGGGGATCAACCAGCCGGGGACGCCTTTTGAAAGCGAGACCTGGGTATCGCACCTGGATGTGGATTATGAGATACGTATACGGAGTGAAACGGGTATCGGTCCGGCGACAAAACTGGGCGGACTGACGAGGGGTATCCGGAATATCATGCAGACGCGTAAGCTGATATTGATAGCAAAGGGGGCGCATAAGGCGGATATTATCGAGCAGGCGTTGTTGGGGCCTGTGACGACGGATATACCGGCTTCGGTGGTGCAGCTGCATCCGAATTGCGAGGTGTTGCTGGATGCGGCGGCGGGGGAGAAAGTGAAGGGGCTGGCCGGGGTGTATTAAGGTTTGTAGTTTTCGTTGGAAATCGAAAATAAATATAGTATTACTTCGGAGTCTCCTATTGATTCTTGTTTTTCTTCCTTATAGCCGACCTGGGTTGTTCCTTTTTTAAAAGATATGGCATTATAACCGGGGCCGCCGCCGATGTCCCGTGTTGCAGTGACGATCTCTTTATAGCCGTTCTTTATCAGCTGCTGAATGAAATGCGCGGAGCAGGCCGCGTCGTACGAATGAGGTGCTGTCGATGAATTCGGCTGGCTTTAAGTCCTGGGCATGGAGGGAATTGCAATACATTGCCAGAAGCAGGAGGGACAGTCGGGAGCGGGTCATGTCAGGGATATTTTTATCAAGATAGTTTTTTATTTGGTATTTTGTAAGGCAACTGTTGATCAGGGTAAGAGAAGATCTTTATGTGTCATTTAAATTAGATATGGTATGTCAGATTATGTTTTACAACCGATCGGGTTTATTCAGTCTCCCGTTAAGCATCGCGAAGATGCGGCCAAACAAGGGTATGAGGGTGCGCCGGATGTATGGCTGGTGGTGAATGACAATGTTGCAAAGGCGTTGGAGGGGACCGTGGTGGGGGATGAGGTGATATTGATCACCTGGTTTCATCAATCGAAGCGGGATGTGCTTACGGTACATCCACGGGGGGATAAGAATAATCCATTGACGGGGGTATTTGCTACCCGTAGCCCGGACAGGCCTAATCCGTTGGGGTTACACCGGGTGAAAGTGCTGGAGATAAAGGGGACATCTTTGAAGGTGGGACCGTTGGAAGCAATAGACGGGACGCCAGTGGTGGACATCAAGCCGGTGCTGGGAGGGTCGGAGGATGCGTGATCACCGGTCGGAGGATCAGTGATCATTTAATGGGAACTATGTAGTTTTTTGATGATAAGGGTTAGGGGGTTTGCATTTACGGACTTTTAGTATTATTTTGAGGCCTTAAGTATATAAGTGCATCATATATATACTTTTACATTAGACCCATATATTAGGCCCGTTCCTGTGATACCCTAAATTCCGTCATGCTATGAAACTCTGGATTATCGTACCCATGAGCCTAATCTCTCTTGCGCCTATGGCTGCTGCCGGGCAATTAACCAATGGAGGCGTCAACGCTTATTTTGGTATCGATGCGGACACACGCAGCAATTTTGTAAAATATGGTCCTGCTATGGGCCCTATCGCCAGCGACGACTGGTTTTCACCTTCTGCTTCAGGTAATAATGTGATCGACACTTCGAATGCGGCCGTGTATCTGGCCCTTCTTCAGGCAGGCAATAATCTCAGCTTTAATAAAAGAATGTCGGCACTGCTGTATGCGAAAATCAGCGGAAAGCTGTGGCTGGATGCGGCCTATGGAAGGGATTTTATAGCAGCATCTACCTCGAAGGACTCCACTGTCTTTGCGTCGGCCAGCAAAAATGGGGATGATCCGGCCAACTGGAATGGGGGCGTTTCCAATAATCCGGGCAAGAATGACATGATAGACGTATTTGCGCATATGCGCAGGGACGGAACCAACGTTCATGACAGCTTGTGGTTCTTTACAGGGGCATCTACTTTCAGCACCACGGGCTCCAGCTATTTCGATGTAGAGCTATACCGGAAATCCTTCACTTATAATCAAACCAGCGGGCTTTTTACCAGCGCGGGTACCGAGGCGGGACATACGCAATGGCTATTTGATGCCAGCGGGAATATTATCCAGACGGGGGACCTTATTGTAGCTATTAATTTTTCCCCGGGGTCGGTGCCCGTCATCGATCTGCGGATCTGGGTGAGTAAGACGACGGTGAATACGATAATACCTGCTTACTTCAATTTTACGGGCAGTTTTGACGGGGCGTCCAATGCTGCTACCTATGGGTATGCATCCATTGTATCCAAAGCGGGCACTACTGCCTGGGGAGCGGGTATTTCCAATTATTCCGCTACGCCTTCCCAGGATACGACCTATTCAACCCCCTGGGGAACTTCATACAATACGGGAAGCTCCAATTGGATAAGCCAGTACCAGAGCCAGCAATTTATCGAGGTGGGTTTGAACCTTACCCGTATCGGCGTCGATCCGGCATTGTATTCGGCGCTGAGTCCCTGCCAATCTTTGTTCGCCAATATTTTTTTCAAGTCGAGATCTTCCAATTCCTTTACTTCCAATATGCAGGATTTTGTAACGCCTCTTGTGTTCCTGCGGGACCCTGTGATGGATTATTCCGTGAAGCCGGATACATTGCGATGCAACCATACGACCGGCAACATCCAGATAACCAATAATACTACCGCGGGATATTATACCTGGCAGACGGCGAATGGGACGATCAGCGGATCGAATGGGGACAGCTCGCAGCTAAATATAACCAAGGCGGGTACTTATATCGTATCCTCATCTCCTGCGCAGGGCTGCCCTGCCACCAGAAAGGACACTCTGGTAATACCGATCGATACCTTTCCTCCTGTAGCATCTGTCGCTGTGTCCCTTGTAGGGGGATTGACGACTACGGGCTACCTGCAACTGTATGGGGGTAATACAACTGCCAGCAACTATTCTACGCCTTTTGGCGGCTCGCAGGGATTATTGTGGAACTGGAGCGGGCCGCATGCGTTCAGCTCTACGATACAAAATCCGAGAACAGCTGACACTGCCTGGGGAACGTACAGCTTAACGGTAACTGAAAAAAGAAATGGATGTACTGCGACGGCTTCCCAGATGGTCAGTGCTTATGATTTTGCGGTGCTTCAAATAGCGGATCCTTCCGGTCAGGATGTCCCGGGGGTTCATTCCGGTGGTGTGCCGCGATATTACCTGGCCGGGAGCTATGAGCATACCAATGCCAGGCTGGTTGCCAATATGGATAAGGCGGCTTCAGGTGCCGTCCTCATATACAATATTGCCGGAGAGGCGATCTTAAGACAAGTAATCTCGTTCAGCCAGGGGATCAATATGATCGATCTTCCATTGACGAGGGGGCATGCTGTCCGGGTGATAGGGCTGCTGATCGGGGGCAAATTGGTGTTCTCGCAAAAAATGCTTTTCTGAGAAATCAATGGTTTTATTAAACGATAAGTATTTCTACTTATTATTTTAGAAAAGGGGTGCGGATACAGTTCTAAAGTATGTTTTACAGGGGTTTAAACGTTTATGATATGTATGCGTGATCGTCTCTGTAAGTATCTGTACTTATTTGGTTTGTGCATTGTTGTAAAGGGGGTGAATGCCCAGTCGTCCCTTTCGGCCGAGGATATTTTTCAGCAGGCGCGTTCCCTTGCATTTGATGGACATGATTATCCGGCGGCGATACAGCGTACCCGGGAGGCGCTTGTTTTATCCCCCAGCGACCCTGACATACGTATCTTTTTAGGGAGGCTGTACGCATGGAGTCACCAGCCTGACAGCGCCCGGCAGGCTTTCGGCCAGGTGCTGAGGGATCATCCGGCATATGAGGATGGCTATGTGGCTTATGCGGACCTGGAGCGCTGGAACGACAATGACATGCGATCGCTGGAGCTCTCCTCTTCAGGATTGACATTCCACCCGCTTTCCGTGCCATTGCTACAGCGGCGGGCTTCCGTATTGTATGGGCTGCGTCGTTATAGCGAAGCGAAAGGGGCGGCCGATAGCGCTTTGAGGGTGGATCCAAAGAATACGGACGTGCGTGCATTGCTGGCGAGGATAAAGGAATACGCTACGAGGAATAAGATCGGGATCTCTTACGATTACGTGTACTTCGATAAGCAATACGATGATCCCTGGCATCTTGTGAGTGTGGATTACAGCCGGCAGACCCGTGTGGGCACAGTCATAGGGCGGGTGAACTATGCCAACAGATTCCGAACTGACGGCATACAGGGAGAGGTAGAAGCTTATCCTCATTTTTCCCGTTTGTTTTACGGGTATCTCAATTTCGGCTATTCCGCGGATGAAGGCATATTTCCCCGTTGGCGTGCAGGCGCCTCTTTGTATGCCAACCTGCCCCATGCTTTTGAAGCCGACGGCGGTCTGCGTTATTTATATTTCAGCTCTCATACCTGGATATATACTTTTTCCATCGGGAAATACTACAAAAATTTCTGGTTCAATGCCAGAACCTATCTTGTTCCGGGCGGCAGCGCCCTTTCCCAATCCTTTACGCTGACGGGGCGGTGGTATTTCGGAGGAGCGGATGACTATCTTTCCCTGGGAACGGGGACGGGGATCTCCCCTGATGACCGGAGCAATAACCAGCAGCTGGCTTCAGCGCATGCATTACGGAGTCATAAGGTGGAAGGGGGCTGGCGTCAATCTATCGGGAAGCGCAATGTGCTTTTTGCGAATGTGCAATGGCTCGACCAGGAATATTTGCCTAAGATACATGGTAATCAGCTGGACCTGGGGATAGGCTATCAACGGAGATTTTAAAAGAAAATGAAAAGGAATAGAATTATGAACGGTGATTCTAAAAGGGAATGAAAAAGAAGAAAGTAATATTATCGTTAGCTGTGATCGTGCTGCTGCTGCCTTTCTGGATGTGGCTTGTCTGGTGGCTGACGCCGAAGCGGAAGCTGACGGTGGCTATCATCGATAAGACGGTGCTTGACCGCAAGGGCCAGGAGCATATTTCGCTGGACTGGGTGTTAAATCAACAAAGATTTACAAAGAACAGGACTGCGTTGTACATGCCTGACCGGGATTATTTTGGTTTTTTCCCGGGGGTTGGGGATCGTTACCGGCTGAAAGGGCTCGAGCGGTTGTCTTCCGACCAGCTGCAACGACTGGCTATCGACGCGGATATGGTATACTTTACGGATACCTACGGCATATATAAGCAGGAGTGGTACCGGAAAGTCCCGGATAATGAACGGTCGCAGGTCCTTTATGGCGGTATGAGCGAGCAGGATATTGGATTGCTGAAGGAAATGAAGGCGCGTCATAAGCTGATGATCGCTGAGTTCAATGCGATCGGATCGCCTACGCGGACTGAGATCCGGCACCAGTTCGAGACATTGTTTGGTGTCTATTGGACCGGCTGGACGGGTCGCTGGTTCAATTCCCTGGACACTACCGAAAACCGGGAGCTGCCGCATTGGCTGATCGACCAGTACAAACGGCAACATGAAGGCGCATGGCCGTTTCATCACGATGGCATTGCCTTTGTGCATAATTCGGGAGAGGTGGTGATACTGGAAAATGTCACGGATCTGAATGAATCTGTGCCGCATATCGTCGCGGACCAGATGGGCATATTTGATCTCGATCTGCCTTCCTCCATACGATATCCTTTCTGGTTTGATGTGATCGACCCGGATAGTATCCGTTCAGGGAGAGGACTCAATGAGATGGCGGCTGAATTTGTCGTCGGCGTCAATCCAAAGGGAGCGGCTTTGTTACAGCGAAGCCATATACCTTCCCGTTTCCCGGCGGTGCTCAGGCACAAGAGCGCCGACTATTCCTTTTACTATTTTTCGGGTGACTTCTGCGATAACCCGCTATCTTATGGCACTTCCTATTTTTCGGGCATCCGATGGTTTAAAAGTTTTTTTTATCATGCTGATGAGCCGGGAGAAAGAAAAAGCTTTTTCTGGAATTTCTACCGGCCTATGATGACCCGTATACTGGAGAATGAATATACGGCGGTGTCATCTGCCCGGTAATAACCTCTTTTTCTGCAGCCATCTTTCGTTGCGTTGTCGCCATGCGTCCATTGCGGATGAGAGCTGTTGTTGTATGCCGTTGTTTGTTGATGCTTCTTCTGACAGGTCCGGATTCATATGGAATAAGGTGTTATTATTTAGATGACTGTCTCCTTTGATGTAATCGACCAGATCTGTTTTGGTTTGCATCAGGGGATAGCTGTGTATGTTCCTGAAGGCCCCGGCGGTGTCCAGGCCATCTCCCATCCAGGTGACCTGATGGGGGAAGCGCCAGCCATAAGCGTGCTGCAGCCAGGCAAGGATGCTGGGGGTTATATCGAAATGACTGGATACAGAGGAAAACTGCGCATGGCGTGAGAGCAAGGGGGAGTAGATGATGAGCGGAACGTGGAAGCGATCGATCTTATCCCGCATGGGGATCTCGGGCATTCTATGATCGCCGGTGACCAGGAAGATGGTGTTGCCGAAATCTTTTCTTTTGGCGTAGGCGGTAAAGAAGTCGCGGATGGCCTGGTCCGTATACAGGATGCTGGCGTACTGGTCTTTATAATTGCGATGGTCTTTTATTTCATCTTCTGTGAAGCCCAGCTGTTTCATGCGGCTCTCAAAGCGTTGAGCATATGTCTGTGGATCGTTGAGCAGGAAGGGGCTGTGGGTGGAGACGGTGAGGAGGATGCTCAATTGCGGACCGGCATGATCCTGGGGTCTTGAATCCAGCCAACGTCTGAGCAACTCGTGATCATTATACCCCCAGGTGAAGCCGTTGAGCGAAGGGATCTTTGTGTATCCCGGCGGGAAGGTGCTGCCGTCGTTGAGCTCGTCGATGCCTGTCAGGTGTAAAAAGGACGCCATATTGTCGAAATGGGCGTCGCCTCCATAGTAAAAGCTGGCGTGATAACCCTTTTCTTTCAGGAGATTGACCAATGAGAAATGAGGGGGCATATCGTTGCCCAGCGCGAGAAAGCCATTCTTTCCAAACGGCAGGGATCCAAGTATGGAAGGAAGCACGGCAAATGTCCTGCCGCCTGTGCTCAGGAAGTTATCCCAATACAGACTTTTACGGGACAAGGAATCGAGGAAGGGGGTAAAATTGCCGAGGTAGGCCCGATCATTTGTAAAAGCTCTTCCCAGGCCTTCTACGATGAGCAGGACGATATCGGGGGGTGTGTTGCTGTGTGCAAAAAATGGTGTCAATACATCCCTGGTGCTGTCCTTATATAAGAATGGATAGGAGGCTTCATCGAGGTAGTGACGGGTGAAGATGTCATGGGTGGTGGTATCCTCGTCGGGGATGTAGCTATCTGCATAGATGTCTGTTCCTTCGTTGCCGTGATAGAAATGGTCCCATGAGCTTGCGGCAAAGAAATTAAATTTATCGGTCAGCAGATCGCGGGTAAACTGTGTGTGTCCTTTGTCGATGCCGGAGCAACCTGTGCATAGCAGTGTTATGCCGATAACGGCGATGATGGGTGTGGTTATCCAGGGCGTTTTGCCCCTTGTTATCCGCAACAGTGTCCATTGAAGCGCCAGCGCTGTTATAACGAGGAGGATGGTTGGCCAGGGAATGCCTCCTGCGGCGCCTACTGTCTGCTGAATATCTTTCCACGAGTAGCCGAAGAGATCGGCGCCCAGGGGCACCAGGGTAGTCGAAAAATAGGTGATAAGCAGGAGGCGAGCCATCAGGTGCAGGAATATCAGTGTCCGGGTCAGTGTTTTTGCGAATCGTGGCGAGCAGGGCCATATGGACAGCAGCAGTAGGATGACCCATGGGATGATCCGCAGCCATCCTACTGTCGCATTGAGACAGGCGATGCCTATTGCGGGGAACCAGCTCATTTCCGATCCGCGGGCTATCTTGTTATAGCAGACTTCGGCGATGGCCAGCAGCCATATCATACCCAGCCAGGCTATGGCCGTGGAGGAAAACCAGGATAGCGCGGGGAGGCTACGTTTTAGCATGGGCGATGTTTTTTTTGCCTGCGAAGCCCTGGCGGCTCATTTCCCCCCAGCTGTTTTTCTTCCGAAGCAGATCGATGTTGCCACGAATGGCGGACCAGACGACAAAGGGGTGAAAAATAAAAGGCTCCAGTATGGCGGTGAGGGTAAGCCGGAGGATATCGGTGGATTTGTTGTATTGGTTGTATGTCAGTACTTCCATCAGGATAGCGAAAATAGAATACAGGATGCCAAAAGAAAGGATGAACCCGAGCAACGCGAGGAACATTGGCCAGTTGATATAACCGAGCGCGGCTGCTATCAGCATGCCGATAAGACCGGTGAATTCCACCAGCGGCGCCATCAGCTCGAACAGGAGCCAGTAGGGGTAGCTGAGCATACCCAGGATGCGGTAGCGGGGGTTGAAGCACATTTTTCGATGCATGCTGAGGGTCTCGATGGTACCGCGGGTCCAGCGGTTGCGTTGCCGGCCCAGGATCTTGTAGGATGCGGGAGCTTCCGTCCAGCACAATGGATCGGGGATATAAGTGACTTTGTAAGGGATCTTTTTTTCTTCCATATACCGGCGCATGCGGACTACCAGCTCCATATCTTCTCCTACGGTGGCATGGTTGTAGCCTCCACAGGCAATGACGATCTCTTTATCGAAAGCGCCGAATGCGCCTGAGATGAGCAATAGTGCGTTGATGCGGCTCCATGCCATACGCCCCAGCAGGAAGGCGCGTATATATTCCAGTGTCTGCGCCCTTGGGAGGAATGAGTCGGGGAGATGGACTTTTACCAGCCGTCCATTCCTGATCTCGCAGGAATTGGCGATCCTGACGACGCCGCCGGAAGCAATGACTCTCTTGTCGGTGCTATCCAGGAACGGTTTTGCCATTTTCAGCAATGCGTCCTGCTCGATGATGCAATCGACATCGATGCATACGATGTATTCTTTTGACGCTACGTTGATGCCGACATTCAGTGCGTCGGCCTTTCCACCGTTGACCTTGTCTACGACGGTGAGCTTATGGAAGACGGGCAGTGAGCTTTTGTATATGCCTCTGATCTCCTTTGTGGAGATGGACTGCGTCACGAAAAAATCCATTTTCCGGAGCTGATAGGCGCTGATCAATTTTGAAAGGCAGTCATCTTTACTGCCGTCATTGATAACGATGACCTCGAGATTCCGGTAATGAATAGAGAGCAGGGATCTTACATTTTCCACGATGGTGGCGCCCTCGTTATAGGCGGGGGCCAGGATGCTCATGCCCGGCGCCTGTGGGGAGCTGGTGAGTATGGTGTAATCGGTAAACGAGGCAGACCGGCGATATCGTCTGACCTCCACGACGGCCAGCAGTGCGATCAACAGGTGCGATGTAAGCAGGGTAACGGAGTACAGCCACAGTCCGTAGTTAAAAAAGAAGGAAAAGATGGCTGGTCCGCTCATACGATCTGTTCGGTTTTTGCCTGTTGAATAATCTCATTCAAAGGATAAGTATCAGCCAGTGGGAATTCATCCAGGTATTGAAGGCCTTTTTCGCCTGTTATGACCAGCGCCCGGGCGGCGGCCAGTTTCAGGGTATTGTCGGGATGCAGCAGCTGCCGGGTAAGGAATGTGCCGTTGCTGTCTGAACCGATGTGGGCAAGGGCTTCCAATATGGCAAGCTTACAGGAAATGGGTTGTACGGGGTATGCTTTTTCCAGCACGGCGGGTGTATCATCTGTGTAGATGTCCCTCAGGCAGCGAATAGCTTGCAGCCTTACGGTTGGGTGGGGATGATCGAGACAGGCTGTCACCTGCTGGTGCAGGTGCTGCTGCTGGTGTTCGGCTACCAGCTTCAAAGCAAATACCTGTACTGAATCGTTGGGTGAAGCCAGCCACCTGGCTGCCTTGGCCGGCAAGACGCCGGGTGTCCTTGATAATAACCGTAATAGCTTGATCTGCTGCCATTCGGACAACGGGCGGTCTATGATATCGAGGAAGCGCAGACCTTCGAATCCATATAGCTGGACGATGGCGGACTGTGCCTCCATGCGCACCAGCTCATGCTGGGCATTGGTCAACCGGTAGATCTTCACGGTGTGCTGTTGCTGGTGCATGATAGACAGCTCCTGGATGCCACGGGCCTTCAAATGCCATTTCCTGCTAAGCAGCTTTTGGAGCGATAGCTTGTCGAGATGCAGCTGGTGAAACAAGGTAACCAGGTTATCTGCTGCTGTGCCGGTAAATGCTTTTTTTGCCTGCAGCATCTGGTCGATCAGCAATTGCCGGAAAGCGTTTTTTTTAAGCAGCCGTATCGTTCTAAAGGTGAGAGGTATGACGGGGGAGGAATTTTCCGGCGGTTCAAAGTAAATAGTGCGTTGCAATATGACGGCGAGCTGTTGCTCCCATTCCTTTAATTTCTTCTCCCATCTTCTCCTTCGCACCAGATAAATAAGCATGAAGACAATGATCAGGGAAAGCATAGCTACGGTCACCTCCATTGCCAGTAAAAGATAATGGGGTTTTGGTAGAAGCGGAGATGTATATAGGAATGGTAGATGCATGGTGTCGTTGAGCCGGATCAAACAGAAAGCAGGCGTCTGACGCGTACAGATAGTTCATTCGGGCTGAAAGGCTTGGTGATGTAATCGTCCGCCCCTAATTTGAATGCTTCCAAAACGACATCTTCTTGTCCCATGGAAGAAAGGATGATGATCGGTATTTTTCTCTTTTCCTGTTGTCTTGTAAAGGAAATGATCTCGAGTCCCGATGCATACGGCATCATGATATCTGTAATGATCATGTCGGGAACGAATTCGGCCAATCTATCCATGGCTTGCTGGCCGTCTGTTGCAAGGCACAGCTCATGGCCGTCTTTTTTTAACCGGACTTCGATGGTCCGGATCAGGATGGGTTCGTCTTCTGCGACCAGTATTTTCATATTATTACGGGATTATTGGTGTTGTTCATCGGGCGTATCCGAGAATCTAAGGTTTTCCTGTTCCAACCGCTGCAACAGCTCTTTAAACAGTCCTGTGCTCTCTTCAACCACTTTGGATGCATCTATTTTTTCTTTTGACAACCGTTGTATCTCCGACAGTTTTTCGATCAGGGTCACTGCCTGCAGCATACCGCAGCTGCCTTTCAGCTTATGCGAGATGAAGAAGAGCTTGTCGTGGTCTTTTGCAGCACAGGCGCTTTGCATTTCTTCAAGCTGCCCCGGAAGGTTGGCCAGAAAAGTATTCAGGATATCCCGGAGGTATTCTTCATCTCCTACTTCTTCCAGCAGGGAAAGGCTGTATGGATTTGTCGTGTTTTTTGCGGCTGCGCTTTGTAACTGTGCGGGAGCGGAGTTGCGCAGCAGCTCTGCGATCCGTATATAGAAAGTTTTGAACTCAAAGGGTTTGGACATATAATCGTTCATGCCCGCCTCGAGACATCTTATTTGTTCGCCGCTGATGGCATTGGCGGTCATCGCCATTACCGGGGTCCTGAGCTGCAGGTTGCCCCTGATATATTTTGTCGTCTCATAGCCGTCCATACCGGGCATTTGCAGGTCCATGACGATCAGATCATATTCATTGTCCTTTAACAGGAGAACAGCCTGTTCGCCATTGTCAGCCAATGTGACGTTTGCCCCGGCTTTGCGCAAGACATAATCCATGAGCTTTTGGTTTACGGGGTTGTCTTCAACGACAAGAAAGTGCCTGCCGGCGAGGAAGCCGGCGAAGTCCTGGAGAGAATGGGTTATCTGCCGGGTTACATTTTCGACCTGTTCGCATCCGAAGGACAATGTAAATGTAAATGTGGTACCCTGGCCTTCGGTGCTGGTGACCGAGATATCACCACCCTGCAGCTGCAATAACTGGTGACAGATGGCCAGGCCAAGGCCAGTGCCGCCATACCGCCTGGAAACATCCAGCCCTGCCTGAGAGAAGCTTTCAAATATGTATGGCAGGCTTTTTTGGGGTATGCCTATCCCTGTATCGGTGACTGTAAAAGTCAATGTCAGCTGCCGGGAGTGACGCTGCACCAGCGTTATTTTCAGGTCGATGCATCCTTTTTCGGTGAATTTGATGGCATTGCCCACGAGGTTGATCAACACCTGGTTCAGCCGGTGAGGATCTCCCTGCAGCCATTCGGGGATGCGGGTGTCTATATCCAGGTCAAACCGGAGGCCTTTTTTAAGGATGCGATGATTGAATAATGACTGAACGTTGGTGATGACGTCCTGCAGCCGGAAATCTATTTTTTCGATGGATAGCTTGCCGGCTTTGATCTTGGAGAAGTCGAGGATGTCATTGATGATCACAAGCAGATTGCCGACAGAGCGCTTGATGATCGCGGCAAATTCCTCTTGTTGAACCGTCAGGTTTGTCTCCAGCAGCAGATTGGTCATACCCTGGATACCATTCATCGGTGTCCTGATCTCGTGGCTCATATTGGCCAGGAACTGTTCCTGCATTTTGCGGGCATCCTCTGCATCCGTCTTGGCTGCGATCAATTCCTGCTGATAGTGCGCCCGTTCAGTTATATCGGTGGCAATGCCGCCGACGGCAAAAATATTGTTGTCGTTATCACGTAATGGAAATTTGGTCAGCAGCAGGTGTAATGTGCCGTTGGCGGTGGGGTGCTGCTCTTCCGCTTCTATGGAGTGGCCTGTCTGTATGACCGTCTCGTACATAGAGCGATGGTTATCCGCCTTATTCCTGTCGTAAAAATCATAGTCGGTGTGGTTGATGACCTGCTCTTCCTTTAACTGCAATACTTCGAGGAAGCGGCGATTGACGATCCTGTATTTACCGTCCAGGCTTTTTACGTAGATGATAGAAGGGGAGTTGTCCAGAATAGATTGAAGGAGCACCTGGTTTTCCTTTAACTTAAATTCATAGGCTTCCAGCTCCTCCTGCAATCTCTTGTTCGCGGTGATGTCGCGTACAAAGCACTGGAAGCCGGAAGGGGATCCATTCCTGTGCAGTAAAATACCGATCTGCTCTACCCATTTATGTTCACCTGAGCGGGTGACGATATTGAACTGCAGCGTTGTCTCCCGGATGTTTCTCCAGAATTGTCCTTCATAATGCTTTTTTACCATGGGCAGGAAATGGGGGTCCACCAGCATCGTATATCTTTTGCCGATGAGCTCTTCGACGGAATACCCTGTGAGGCTCAGGGCGCCGGGGCTGGCATATTCGATGTTTCCCCCCATGTCCGTGGAATAGATGACGGCGCTGACATTGTCGATCAGGTCCCTGTATTTCGACTCACTGGTGAACAGCCGCTGCTCGGTGGCCCTGTGGTTATCTCCATCTTTTTTTATTCTGCGTAAGAGGAAGATCATAACGAGGAAGGCGGTGGCCAGGAAACTGTAAAGGATTGTCCTTGATATTTTCCTGTATTGCTCCAGGATATCCTGCCGCTGACGCAGCAGCGTGGTCTCTTCATTCATCATTTCGTCCAGGAGGTGCCGGATAGCGGTTTGGTTGGGGTGGGCTTCATGGATGTATTGCTGTAATAAAGAAAGCCGATGGGTTTGCGAGGGATTGTCCCGGGTCAACGACTGAAATATGTTTAGCTTTTCATCCAGTTCACCTGGTGTATGTGCGGGTGTGACAGATGAAGATGCCAGGTCCACCTGGATCATATCCAGGGTTTTCATTACGTGGTAGGTATGACCCAACCAAGCTATACCTGCATCCGTATCCCGTCTGGTCCGGATAATCCAGATCAGCACACAAAGCATGACGAATACGCAAACGGCGGAAAGCCATGTTATGCTTCGTTGCCTGACGGCTTTTTGAATAAGTTTCAGTGGCATGGGTATAGCCATACATTGTCTGCGAGGTCGTCCTTGTTCTCCTTGTAAACGTGCTTATTATGCTAACATTTGCCCCTGGAGAGAGAAATCCGGATTTTTAAGAGTATGTACTTAGCAGGAAAGGTGGCCGGAGGAATGGTCTTATAATATTCGACTTTTTTTGTACTTTGATTTTTAATCGGTTATGTTCAATCCCTTACCTATGTCGCGAGATCATTGCCTGGATGTCCTGAAATTCTGGAGAGCGATAGAGACCTTTTATCTGCCGGAAATTCCCACAAAAAGCAGGAACGATAATAAAGTTTACAGGTTCCTGGAGCCCGGGGGCACGGCTACCCTGGGAGCCGGATGAAACATCTGCCGTCAAAGAGGGTAAGGCATGGAGACATACGCTGTATTTCTGTGTTGTAACAAAAGATGCCGTCGTAGATCTGCTGGCCCGTCTTACAGGGTCAATAGAATTCCGTGACCCAGTCCCCGGCAAGACCTGTCTTTCCGCACTGGTGCTGGATCATCCGGGGATGCCCTCCGAGCGAAGCTATTTCCCTGCGGCGTTTATTTACGGGATAAAGATCCTGCTGGAAAAAAAGAACCCGGAGGAACTGGCGGATATCCTGGTAAAGGCGCAGGAAGGATATCTATCCCGTTTCGGGTCAGGGGAGCGAGCCGGCTTGAATGTAGTGGACTGGGTAATGCTGCAAAAGGAATTAGATCATCTTACAGGACTGTCCCGGCATGAGTTGAAGATGCAATCCTCCATTTTATGTGTTTCGGAACAGGTGGATGCAGGCGCTTCTGTCTCTGTCGAAGCTCCTTTTTTTAACAGCTATTATCTTCATGATCTGAATGCCCTTATCGGGATGAATGATGTGGGCCGTCCGCTGAAAGTATATTTATCCCGGGATACACCGGTGCATTCGAGATATGACATGCTTACGCCGGGGGCGCTGTTAGGGGCATTGCATCCGCGACATCAATCTCCCGGCAGATGGCCATCCAACCCTGCTTTTGGCTTATACAGCGCTCAACAGGCGGCATTGTACATGGTCATGTCCGGGCTGCGGGCTGAGCCATCGGTGATGGGCATCAACGGTCCACCGGGGACAGGCAAAACGACGCTGTTGAGAGAGGTGATCGCGGATGTGGTGGTTGCCAGGGCGATCCATTTGTTGAAGGTGGGCGTGGCGGATATGTTTTCAGGCAAGCGTGTGACCATTGCGGGTGTGACGGGGTATTATGATTTGAATGCCGGCGTCTTTGGGAATGATGGGATCGTTGTGGCCAGCAACAACAATTCGGCTGTAGAGAATATTTCCAAAGAGCTGCCTGTCCTGGACAGTATCGACAGGAATGCTTTCCAGGAGGCTGAGTACTTTTCTTCGACGGCGAGCCGTATCCATGGGAAACCTTGTTGGGGTATGTTAAGCGCTGTACTGGGTAAGTCGGATAACCGGAGCGGATTTGTCACCCGATTCTGGTTTAATAAGGGCCAGGGTTTTGGAAGATATCTGAAAGAGGTGTATGAAGATCGTGTTCTTAGCGAACAGTGTAGGGCGAATTATGAGGAGACGGCCAGGGAGCTTCGGGCTTTGCTAAGCGAGTACGATGCTTTTAAAGCGATGGCTGTCGACTATCACGAGCTGTTGCTGAAAGGTGATGATCATTCGCGGCTGCGGGAGCTGGCGGGAAGATTGCGAAACGAGTATGGTATCGGCTTTGAGCATTTGCCGGATTTGGACTTTAAGGACCTGCCGATGCAGGATATTCATCGCAGGACCCCTTATTCCTCTGAGAAAATAAATATCCTCCGAAGCAGGATCTTTTTATTGAGCCTGGAGCTGCATGAATGGGCGGTGAAGGTCAACGCCCGTGCGTTCAACACCAACCTGAACGCTTTTATCGATCTTCTGTCGAATAAGAATACGAACACTATCGACGGGCGGATCGCGCGGGTGTTATGGAATACCTTCTTCTTTCTCATTCCTGTGGTGTCGGTGACACTGGCTTCCTTCCAACGCCAGTTCTCCAAACTGGGACAAGGCGCCATCGGATGGCTGCTCATGGATGAGGCTGGACAGGCTACCCCGGCCTCGGCCTGCGGAGCTATATGGAGATCTGAAAAATGTATTATCATCGGTGATACTCTCCAGGTACCTCCTGTGATAACTATCCCGGAAGCGCTGGGGAAATTGCTGCAAAAAAATTATCGTATCGGGGATAATTGCTGGAGTCCCGTTTACCGTTCGGCCCAATACCTGGCAGACCGGGTTACAGCGACTGGTACGTATATCGATGTTGGAGATGGCGAAAAGACCTGGACGGGGATCCCATTACGTGCTCACAGGCGCTGCAGCGAGCCTATGTTCTCCATTTCCAATACCATTGCTTATAATGGGCAAATGGTCAAGGTAGTAAAGGATGGGGGCCATGATGTCCCTACCGGTGAAAGCGGCTGGATAGATGTCCGGATAGGGAGTATCCTGGATGGGCATGCTGTCGCAGAGGAATTACAGGTGCTGGGAGATATGCTGCAGCGATTGGTTTACTTTGAAGGCAGGATATATGTGATTACTCCTTTTCGAAGCATTGCGGATGCCTGTAAAAAAAGGTTCTATGTCCAGGGTAAGATCGAGTGCGGTACGATCCATACTTTTCAGGGGAAAGAGGCGGAGGTCGTTTTTTTTGTATTAGGAACACATGCGGACAGCGTCAGGGCGAGAGGCTGGGTCGCTCAGCGTCCAAATATGTTGAATGTGGCTGTTACGCGGGCCAGGGAGCGGCTGTACGTCATCGGCAACAGGGATATATGGAGGGTGCATCGCTATTTTAGTCATCTTGCGGACAAACTGCCTGTGAAAGAGCATTTCAGCGGGCGGTTGTTTTAGTTTTTTGTGCAGCCGTGCGGCGGGCTTTTACGCCCTCTTTTAGTCTTTTTTTGTGCTGCGCTCCCCAGTCGGCGAGTGCGAGCACGACCTTGTTCAAGGTCCGGCTGTATTCGGTCAGTTCATATTCAACTGTCACGGGTGAGGTGGCGTATACTGTTCTGACGATGAACTCATTCAGCTCCATTTCCTTCAACTCTTTCGAAAGTATTTTTGGGGTGATGTCTTCCAATATTTTTTGCAGCTCATTAAAGCGCAAAGGGCCGCCTCTTAACGCGGAGACAATGGGCAGCTTCCATTTGCCGCCCAGTACGTATAGTGCGTCGCGTACGGATGAGATCATCTGGCTGCAGTCTTCTTGTGCGTGTTGCGCGGTGTATATGGTTCGTAGGCTTGATGGCATAATTTCTTGTTTA
>Ga0105240_10000206_pt1 | contig 119835 bp, 88 predicted proteins | sample KBSC54metaG_FD_80426 | JGI IMG/M metagenome (GOLD analysis project Ga0105240, IMG submission 80426) | Corn rhizosphere microbial communities from Kellogg Biological Station, Michigan, USA - KBS C5-4 metaG | ecosystem: Host-associated > Plants > Roots > Rhizosphere > Soil | place: Michigan, USA...
ACATCCATGCTGGCACCGCTTGCATCCTCGAAGCCTTCGACCATGAGAATGGCCTCCACATCCTCGATCGGCACGGATACGCGTCGACGCCGGAAATGGTCAATCAGGCGATAGCGCGCAATCGCATAGAGCCAAGCTGTGAAAGGTCGGTCGCGGTCGTAGGTCGCACGCTTGGTGTGGACCGAAATCAATGTCTCCTGCACAAGATCCTCGACATCATCTTCGGCGCCACGCAGCCGGCGCCTGTAAAAGCTCTGCAGAAGAGGAACCAGCGCGCGCAGAAGAGCTTCGTGCGCGACGGCGTTGCCGTTGAGCCCATCGGTCATCCACTGCTTGAGCTGTCCTTCGCTGGTCTGCATTCGCGCTCCCGTTTGGAGCTACGCACCAAGGACAAGTGGCGTTACACGCGAACGCGCGGAGCGCGAAAAATTATGGGACGGTCGATTTGTAACCGGCCCTGACGTCATCGCGTAGGCATCGGCGTGACCCGGTACCCACGCCTCCCCGAGGGTCACCGCGCGGCGACGGTAGTTCTCTGCCGCCGCCGCGCGAGAGGCTAGCCGACAGGATTTATCGATGAACAAGACGCACTCCGCTCTCGCGGCGACCCTGGCGCTCGGGATGATTGCGAGCGCGAGCCAGGCGGCTGACCAAGCGAAACCGGCGATGGAGAAATGCTATGGTGTCGCGCTCGCTGGCAAGAACGACTGCAAGGCGGGCGCCGGCACCACCTGCGCCGGCACCTCCAAAGTCAATTATCAGGGCAATGCCTGGAAACTCGTCAAAGCGGGCACGTGCACGACGACCAAAACCCCCAAGGGGCTCGGGTCGCTCTCACCGAAGGCATGATCACCCAAAGCATCCCGCACGCGGTGGAGCGTCGGGATGCTTACCATGAAGGGGATGACGATGGCGCCGCTCATCAGCGCTTATAGATATCTGGCCGACCTTTCTGGTCGTGTGTTGCCACTCAGCCTGCTGCTGCTCGTGAACCGGCTCGGGATCGCAGCGGTCTTCTTCATGTCAGGCCGAACGAAGGTCGACGGACTGCTTCACATCACCGATGCCACCTACGAACTCTTCCGAACCGACTATGCCCTGCCGTTCATGAATCCGGTCGTCGCGGCGCACGTCGCCACATATTCAGAGCATGTGTTTCCGATCTTGCTGACCGTCGGCCTCCTTACCAGGCCGTCCGCGCTTGCGCTCCTCGGTATGACGAGCGTGATCGAAATATTCGTCTATCCCGATGCGTGGCCGACGCATCTGAGCTGGGCCGGCCTCCTTCTGCCACTTGTCGCGTTCGGCGGCGGCAGCTGGTCATGCGACCGGTTGATCGGCCTCGAGAAGAATCAACCCACGCTGTGAGGCGATCTCTCCGTTGCGAGGCGATGCAGGACGGGTAGCATATCCTCGGGCTCAGGCCGGAGCGTATAGTCCGGGTTGACCTCGGCATATGCGATCGTTCCGCTCGGGGCGAGTACGAAACGCCCCGGCATTGGAAGTGTCCAACTGTCGTCGCCGTTGAAGGACGGCAAGTCGTTCTTCAATGATCGATACAGGTCTATCAGATAGTCGGGTAGCCGAAATCGTAAGCTGAAGGCGGCTGCTACTTCGTTCTGACTATCTGCGAGTATCGGGTAACTGAGCCGGTTCTGCCGGACCGACTTACGGCTATTGGCAGCCGTCTGCGGTGAAATGGCGACAAGGGCGGCACCGAGCTTCTCGAATTCGGGTAACGCCGCCTCGAGAGCTTGGAGTTCCATGTTGCAATAGGGACACCAGACGCCTCGATAGAAACTTATGACCAGAGGCCCTTTGGCGAGCAGTTCGCTCGACGATACGACGTGGCCTTCCGGATCGCCTAGTAGGAAGGGTGGTGCGAGATCGCCCACCTTGAGCGCTTGGGACGCCGCGCCGCTTGCCACCAATTCCGCGGTTGCCCGGCGCATCGTTTCGATCACGGTCTGCGGTACGTTGTACGGCGGCTTTCCAGCTTCAAAGTCTGCCTTGAACGCATTGAGACTAGCCTGAAGGGTCATGGTGGTCCTTACTTGCATCGGTCACTCGCCAAGCAGTCGCCCTCGTTTGATACCGGCGCTGGCCGTCATGCCGGCGGCGCTAAGCGACGGTCGCCGTGCCACCTGCAACCGGTCCACTCCGGTTGGTGCATGACGAATGGCTTGGGAGACCAGCGGCGTCGAAGCAAAGCGAGGGAGCGCAGGCTCCCTCGCTCTGTGGCATCACGGTCGCACGAGGATTGAGAACATCGCGGCGTCTATCGCCGATCTCGGAACATGGCGCGGAGATCGTGGATGACCGCTGTCGGGTTTTCGTAATAGCCGAAATGCCCACCATGATCATGGGCGTTGAGATAGACGGCGTTGAATGCGGCGGCACGGGGTCCAGCCTTGAAGAGGTCGGCGCGTTTATCCGTCGTAACGCCCGGTGGGTTCTCCCCGCCCAGGAACGTGATGGCGGTCGGCGCCTCGACCACAGGCTTGCGGTCGTGCGAAGGCTCCCACGGATAATGCGCAGCGTCTGCATAGGCGCGCATGGATGATCCGACGGTCCCGGTCAGCCAGTAGATCATCGTGCTGGCGATCATATGCTCGCGTGAGAAGACCTTTTCCGGATCGCCATGGCTTTCCCCCCAGGTTCGCCAACGTTCCAACAACCAGGCCAGAGTTCCGACGGGGGAGTCTGCAAGTGCGTACGCCAGAGTTTGGGGGTCTAGAACCTGCACCGCGAAGTGCGTGACGAACTTCAAAATGGAATCGGGAACTGGCTTCCCCTGATCCCAGTTGCGAGCCGTCACGTCCCATGGTCGATCGCTGTTGAACTGGTCGAGAAGCATCGGATGCATGATGTGAATGCCGAAAAGCTGATCGGCATATTTATGGCCAAGCTGGGACGATATGAGCGCGCCCCAGTCGCCACCGCTGGCGGCGTATCGTCCGTAACCGAGACCCTCGGTCATCAACCGATGCCACAGATCCGCTGTTTTCCAGAAATTCAGCCCCGCATCCGGGACCGGACCCGAAAAGCCGTAGCCAGGCAAAGACGGGACGATCACGTCAAACGCATCGGCAGGGTCGCCGCCATGTGCGCCGGGGTCAGCCAGCGGCTCGATGACCTTATGCATGTCCCAGAATGTCCAGGGCCAGCCGTGCGTCAGAATGATCGGAACGGGATTGGGGCCGACGCCCTTCTTGTGAATGAAGTGGACAGGAATGTCGTCGATAACGGCGCGAAAATTGGGGAAATGATTGATTTTCGCTTCGACTTCGCGCCAGTCGAAGTCGGTCTTCCAATATTCGACGAGCCCGCGCAAATATTGAGCGTTGACACCATATTTCCAGTTTTCGTTGCCGGGATCATCCGGCCATACCGTTTTATTCAGACGGTCCGAAAGATCAGCCAGAGCGTCGTCGCTGACGGCGATGCGATAGGGTTCGATGGTGATGGTCATATCATGCTCCGAAGCACTTCTGGAACGACGCTAACCGACGGGCGGTATGCCTCAATTGGCAAACGGCACTATCCACATATAGCTTTAAGGTTATGGGGGATGTCGGAACGTCAGATCATCGACAGCGGTCGTTCGAGCAGGTCCTGAAACACCCGCATGAGCCTCGCTCCGTCGGCCCCGTCGATCGCTCTGTGATCGAAACTGCCTGTGATCGAGAGCATGGCGGCGACCTCGACGCCTTGGTCACCCGCAAGAGCGCGTTTCTCAATCGCGCCGACGGCGATGCTGGTTGCGTGGGGAGGACGAACGATCGACGTGAACTGCTTGATGCCGTAGCGGCCGAGATTCGTAAGCGAGGCCGAACCTTGGATTTCATCCGTTGAGATCGTCCCGGACCGCACCAACTCGGCGATTGCGCGCGTCTCACTTGCGATCGCGGAGAAGCTTTTCGATGCTGCATCCTTGATCGCGGGCGTCACTATGCCGTCTGGGCCCGCCATGGGGACCGTAATATCCGAACGCAGGTAGGTCAGCAGCCGGTCGCCTTGGTAGCACACGTTGCAACTGGGCACCTGTTCAAGCGCCAGGGCAAAAGCCCGGATCATCACGTCGTTGATCGTAACCTTGACGCCCTTGGCAACGAGACCCTCATTCAGCATGGTCCTGAAATCAAGCAACGCATCGGCGTGAACGTCGATCGTAAGGTAGATGTGCGGGGCGTCCTGCTTGGCTTCCGTCAACTGTCGGGCGACCGCCAGGCGGGAAGCGGAAAGCGCACGCGCATCATGCGGGACGTCAGGAACGGCTACAACTGGCGAACTGATCCGGGTCCGAGGGGATGGCGTAATTGCGACGGCGGGCTTGACCCTCGGGATCAGGTCCGAGAGCCCAATACGTCCCAGAGGACCGGATCCGCGCACCGTCGCGCTGTCGATCCCGAGCGCTGCTATCAACCGGGCGCCAAGCGGCGAGGCTTTCGCGCTCGCGGCGGGCGCGAGCGCAGGCGCCGCAGCGACGGGCGTAACTGGCGGTTGTTCGACGACAATCGCAGCCACGGGCGTAACCGGCGGTTGTTCGACGACAACGAGCGCGGATGACTGCGGTTCTTCGGACTTTTCGGATGCCTCAGGTGGCCGGTCGTCGCCCAGCACCGCAAGGGCGGTCCCAACCGGCACCGCATCTGTACCGTCCGGAACGAGGAGGCCGACGACAAAGCCTTCGTCGGTGGCTTCCAACTCCATGGTCGCCTTGTCCGTCTCGATTTCCGCGATCACCGCACCCTTGGCGATATAATCCCCTTCCTTGACCAGCCAACGCGCGAGAGTGCCGCTCTCCATCGTCGGCGACAGGGCCGGAAGGCACAATTCGATCGACATATCATTCCCCCAGGATCAGTTCGGCGGCACCCTCGATGATGGCGTCGCTATCGAGCCGATAGGTGCGATAAAGGTCGGGCAGGTCACCCGTCTGGCCGAAACGGTCGACGCCGAGCGGCGCAACCCGCATCCCGCGAACCGCTCCCAGCCACGAGAGAGTTGCCGGACTGCCATCCACGATCGTGACAAGTCCGGCATCGGGTCGGAGCGCGCCGAGCAATGTCTCGACATGAGACGGACCACCGGGTCCGGCGGACCAGCGTCTTGCCTGACGGTTAGACCAACCCCGATGCAAAAGGTCGGGCGACGTCACATTCAGAAGGCCGAGGCCCGGAATATCCTCTAACAACTTTTGATAGGCATCCAAGACTTCGGGCGCGATCGCACCGGTGAACACAAGCGCGGCGCTCGCGGTCGGGTCGGGTCGATGCAGCCAATAGCCGCCGGCCAGTGCATCCGCCTGCCAGCCTTCGTCCTTCCTCTTGATTTGAGCGATCGCGCGCGTGCTCAATCGCAGGTAGACCGACCCACCGTCCGGTGCCTGCAGGTGACCGAATGCCCACTGCATGATCAGAGCCAGTTCGTCCGCAAAAGCGGGCTCGAAATAGGTCAGCCCCGGCTGGCCCATCCCGATCAGCGGCGAACTGATTGACTGGTGAGCACCTCCTTCCGGCCCGAGTGTCAGACCGGATGGAGTCGCTACAAGAAGGAAGCGTGCGTCCTGGTAGCAACCATAATTGAGCGCATCGAGACCGCGCGCGATGAAGGGATCATACACCGTTCCGATGGGTATCAGTCGTGTGCCGAAGACCGGCGCCGACAGGCCCAGTGCGGCCAGCACCAAGAACAGATTGTGCTCGGCGATCCCGAGCTCGATGTGCTGTCCGGCGCCATGGCCCGCCCACTTTTGAGCCGACGGGATGCGCGCGGCTTGGAAGACGTCCTGCAGTTCGCGGCGGCGGAAAAGTCCGCGTTGATTGACCCAGGCGCCGAGATTGGTGGAGACCGTGACATCGGGTGAGGTGGTCACGATGCGGTCGGCAAGCGCGTGACCGGACTTGGCAAGGTCGAGGAGAATGCGACCGAACGCCGCTTGGGTCGATTGCTCCTCCCCCTCGGGTGCGGGCAGGCGATCAGGGACCTCCACCAGATCCGGCGCCACCTTGGCGCGTGCAACCGCAAGCGGCGAGCGGTCGATGAAGGCACGAAGTTCCTGTGCAGCATTGTCGCCAAGTCCCGCAAACGGCTCCCACTCCTCGCCAGGGTCGATCCCGAGGCTCGCACGCAACGTCTCGACCTGAGACGGATTCATCAGTCCGGCATGGTTGTCCTTATGCCCGGCGAACGGAAGGCCGAAGCCCTTGACCGTATAGGCGATGAACATGGTCGGGGTGTCGTCGTTCGCCTCTGCAAAGGCGTCGATCAATGTCTCTACGCAGTGGCCGCCCAGATTGGTCATGAGGGCGGCGAGGCCGTCGTCGTCGAAGGAGGCAACAAGCTTCGCGACCTCGCCTGTTTTTCCGAGGTCTCGGATGAGCCGCTCGCGCCACGCGCCCCCGCCCTGATAGGTGAGCGCCGCATAATCGGCGTTGGGGCAACTATCGATCCAACTCGCCAGTGCCTTGCCACCCGGGCGCGCAAAGACCTCGCGCTGCAGACGCCCATGCTTGAGCGTCAGAACGCGCCAGCCGCACGTCCGAAAGATGTCGTCGAAGCGGTTGAACATGCGGTCGGCAGTCGTCGCGTCGAGCGACTGGCGATTATAGTCGACGATCCACCAGCAATTGCGGATGTCGTGCTTGTAGGCCTCGATCAGGGCCTCGTAGATGTTCCCCTCGTCCAACTCGGCGTCGCCCATGAGAGCGATCATGCGGCCGACCTGATCCTGATCGAGGCGGCCGTGGGCCAGCAGATAATCCTGAACCAGGCTCGCGAATGCCGTAACGGCGACACCAAGGCCGACCGATCCCGTCGAGAAGTCGACCGGAATCTTGTCTTTCGTGCGGCTCGGATAGCTTTGAGCACCACCCAGTCCGCGAAATTTCTGAAGTTGGTCCAGGCTCTGACTGCCGAGCAGATAATGGATGGCATGCAGTACGGGGCCGGCATGAGGTTTGACCGCCACGCGATCGTTCGGACCGAGCGCATGGAAATAGAGCGCCGCCATGATCGCGGTCATCGATGCGCAACTCGCCTGATGGCCGCCGACCTTCAAGCCATCCCGGCTCTCGCGCAGATGGTTGGCATTGTGGATCGTCCAGGCCGACAGCCATCGCAGTCGCGTATCGAGCGTTTCGAGCGCGCTGATCGTGTCGGGGCGGGAAGAGAAACGCGTGTCGAGCATTCATCACCTTCGCTGTGCTGCCGCTTGTTCCGGCTCTGGAGGCACGCCGTCCATGGGCCGAAAAATAGTGCCGTCACGGTACTCAGGACCATGTGCCGTAGAGGCGGAGGTACAACCAGCGCGCACGTTTGACGCATCAAATTTGTGCATGTCGCAGCTTCAATCGGATCATGTGCCGCGGTCGTCGCGATCCGTATGATGCAAGCAATAAGGGGCGAGTCCCAAGATCGGAGAGGATGCGCGACGAGTGACATCGAATTTATTCCTGCAACGGATGAATGCGTGATGGCTTCGATCGAGGCTTCGGGTGCGGCTCTCGACCGGCCGCTATCGGGGGTGAGGGTGATCGACTGCGCGACGGGCACCGCCTCGCTTGCCGGACGATTGCTGAGCGAGCTTGGCGCCGACGTCATTCGGATTGAGCCGCCCAGTGGTTTCGACGACCGCCGCGTAGCCCCGCTCTATCGCAACGTCAGCCTGGCATTCGTGGCCTATAATCTCGGCAAGCGTGCGTTCGTCGCGGATCTTTCGCAGCCCCAGGATCGCGCCGTCTTCGACGAACTCGTCGCCAGTGCCGACATCTTGATCGATACCAGTCTCCCGCGGCCCAGAGCCGACTTTCCCATCGACGTCCGCGCGATCGTGTCGGATCATCCGGAACTGGTCGTGCTCTCCATCAGCGACTTCGGACTGGACGGTCCGCTCGCCGACGCGATGGGATCCGAGCCCGTCTTCCATGCGCTTTCCGGGGAACTGGCGCGGTCCGGCCTGCCGGGGCGGCAGCCCTTGCTGCCGCCGGGCGATCTCGCCGGTCAGTGTGCCGCGACCCACGCGGTCTTCATGACGCTTGTCGCCTACTCGAACAGGCTGCGCACCGGACTGGGCGACCATCTTGATCTATCGATCCTGGATGCTTCCGGGCTCGCCCTCGATCCGGGCTATGGTATCGCTGGAAGTGCCACGGCAGGCGTTCCGCCCAGCAAGTTTCCGCGTGGGCGCCCCGATGTCGCCCATCGTTACCCGATCTTCCGCTGCGCGGATGGATATGTGCGAATGTGCATCCTCGCGCCCCGACAATGGGACGGGTTGTTCGAATGGATGGGGCGCCCTGCCGAGTTCGCCGATCCCGCCTTTCGGCTGATCCAGAACCGGTTCGCCTCCTCGTCCTTGTTACCAGCAATCTCCGCGTTCGTCCTCGACAAGACCCGTCATGACCTTGAGCGGGAAGGGCAACGTCATGGTGTTCCGATCGCTGCTTTGCTGGCGCTCGATGAAACGCTCGCGAGCGACCACCTCGCCGAACGCGAGGCATTTCGGCGCATCGAGATCTTGCCGGGGGTCGAAGCGCCCTTCCCGAACGGCGTGTTCGAGATCGATGGTCGGCGGGCGGGGCCTGCGCACAGCGCTCCCGCGCTGGCTCCAATCGACACGGCCAAGTGGCTGGCGCCCCCGATCGTGTCCGAAGAGCATGACGAACCCGGGCGGCCCCTGAGAGGGCTCCGGGTCCTCAATCTCGGTGTCATCGTCGTCGGTGCTGAACAATCCCGGCTGATGGCCGATCAGGGCGCGGACGTGGTGAAGGTCGAGAACCAGGCCTATCCAGATGGGAATCGGCAAACGCATGACGGCTCTTTGATGTCGGTGACCTTCGCGGCCGGCCATCGCAACCAGCGCGCCCTCGCGATCGATCTGCGTTCCCCCGAGGGCAAGGCATTGTTCCTGCGGCTGGTGGCAGAAGCGGACGTGGTTCTGTCGAATTTCAAACCCGGCGTGATGGATGCGTTGGGCCTCTCCCCGGAGGCTCTTGCCGCCGCCAATCCGGCCCTCGTGATGTCGGATAGTTCTGCGTTCGGCGCCAGTGGTCCCTGGAGCCGGCGCATGGGCTACGGCCCGCTGGTGCGCGCGTCCACCGGCTTGTCCGGGATCTGGCGTTATGATGACGATCCGGCCGGCTTTTCAGACGCGGTGACGGTCTATCCCGACCATGTGGCAGGACGCATCAGTGCGATCGGCGTCCTGGCGCTGCTGATCCGGCGCCGGCGGACCGGCAGGGGCGGGCGCGTCAGCGTGAGCCAGGCGGAAGTCATTCTCAGCCATATGGCCTCCGCGATCGCTGCGCGCGCCCTGGACGCCGGCGATGGGTCGGTCACGGAGCACGAGCAAGACGCACCGTGGGGCGTGTTTTCTTGTGCAGGCGATGATGAATGGTGTGTCGTGACTGTGCGCGACGATAGCGACTGGAAAGCGCTGTGCGACGTCCTGCAACGGGACGACCTCTCCAGCGATACCGCACTTGCAACTAAGCAGGGGCGAAGGGAGGCCCGCCAGCGTATCGACACAGCCTTGGGCGAGTGGCTGTCGTCGCTTGCTTCACGCGATGCGATGAAACGCCTGCAGGCGGCGGGGGTGCCGGCAGCCGTGATGCTGAGGGTCGTGGAACTCCCTGACTATCCGCATTATGTCGCCCGCCGGCAGTTCCGGTCGGTAGCGCATCCGATGCTTCGTGAGCCATTCCACGTCGAGAATAGTCCCGTTCATTCGCGACTTCTGCCTGAGCCGCCGCAGCGCTCGGCACCGCTGATCGGAGAGCACAGCGCCGAGATATTATCGGAATGGATCGGGTTGGACGCGACCGACATTGAATTGCTGGTTGCGAGCGGCGTCGTGCAGAACCTGGCGGCACAATAGCCGGACGGTTCGAACAAACCAAAATATGAAGAGCCGCACCATTTGTGTGGTGCGGTGGCGCAAAGCCATGTTCGCAAAACTTCGCGTCATGTTGAAGTGCGATGGAGTAGAACAAAACTAATCATACGCGCAGACCCCGCCCACGCTCCTACAAGTTGACCATCAGTCGATAAAAATAGACTTGGAGGGGAAACACCATGATCGCTCAGCGCGCTTTCTATGCGAGGCACTTGTCTTGGCTCATTGCCGGCACTGCGCTCACCGTGCCAGGCTTGGCCCTCGCGCAGTCCGCGGATGGCGCGCCTCAGCCTCAAGCGCCAGTTGCTTCGGTTCCGGCGCCCGCGGTGCAGGCTGGCGCAGCCGCGCCGTCAGGGGCGGCGATCGGCGATATCATCGTGACGGCCCAGCGGCGCGCCCAGCGCATTCAGGATGTGCCGATCGCGATCACCGCGGTTGCCAGTGAGCAGATTGCGGCCCGCAACGTCTTGACGATCAATGATCTGCAGGGAAGCGTGCCAGGCCTTTCCATTGCCGGTTTCGCCGGCGTGAACGGCACCAACCTGATCTCGTTGCGCGGCATCGCCGGACAGCCGGTTCCGATCGGCGCCAGTCAGGCGACCGCCGTCTACCTGGATGGCGTTTATCTTTCCCGGCCTGACGCCGCCTTCTTTGGGCTGCAGGATGTCCAGCGGGTCGAGGTGCTACGAGGGCCGCAGGGCACGCTCTACGGGCGCAACGCCACGGCCGGCGCGATCAACATCGTGACGGAGGCGCCCAGCGATCAATTCCACGGGAAGGTCGATGTCAATTACGGCAGCTACAACGGTTATTCCGCCGGCGGCTATGTGACAGGTCCGCTGGGAGGCGGCTTCGCGGCCAGTGCATCCTTTTCCGCGAACGGCCATGAGGGCTATTACGTCAACACGGTCGACCAGCGGGCCATCGGCAAGGCACATTCCTATACCGGACGGGTCAAGCTTGCTTATCGGAACGACAATGGTTTCGATGCTACGCTGTCGGCGGACTATACGAAGAAATATTCACAAGACATCTTCACGCCAATCCGGCTGGTCAACAATCAGATCACCTATGCGACCAAGGATATCGCAACCGATATCGGCAATCTGATCGGCACGCACGTGAAGACGCAGGGCATTGCGCTCACGCTCAACGCCGAGGTTGCGGATCACGTGAAGTTGACCTCGATCTCAAGCTATCGAAAGTTCAATTTCTTCGTCATCTATGACATCGATGGGACGGCATTGAACGTCGCGCATGTGATCGACACCAACGACAATACGACGTTCAATCAGGAAATTCGTGCGGTCTACGATCATGCGGGTCTGCGCGTCACGCTCGGCGCGAACTATTTCAATGAGAAGGCCCAGGTTCTTATCCGTCTCAACCCCTCCACCCTGACGAAAGCTCAGCTTCAGGCGGATCCCCGACCGCGTGCGAAGAGCGATCTGAACGCGCTCGCGGCTTTCGTTCAGGCGGAATACGATATCACTCCGAAGCTCACCGCGACCGGTGGTGCTCGTCTCAATTACGAGAAGCGTGACTTCGTGGTCGACTATTCGACGGCGGGCTTCTCTCCCACGATCGGTCGGCTTTCGGATACCGCGGTGCTTCCGGCTTTCGGCCTGAATTACAAGCCGAACCGGGACTTGCTCTTCTACGCCAAGGTCAGCGAGGGGTATCAGGCTCCGGGCTTTGCCTATCAGCCGGGTGCCGGGAATCCGGCAAATACCTTCAAGGCGGAAAAGCTTTGGGCCTACGAAATCGGCGCGAAGATGCAATTGATCGACCGACTGATCACACTCAATACGGCCGCCTTCTATTACGACTATAAGAATATCCAGCTTCGTCGCCTCGTGTCGCCGACGATCTCGCTGATCGACAATGTTGGCGCGGCCCATGTGAAGGGTGCGGAGGCCGAACTGATCATCACGCCCATGAAGGGCCTCAGCCTCAACGCCGAAGCGACTTACTCGAAAGCAACTTATTCCAGCTACTGCGAGGGGATCACAACGGGCACCCCGCAAGGGAGCGATGCGCTCTGCACCGGCACGCCTACGCCGTCTGCTAATCGGGCGGGCAACGCGCTCAACCTGGCACCGCGCTGGAGCGGTGGTGTCGGCTTCAGCTACGAGCGCGAGTTGAGCCCCGTCACCACGCTCAAACTCAGCGGTAACTACAGCTTCGAGACAAACAGCTATTTCACGACGGACAATTCGCCGTTGCTCAGCACGCGGGGATGGAACCGGCTCGATGCGCGTGCGGCGCTCGCGTTTCGCAACGGTCTGGAAGTCTACGTCTTCGGAAAGAATATCACCGACAATCGCCACATCGTCGACGGCTTTCGCGGAAGTCGCGATCTGATCGGCGTGGTCAGTGACCCGGCCACCTATGGGGGTGGCATCAAATTTCGGTTCTAGCTGCAGCCGCCATGCAAGGGAGCGTGATCGAGATGACGCCATCCTCGTCCCAGTTTGAAAGCAGTCTGGTCGAGCTCTTCGAAAGGCGTGTCCGCGAAACGCCGGAGGCCCGCGCGCTCACGGCGGCGAGCACCGGCCGGGGGGATGTTCGCCGCACCTACGAAGGCCTGTGGGGCGACGCCTTGCGTTTTGCCGACGGTCTGAGATTGCGGGGCGTGGAGCCCGGTGACCATGTCGGCCTGATGCTGAGCAACGACGCCGGCTATGAGGCCTGTGTCTCGATGCTCGGGCTCCACAGGCTCGGTTGCGTTGTCGTGCCGGTCAATGCCCGATTCGCGGTGGAGGAACTGGTCTACGTCCTCACCAAGGCTCGCTGCTCCACGCTGATGGTACTGGCGAACCTCCTGCCCACGGTTGCGGCAGCGAAGGGACGAGCACCGGCGCTGGAGCGGATCATCTCGGTTGGTGGTGCAGAGGATTGGACAGTCGCCTGGGAGGACGTGTTTTCTCTCGGAGACGCGCAATCGGGCGGCTGGCCCGAAATCCTTCCAGACCGGTTGTCCGAGATCATCTTCACCTCCGGCACCACGGCGCATCCCAAGGGCGCGGTGATGACGCAGGCGCGCTGCCTGGCGTCCGGGCACGACTTTGCGCATGAACTCGCGCTTGGGGCGGATGACGTCTATCAGAGCTTCTTCCCGTTCTTCACGACGGCCTGCATCCATTGCGTGCTCTTCCCGGCCTGGTGGGCCGGCGGGGCGGCGGTGCTCGACCGTGCCCTGGACGTGCCTGAGGTGATCGCGCGCATGGAGCGCGAAGGGACGACGAAATATATCGGTGCGCCGACCTTCTATATCCTGCTTCTCGAAGCCTATCGCCCCGCCGATCACGACCTCTCTCGGATCCGGATCTTCGATTATGGAGGGGCTGCCATGTCGGTGGAGGTCATCCGGGAACTTGCAAGCGTCTTCCCCAAGGTCGAACTGCGCCAGACGTACGGGATGACCGAAAGTGGGGGGCCCGGCACCTTCATGTCCGGCGCGGATACCTTCACCAAGCTGGGATCGGTCGGGCGTCCCGCGCCGAACATTGAGATACGGATTGTCGACGACGAGGTGCGGCCGCTGCCGCCCCGTGCCGTGGGCGAGATCGCGCTGCGTGGGCCCAGCGTCATGCGCGAATATTTCGAAGAACCCGATCTCACCGCCAAAGCGCTTCGCGACGGTTGGCTGCTGACGGGGGACGTGGGCTATCTCGATGAAGATGGCTTCCTATTCCACGTCGACCGCAAGAAGGACATGATCATCCGCGGAGGCCACAACATCGGCTCTCTCGAGGTGGAGGAGGTGTTCTATAGCCACCCCGCCGTCCAGGATGCGGCGGTGGTGGGGGTGCCTCATCCTAAGCTCGGCGAAGACATCTTTGCCTTCGTCGTGCTGCACGCCGGCCAATCGGTTTCGGTCGACGAGATCCGGGCCTACTGCTTCGACAAGCTGGCGGACTATAAGATTCCGCGCAAGATCAGCTTTGTGACGCAATTGCCGCGTGGCCCGATGGGCAAGGTCCTGAAGAACGTGCTGCGCGACATCGCCATCGGGGAGGATCTCGCCGCATAGGGATGAACGTGACAGGCGCCGCGTCGACGTTGACCGAGATATGATCAGGGAGATAACCAAGAGGTTATGAGTCCGAGCCAATTTCGTGTCTTGGTGGCTGTCGCCGAGCATCGCAGCTTCTCGCGAGCGGCGAATGAGTTGCGACAGACCCAGCCAGCGGTCAGCAAAACGATCCGCTTGCTCGAGCAGGCCTTTGGTGCGCCTCTGCTCGTGCGTGGCATGGACGGGGTCACCGCGACCGCCCTTGGCGACGAGGTCCTTCTCCATGCGCGGTCTGCATTGCGCGAATTCGATGCGCTGCGGCAGATGGCCAGCGATTGCGGGAGCGCGATCAAGGGGACGATCAAGATCGGTGCACCACCCAGTCTGGTCAATTGGCCACTGCCCAAAATCCTGGGCGCCTTGCGCAAACGCCACCCGGACATTCACGTGCGCCTCTTCGAAGGCGAGCCGAACGAACTATCCTCCTGGCTTTCCGAACGCATTGTCCATGTTGCGCTCACCACCTCGCCGGCCGAGGGCTGGAGTTGGACGGCGCTGACCGAAGAGCCGTTCATGCTGCTCGTCCGCCGAACCGACGCCGGTTCTGCGCGTTCGCTCGAGGACTTGGCACGTCTGCCGCTCATCGTGTCAAGCTGTGGGATCGATAGGATGCTGGCCCGCGAATTCGAGAAGCGCGGGCTCACCTGCACCGTGATGCATAAATCGCGGTCTTACAGCACGATCTTCGCGATGGTGGAGGAGGGCCTCGGCGTGTCCATCCTGCCGCGATCGATCGCGCTCCAAGCGCCCCCACAACTTGCCGCGGTGACCATCATTGGAGCGCCGCGGCGCACTGTGGGCATGCTCACGCCAGAACTGCCCAGTCGCGCCATCATGGCTTTCGCGGCGGAGGCCACTGCCGTCATCGCCCAGGACTAAGCGAGCGGAACGCCACTACGGCGTTCCGCTCGCGTTATCGCAGCATCCGAAACATCGCGCGTACGTCGTGAATGACCGCCTGCGGGTTCTCGTAATAGCCGAAATGCCCGCCGGTCGGGTGGGCGTGCAGATAGACGGTGTTGAAGAACTCTGCGCGCGGCCCTTGCTCGAACGCCTTGACCCGGTCTTCGGTTTTCACGCCGAGCGGGTTCTCCCCGCCGAGGAAAGTGATGCCGGTCGGCGCCTCGATCATCGGCATGCGGTCATGCGACGGCTGCCAGGGATAGCGCGAGGAGTCCGCATGGGCCCGGATTGCAGTGCCTGCTGTCCGCGACAGCCAGAAGATCATCGCGCTGGTGATCATGTGTTCGCGTGAATAGACCTTCTCGGGATCGCCATCGGTGTCGCCCCAAGCGCGCCACCGTTCCAGAAACCAGGCGAGCATGCCGACGGGAGAGTCGGTGATCCCGTACGCGAGCGATTGCGGATCGAGATTCTGCACGGCGAGATGCGCGACGAACTTCGATCGCCCGCCGCGCGGCTGCGTCTTGGTGTCCCAGGCTCGAAACGTCGCATCCCAGGGCCGCTCGCTATTGAACTGATCGAGCAGCATCGGGTGCATGATGTGAATGCCGTACAGGCAATCTGCGTATTTATGGCCGAGTTGCGAGGAGATCAGCGATCCCCAGTCCCCTCCGCTGCTCGCATAGCGAGGATAGCCGAGCGCCTCCGTCATCAGCTTTTGCCAGAGGTCTGCCCACTTCCAGTAGCTGAGGCCTGCCTTACCTGGCGGTCCGGAGAAGCCATAGCCGGGGAGCGAGGGCACGATCACATCGAAGGCATCGGCCGGATCGCCGCCATGGGCGGCCGGGTCCGCAAGTGGTTCGATGACCTTGTGCATGTCCCAGAAGGTCCAGGGCCAGCCGTGCGTGAGGATGAGCGGAATGGGCTTGGGGCCGACGCCCCGGCGGTGAATGAAATGCACCGGGATGTCATCGATGACGGTTTTGTAGTTCGGAAAGGCGTTGATGCGAGCTTCCGCTTGACGCCAGTCATATTCATGGCGCCAATATCCGACGAGGTCGCGCAGATAGGCCGCGTTGACTCCGTAGCTCCAGTCGTCGTTGCCCGGATCATCCGGCCAGATCGTATGATCGAGACGGGATCGCAGGTCGTCCAGTTCGCAGTCCGGAACTGCCACCTGGAAGGGCAAAATCTCGATCGGCATCAACAGCCTCCCCATCGTCGTTGAGGGTTAGGCTAGCGTCATGCGTTCTGGCACCCAATTGGCTTTCGCAGAAATTGGGCATGTCCGTAGAGTTATGACGAGAGGGTTAGAGCCACCCGTTCGTCTCGAACTGCTCGATCCATGTGCTGGTTGCGCGGCGGCATCCTTCAATGACAATTTCTGCGAAGGCCTCCGCTTCCTGCGTCAGGACAGATGAACTGCGCTGCAGAAGCATCATCTCGTAATTGACATCCGGCCGACGCAGCGGGCGCACGGTGAAGCGCTCGGCGTCGCCGACCGGATCGAACATCACGCAAGGTGCGACCATGTGCCAATCGCTGCGGCTTACGAGATCGAGCATCGCAAGCGACGAGCCGAGATCGAGCGACGAGTTGATCTGGACGTTGTTCACCTCGAGGCATGCCCGTATGATCGTGCGCCTGACCCGCATGCCCGTACCCCAGGCCATGTTGATGGGCTCGCTGGGCATTCGCGCGATCGGAGCGCCGTCCGCTTTGGCGCGGGACACCAAACATTGTGGTGTGGATAGCATCGGGCGGACCTGGATGCCGGTTTCCTTGCCTTCCAACGTGCTGAAGGCGAAATCGACGGACCCCGAGGATACCATCTCGGCCATGATCGAGCCTGATGTCTCGATCACGCGGACCTTCACATTCGGGTGCACCTGCGCAAGTTGAAGCAGAGCCGGAGCGATCAGCCGGTTCGTAAGAGCCGGCACCGCCGCGACCGTGATATTCCCCTGATGTCCCCGCGAGTAAGACGAGATGTCGTTTGACGCCCGGTCGATCGACCGCAGCATTTCGGCGCAGCGCTGATAGAAGATATCGGCGGCGGGCGTCGCTGTCACGCCGACGCGGGCTCGATCGAAGAGCTTGACGTTGAGCAACGACTCAAGCTGCGAGATATGGTGAGACACCCCGGATTGCGTACTGTTCTCGCGCGTCGCGGCAGCCGTGAAGGACCCCTCCTCATACGCCGCGATAAAAAGCCGAATATCTTGTAGCGAGCCTCTGAAAGCCATAGATACCGTCCATTTCTCCCGACTGGCGCTTTCCCGCCGCCCTTCTTCGCGCGACCAAGGCCGGTCTCGCCAGTCTGCTGCGCAATATGCCGGGTCATATCGGCACAATGCCAGACCTAAATGCCGATCGCTTTCTGGTGCATGGCGAAGCCGGGTCAACACCCGGACGACCATCATTTTTGCAGATGCCGAATGCTTAAAGCGATCATGTGCTGCGGAGAACCGGCGACGCTAGCATGGACGCAAACAGGCAAGGGGTTTCTAGTCGAGAATCGAGACCGTCATCGGACTTCAGAATGAAAAGGAGCCTGCGGTTGCGACGGCTGGTTCGGTCGAGCGCATGGACGCCGCGAACAGATCCTCCTTCTTCTGGTTCGTTTGGTCTCGGCGCTTCGCGATCCCGATGTCAGCTGCTTTGGATTGTTGGGAGATAGGCTTTCATGACGGAAATCGTCGAGCGCGCGGTGCTGGTGGAACGTCGCGGCGCAGTGATGATCATCACGATCAACCGCCCCGAAGCGCGCAATTCGATCAACCAGTCCGTGCATATCGGGATCGGGACGGCGATCGAGGAGGCGGAGGCCGACCCCGCCCTACGCGCCGTCATTATCACAGGCGCAGGCGAGCAGGCGTTCTGCGCGGGCGCGGACCTGAAAGCCTTGTCACGCGGCGAGGATTTGAGGCCGGCCGATCCGGTCCAGAGAGCATGGGGCTTTGCCGGCTTCGTCGAGCATCCGATCAGCAAGCCGATCATCGCTGCCGTCAACGGCTTCGCATTGGGTGGCGGGACCGAAATCGCGCTTGCATCCGACATCGTGGTGGCCGCCGATACGGTCAGCTTCGGCCTGCCCGAGGTGAAGCGCGGCATCTACGCCGGCGCCGGCGGCACCATTCGATTGGTCCGGCAACTGCCGCCGAAGGTCGCGATGGAGTATCTCCTGACCGGCGAGCCTTTCTCAGCAGCGCGGGCGCTGGAATTGGGTCTCGTAAACCGCGTGGTTCCCGCGTCGCTCCTCATGGACACGGCGCTCTCGATCGCCGAACAGATTGCGTCGAACGCTCCGCTCTCGGTGCAGGCGAGTAAACGCATCGCGATGGGCATCGTCGACGGATCGATCGCTAGCGAGCAGCAGGCTTGGGAAATCTCCCGGGCAGAGGGCGCCCGTCTCCTACAGTCCGCCGACGCGAAGGAAGGGCCTCGCGCTTTCGCCGAGAAGCGTGCGCCCGTGTGGCAGGCACGCTGAGCAGTTGCAGAGCACGAGGGCATGAGCATGAAGCCGGAAAATACGCCCGTCATCGTCGGAGTAGGGCAGGTCAATGACCGCACATCGGATCCCGCCCAAGGGCTCGATTCGCTAGGGTTGATGGAGCAGGCGCTTCGTGCCGCCGAGCAGGATGCGGGCGGTGACTGGCTGGCCGAGCTCGAATCGATCGGGATCGTCGACCAGATTTCCTTCAAAGCGCTGGGCAATCTCATCGAGCCGCTTTCCGAGCGGATCGGTGCCCACCCCCGTTTTGCTCGGCAGACCGACTTGCCGAGTGGCACAAGTCCGATCGAACTGCTCAACGTCGCTGCCAATCTGATTGGCGAGGGTGTGATCCAATCGGCCGCGATATGTGGCGGAGAAGCGCTGCGTACGGCCGCAAAGCGGGCAGCAGCCGCTGCTGGGGATGCCTCGCATAATGTCGTGAGAGCGCGGCTCGAGGCCAAAAAGCCTGGTTATGCCCAAGGCTATGGGCTGGTCGCGCCGATCGACGTCTATCCCCTCTATGAGAATGCGGGCCGCTCCAGCTACGGACAGGTATTGGCGGCTGCGCAGGCGGAGACGGGCGAGATCTGGTCCCGCTTTTCAGAGGTTGCCGTGGGAAACGACGGAGCCTGGATCCGCGAGGCGAAGGCCGCCGACGAGATCGTCACGCCATCGGCGGACAACCGGCCGCTCGCCTTTCCCTATACCAAACTGATGGTCGCAAACAGCTCGGTGAACCAAGGCGCAGCGTTCATCGTCACAAGCTTGGCGCACGCCCGCGCGCGCGGCATTGCGGAGGATCGCCTGGTCTTCGTCGGCATGGGGGCGGCCGCCCACGAGGATGACGTGCCGCTGCGCCGTGACCGCTACGATCGCAGCGCGAGCATGACCGTATCGCTGGAGCAGACGCTGTCGCTCAACGGCCTGTCCTCTACGGATATCGACATGGTCGAGCTTTACAGCTGCTTCCCCTGCGTGCCGAAGATGGCGCGCCGTATCATCGACTGGCCGCTGGACAAGCCTGCGACGGTGTTCGGTGGTCTGACCTTCGGCGGTGGTCCCATCGGCAATTATATGAGCCACGCTGTCGTCAGTATGGTGCAGCGGCTGCGCCATGAGGGACGATATGGGCTGCTTTTCGCCAATGGGGGCTTCGCGACGCATAATCACAGCATCGTGCTCTCGAGCCGGCCGATCGACGCGGCCAATTTTCCGCAGGATTTCGACTATCAGGCCGATGCGGATGCGATCCGCGATCCCGTGCCCGTGCTCGTCGAGGACTATGCCGGACCGGCGACGATCGAGACCTATACGGTGTTCCACGCGCGCGACGGGCAACCTTCCGGCGGTGTGATCGTGGCGCGAACGGAGCAAGGCAGTCGTACGCTCGCCCGAGTGGGCGCCGAAGACGGCGCCGTTCTTGACATCCTGCTGGGGGGCGCGCCGGACGTGATCGGGCACCGCGGCGTCATCCAGCGATCATCCGATGGCGTGCAGGTCTGGCGCGAGAATGCGGACGTCGGCCGAGATACGGCGCTAACCCTATAAGATCAGGACCGACCAACGCTTGTGAAGCGTTGGTCGTTTTCCGCGACCGTCTAGCGCGCGTCCGCGAGAATGATGCTCGCACAATGCTCGCCGAGCATCAGGGCCGGCAGGTGGGTGTTGGCCGTCACCAGATCAGGCATGATCGACGCGTCGGCGACGCGCAGTCCTTCAACGCCGCGTACCCGCACACGATTGTCCACGACCGCCATGCGATCGTCCGCTCTGCCAATCCGGCATGTCCCTGCCACGTGACCCATCGGGTAGGTGAAATTCACCGCCAGCTTCTCTAGCGCCTGCTCGTCCGCCAGAAGCGCCTCCGGATCGATCAGGTCGGCAGCGAGCAGGCGGTTGCGAAGAAAGCGTGGGCCGTCCAGCAGCCACGCCGCACCATCCGCCGCCAACCGGCTCGACCAGCCGGGTTCGGTAAGCTTCTGCGCGAGATATCCCTTGGCGATGAAAACGTTGTTGATCTCCGAGCGCACTTTCGGATCGGTTAGGATCCGCAAGGCAAACGCAATGCCTTGGAGATGCCGCACCCGGTCGCGCGGGTCGGAGAGAAGATTGAAGCGGATATCCACGCCGTCGGCCCCATTTGGGCCCCGCAGACTGACTGTGCCACGCGAGTAGGGCTTGTAGACCGAGACGAAGATGGAGCCGATCGCGCTGCCGAGCCGGTGCCAACTCGTCCGATTGAAGGCGGCCATGATCATGTCGGTTGGCGCGCAGCCATCGACACCGGAAGAGAAGCGCAGGCCATTCTGGCTCCATGCCCGCTGGGCCAGATCCTGTCTCGCCCTGCGACGCAGGTGAACTGCGACATTGAACCCGGCATGATTGATCAGATTGCGCCCGACGCCCGGCAAGTCGACCGCGACGGGGATGCCCTGTGCGCTCAAGATATCGGCCGGACCCAGCCCCGATCGCAGCAGCAGCGCAGGCGAGTGAATGCCACCGCCGGCGACGATCGTTTCGCGTGCGCGCACTTCATGACGCGCGCCCCCCCGTTCCAGCAGAACGCCGGTGACCGTGCGATCCTCGATCTGAAGCCGCTCGACCCGGGCGTCGGCCCAGATTGTGAGATTGGGACGGCGCCGAACCTCCGCCGTGAGCCAAGCCATCGCAGCGGTGACCCGTCCCTCCGGCAGGTTGGTCATCGGCATCGGAAAAACGCCGTCGCGGAAATCGCCGTTGACGTCCTCCACGTCGCCGAACCCTTCGGCATTATGAACCTGTGCCACAGCGCGGCAGAAGCCAGGCCAGCGATCGCGGGGGTGGCGCCGCACTGGCATAGGTCCGGACTGTCCATGCATAGGTCCGCCGAAATCGAGATCGCGCTCGATCCTGCAAAAGCTGGGTAGAATATCGTTCCAGCCCCAGCCTTCGGCACCTGCTGCCCGCCAACCGTCATAGTCCGAAGGCAGGCCGCGAAGCGCGAGCATGCCCATGATGCTGGATCCGCCGCCTACCATGCGCGCCTGTCGAAAGGGCCTCTTTCGCGTACCTTCGACACCCTGTGCCGACATTTTCGGCCAATAGAAGGATGGTTCGCCGATCGACGCCGGAAACGCATCGCGCACGCTCGCCGGCTCCTGTCCCGGAGGATGATCCGGCCCCGCCTCGATCAGCAGCACGGTGTGGCGCGGATCTTCGCTCAGCCGGTTGGCCAGTACACATCCCGAGGCACCGGCGCCGACGACGATGAAATCATAGCCACCCTGTGACATCTGATCAGCATCCACGGTTGAAGCCCTCCGGGAAGATTTCTCCAGGAAGGATACACGCCAACTCGAGCTGCCGGTCGCCCATCCGCTTTGCCTTCCTCCCGTTCGATCGGATCCCTCTTCTGCTATCTCTTCGGTCGAGCGCTGCCTCATCAAAAGAAAGCACATCCACCTCCGATTTTTCTCATGGTCCCCGCGTGGGAGGGCGGCCGGGCGACATCAATCGGCAGCATGCTCGACCGCCGGAATCATGATGCCCTTGCGCGGAACGGTCGCTGGTAGGGTTGATGAAACAGTGGTGAGGAGGGCTTGCGTTGGCGACGGATATGGTAACGGGGACCCCGGTCATTATCCGCAGGGCGAAGGATCACCTCGTCGCGATCGGCGGCGGCTCGGGCGAAGCGCACCGCGCCGTCTTCGGCCACATCGTCGATTTCGAACTTCCTCAGGTGACGGATGGCGCAGTCCGCGGTGTCGCAACGGTCGCCGGCAATTTCGAGGACAAGCCCGCGTTCGTCAGCGATTGGCATGTCCATAATTGCGGGATGCAGATCGCCATCGTGCTCAAGGGTTCGTTGGGGCTCGGCCTCGCTGAGGATCTGCACGTCCGGGCCCATGCCGGCGACATCATGTTCATTCCAGGCGGCGTGGTCCACACCGCGCTCGCACCTTCAGCAGACTATCAGGTGCTCGAGGTCACTTTCCCCGGCGAGTTCGGTACGACGGAAACGGACGCCCCGGTTGCTGGTACGCCGAGCGAAGCGCGGGTGTGGGGCTGTTCGTCCGCCAAGCGTGTCGAAATCTCTGACGGCCTGGAGCATTTCGCATATCCGGTCGAGGAGGCCTATGCCGGCAGCTATGCCCTTCGGCGTATCTGGCGCTCTCGGGTGACGCCGTTCAAGCCGGCCACAAGCACGCATGCTGACAAGATGCATGTTCTGGTGGTCACCAAGGGTTGGATCGAGAGCGGCGACGATCGTGCCTCTGAGCGGCTTGACCAGGGCGATATGCTCGTCGTGGGGCCGGGCGCTGAGCGTCGTGATCTAGCAGTATCCGACGATTTCGAGGCAGTCGAAATCCGGGTCTTGCAATAACCGCAGCGATTACAGCGGATTAAAAAGGGAAATATGGCCAAGCTCTACGTCATGCATCACTCGACCTGTGCCCGAAAAGCTCTGTTCACGATGATCGAGAAGGGTGCGCGGATCGACACCGTCGAAGTCGAGCGCGAGTTCCTGAGATCGGCGGAATATCGCACTCTCAATCCCGAGGGGGTCGTGCCGACGCTGGTACGCGATGACGGTACGCCGCTGGTTGAATCGTCGGTCATCATGCGTTACATTGACGAGGCGTTTGACGGTCCCTCACTCCAACCGACCGATCCTGGTGCACGTGCCGACATGACCCTCTGGATGAAGCTTGTCGACGACAAGTTCTTCATCGGCCTCGTTTCGATCTCGTCGGCTACCTTCATCCGATCGCTGTTCCGCCTACCAGAGCAGGAAAGCGAATTCTCCGCGATGCTCGACGCTATGGCCGACTATCAGAGCCGGCGCTTGCGAGAGGATGCCGTGCGCTACGGGCTGGACTCAGGATATGTCCCATGGGGCCTGTCGGTGCTGCGCGGCATGCTGCAGCGGATCGAGGCCGCCGTTTCGAAGCAAGGTTGGTTGGTGGGCGATCGGATGACCCTCGCCGACTGTGCACTTGTTCCGATCATGCTGCGCCTCGACGAGTTCGGATTCTCGCGCGCCTGGGAGGATACACTTCCGGCCACGACGGCGTGGTGGCGAGCATTGTCGGGCAGGCCGAGCGTACGCCGACTGGTCGATCTCGCCGACCAGAGGCTGCTCAGCGAGTTGGTCGGCTCGATCGAGCCGGCGCGCGAACCCTTCCTGCGCACGTTGCTGGCGCACTAGCCGCTTGTCGGGTTTCACCCGCCCCGAAGCGGCCGCGCTGCCAAACATTGAACGCGATCCGCGCGCTGCGCCGTAAAACGCCGAACGTGCCCTCCATCTTCCAAAGCGGACATGTGCGGCGATCCCACGGCAAACTGCCATCATCCTCCCGACATATACCGCCGATCCGATCGTCGTAGCTGAGACATCTGCTGTCGGACGGGGCATCTCGAATTGCGTGGCGGACCTGCCACGCAGAGGCGATCACCACCGAGATCCGGCCGAACGCGGTCATTCAGCGAAGACGCGCGTGTCGATGTCGCTGCAGATATCATGATCTCGCCTGTCGCGACGAACCATCGAACGGGTCGAGGTGATGAAGCCCGCGAACCGGGATCTTCCCTCTGGCCGAGACCCGCGCGAGAGACTGCGTGACTGGTGCACAACCTGAGCGCCGGCTCTTGGAATGCTCGTTCGATCCATGGTCGCCAGCGATGGATCGTCGCAAAACTCATCATGATCGTCCAGCACGGCTTCTGCTTATGCTCTCAATCAAAGACAAGACCGCATGAATGGGAGAGGCAACATGACGAACGCTACGAGAACTCATCCTGTATCCCGCCGATCGCTGCTTACCGGCGGGGCAGTGATCGCGTTCATGTTCAGCGGGCCGGCACTGGCACAGGAAGCGGGCGTTGCGACGTCGCCCTCGACGGCCGCAGCTCCGGCCCAGCCTGCTGTTTCGTCCCAACCCGCAGCGTCGTCCCAGGCGGCGGCCTCCGCTGCGGCACCTGCGGCTTCGAGCGGTGCCTTGGACGATATCGTCGTGACGGCGCGGCGGCGTGCTGAATCGCTCATCTCGGTTCCGGTTGCCGTGACCGCGCTCGGGTCGGCCGAACTGCAGCGTTACGGGACGCCGGACCTGAAGAAGATCGGCCAGTTGGCGCCGCAGGTCATCATCGCCCAGGCCGGGTCCGGCGCCGGTGCGAGCTTTACCATTCGCGGCATCGGCTCGCCGGCAACGGACGTCGGCATCCAGCAATCCGTGGCGCTCAATATCGATGGTGTGATGGTCAGTCGTGGCCGTTTCGTGCGGCTCGGCACGTTCGATCTCCAGCAGGTCGAAGTGCTGAAAGGACCCCAGTCGCTGTTCTTCGGCAAGAACAGCCCCGCCGGCGTCATCTCCATGACGAGTACGAACCCGACCGATCATGTCGAAGGCTATGTCCGCGCAGGCTATGAATTTGTAGCCGACGAGAAATATGTGGAGGCGGCGATCGGCGGCCCGATCACGGAGAATCTGCGTGCCCGGATCGCCGTGCGTGACTCCGCCATGAAGGGCTGGGTCCGCAATACCGCTCCCGCGCAGGCCAATCCGTTCGATCCTGCCAATCCGCTGCCGGGCGCGCTGGGCGTCCGTCAGCCGGCCGACAAAGAACTGATCGGTCGTCTGACCGTCGTCTATGATCCGTCAGACCGCTTCGATGCGACGCTCAAAGCGACCGGCGGTAGACTGCGCACGAACACCGATTCCGGGGCAACGCAGGCCGTCTGCGCGCCCGGTATCGCCCATCCGACGACCTTCGGTGTGGTGGACACGTCGGACGACTGCAAACTGGACCAGCAGCGTTCGTCCAGCGCCATACCGCTCGCGTATCTGAAGGGCTGGCCCGGGCCGCCTGCCAACGGCAAACCGCTCACCAAGCAGGAAGCGGCCGTGGCGTCGCTGACCATGAACTATAAACTCGATAATGTGACCTTCACGTCGGTATCGGGGTTCCTTTACCTGAATACGCGCGGCTTCGACGAATTCACCTATACCGGGACCAGTCGGATCTGGGGGTACAACACCGAGAAGAGCCACCAATATTCGGAAGAACTTCGCGCCGTCACGGATTTCGACTCGCCGATCAACGTGACGGTCGGTGGATATTATGAACGCAACGACATTGCGGATCCCTCGGCATCGCTGGTCGCTTTCGTCGGTCCCGATCCGCAAGGCCAATATCTAAGCTACATCACGGACATCAAGTCACACGGCCAGACGCTTTCGGCCTTCGCGCAGGCGCGCTGGAAGATCCTGGACAATCTCGAGCTGGCGGGTGGCGTACGGTATACGCACGAGACGCGGAACCTCACCCGCCTTCAAGACACCTACGTCCATCCCGGCTTGCCGTTCCTGCCGGTGGGCAAGAACATCACGGGCCGTTTCGCCGACAGCAATTATTCGCCCGAAGCGACGCTCACCTGGCATCCGACCCGCACATCCACGCTCTATGCGGCGTACAAGACAGGGTACAAGTCGGGCGGCTTCTCGCAGCCTGGCAATATCGCGGCCAATGCGAACGCAGACAATCTTCGTTTCGGCAGTGAGACGGCCTCTGGCGGCGAGGTCGGTTACAAGGCCGATCTTCTCAACCACCATCTCCGGGTCGAGCTCACGGCCTATAGCTACGACTTCAACAACCTCCAGCTGACGTCCTTTAACGCGGCGACCCTCGGCTATACCCTGCGCAACGCGGCCAAGGCACGCACCCGGGGCGTCGAGCTGTCGACCGAGTGGCGGGCGACCCGCGAACTCTCGTTGCGCGGCGGCTTCGGCTACAATCAGGCCCGCTATCTGAGCTTCCCCGGTTCCCCCTGCTATAGCGGACAGACCGCCGCGCAGGGCTGCATCGTAACCAACGGTGTTCCGGGGCAGGATCTCACGGGTACCCCGCTCACCCGTGCGCCGGACTGGGTGTTCAATATGGGCGCCAATTACACCAAGCCGGTGACCGACGATCTGGACCTCGCGCTTTCGCTCGATGGGGACCATACCTCGAGCTACTACGCGCAGGAAAACCACAATCCGGTCTCGATCCAGAAGGCCTTCTGGCGCCTCAACGCCTCGGTCCGCCTGACCAGCAAGAAGATGGGCTGGGAACTTGCGGTCATCGGCCGCAACCTGACTAACAGCTATTACATGGTCGCGAGCGTGGACAAGCCGGGCGGCACGGGCGGCACCATCGGTGCGGCCCTCCAGCGTCCGCGCGAAGTGGCGCTTCAAGCCACGTACCGGTTCTGACGATGTCGGGCGTGGTCGCCCCCGATGCTCGTCGGAACCGGCCGACCGGGGGCGCTCCGCGCGCCGCCGGTCGGATGAGCTGGTGGATGGTGGCGTTGGCGACGCTGGCGCAAAATTGCGCCCTCGGCCTCAGCTTCGGCAGCCTTGGCCCCCTGATCAAAAGCTTCGAGGCCGAATTCAACACCAGCCGGGGCTTGATCTCGACGGCCGCCGGTCTGCTGTTCCTGGCCCTGTCTATCCTATCGCCGATCCTCGGCGCGCGCTTGAACCGGCTTCGCCTGCGCTATGTCATGGGGCTGGGGGCCTTGCTGTGCGCTCTCGGGTTCGGCGCGCTGAGCATCGTGTCGAGCATCTACGAAGTGCTCGCGATCTACGCGCTGATGATCGGACCTGGCGTGTGCATGCTCGGTTATCTTCCGGCATCCACGCTGGTCAGCAACTGGTTCGAGGGAAATCGCGGGAAGGCGCTGGGCATCGTCAACATGACGATCGTCCTCTTCTTCTTCCCGCCCATCCTTGCGGGCATCATAGACGGCGATGGTATGCGCGCGGCGTTCCTCGTGATCGCGACGCTCTATCTCCTGTGCGCGGGGATGATGATGTTTGTGGTCGATCGTCCGGCCGGCGCAGCCCAAAACGTCAAGCGTGTCGAGGCCGCCGGCAGTGAGCCGCCGCTGACGACGAGCGCGATCCTCCGTAGCACGGCGTTCTGGGCGCTGAGCCTGGGGGTCGGAATTGTCACGGGAGCCGGATCGACCATCACCGTGCATATCATCCCACTGGCTGTCGGACGCGGCTTTTCGCTCGAGGCATCGTCGCTGCTACTCTCGGCCTATGCCGGCGCGGGGCTGCTCGGCACAATCATCTTCGGTGCGATCTCCGACCGCGCCGGACCGAAGACCGCGCTCTTGCTGAACGTGACGGCCCAGATTGGCCTGTGGCTGCTCCTCCTCCCGCTTCTCGGCTACGCGCCATTGCTGGCCGTCGTCGCGCTGATCGGTGTCTGTTCGGTTGCAATCCTGACGCTCCACAGCGCGGCGATCAGCGAGATATTCGGTCAGCACAATGTCGCGGCGGTGCTGGGCCTCTCCTATCTTCCGAAAGTGATCTTCATATTCGGATCGGCGCCACTGGCTGGTTTTCTCTACGATCTCACGGGCGGATATGGCGCTGCGATCATGGTGCACATCACCTGCTTCGTGGTCGCGACAATCGGCTTCCTGTTGTTGCCAAGACGGGGGCGGCCCGGGACGGCGATCGTGGCATGATGCGCGCCATCTCGCTCCACCAACTGTGCGCGCTCGAGCTCTCGCCGTGGCAGCTCGTCGAGATCGCTGCGAAGACCGGCTATCAGCACGTGTGTGTCTGCACGAAGGGGCCGCCCAATCCGGCGCTTCGTTTCCCCCTAGTCGAGGCGCGGAAGGCTGCCGCCTTCCGCCGCCATGTCGTCGATCATGGATTAAGCGTGCTCAACGTCGAAGCCTGCTTCCTCACTCCGACAACGGAGATCTCCGCGTTTCGGGAGCCGCTGGAGACCGGATATGCCATTGGCGCGCCGAGCGTCACCGTCGTCAGTCTCGATCCGGATTCGTCGCGGACGCGCGAGAATTTTCAGGCGGTCTGTTCGCTAGCCGGTGAGATCGGACTGCGCGCCAATCTGGAGTTCATGGCGTTAAGCCCCACGGTGGCGACGCTCGCCGACGCCGTCGCTGAAGTCCGAGGCGTGGAGAATGCGGCCGTCGCCATCGATGCCCTGCATCTCGCGCGTACCGGTGGCACCGCAGCTGAGATCGCCGCGATCGATCCCGAGCTGATCGGCTACGTCCAGTTGTGCGATGGGCCCCTGCATAGGCCCAAGGACGAATGGCGCGCCGAGGCGATTGGCGGACGGCAACCGCCGGGAGCGGGCGAATTTCCTCTCGTCGATTTGCTGAGGGCCGTCCCGCCGCGTCTCGCGATCTCGCTTGAGGCACCCATGGATCACCGTCGCGACGTCGAGGGAATGGACGCACCGGAGAGGGCAAGGCTGCTTTTCGAAAGCGCGTGCTCGATCATCGAACGCGCCGGCCAATGACGCGCGATGCGAAGCGCGGGCCGGCGGTCTCATGATCAATCGGCAATGGCTTCTTGCGCATCGGCCGGCAAGGCACCTCACGCATGCCGATTTCGAATATCGCGAAATCCCCTACGCGCTACCCGCTTTGGCGCCAGGACAAATTCTGCTGCGTAACCGACTGTTCCGCTTTTCCCCGGCGATGCGGGGATGGATGAAAGCTACGGCCCAATATGTGCCGCCGATGGCGATTGGTCAGCCGGTCCTCGGTAACGCCGCGGCCGAGGTCATCGCTTCGCGCTCACCGGATTATCCCGTGGGCTCGATCGTCTCCACGTTGACCAGCTGGCAAGACTTCCAGGTGATGGATCCGTCGGTCGTCGCAGTCCCGCCGCGGATCAAACCGGCGGACATGTCGCTCGAGGATTTCGAGGGGGTATTTGGCAGCAACAGCTTGACCGCTTATTTCGGTTTGCTGGACGTCGGACGGCCCCGCTCCGGTGAGACGGTCCTGGTGTCCGGGGCAGCAGGATCGACGGGTTCGGTTGCCGCCCAGCTTGCGAAGATCATGGGATGCCGGGTGATCGGCATTGCCGGCGGTGCCGAGAAGTGCGCCTGGTTGCGTGAGACGTGCGGCCTCGATGCGACCATCGACTACAAGTCCGAGGACGTTGCTCGAAGACTGGCCGAGTTCTGTCCCGACGGAGTCGACGTCTTTTTCGACAATGTCGGCGGCTCTCTGCTGGATAGCGCGATCGAGGTCATGGCGCGCTTTGGCCGGATCGTCCTATGCGGCCAGATCGCGAGCTATGACGATGGCGATGCACTTGCGCCCGGTCCCCGTAACATGATGCGGGTCATCTACTGGCGGCTCAAGCTCCAGGGATTCCTTGTTTTCGACTATATCGATCAGCTTCCTTCGGCACTCGCGGATTTGCGGCGTTGGCACGATGAGAAGCGCATTACCCATCATAGCGAACGGGTGAGGGGCTTCGCACGCCTGCCGGAGACGTTCCTCCGTATCTTTGACGGATCGAGCCACGGAACGCTGCTGCTGGAAGCCGACTGATCGCTCCAACGTCAGGAGAGGGTGAATGGACCAGGAATTCGACATCATCATCGTCGGCGCGGGCTCCGCTGGCTGCGTCCTTGCGAACCGCCTCTCGGCTGACCCTGCGTGCCGTGTGGCGCTGCTGGAAGCGGGTGGAGAGGACAGCAGCTATCTGGTCGATGTACCCAAAGGCTTTAGCAAGCTGGTGTTCAATCCGGATTATACATGGAACTATCCGGTCGGGCAGGCGCGCGGAAACGGCGTCGACGTCAACGAGAATTGGGTGCGCGGCCGCTGCATCGGCGGATCCAGCACGATCAACGGCATGGTTTATGTGCGCGGCCAACCGGAGGATTACGAGGCCTGGGCCGATGAGGCCGGGTCCGACTGGAACTGGGCCAGCATGAAGCAGGCCTTCCGGTCGATCGAGGACCACGAATTGGGCGATGATGGCGTGCGCGGTGTCGGCGGTCCGCTGCATATCAGCGTCGGCAACTTCCGCTATCCGTTGGCCGAGACCTTGATCGAGGCGGGGCAGCAGATGGGTCTGCCGCGTAAAGACGACCTCAATGGGGAAGAGCAGGAAGGTGTCGGCTATTTCAGCCACAATATCAAGCGGGGCCGCCGGCAGAGCGCGGCGCTGGCTTTCCTCAAGCCCGTCCGCCGCCGACCGAATCTGACAGTGCTCACGCACACAATGGTCGATCGAGTGGTCTTCGATGGACGCCGCGCTTCGGCGGTCGAGGTCCGGTTGGCGGGACGTCCCGCGACGCTTCGCTGTCGGCATGAGATCATCCTGGCTGCGGGCGCTATGCACAGCCCGAAGATCCTTCAACTCTCCGGCATCGGTCCAACTGATCTGCTGCGCCGCCACGGTATCGAGGTGCTGCAGGACAGCCCGGATGTCGGCGGACGGATGCTCGAGCATCTCGGCCTCACGGTGGGGCACCGGCTCCGTGGGCCGGATCGCGGCGTCAATCACCGCTTCCATGGACTGGGCCTCGCGCGCAGCATCGCCGAATATCTGGTCCTGGGCACCGGACCGCTGACGAGCGTTCCAAGGGAGGTCGGCGCGTTCGTGCGGGTCGATCCGGACGCAACGCGGCCCGACGTCCAGCTCTATCTCGGCGGCACCAGTCTCAAGCGGCCCGAGGGCAAGAACACAGCCACGCCCCTCCCGGTGGTCGAGCGTGTGCCCGGTATGGCGGTCTACGCCCAGATGCTGCGGCTGACCAGCGAGGGCAGCATGGCGATCACCTCCGCCGATCCCGATGCGCCTCTCGATATCCGTCCCAATTGGCTGAGCACGGACCAAGATCGCAGACTTGCCATCAGGATGGTCCGTTACATCCGACGCTATCTCTCGATGCCGGCGATCGCACCACTGCTCGGCGTCGAGATGACACCAGGGCCGGAGCATCAGAGCGACGACGACATTCTCGATATCGTTTACCGCAACGGCACCTGCGGTATCCACGCCGTCAGGACATGCCGGATGGGCAACGACGAAAGAGCCGTGCTCGATGGCCGCTGCCGCGTCCGCGGCGTCGCCGGATTACGGGTCGTCGATTGCGCCTCGATGCCCGGAATCACCTCGGGCAATACCAACGGGCCGGTCATGGCGCTCGCGTGGCGCGCAGCCGATCTGATCGTTGAGGATTGGCGTCTACGAAACGCGGCCTGACCGGCCGCACTTCGCTCAGCCCGCCATCAGGCAGGTCTTGCCGTCCCAGTCACGCGAAGCCGCCTTCACCGCCTCCAGTCGCGCTGTGAGCGCCGGCGCCACCTGGCTGATTTCGATCACGTACGGCGCTTCGCCCGGCATTTCGTAGAAGCAGATCCGGGAGCCGTTGGGCGCCGTCAACGCCTGCACCTTCTGGCCGCCGCGCGCGATCAGCCGTTGCTCGGCCCCGTCGAGATCGCGCACGAACATGCTGTTGTGCTGGACGCCCCGGCCGCCGGAATCAAGAAACTCCTGAAAGATCGATGGACCGTTTGGCTCGATCAACTCGATCATCAGTTCGCCCGCATAGGCGATAGCAGCCCTGTATTCGAGAACGGCGGGCTTGCCGTGCAGTTCGCCATCTTCGAAGCGAAGGGGCGGAAAGAGGAAAAAGGGTCCGACGCCCATGACGTCCGTCCAGTAAGAGATCCCCGCCTCGATATCGGCAACGACGAACGCGTTCTGGCACAATGTGTCGAACGGAATGGTCATAAATACTCCTGGCTGTCGGACCCTTCACAAGGAAGGAGGCAAAGTCTCAGCTGCGACGATCCCGGAACATGGAGCGCAAGTCCTTCAGGACCGCATTGGGGTTTTCGTAATAGCCGAAATGGCCGCCGCGATCATGCGCGCTATGCTGGACGGCGTTGTAGGCGTGGGCGCGCGGCCCGGCCTTGAAGAGCTCGATGCGCTGCGGCGGCGTGACGCCGATCGGATTCTCGCCGCCGAGGAAGGATACGGCGGTTGGCGCCTCCACCCACGGCGTACGATCATGGGAGGGCTGCCATAGGTATCGGGTCGCGTCCGCATAGGCGCGGATCGACGATCCGATGGTCCGTGTGATCCAGTAGATCATCGTGCTGGTGATCATGTGTTCGCGCGGGAAAACCGTCTCGACGTCGCCACCGCAATCGCTCCAGGTTCGCCAGCGCTCGAGCAGCCAGGCGAGCGTGCCGACCGGCGAGTCCGCCAGCGAATAGGCGAGGGTCTGCGGGTCGAGGACGTGCACGGCATAATGGGCGACATATTTGGTCGCACCGCCGCCAGGCATCGGAACGCTCGAATCCCATTTGCGATCGGTCACGTCCCATTGGCGCGACGCGTCGAACTGGTTGAGCAGCATCGGGTGCATGGTGTGCACCCCGTACAGGCTGTCGGCATATTTGTGGCCGAGTTGGGCGGTCACCATAGCGCCCCAGTCCGCGCCGCTTGCGGCATATTTCGAATAGCCGAGACCCTCGGTCATCAGCTTGTGCCAGAGATCGGCCCACTGCCAGAAATTCAGACCCGCTCGCGGCGGCGGCCCGGAGAAGCCGTAGCCCGGGAGAGAGGGAACGATGACATCGAACGCATCGGCCGGATCGCCGCCATATGCGGCCGGATCGGCGAGCGGATCGATGACCTTGTTCATGTCCCAGAAGGTCCACGGCCAACCGTGGGTGATGATGAGCGGGATCGGATTGGGGCCCTTGCCCTTCCGGCGGATGAAGTGAATGGGAACATCGTCGATGACGGTATGAAAATTGTCGTAGGAGTTGATTTTCGCCTCAGCCTGAAGCCAGTCGTAATCGTTGCGCCAATAATCGACGAGACCGCGCAGATAGGCGGCGTTGACTCCGTAACTCCAATCGTCATTGCCTGGATCGTCGGGCCAGATCGTTTGATCAAGCCGACGCTTGAGGTCGACCAGTGCCTCGTCCGAGACCGCGACTTGATATGGTTCGATCTTGATTGCCATTTTCTTTCCCTCCTAATCCTTGTCTATAGGACCACGCTTCGTGCCCAGGGTCCGCTTCTCTGATGATGTCCTAGCCGACCCCTTCGCCCACCGTTTGAAGCACGGCGATGACCTCGGCCGGTTCGGGACGGCGCGTATAGTCGGGATTGACCTCGGAATAGGTGATCTGACGATCCTGCCCGATGACAAAGCGCGCTGGCATTGGCAGCGTCCAACTCGCATCGCCGTTCACGATCGCAAGGTCGTTGTTCAGCGTGTCCCGATAGAGCGCGATGAGATAGTCGGGCAGGGTAAAGCGGATGCCAAACTCGGCGGCGACCTCGTTGCCCGGATCGCTGAGGATCGGGAAGCCCAACTTGTTCTGGCGGATCGATCTTCGGCTGTTTGCTGCGGTTTGTGGCGAGATGGCGAGCAGCGAGGCACCCACGGTCTCGATCTGCGGCCTGGCGTCCTCGAGCGCCTGTACATCGAGATTGCAGAAGGGACACCAGGTGCCGCGATAAAAGGTGACCACGATTGGTCCGGTCGCGAGCATATCGGCGGAGCGATAGGTCGCTCCGCAACTGTCCTGAAGATGGAAGGCTGGCGCCATATCGCCGGGTTTGAGTGCGCGATCGGCAAGTCCGGACTCGATCAACTCGCGGGTTGCGCGATGGGTCGTTTCCGCGATCCAAGCCGGGGCATTGTAGGGACGGCGACCAGCGTCGAAATCCTCTCGCAACGCATCCAGCTTCGCCCGCAGCGACATCGGCCTCATCCTCCTACGTCCAACTTAGGGAGTTGGACGTTGCGCTGTGGAATCAATTCTTTGGTTGTGGCGTGCGGAAAATGAGCATGGCCGCGCTCGGTTGGCCCCGATAGGCCTCTGCCTCGCCCCGTCAGGCGGCCGCCCGGTGACCCGGCGGATTGCCGTAATAGGACAACCCATCCGCCGCCATCGCGCGCAGCGCATCTGGCGGGGAGAAACGCTCGCCGAACTGACGGGCCAAATCCTCGCATCGGGCGACGAATTCGACAGCGCCGATCTGATCGATCAGGGAAATGGGGCCGCCCGTCCAGCGCGGAAATCCCCAGCCCAGGATCGCGCCGACATCGGCGTGACGCGGATCGGTGAGAACGCCTTCAGCAAGGCAACGGGCAGCCTCAATCGCTTGCCGATAGAGCAGCCGCCGCTTGAGCGTCTCCACGACCTCTGGAGTGCCCGTTGCTCCGGAGACGGGCCAATGCGACGCCAGGCCTTGCCATAGCGTCTTGGAACCATCGGCTGCATAGTCGTAGAAACCCTTGCCGTTCTTGCGGCCGTAGCGTCCCTCGTGGACCATCAGATCGACGACATCGTCCGAACGCCGGCGCGCGGCCGCCTTACCCAGGCTGATCTTGCGCTGCTCGGCGATGCGATGGACGAGGTCGATCGCAACGTCATCGGTCAATTCCAGCGGACCACGCGGCATGCCAGCGAGTTTGCCTGCGGCGTCGATCAGCGTCGGGGCGTAGCCGTCCGCCAGCATCTCCATGCCTTCGCGGATGTAAGTGTCGAACGTACGCGAGGTGTAAAAGAACGGGGAGTCGTGAACAACGATCGCCGTCTTGCGGATTGCCTTCACATAGTCGAGCGCATGCGCAAGCGCCGTGTCATCGGTATGCTCGCCGAGCACCACCTCGACCAGTTCCATGCGGTCCACCGGTGAATGGAAATGCATTCCGATGAAGCGGCGGGCGTCGGGCGCTGCCGCCGCAAGGCCGGAAATGGGCAGCGTGGAGGTGTTCGACGCGAACAGGATGCCGTCGCGTACATGTTCGGCAGCGCGGCGGGTGGCTTCGCCTTTGATGTCACGATCCTCGAACACCGTCTCCACGACGAGATCGCATGGCGCGAGATCGGCATAGTCCGCAGATGGGAGGATTCTGGCCAGGATTGCCTCGGCCTGGGCCTCGGACATAGTGCCCTTCTTGATCCGGCGGTTGAGGACCGATCGGCTATAGGCTTTGCCATTCTCGGCAGCCTCCAGACTGGTGTCGAGCAAAATCGTGTCGATGCCCGCTTCCGCTTGCACGAAGGCGATGCCGGCGCCCATCATGCCCGCACCCAGAACGCCCACCGTCTTGTGCTGTGCGCGCGGCACGCCGGCGGGCCGATCCAAAGCTTTTGAGAGCGCCGGCTGCGAATGAAACAGCGTACGGATCATCGCCTTCGACTGGGGCGACTGAAGGGTCTCGACAAAATACCGTGTCTCGATCTCGAGGGCGCGATCGATTGGAAGCTGAGCTCCTTCGTAAAGGCAGCGCGCGATATTGCCGATCGCCGGATAATTGCCCTGGCTACGTCGCGCGGCGATGGCGGCCGACTGGATGAAGACGGGGTTTCCGTCCCGGCTGTAAGGCGTGCCGCCCGGCAGAGCGAAGTGAGGCTTGTCCCAGGGAGCGACGGCCTCGCCGCCGCCCGCGATCCAGGCACGTGCAACCCTTTCTTCCTCGCCGCTCGGCACCACCGCGTTGACGATGCCCATTTCCAAGGCCTCTGCGGGGGGCAAAGCCCGGCCCTCAAGCAGCAGCGGAAGAGCACGCGCAGCACCGACGAGCCTGAGGAGGCGTTGCGTGCCGCCGCCACCCGGAAGCAGCCCGATGGTCGCTTCGGGTAGGCCAAGCTTTATCCGCGAATCCTCGGCGACGACCCGGAAGTGGCAGGCGAGCGCGAGTTCGAGTCCGCCACCCAGAGCATGACCGGCGATCGTGGCCGCGACGGGCTTGCCGCACGTCTCCAGCGCGCGCGCAACCCGGTTGGCCTTGCCCATCCGCTCGACCACCGCACGCTGCCCCCCTGCGGAGGCAGGGGTAGTCCCGGCCGCATCGAGCATCTCGTCGAGATCGGCGCCTGCGCAAAAGGCGTTCGACTTTCCCGATATCAGCAGGACGCCCCGGATCGTCTCGTCTTGCCTGACCGCATCGATGATTGCCGATAACTCGTCCCATCCTTGGGATGTCAGCGTATTCATGGTCCGACCGGTTGCGTCGAACCGGATGGTGGCGATGCCGTCGGCGCCGCGATCCAGCGTGAAATCGTTCATTGGTCCGCTCCTTCTCACACGCGCTCGATGACGGTGGCGGTGCCCATGCCGGCGCCGACGCACAGGGTAATGAGCGCGGTTTCCTGGTCGCTGCGCTCCAGTTCATCGAGGACCGTGCCGAGGATCATGGCGCCGGTTGCCCCCAGCGGATGTCCCATCGCGATCGCGCCGCCGTTGACGTTCATGATGTCCGGATCGATGTCGAGTGCCTGCATCATGCGCAGCACGACCGAGGCAAAGGCCTCGTTCAACTCGTAAAGATCGATGTCGCCCGCCTCCATGCCCAACCGGTCGAGCAACTTGCGCGTGACAAGTTCCGGACCCGTCAGCATGATCGAGGGCTCCGATCCGATCGAAGCCATACCCTTGATCCGTGCGCGGGGTTTAAGGCCGAGCGCCTCGCCCATCTCCTTCGTGGCGAACAGGACGGCGGCGGCACCGTCGACAATACCCGAGGAATTGCCGGCGTGGTGGATATGGTCGATCTTGTCGACCTCGGGATAGCGCTGGAGGATGATGGGATCGAACCACTTCTCGCCGACATCCGCGAACGCCGGCTTGAGCGCGCCGAGCGACTGCAACGTCGTTTGCGGCCGCATATGTTCGTCATGATCGAGCAAGGTGAGACCGAGATTGTCCTTCACGGGCACGACCGACTTGGCAAATCGCCCCTCCGACCACGCCTTGGCGGCGCGCTGTTGGCTCTGGACGGCGTAATTGTCGACGTCCGTCCGATCGAACCCGTAGAGGTTGCCGATCAGGTCCGCGCCAATGCCTTGCGGGGCATAATAGGTTTTGAAGGCTGCATTCGGATCCGCATACCAGGCGCCGCCGTCCGACCCCATTGCCACGCGTGACATGGATTCCACGCCGCCCCCGATCGCTGCTTCGGCCTCGCCCGACATGATCTTCGCAGCGGCGATGTTGCAGGCTTCGAGTCCGGATGCGCAGAAGCGGCTGACCTGCAGCCCCGCGACGCTTTCCGCATAGCCTGCATTGAGCACAGCGATACGAGCGATGTCCGACCCCTGTTCGCCGAGCGGCGCCACACAGCCCATCACGACATCGTCGATGGCGCCGGTGTCGAGCCCGTTGCGATCGCGAATAGCCGCAAGAGTCTGCGTCGCCAGTTCCAGGGCCGTCACGGTATGAAGCGAGCCATCCTTTCGGCCCTTGCCGCGCGGTGTCCGTACGGTGTCGTAGATGAAGACATCAGGCACGCGATCAATCCCTCCACATTGCACACGGAAGGAGAGGGGCCGCCAATGGTCGGCTGGCCTCGCCTTCGCTGCGTATCACGGCCGAGTTTTGACCGATCCGCGGGTTTCGAAATTCGCTTCCTGCTACAATGGCGGTGGCCATTCTCCTCATCAAAATACCTTATGAAATCTGTCCGATTTCCTCATGCGCAGGCTCCAGCGGAAGCGCGTACAGGTCATGGATCAAGGTCGACAGGATATGACCGAACTGACAGCGAGGAAGGATTTCTACGTGACCTACGCGCTCGCGACATTGCGGACCGATAGCGGCCCGCTGCCGGCTGTGAGGCTGGGATCGCATTATTATCGGCTGGCCGATATTGCGCCCGAGCTTTCCTTCGATCCTGCTCGCGGTCTGTTGGATATCTTCGCGCAATGGGACGTGGCCGAGGCCGCGATCGAGCAGGGCGTTGCCGCAACCGAAAGCGTGCTTCCGACGGCCGTCGTGCACGAAGACAATGCGACTTTCCTGCCGCCTGTTCTTCATCCGTCGAAGATCTTGTGCGTGGGTGCGAATTATCATGATCATCTGAAAAAAGATTTCGACATCAACGATTTCGACAAGGCGAAGCAGGACGTCCTTTACTTCATGAAGCATCCGCAGGCGTTGATCGGCGCCGGAGGTAAAGTTCGTTATCCAACGCAGAGCCGAAAGCTCGACTGGGAGCTGGAGCTGGTGGTCGTTGTCGGGAAGCGTTGCCGTCGGGTGAGCGCCGCAGAGGCACTGGACCATGTCGCCGGCTACTCGATCGGCATCGATCTGTCCGCGCGGGATTGGCAGTTCAACCCCCGACATACCAAGCAGTTCGATCTGCTTACCGGCAAATCCTTCGATGATAGCGCGCCCTGCGGTCCCTGTGTAACGCCGGCCAAGTTCGTTCCTCTGGACGACACGTCAATCCAGTTGTGGGTCAACAACGATCTGAAGCAGGACTCGAACACCAAGTTCATGATCTGGTCGGTTGCCGAACTGATCTCCGATCTCAGCCAGCACATGACCCTGGAACCCGGTGACCTGCTCTACACCGGCTCGCCGGCTGGCGTGGGCATCGCGTCGGGAACGTTCCTCGACGTCGGTGACCGGGTGACGGCCACGATCGAAGGCATCGGCCGGCTCGACATCGAGATTGTCGAGGACCCGGACGCCGCCCGTTTCCCGGGCCGCTAAACGATCATCCGGAGATCATATCTCGTCAGGCGCGATTGCGTCCGGGCAATGAAGGAAAAGATATGTCGGTATCGCTGAAGGGCCGGGTTGCCATCGTCACGGGAGCAGGGGGAGGCCTCGGTCGCTCGCATGCCCTGGCGCTGGCAGCGCACGGCGCGCGCGTGGTCGTCAATGATTTCGGCGGTCGGCGGGACGGGCGTGAACCCTGCAGCGAGGCGGCCGAGCGTGTCGCGGCCGAGATCGTCGGCGCCGGAGGCGAGGCGATCGCCAATGGCGCCGACGTCTCGAGCTTCGATCAGGTGATGGAGATGGTCGATCTCGCGATCACGCGCTGGGGTCAGGTGGATATTCTCGTCAACAATGCCGGAATCCTGCGCGATCGTACATTTGCCAAGATGGAACTCGAGGATTTCCGGGCCGTGCTCGACGTCCACCTGATGGGCTCGGTCCATTGCGCGAAGGCCGTGTGGGAGCCGATGCGCCAGCAAGCGCACGGACGGATCGTGTTCACCTCCTCTTCGTCGGGGCTCTACGGCAATTTCGGGCAATCGAGCTACGGTGCGGCGAAGATGGCATTGGTCGGCTTGATGAACACGCTGCGCCTGGAGGGCGAAAAATACGACGTTCGCGTGAACTGCCTCTCGCCTTCGGCCGCGACGCGCATGACCGACGACATCATGGAGGCAGAGCAACTCGCGCTCTTGGCGCCGGAGTTGGTCTCGCCCGCCGTGGTGGCGCTCTGTTCCGACGACGCGCCCAACGGTATCATTCTGTGTGCGGGTGGCGGCAGCTTCGAGCGGTCCTTCGTCACGCTCACACGCGGCGTTCAACTCGAAGGTGTGGGGTGCGCGGGCGCGATTATCGAGCGGTTTGACCGCATTTCGGATCGTACCGGCGAGATGATCCCGCATGCAGGGCCTGAGCAGGCAGCGTGGGAGATGGCGGCGAGACGCGCTGCGTTGGTCGCCTGAGATGCGCCGCTAGCTCCTGAACTCGACGACAACCTTGCCGACGAGTTGGCGGTTGTCCATCAGCCGAAACGCATCGCGCCAGCGTTCGAGCGGCAGCACGGCGTGGATGAGGGGGGTCAGCCGCCCCGAGGCGGCAAGCGACCAGATAGCGTCCCGATCCTCCGCGCCGTGTCGGAGAAAGCGCCGGCCATATTCGCCGGCGCGCACGCCGATCACCGAAAAGCCTTTGATCAGCGGGATGTTCATCGCCAGCGAAGGTATTGCGCCCGAGGCAAACCCGACCACCAACAGCTTGCCACCGAACGCGACGCAGCGCGCACTTTGCTCGAAGATCGCACCACCGACCGGGTCAAAGACGATGTCGGCGCCGCCGTCGGTCAGCGCATGAACCTGGTCACGGAAGGGCAGCGAGGCGTCGAGCGTCGCGAAGGGACGATAGGCCGCGTCGATCCGCGCGAGCTTCTCGGCGGAGCCCGATGCGGCGATGACACGCCCGCCCAAAGCCTGTCCCAGATCGACGGCGGCCGAGCCTACGCCACCGCTCGCGCCATGAACCAGCACCGTCTGCCCCGCGGCGAGGCCGGCGAGACGGACGAGCGCGACATAGGCGGTGAGGTAGGTCGTCCCGACCGCCGCAGCCTCCACATAGGTGAGCGTATCGGGCTTACGGCGGAGCAGGGAGGCTTCGACCGATAGCTGCTCCGCCAGCGCGCCATATCGCACCGATCCAACCACCGCTTCACCCGGTCTCCAGCCGGTCTCGGAACCGGCGTCCACGACGTCGCCCGCGAAGTCCATGCCCGGGGTGAAGGGCAAAGGCGGCTTCAACTGGTAAAGCCCGCGGGTCATCAGCAGATCGGGGAAATTGAGCGAGGACGCCCGTACCCGGACTGTGGCTGCGCCGGGTGCGGGCGGCGACGGCTCGACGGCGGTGAGATCGCAACCCGAAAGATCGCCGCTGATCGAGAGGACCCGTACGGCACGGATGGTGGAACGGCTCACGCGGCGCGCATCCCAGGGTTCGACCGCCGCGCATGGTCGCGCGCCAGCGCCGCGATCGTCGGTAATTGCGCCGCCAGTTGGGACGCCACCGGTGAGACCGCATTGCCGCGCGCCACGCGGCCCTGGATACCATGGACGATCGCGGCCAGTCTGAAGAGATTATAGGCCATATAGACATCGAGCCGGGGAATGTCCGTGCGGCCCGTGCGCCGGCAATAGGCGGCGACATAGTCTTCCTCGTCCGGTAGGCCGAGCCCGCGGATGTCCTGACCCACAATGCCACCTCCGAATGCGGGCGGACAGCGGTACATCATCAGGTGGTAGGTGAAGTCGGCAAGCGGATCGCCAAGCGTCGACAATTCCCAATCCAGTACCGCAATCACCCTGGGTTCGGTCGGATGGAAGACCATATTGTCGACCCGGAAATCGCCGTGGACGATCACCGTCTCGGCATCCCGAGGAATATGCTCCGGAAGCCATTCGGCCAGCCAGTCCATAGCCGGCAGGCGACCAGCGTCGTTTTCTTCCCGATATTGACGTGTCCACCGTTTGACCTGTCGGGCGAGATAATTGCCGGGACGGCCGAAATCGGAGAGGCCCACGACGCCTGGATCGATGGCGTGCAGCCGCGCGAGTGTCGCGTTCATCTGGTCGAAATAGAGCGCGCGCTCGGCGGCCGGCGTCTCGGCAAAAGTTGAATCCCGGAAGATCCGCCCTTCGATCATGTCCATAATATAGAAGGGCGAGCCGATCACCGTTTCGTCTACGCAAAGCGCATGGATATTCGGCACCGGAAAGTCCTGCAGGCCGAGCGCCTCCTGCACCCTCGCTTCGCGATCGACGGCGTGCGCGCCGGGAGGCAGATCGCCGATCGGCTTGCGCCGGAGGACGTAGGAGCGGGCGGAGGTTTCGAGGAGATAGGTGGGATTGGATTGCCCACCGGCCAGCATCCTGGCGGTCAACGGGCCAGCAAAGCCGTCGACATTCCGTTTCATCCAGTCCGTGAGCTTCCGTTCGTCCAGCAATTTAGGACGGCCGGCTTGCAGCGGAGCGACGTCGTTCATGTCGCGCATCCCCGCGGCGGGCAGCCGGTCACAAGGTCTGTCCGTCGTCCACCGTGATCACCGTGCCCGTCACCGTCCGCGCGGCACCGGAGGCGAGATACAATACGGTGCCCGCGAGATCGTCCGTATCCATGAAGCGGCGGCGCGGATAAGCGGCAACCTGTGCCCGACCGGCTTCCGAATCCAGCCAATCCCGGGACATGTCGGACATCATGAAGCCAGGACAGATGGTGTTCACCGTGATGCCGTGACGCGCCCACTCCTTGGCCAGGGTCTTGCCCATCATCGCGATCGCCGCCTTGCTCGCGCAATAGGCGGCTCCGCCCGGCAATGCGGTAGATGCCCCGATGGAGGCGATAAGGATCACGCGCCCGCGCTCGCTCACACCGACCTTGCCGATCATGCGGCGCGCGCCGGCACGAGCCGTGAGAAAACTGCCCCGAACATTGACGCTCATCGTCTTGTCGAAGGCCGCGATGTCCATTTCCGTTGCTCGGGCGTGGGTCAGTATGCCGGCATTCGCGACGACGATATCGATTAGGCCCAGTTGCGCGCTGGCGGCATCGAATGCGGCCTCCACCGACTCCTCGCGCTCGACGTCGACCGGCACGGCGAGCGTCTCGCCACCGATCGCACGGATCTCGGCAGCCACCGCCTCAAGGTGATCCAGGCGCCGTGCTGCCAGCGCGACCCTTGCGCCGGCACTGGCCAAAGCGAGCGCCAGCGACCGGCCGACGCCCGCAGATGCGCCGGTCACCAATGCGACCCGGCCATGAAGATTGAAGCTGTCGCTGCCCACGTCCCTCTTCCCCTTTCGGTCGACGACGCTCCGTCGCTCGCCCCCTGGTCCAGCAAATTCTAGGGCGGATATTTCGCGCATCGGCATGATCATTTTTGAGCCGATCCATCGGTCCTAATCTCGAAAGTCACGCCACCTGATCCCTATGCCCCGACGGTTATGCCCAGCGGTGCGGATTCATAATTGTTCGCAGAGCGCTTCGATTTACTGCTGTCGGTCCACCAATGATCCTAGGGGGTTCCTCTTGGACTTTAGACATAGCGAGAAGGTCGAGCGCCTGATCGAGCGGCTTCGCATATTCATGCTTGATCATGTCTATCCGCTTGAGCGCACGCATGACGAATGGCATGCCGATCCGGCCCATCGCGGGATGCGCTGGCCCCGCATGGACGAACTGAAGGCGCTCGCGCGCTCGGAAAGGCTTTGGAATCTTTTCCTGCCGACTGACTATGGCGACTTTGGCGCGGGCCTCACAAACCTCGAATATGCGCCCCTCGCAGAGCAGATGGGGCGGGTGGCCTGGGCGTCGGAGGTGTTCAACTGCTCGCCGCCGGACACGGGCAATATGGAAGTGCTCGCCCGCTATGGCACGCCGGAGCAGCAGCAACGCTGGCTCGCGCCGCTACTCGCCGGCACGACCCGCTCCGCTTATCTCATGACTGAGCCGGGTGTCGCGTCGTCGGACGCCACCAACATCGCAGCGACGATTGCAGCCGACGGCGATGATTATGTCATCGATGGGCGCAAATGGTGGATCACCAATATTCTGGATCCGACATGCGATGTGCTCTTGGTGATGGGCAAATCGTCTCCCGACGCGCCGCGCCACCAGCAGCATTCGACCATCATCGTCCCCCGCGACGCGCCCGGTGTCAGCATCGTGCGTGCCATGCCGGTATTTGGTCGCGATCACGCACCGGGTGGGGAATGCGAAGTGGCGCTCGACAATGTCCGTGTGCCCAAGTCGAACATGATCCTGGGGGAGGGCCGCGGGTTCGAGATCGCGCAGGGGCGACTTGGACCCGGTCGCATCCATCATTGCATGCGCTCGATCGGTCAGGCGCAGCGGGCGCTCGAACTGATGGCACGCCGCGCGGACAGCCGCGTGGCGTTCGGGTGTAAACTCTCGGATCAGAGCAGCATCCGCCAGGATATTGCGCGGTCGTGGTGCGAGGTCGAGCAGGCAAGGCTGCTGACGCTGAAGGCGGCAGACCAGATGGACCGCTATGGCAACCGGGTCGCGCGGGATCTCATCGCTGCCATCAAGATCGTCGTCCCGCGGATGGCTCAGGAGGTAGCCGACCGAGCGATCCAGATCTTCGGAGGCATGGGGGTGAGCGACGACACCCCAATCGCCCATTTCTTCACGCTAAATCGCTATCTGCGCATCGCAGACGGTCCGGATGCCGTCCACATGTCGCAACTCGGGAAGCTCAAGGTTGCGGAATATGCCGCTTTGACATCCGGGGTCTGAAGGCGAAACGCTGACGCTTCGCGCTTCCTGGTGATCATGCGCGGAGAGGCCGGAACATGGCCCGGATGTCGGAGATGACGGCATCCGGGTTCTCGTAATATCCGAAATGGCCGCCGGTCGGATGGGCATTCAGGAACACCGTGTTGAAGAAACTTGCGCGCGGGCCCGCCTTGAAGGCGTCGACGCGCTTGTCGGTTGAGACCCCGGGCGGGTTCTCGCCACCAAGGAAGGTAATACCCGTCGGCGCCTGGACCACCGGCTTGCGATCATGCGACGGCTGCCACGGATAGCGCGCGGCATCCGCATAGGCGCGCATCGAAGAACCGGCCGTTCCGGTCAACCAATAGATCATGGCCGACGTGATCATGTGCTCGCGGGTGAAGACCCGTTCCGGATTGCCGCCGCCATCACCCCAAGCGCGCCAGCGCTCGAGCATCCAGCCGAGCAGGCCCGCAGGCGAATCGTTCATGGCATAAGCGAGTGACTGCGGGTCGATCACCTGTACCGCGAAGTGAGCCACGAATTTGATCGTCGCGGCAGGAACCGGCGTCTTGGTGTCCCATGCGCGGGCTGTGACGTCCCAGGGCCGGCTGTTGTTGAACTGGTCGAGCAGCATCGCGTGCATGAGGTGCACGCCATAGAGGCTGTCGGCATATTTATGGCCGAGTTGCGCGGAAATCAGAGCGCCCCAGTCGCCACCACTCGCCGCATATCGCCGATAGCCGAGTGTCTGCGTCATCAGCTTGTGCCAAAGATCCGCTGTCCGCCAGAAGTTGACGCCTGCGACGGGCTCCGGACCCGAAAAGCCATAGCCAGGAAGCGACGGGACGATGACGTCGAAAGCATCGCGCGGGTCGCCCCCGTGGGCCGCCGGATCCGCTAATGGGGCGATCACCTTGTGGATGTCCCAGAAGGTCCATGGCCAGCCGTGGGTGATGATGATCGGCACGGGGCGCGGTCCCTTGCCGCTCACCCGGACGAAATGGATCGGAACGCCGTCGATCCGCGTCCTATAGGCAGGATAAGCGTTGATCCGACGTTCCACCGCGCGCCAGTTGAACCCGTGGATCCAGTAGTCGACCAGCTCGCGCAGATAGCCGGCCTGGGTGCCATAGCTCCAGTCGGCGTTGTCGGGATCGTCAGGCCATCTTGTCGCCAGAAGCCGCTGCCTTACGTCGGCGAGGTCTTGCTCCGGGATCGCGACCCTGAAAGGCTGCACCATCCCTTCGGCTAGGTTTGGCGACACCTTGGCTTCGACGGCAGCAATTCCCGTGGTGGCGGACGCTGCAGTCGCCAGGAAAGCTCTGCGTCCGATCTGGGCAGAACCGACAATTGGGCGATCGTCTGACAAGGAATTATCCCATGCTGTGCGCCGCCATTCTAGGGGCGAGGGCACCGCACCGCGCATGATCAATCCCGATACACATTCCTGATCTGGATGATGGGCAGCAACACCGCCCTCGGTTCGCGCCCTGTCGGACCGGGCCTGTTCCGTAGATTAGGTCCGAACCAACGATGGCCACATGGTTTGCACGCCAGACTATGGTCGAAGGTTCCGACCAATCTTCCATGCGACAAGAGTCTGTTTACGATCGACATCTAGCGAGATCATAGAAGGATCTCACTATGCACCAGGAAGTTGTTGGCCACAGTTGCGTCGGCAGCGCGTCGATATTCAAGATCGTATATGATCGCGTGCAGGGATCGCTGCATGTGGTGTGCAGTGGATTCTGGGTACTTGAGGACGTTGCTCATTATCGAACGGCCCTCTTGCCGTTCATCCAGGAAGCACACACGAAATTCGGGCTCGTTCGCGTTCTCGTCGATTGACGTGGTTGTCCCGTCCAGTCTCCGGATGTCGTCGATCGAACGCGTGCGATCGGGCTGGAGGTGTTCCGCGAGCATGATCGCTTTGCGCTCGTCGTCGACTCCGCCCTGGTCCGTATGCAGGTGAACCGCATCCGGGCTCGTAAGCTGAGCATGGCTTTCGACGACATCGACGAGGCGAAGGCTTGGTTGTTTGAAGAGGGTTGAGGCCGGGGGCGGGATGGACACCGATCGCGCCTTGCTGGATCCAGCCCGATCGTCGCCCGCGACCATGCGCCCGGTCCCCTTGGCTCAGAAAAGCAGACTTACGCCGAGATAGCCGTTCAGAGCAGGCTTGAACCGTGGCGTCACGAGGGGATGGATCGTGATGCCGAGACCGGGTTGCAGATAGAAACCCGGCAACAGTCGATATCCGTAGCTTCCAATGATCGTCGTCGTATCGGGGTAGCTCCCATCGCCAGGCTTCGGGAGCGCCCGCCGCGCGGGGTCACCGTAGGTCGAGTAGGTCGCCACGAGAGAGGCGAGGTCGAAGGGGCGCCCCGCAATCAGACCGATCCCGTAAAGCCGGGCCTCCACATAGTTCGTGACACGGTTTTGAACGCTTGGCGCATGATTTATGGTGAGGCCCGCATAGGCTCCCCGAAACGCCCTTGTCGGATCGGGCTGCGTGAGTTGCTGATCGACAGCGGCGAACAACGCCCAGTTTCTTGCGGTCCCGTTCCCGTCGAAGCGGTCGTAGCGGGTCAGGTTGTAAATTCCGCCGCCACGGAACCAGGTCGATTTGACGCCAGCACTTGACGCCCGCTTATATCCGAACTCGTCGATGAACAGGGCATTCGTGCCTCGCGGCGCAAAGGTGAATCCGGACGGGTTCAGCGCGACCTCCGGCCCCGCGCCCCCCGGTGGCAAACTCCTTTGAACGCCGATCTTATCGTAGAAATGGTTCTTGAAGTTCACCTTCACGTTCAGCGCGGGTGTCGCAAAGCCGCTATAATTCACGCCTACTTGATATGGGATGTTGGCGAGAGGCCCGAGCGAACCTGTCGCGAGCGATCCGGCGACGTTCGTACCGAAGAATTCGGTGCTCTCATCGTTGATCCCCAGCTTCAGCTCGACCCTGCCGCCAAACAGGCTTTGAAAATAAGCGAGCCGCGGCACCCGGAAGCGGTTTGGCGAATTCAGGGCTGTAAAACTGGTATTGTGGTAGTTGAGGGTCAGATTGATTTGGCCCTCATCGATGCCAATTTCTCCGAGATCATAAGCGGCGTACATTGTGACGTAGGAACTTGTCCGCGTGACGCGTTGGCCATTGTAAAGCTGCGGTCCGCGGTAGCGGCCATCATTTTGGAGGAAATCATACTGAAGGTAGTTGCCGGCGGTGAAAAGGATGCCGATGCCATGATCCGCCAACGCATCCCGGATGCCGCCCCGGTCCGCGAGGATCGTGTCCTCCGTTTTCGGGAATGGAATGTCCCAGCCTTTGATCGATAGATCATCGTAACGCCTGAATGATGTCGCCGCCGCGGCGGCAGGCGCCGGATCCAGCGTCGCACTTCCCGCGGGTTGTGCGGTTTCGGGGGGCTGAAGAGGCGCAGACGTCGCCGACTGGGCCCATGCCGGCATTGCCATCGCCGCGACGATTGGACTCGCTGCTTTCCACCAAGCTCTCGCCATTCTCTCTCCAATGGGTCTGTGTCGCGATCGCGTCTCGGCAAACGGCATGCGTCGCCGCCGCTCGGCTCGCTTTTGTGTGAGAATGAGCAATCGCCGCGTGTTCGCCGCAGCCGCTCCTTCATGCGGATCAGGCCCGACCTCCGGGCTGCACGGGCTTGGGTTACCCGTTAGCCCTTACGCCATGGAGTTCCGTGCGCGGCCTTCCGGCCTCGAAGCTGAACCTGGTCCTGTCGGCTTTCGATCCATACTGACTCCGCGGCGTTGCTCGACATCACGCCCCCCGTGGCACCTCGCTCGGAGGCACCGTCTGCCGGTAGCGATATGCGCCTTGGTGCCCGGAAATTTTCTCTGAGCGGCCGACATTTTGGTCTGAACGGACGCGCGTTGCTCATGAGAGGCGTGACAAAAAGGGGTGCGGCCTTATCTCGCGACCGGGCGTCGAGGTTGGTCCGAGCCGAGGCCGCGCCCAGCATGGTCATGCCCCCGGCCGAAGGCCTCATTTCCGCCGAAGCGCTTCGAATTCCGAGCCGGCGCTCCAACTCGGCCAATCGGAGCTGTTGGCCAGATTGCGGCCCATCCGGTAGGCGAGCGAGACATCCTGCGCCGCGCCGCGCAGATCCCATTTCGCCGACCACACATCGCACGGCTGATGGTAGCAACGGCTGGTATAGTCCTCTACCCAGGCTTCACCGGCCTTACGGCCACCGGCAACCAGATCCGGGCCTCCAGCCAAACTCATCAGCAGCAGCGTTGGGACGCCTCGCTTGGCGAAGGAAAAGTGATCGGCACGGTAGAAGAGGCCGCGCTGCGGCTGGCTATCGACGGTGACACGTCGATCCTGCGTCAGCGCTGCGCGCGCCAGATCCTTCTCAAGCGAATTCTGCCCAGCTCCGATCAAGACGACGTCCCGCGACGGGCCGGCCGTCTGCAAGACGTCGAGCGTGATGTTCGCGACGACCTCGTCGAACGGCACGACCGGGTGAAGGGCATAGGTCTCCGAGCCGAGGAGACCACGCTCCTCGGCGGTCCAAGCCGCGAAGATCAGGGTTCGCTCGGGGTGCGGCTGCGCGACGAAGGCGCGGGCCAGTTCCAGGATGCCGGCGACGCCGATCGCATCGTCGGCCGCCCCAGGTCGGATCGTCCGCCCCTGCGTGTCCGCGGCTCCCACCCCGAAGGCGTCCCAGTGAGCGGCGAACATGATCGCCTCGTTGGGGCGCTTGGCGCCCGTCAGCTTGGCGAGGACGTTGCGACTTTCGATCTGCTCGCTGTGCTCTGTGGCATCTATCGTGAAACGCGCGTCGCCGATGTCCATGGGATGGAAGTCGGAGCGGCGAGCCTGCTTCTTAAGGGCATCCAAGTCGAGGCCGGCACTCGCGAACAGCGTCTGGGCAAAGCCGGCACTGATCCATGCCTGCAGGGCAACCGGCTGCAGAGCATCGCCGGCACGCACGACATCATAGGTCCCACCAGCGAGATTGCTGGCGACATTCCAGCCATAGCCCGCCGCTTGCGTGTCATGGATGATCAAAGCACCGAGTGCGCCACGCCGGGCAGCTTCTTCATATTTGTAGGACCAGCGGCCATAATAGGTCATGGCTTTGCCGCCGAACCTGTTCGCGACCGCTTCGTTTGGTTCGGCTGCGAAATCCGGATCGTTGACCAGGAATACCGCGATCTTTCCACGCAGGTCGACGCCCTTGAAGTCGTCCCACCCCCGTTCCTTGGCCGAGACGCCGTAGCCGACGAACACCATGGGGGCCCGGTCGATCGACAGCCGGTTCCCAGGGCGGGCGGTTTTCGGACTGATGTCCGTGCCGACTGCGAGTGGAATCGTCTTTCCGCCGACCTGGACGGAGAGTAGGCGCGGTGCCGCCAGTTCATTGTGAACAAGCGGAACCGGTTGGGTCCAGGCGCCGGCAGGCCCTGCAGGCTCGAGCCCGAGAGCCTTGAACTGGGCGACGATATAATCGACCGCCTTTTCGCCTTCCACGGATCCCGGGGCGCGGCCCTGATATCGATCCGACGAGAGCGTCTTCGTAATCTCCGACAGGCGAGTAGGATCGATCGGCGACCAGCTTTCCTGGGGAGGGGACGAAGCGGCCCCCGACGATATCAGCAGCAATGCTGCGAGGTTCGATATCGCTCGGATTGCGCGCATGCTCGCCGTCTCCCGTGGAAAAGCTCCGGCTGCCCCTGCGGGCAGCCGGATCGCCTTCAGAACTTCAGGTTCACACCCGCGTAGAGATAGCGGCCAATGATGTCGTAGACCGCCGATGCCGTATTGGTCCCTGTCGATGTGCCGATATAAGGCGTGGGGAACAGAGGCGGTTTCTTGTCCGTCAAGTTGTTGACGCCAAGATAAAAGGAATAGGCTTTGTTGATCGTGTAGCGAACCTGAGCGTCGGTGTACCAGTAGGCCGGGACCGCATTTCCAGCGAAGTGTGCGCCCACCACGCGATAGACTTTGCCGATATAGCGTTCGGTGAACGAGAGCTCCAGGCCGCCATTCGAGTAGGTCAGGTTACCCGAACCTTTGTTGGACGGATAATAAGGTTGCCCTTTCAGCTCGATCGGAAGCGCACCGGCATAGGGATTCTGCTGGTACCGGATCAGATGCGTGTAATCGATCGTCAGATTGATCGAGTCACCGAGCTTGCCGTTGGCGATATTGTCGAGCGACGTATGATAGTTGAGCTCGGCATCGATGCCCTTGAGCAACTGGTTGGCTGCGTTGAGGGGCACCGTGTTGTTGGTGATGATCACGCCCGTCGACGGATCGCGAATGATGGTGTTGCAGTAAAGCGGATCATTGGACGCCGCGCACTGGTTGATGACCGTCTGGGTATCGAGCGTCGTGATCGCATGCTTGATCTTGATACGAAAATAGTCGGCGCTGAGTGTCAGCCCGCGAATGAAAGGAGGCTGCAGCACGATGCCTGCCGTCAGCGTCCGCGCGATCTCGGGTTTCAGGTTGGAATTGCCGACGGTGATCTGCTGCACGGGCGTAGGGGAGGGCGGATTGAAGCCGGCATTCACGCCGGGCTGCGAGGAGCAGTAAGCCGCCGTCGCAGCATTGCCGCCACGCGCGCAAGGATCGATCACGTTCGCCCGGTTGAGGAGGGCGCCGCTGAAAAGATCGAGGATTTGGGGAGCGCGGATGTCCTTCGAGTAGATGCCGCGCAGCCTCACGCCCTTCACCGGCTCGTAATTGCCACCGATCTTCCAGGCGGTGACGCTGCCAGTGCTGGAATAATCGGCGTAGCGAAACGCACCTTCCGCCTCGAGACGGCGGATGAAGGGAAGATCCGCAAGCAACGGCGCGGTCAGTTCGGCATAGACTTCCTTCACGTCGAAGGCGCCCACGGTCGGCTGGCTGAACTGAAGCGAACTCGTCCCGTTCCGCAGATTGTCGTCGGGCTGGTAGGACGACTTTTCCTTACGATATTCCGCGCCGGCGGCGAAGCCGACCGGGCCGCCCGGCAGCCGGAACAGATTGCCGGTGATCGAGCCCGAGGCAACCTGCTGCTCGTTATAGGAATGAATCCTGGCATTCTGATAAAGATAGGCGCGTTCCGCAGCCGTCAGCGGATTGCCCGTGAAAAGGTTGACCGGGATACAACCGGTGGCGCGTGCCGCGGAGTCGGCGCACATATAGCCGCCAGATCCGTTCGGAACGACGTTCAGCGCGTTCTGCATGCGCACCGTATTGTAGCCGTTGAGCATCGTCTCATCGAGCGAGGCCCGGCCATATTCGTAATAGGCATTGGCCTTCCAGCTGTCGCCGAGAAACGGTAGCTTTGCATCCACGCCGCCGACGAAACGATAGAGCTGTCGGGTATAATCCACCCGACGGCCTCCGAACTCCGGCAGATCGCGCGCCACCGGTATCGCAGTCTGGCCAGCCGGGATCAGAGCGCGGAATCCGGCGGGAATGAAGGGATTGCTCACCGGGATCGTGATCGGAAGGCCGGTCGGGCCACCGATATTCATGCGGCCCGTCGCGACATAGGTCTGATCGAGCTGCTGGACCGTGTCGTTGCGCGAGTAGGTACCCTCCGCGAAGACCGAAAGATCGTCCGTGATATCGAAGTGGCCGCGCAGGTTGGCGAGATACCGCTTCATGGGCAGCGACATGATCACGAACTTGTTGGGATTGATCCCGTCTCGCGCGGCGTTCACCGTCGCGACCGTTCCATCCGGGAGCACGGTGCGCCGGATGGTCGAGCCGGCGATCGTCGTTCCGTTCAGTCCGAACACCCCCTGAGCCGTCTGCGCGGACGTGTAGGAGCCCGGACCGAAAATCGCGAGATCGGGCCGCTGCGGATTGGAGATAAGGACGCCATCGGCGGAGAAGGAGCGATCGACGGCATCGATTTCCTTCGTCTGGTCGTAGCTCAGATCGACCGTGATGTTGCCGCGGCCACCGGCGAAATTGGTGCCGGCCACCACGCCGAACTTCTGCTGCGCTCCGTCGCCGCGCTGGCTGACCCCGCCTTGCGCGCGAAGCTGCAGCCCTTGGAAATTCTTCTTGAGCACGAAGTTGACGACGCCGGCGACGGCATCGGATCCATACACCGCAGACGCACCGCCGGTGGTAACGTCGACGCGTTCGATGAGGTCGGTCGGGATCGTGCTGACGTCCACCGCCGAACCGCCCTGCAGGCTCGACACGTAGCGCCGCCCATCAACGAGGACGAGCGTCCGGTAGTTGCCGAGACCGCGTAGATCGATCGTATAGAGCCCGGCCAGGAACTGATCGCGCGGCGCGCCCGACGCGGAGAACCGACTGGCGGCCACGGCAGGAACGGTCGCCAGCGCTTCGGCAATATTGACCGTGCCCCGATTGGCGATCGCGGCCGAAGACACTGTCGTGATCGGCGTGGCCTGCGTTTCGTTGGGACGCTGGATGCGCGAGCCGGTCACCACGATCTCGCTCGACGGCTTGTCGGCATCCTGCGGCGACACCGGCTTATCGGGCTGCGGCGCAGCCTGCGCCGACGCAGACGACGCGCCGAAGACGACCAGTGCCGCCACGGCCGAGCCTTGCAGCCACTTGCTCCAACGGCGCTGCGTGCCGGAGCTTGGTTCGTCACGGTGCAACATGTCCTATTCCCCTTCTTCTCTTTTTCGAATGTTTCACAATTACTCGCTCCGCACGCCGCGATTTGATCTGGAGAGACGAATTTTTGTGACGGGTGCGACATTTCGCTTCCTGCCAAGCGGCGGTGGCGGGCAAAGTCTCGTCGGTTGGGGAAAAGCTTCGCGCTCCCGTTCGCGCGATGGTCGCAAGGTTACTCGCCAGCCACGCGCCTCCAAGGCCGTGGACGACTGCTGGCATCAAGCCGACGTTTTGAAGAGAGGTTTATGACGACAGTCGTGCAGCCAGGAGCGGGGCGGGCGCCCAGCCTTCTGGACCATCCGAAAGGTCTGGCGCCGCTTATCATCGCCGAACTGTGGGAACGCTTCGGCTTCTACGGGATGCGCTCGCTCCTGGTTCTATACCTCATCGATCGCATCGGGATGCATGCCGCCGATGCGACAACGCTCTATGGGGCCTTCGCTGCAATGGCGTTCGGCATCTCGATCCCGGGCGGCCTACTCGCCGACAAGATCTTCGGCACCGGCCGGCTGGCCGTCATCGGCGGCGTTGTGATCATCCTCGGGCATGGACTGATGGTCGCCCAGGATATCGTCGGCGGGGCGGTCGCAGCCAACCTTCTCTTGCCGGCGGCGCTCGCCATGGTCGCGACGGGCACAGGGCTGTTCAAGCCTTCCATCTCGGCCCGCGTCGGTGGGCTCTATGCCAAGGGCGACAATCGCCGGGAAACAGGCTTCTACTTCTTCTACGTGGGGATCAATGTCGGCGCTGCGCTGGCGCCCCTCCTTTGCGGCTATATCGGCCAGACCTACGGCTGGCGCTACGGTTTCGCGATCGCCGCATGCGCCATGGTAGTGGGACTTCTCGCACTCAGACTGGCTGGGCCGCCGACCCGAGCCGACGACGTCCCCATACCGCCGGCGCGGCTATGGCTCGCCACCTTCACGGTACCGCCAGCCTTGGCAGCATTGGTGTTCCTGCTGCTACGGTCTCCTGACCTTGTCGGCTGGCTCCTCGCCGCCTTGCTGATCGCAGGTTTGAGTGGCCTCCTTCGGCTTGCGATCCGGTCGCAGGATTACGACGAGAGGATGCGGCTACTGGCTGCGGTCGGCTTGATTTTTGCCGCCGCCATCTTCTGGAGCTTACACGAACAGGGAGGGAGTACCCTCAATGTGCTTGCCGCAAAGGCGGTTGACCTACGATTAGGCGGAATAACGTTGCGTCCCGCGCAGACGCAATTTTTCAATGCTCTGTTCATCCTGATCGGCGCGCCGCTCTTTGCGCTCTTGTGGAAGTTCCTCAGAGCACGGCGCGCCGAGCCCGCGGCCCCCTATAAATTCGTGTGGGGTCTGACCTTGGCCGCTGCCGCTTTTGGATTATTGGCGATCGGTACGTCAGAGGCCTCGATCGGTGCGAAGCTTCCCCTCGCATGGCTGGCATTGGCCTATATGCTCGAGACCATGGGCGAACTTTGCCTCGCCACGCCCGGATACGCCACGATGTCACGCTTGGCTCCGGGCAACGCCTCCGGCCTCGTGATGGGATTGTGGCTCTTCAGCCTGTCTGCCGGCAATTATATCGGCGGCAAGATCGCTGCGGCCGCTCTGGCCGGCGACGCGGATCCAGCGCACCTGTCGACCTATTCCGCGACCTTCGTTCATGTCGCGCTCTATGGAGCGGGCGCAGCATTCATCCTTCTGTTGCTGGGACCGCGTCTCAAGGCCATCGTTGCGACAGCGCACTGAAGACGATGGCGGCTGTCCCGCGCTAGTCCAGCAGAGGCGCGGTGATCTCGCGCGTATCCTCACCATGTTCGCGGGCTGCTGGACCAACAGAGCGCGGAAACGGCTCTATATTGATGGGCGATGCGATCAGCGGGATGTTCCCGAGCCGGGGGTGGGCCACGGTTTGAGCCATCGCCAGATGCTGGACCTGCGGATCTTCGAATGCGTCCGCGATCGTCAGGATCGGACCGCAGGGTATACCCGCCTCGCTGAGGCGATCGATCCAGAACGCGCCGTCCTGCGTGGCGAGTACCCGTTCGATGGCCGCGTTGATGGCCTCGCGGGCGAGGCTCCGTCCGACGAGCGACGCCCACTCGGCATTCGTTAGCCAGTCATCGCGTCGCAACGCCCTGCAGAAGCGCGGCCAAAGCCGTGGGGAACTGGCCGCGATCGTGATGTGGCCGTCTCGCGTACGAAACACGCCTGCAGGAATATGGATGGGATGATCATTGCCTGCCTGTGCGGGCACGTCGCCGGTGGCAAGATACCGAGCCGCTTGGAAGTCCAGCATGAACATCATGCTTTCAAGGAGGCTCGTATGGACCCACCGACCCTTTCCGGTCCGTTCGCGCTCAAAAAGAGCGGTCATGATCGCAAACGCGAGCAGGTTCCCGGCCGTCAGGTCGGCGACATCGATGCCGACCCGCATCGGCCCCACACCCGACTGGCCTGTAATGGACATCAGCCCGCTCATCCCCTGGGCAATCTGATCAAGCGCCGGACGTTCGGAATAAGGCCCGGTTTGCCCAAAGCCGCTGATGCTTCCGTAAACGAGCCGTGGATTGATGGGGTGCAGGTCCTCCCAGGCGATGCGAAGGCGACGTTTTACCGAAACACGCATATTCTCGACGACGATGTCGGCGTCGCGCACCAAGGACAGGAAGGCCTCGTATCCATCGGGCGACTTCAAATCCAAGGCAACCATGCGCTTGTTGCGATGAAGGTTCTGGAAGTCGGGACTATCCCGGTTCTCGTCCGGAGCTGTGTCGGGCGATGCCGGCGGTTCGATCCGGATGACGTTGGCGCCCCAGTCGGCGAGGTGACGGACGGCCGTAGGACCGGCTCTGGCAAGGGTCAGATCCAGCACGGTCTGACCGCTCAGCGGTAACGCCTCCATGGTCTCGACTCCTCTTCGTTTTTCATTCCCGGCTCAGCAGCAATTCGATGCCGTCAACCGCAGCCCCTCCGGGGTGCGTGGGCGGGATCATCACTCTGATGAAAAGGTGCCGCACGCCTTCGAGGTCGAGCAGGCACGATCCGACATTCCGGGCCAACGCGCCCAATCCGTCGAATTCCCGAGACATTGCGGCTTGGCCGACGATGTCTGTGATCCGGACATGGTCGAGTGTGGTGACCAAATCGCCCGACCGGGGCATCGGAACGTCGATCTCAAGATCCAACAGCAAACGCTGGGCGCCGGGACGCGAAAGCGGCTTAACCCTCGCATAGAGGTCGAGGCCGTGCATGACGATGGCTGATCGCTCGAGGCTGGTCGAGACCGCTTCAGGCAACATGCGTCGACGCGACCCGTTCGGTGGCCGCCTTCAACGTGTTGCTCAGCAGACAGGCAATCGTCATCGGCCCAACGCCGCCTGGAACCGGCGTCACGGCCTTGGCGTGCCCGAGTTCATCGAGGGCAGCATCGCCCACGACGCGGCTCGATCCATCGGGCAAGTGCACGCGGTTGATTCCGACATCGATGACGATCGCTCCGGCCTTGACCCAACCACCCCGGACAAGACGAGGCGAACCGGCGGCGGCGATGACGATGTCGGCCGTTCGCACGATGCTCGCAAGATCCCGTGTCAGGATATGGGTGACCGTCACCGTGCATTCCCGCTCGAGCAACAGCATCGCGATCGGCTTTCCGACGATGTTCGACTTGCCGATGACAACGGCCTTCAGACCGCGATAGTCGTTCACCACCGTATCGAGCAGCAGCATGCACCCCAACGGCGTGCACGGGACAAGGCCGCCCGTCCCGGTCGATAGACGACCGACATTCACGGGATGGAAGCCGTCGACGTCCTTGTGCGGGTCGATGCTATCCAGGATGCGAAGAGCGTCGATTTGTGGCGGCAGGGGGAGTTGCACCAATATGCCGTGAACGGCGGCATCCTTGTTCAACGTCTCGATCAGGCTCAGAAGCTCGGCTTGGGTCGTCGTCGCGGGCAAGCGATGCTCGATCGATGCCATTCCTACAGCTTTGGTCTTCTCGATCTTGCGCGCCACGTAGATCTTGCTGGCGGGATCCTCGCCGACGAGGACCACGGCGAGGCCAGGTGTGACGCCCGCGTCCGAACGAAGCTTTCGAACGCCGTGAGAGATCTGCATCTCGAGCGCCGTTGCAATCTTCTTCCCGTCGATGATTTCTGGCATCGCCGTCGCTCAATCCGGGAATACGACGGTCTTCGTTCCGTTCATCAAGACCCTGTCCTCGAGGTGGCAACGCACCGCCCGCGCCAGGACGCGACGTTCGATGTCCCGCCCTTTGCGGATCAGGGCTTCGGGCGAGTCCATGTGGCTGATCTGCTCGACGTCTTGAGCGATGATCGGCCCTTCATCGAGTTCGGCGGTCACATAGTGAGCCGTCGCGCCAATCATCTTGACCCCGCGGGCATGGGCCTGATGATAGGGCTTTGCCCCCTTGAACCCCGGTAGGAAACTGTGGTGGATGTTGATGCACCGACCCGAAAGAAAGCGTGCGAGGTCATCTGACAAAATTTGCATGTAGCGCGCCAGAACGATGAGTTCGGCGCCGGTTTCGTCGACCAGGGCTTTGATCCGGGCTTCCTGCTCGGCCTTGGTGTCCCTGGTGATCGGTAGATGGTGGAAGGGCGCTTCGCCCAGGTCGCCATAGGTTTCGCGGGGATGATTGGAGACGATGCCGACAACATCCATCGGCAATTCGCCGATGCGGTTGCGATAGAGCAGGTCGACCAGACAGTGATCGAATTTTGAAGCGAGGAGGAGGACCTTGCGCGACTGATCCCGAGCGCGCACGGCCCAGTTCATCTCATAATGGCGGGCGACCGGTCCAAAGGTATCCATGAAAACGGCAACGCCGGTTTCAGCCGGAAGTGTGAAAACGACCCGCATGAAGAAGCGGCCTGTCTCGCCGTCTTCGAACTGCGCCGCCTCGATGATGTTGGCGCGATAGCTGTAGAGCTCGGCCGTGACGCGCGTCACGATACCCGGTTGATCGGGGCAAGAGAGGGTGAGAACGAAAGCCGGCGTCATGAGCATCTCGAATTAGCAGGGCTATGCGGGAAAAGTCGGCTGCAGAGCGCGCGGTCAGCGAAAGGTCCAACCGCCGTCCAGGTAGATCGTCGATCCCGTGATATTGCCGTTGTCGAGGAGGAAAGCCGCAGCGGCGGCCGCTTCTGCGACTGTCCCCGGGCGGCCGATGAGCGTCCGCTGACGCCAGGTCTCGACCATAGGATTTCGCAATTCGGGAGGCCTGTTGCGCCAAAGTTCGCTGTCGATCATGCCAGGCGACAGAGTATTGACCCGAAGAGGTGCAAGTTCGCGCGCAAGCGCACGGCCGAGACCTTCGATGGCAGCGTTGCAGGCGGCATAAGCCGACGAGCCAGTCGGCCGAACCGACGCCGTGCCCGACATCAGCACGACGGCGGCGTCCGGCCTCAGCGCAGCCAGAGCGGCATGAACCGTCCAATACTGGCCCCAGAACTTGGCATCGAACAACGCCTTCACGGCGTCCGGTTGGCCGTCACGAAACATCGGCGTCGTATAGCTTGCACCAGGCGTGAAGAGCCCGGAAAGATCCGAAAGTCGGCCGAAAAACTCGGCCAGCGCCGCTTGATGCCCGCTGTCGACCACATAGCCTTCGGCAGACCCGCCGAGCCTCGATACGGCGTCCGCGATGCGTTCGGCATCGCGTCCGCCGATCACAACTTTGTCGCCGCGCTCCACCAGCAGACGGGCAAGGCCGAACCCCACACCCGAACTGCCGCCGATGACCGCATACCGTTTTGGTTCGCTCATCGACGTGTCTCCTGCTGAGGTGTCACAGTGCACCCATCGCGTCGGTTAACCAGTGCTCGAGGCTCTCGCGGTAGCTTCGGTAGAAGGCCAGATCGAAGCTATCCTCTCCGGTGCGCCAGAGAAGGACGACGATGTGCGCAATCGATGTGCTGGCGCTCGCGCCAATGGGAAACTGATGTGGATCGAGATCGACCGGCGCCCCGGCCTGGAGCAGCGTCCGCGCGGCTGGGCCTGACAGAGACAGGACGCAATAGCCTGACGACTGATCGAAAACGGAGGCCAGGCCCCTGACGGTGACCGCGATCCGCTCCGCCCAATCGTCCGACGCCTGCTCGCCCATGACGAACCACGAACCAGGGCTGGTTCCGATCGTCGAGAGGTTTGCGTCACCGATGCGGCCCGGACCGTCCTTCAAATCGATACCAAGGGCGTGACCAATTGCGTCTGCATCGATGCCCTTGCGCGCCTGCACGATCGCGAGGCCCAGGCCCAGCCGTTCGGCAACTTTGATTGTCTCAGCCACGAACGCGCTTCCCTTCGGGATCGACAAAGATGGGACTGCAGATTTCGACGATCCCCTCATTCCCGCGGACCGGGTCGTAGATGCGCAGACGCTCGCCCAAGCGCGCTGGCCCGTTCTTGATGAACGCAATGCCGATCCAGTGGTCGAGCGCCGGGGAATAGGTGACGGAACTGATCCAGCCTTGGTTGTTCGCTGGCGTTGCGGCGCCCTTGTCCACCATCAGGTGCGCGCCCGCTGGAAGTTTCTGCCCTTTCGCGGTTGCTTTTATGCCGACCAGCGTGGGCCGCTCGGGCGATGCCATGGCCGGGCGCTCCGACAGGGCTCTGCCGATGAAATCCTTCTTCTTGGACATCATTCGGCCAAGGCCAAGATCGGCAGCGGATGTCTGGCCGTTCAACTCGGGTCCGGCCGCATGGCCTTTTTCGATGCGCAGCAGGGTCTGGGTCTCGGTGCCATAGGGGATGATGCCGTAGCGATCGCCCGCCTCGAACAAGGCCTCCATGAGCGCCTCGCCCAACGAGGCCACAACGCAAACCTCATAGGCCCGCTCGCCGGAGAAGGAGACGCGAAAGATCCGCGCCGGCTTTCCGCGCCAGCGGAATTCCCGCGCGCCCATGAACGGCAACACAGCATCGCTCAGATCGATGCCACTCAAGACGGACTGGAGAACATCGCGCGATTTGGGGCCTGCGACTGCGTAGGTCGACCATTGCTCGCTGACCGACGCAGCCTGGACATCGAGTTCAGGCCAGATCACCTGCCGCGCGAAATCGATGTGCTGCATCACCTTGCCGGCATTGGCGGTGGTCGTCGTCAGATAGAAACGATCTTCGTCGAAGCGCGTGACCGTGCCGTCGTCGAGCACGATGCCGTCCTCGCGCAGCATGACCCCATACCGCGCCTTGCCGATCGCGAGAGACGAGAACGTATTGATGTAAAGGCGGTCGAGAAGCGTACCGGCGTCCGGACCGTGCACCTCGATTTTGCCGAGGGTCGATACGTCGCACACGCCGACGCCGCTGCGCACGGCCTCAGCCTCGCGATAGACCGTTTCGGTCCAGTCTCGCTCGCCCGGACGAGCGAACCAGCGAGCCCGGCGCCAGAGTCCTGCGTCGGTGAACGTAGCGCCACGCGCCGCCGCCCAATGATGAGCGGCAGTAAGCCTGCGAGGCCGATAACTGGCTTCCCGGTGGTGGCCTGCAAGAGCGCCGATCGTGACCGGAAGATAGGGCGGTCGAGAGCGGATCGTTCCGGCCTCTGAAATGGATTTTCCGGTTGCCGCGGCGAGCAGAGCGTGGCCGTTGACCTGGCTTGTCTTGCCCTGGTCTGTGGCCATGCCGAGCGTCGTGTAGCGCTTGAGGTGCTCGACCGAAACGAAGCCCTCGCGCGCGGCGAGCGACACGTCATCAGCGGTCACGTCATGCTGGAAATCGACGAAGGCCTTGGTCCGATGCTCGATATGCCACAGCGGAGCACTGTCGGTCGCTTCGTCGTCGCACCGCCACTGCGGCAAGGATGGAGCTTGGCCTGTGAGGTTTTCGACAATCCTGCCTGCGACCTGCGCCCCGTCCCGCAGCGCTTCTGCGAGGCTGAAATGGCCGGCAGCGCTTCCGACCGGGTGCAGGTCGGCCGGGCCTCCTTCCATCAGGAAGGTGCTGAGCCTGTCGCTCCAACTGGGCTTTGCACCAAGATTGCTGGCAAGACCGATCGACGGATTCCAGCCTCCGCTGATACCCAACAGATCGACGTCCAGAGTACGCGTGCGGCTGCCCTCAAGCCCGATCGTGATCCGGCGCAGACTGCGGCCGTGTGCATCCTGGACAACCGCGTTGGAGAGGCATTCCACGCCGGCACCGGCGAGCTCGCGCGCACGGGCGGGAAGGGCGGTCCGGCTATCGATCACCGCAGCGACGTTGACCCCGGCGTGTACGAGGTCGGCTGCCGTCTGCCAGCCGCTGTCGGTCGAGGTGAAAATTGCTGCGCGCTGCCCCGGCACGGCCGCGAAGCGGTTCAGATAGGTGGAGATGGCCGATGCCATCATCACGCCGGGCCGGTCATTGCCGCCAAAGACCAGTGGCCGCTCGATCGCACCCGTCGCCAATATGGCGCTACGGGCGTGGATCTTCCACAGCCTCTGGCGGGGCTTCCCGTTCGAAGCCCGCAGATGATCGATCCGCCGTTCGACCGCGCCATATTCCTGGCCATCGTAGACGCCGAATATCTGAGTGCGCGGGAGGACGGTCACATTGTCGAGGCTCGTCAGTTCGCCTTCGATCTCGGCCGCCCAATCCCGGCCTTCGCGTCCGTTGATTTCCTGGCGCTCGGATAGCAGCCGGCCACCAAGTTGCGCATCGTCACTCGCGATGATCACGCGGCAGCCCGAGCGGCCGGCCGTCAGCGCTGCCGCGAGACCGGCCGGGCCGCCGCCAATCACAAGCAGATCGCAAAATGCATGCATCCGATCATATTGGTCGGGATCGGGCAGGGCGCTCAGCGCTCCGAGCCCGGCGGCGCGGCGGATCAGGGGCTCGTAGAGCTTTTCCCAAAGCGCCGCCGGCCACATGAACGTCTTATAATAGAAGCCGGCCACGAAAATGGGCGCAAGCCATTGATTGACGGCCAACGCATCGAAGGCAAGGTTCGGCCATCGGTTTTGGCTCTGCGCTTCAAGCCCTTCGTAAAGCCACGCGGTGGTCGCCCGCGTGTTCGGCTCCGCATAAGCTCCGCTGCCTATTGTCACGATGCCGTTGGGCTCTTCGCCCCCCGCTGTCAGCAACCCTCTTCGACGATGATATTTGAAGGACCGGCCGATCAGACGGATTCCGTTGGCGATCAGCGCCGAGGCAAGCGTATCGCCCGCATATCCGGTAAAAGGCTTTCCATCGAAGGAGAAACTGAGCGGATGACTGCGGTCGATCAGACCGCCCGTTGCAAGGCGGCTCATCGTGCCACACCTTGTGCCAGAGAGGCGCCTTCGATGATGTGCGTGACGGTATCGCGCTCGACTACAAGCCACTGCCGGCAGCCGCTCGCATGATACCAATGCTCGCGGATCAGTCCGGCCGGATTCTTCCGAAGATAGACATAATCATGAAAGGCAGAAACCGGCGCATCCGCCGCAGGCCGAACAGGAGCCGCGTCGCTTCGATAGGAAAACTCGCTGGAATCGCGGCTACCGCAATAGGGGCAGGGGATGCGCATCTGGGCGTCCTCAGTGCAGGTTGGGTTGAGGGCCCTGGCCCTTTTCGTCGATGATCTTGCCGGTCGCAAAGCGGTCGAGCCGATAAGCGCTCGCCACGTCATGGCTCCGATCGGTCGCCAGCAGATGGGCGAAGCACCAGCCGGATGCCGGCGTCGCCTTAAAGCCGCCGTAGCACCAACCGGCATTGATATAGAGTCCGTCCACCGGCGCGTGATCGATGATCGGCGAGCCATCCATCGACATGTCCATGATGCCGCCCCAACTGCGCAGCAGGCGGGCCCGCCCAACCATAGGCAGGAGCGCCATCGCGCTTTCACAGGTGTCCTCGACGATCGGCAGGTTTCCGCGCTGCGCGTAGCTGTTGTAGCCGTCGACATCGCCTCCGAAGACGAGGCCACCCTTGTCTGACTGGCTCATGTAAAAGTGCGCCGCTCCGAAGGTGATGACCCCGGGGATGACGGGTTTGAGCGCCTCCGAGACGAAGGCCTGCAGCACGTGGCTTTCGATCGGCAGTTCGATGTCCGCCATCGCGGCAACGCGCGAGCTATTGCCGGCGACAGCCATACCCACTTTTCCGGCTCGTATCTGTCCACGCGTGGTGTCGACCCCAACGACGGCACCGCTCGTATCCCGCAGGAAGCCTTTGACCTCGCAATTCTGGATGATGTCGACGCCGCGATCCGACGCGGCCCTGGCGTAGCCCCACGCCACGGCATCATGGCGGGCGGATCCGCCGCGCGGCTGGAGGAGCGCGCCATCGATCGGGAAACGGGCGCTATCGAAATTGAGAAAGGGCGCTAGCTTTCGCACGCCGTCACGATCGAGCAGTTCCGCGTCCGACCCGTGCAGACGCATCGCGTTTCCTCTGCGCGCCGCAGCGTCGCGCTGCGCGTCGGAATGAAACAGGTTCATCACGCCGCGCTGACTCACCATCGCATTGTAATTCAGGTCCTGCTCGAGACCCTCCCAAAGCTTGAGCGACCATTCGTAAAAGGGCTCGTTACCGTCCAGAAGATAGTTGGCGCGGACGATTGTCGTATTGCGCCCGACATTTCCGCCACCGATCCAGCCCTTTTCGATGAGAGCGACATTCGTGATCCCGTGGTTCTTCGCGAGATAATAGGCCGTCGCCAGTCCATGCCCGCCGCCGCCGATGATGATGGCATCATAGTGTGCGCGGGGTGAAGCGTCCCGCCAGGCGGGCTTCCAGTGACGATGTCCTGACACCGCGTTGCGCATGAGACTGAAAATCGAATAACGACTCATGAGGTCGATGCCCCCCCGATCGGCGATAAGCCAACGGCCTATGGTGACGTGCCTGGCGCCGTCTGGTTGTCCTGTACGGACGCCGCTATGTTGGATGGCGACGTCCGGCAGCGTCAGATCACTCCGGTATCGACGTCCCAGACCTTTTCGGCGATCCGCAGGAAGTTCGCCCCGTAGACCTTGCGGATATCGTCGTCGGAATAGCCCTTTCGAAGCAGCATCTCGGTGATCTCCGGGAGCTGATCGGGGCTCATATAGGCGAAGGTCCCGGTGTAATATTGGGCGGGCCATGTCGATGGCGAGCGGGAATAGGCGCCAGGCTTGAACGTATAATCCAGCCCCATGCCGACATGATCGATGCCGATGCGCTCGACGGCCAGGTCGATGGCGCGCACGAAGCTTTCGGACTTGGCGTCGGGATCGCCCATAAACCGTCCGACGCCTGTCACGCCGACAAGGCCCCCTTTAGCCGCGACCGCCTCCATCTGCTCGTCGGTGATATTGCGCGGATGATCGGTATGCGCCTTCGGGTTGGAATGCGAGTACACGACTGGAAGCGTCGAGGCTTCGAGGATTTCGGCGCAGGTGCGCCCGCCCGTGTGCGAAAGATCGAGCAGAACGCCCAGTCGATTGCACTCCCTGACGAGGTCCCGGCCGAAATCGGTGAGGCCCGCATCCTCGTCCTGGCAGCCCCCGCCCGCCGCATTGTTGAGATTGTAGACGAAATGCATCTGCCGGACGCCCATCCGGCGATAGAGCTGGAGCACGGAAAGCTGCTCTCCCAGCGCCACCGCACCCTCAAGGTCGAAGGCGATGGCCATTTTGCCCTCGCGCTTGGCGCGCATGATGTCGGCTGACGTCTCGACGAGGACGAAGCGCTCGGGCCGGGCGGCGAACCAGTGACGGTAAGCCGCGACCGTCCGGATCGCGAACTCCCAAGGGTGGATGTCGAACCCGACATTCACCGAAAGGAAATCCACATGATTGCGCTCCCAGATGCTGAGTTCGTCCAACGTCTGGTCGGGCTTGCTGGTGAAGCCGCCATGGGCGTCCCATACGAGGGCGTCCTTCAGCAGCGCACGAGCGCGATCCGAAATTCCCGTTTGCGTATTCTGCGGCGCAGCGATCACATCAGCCACGTCAGTCTCCTTGATGATCTTCAGAATTGGCGCTCCAGGTTGAGCGCCGGAGTCTTGTCGCCCGCGTCGGCGATGAACCCATAATCTCGGGCCGCGCCCTGCGAGGTAACAAGGCCAAGCCGGATGTCCTCCCGAATGGCCGTGTGGGATCGGCTCTCGGGCGCGCCATAACCCGAGCCGCCCGACAGGCTGAGTTCGACCACATGATCTGTATCGGTGAGGATCAACAGGTTGCCCGTGCCGCATTCCCGCACTGTCTTGCCATCCTGATCCACAATCCGGCCCGAACCCGGGCGGCCGGCTTTCCCGCCGAAGAGCCCCGCCTGTTCCACCGTGTCCGGGAAGAACGAGATGAGGGTCTCCAAGCCATCTCCATAGAGCTTACGGAAACGCATTCGTTGCCCCAGACCGCCACGATGTTGTCCAGCGCCGCCTGAATCCGCGACGAGGTTCTTTTCCAGGACCAGAACCGGTACACGGGATTCAAACAATTCGGTCGACGTGTTCGCCGCCGACGTCGGGTAAAGCAGACTGGATTTGCCATCGCTCTTGGCCGACGCGCCCTGGCCACCGCCCGCGAAGAAGATGTCCGCGTAGATCTGGCTATCGGCGTCCGCGCCGTACATGCGCGGATTGACCGAGACGCCGGTAAATGCCTGGACCGCGTCCGGCGCGGCGTCTGCCAGCGCCCGGAAGACGGCGGGTGCGATGTACCAACCCGTCCGGACGCGCTGGCTGACAGGCGCCGGCTTCGTGCAGTTCAGGATCGAGCCTTCCGGCGCCTTCACCGTGAATGGACGATAATCCCCGGCATTGCCGCGGACATCGGGTGTCAGGATGCACTTGAGGGGGTAGGTGGCTTGCGCCGAGGTATAATTGAGCGTCGAGTTGAATGCCCCCTGCTTGAGCTGCGGCGGCGCTCCTTCGAAGTCGATTTCGATCGTGTCCCCGGACACGGTCAACTTCGCCGGGATCTTCAGCAGCCCGTCGATGGGGTTGGTGAACGAGGTGCCTTCATAGACGCCGTCCGGGAGGCGGCGGATGGCGTCGCGCATGGCGCGCTCCGAGCGTCCCTGTATGACCGCAGTGAGCGCGCGCAGATCGGGCATGCCGTAGTCGCGCATGAACGAGAGCAACCGCTTGCCGCCGATTTCGTTGGCGGCGACGAGAGCGTGAATGTCACCGACCACTTCGTTGGGGTTTCGGACATTCTCGCCCAGCAGGCGAAGCAGCGTCTCGTTTGGACGATCGGCGTCATACAGCTTCATCGGCGGGATCTGCAGGCCCTCCTCGAAGATCTCACGCGTGTTCCGCACATTCTTCGTGCCGCCGATATCGGATACGTGCGCGACGGTCGCCGCGAGGCCGACCAGGACTTCGTCGCGGAAGACGGGTGTGACGACCGCAATGTCAAATAGGTGACCAGCGCAAAGCCAGGGATCGTTCGTGATCAAGACGTCGCCCGGCTTGAGCGTTGCCGATGGATAGTGTTCCAGTAGGGCTTTGACGCCTCGCGGGAGCGCAAGATTGAACAGCGGCATGGCACGAGGCGAGTGGGCGATCGGCTCCCCGTCCGGATCCAGCAGTTCGCACGCAAAATCCTGTGCGTCCGAAATGACGAGGGAGAAAGCGGTGCGGCACACCGTGGACCACATTTCCTCCGCCACGGTGACAAGGCGGCTCCACATGATCTCGAGCGCGATCGGATCGGCTTCGATCCGCTCCATCGCCTCTTCGAGCGGCATGTCGGCGGAGATCAATTCACGGGCCGCACTGTTCGCGGCGACGGCGATCCGCAGGTTCAGGCTCCCATCGATCTGCACACGATCACCTGGCGCCACGATGGTCGTCGATTCCCGTTCCTCGATGATGGCCGGTCCGGCGAAGCTGTCACCTTCGGCCAGCGCGTAACGATCGTAAACCGCGGCCTCGACGAAGCCGTCGCCGAAATAGGCCTGACGATACCCTTTGATCTTGCGGTCAATATCCCCGCCTCCGGCCGCGCCGGTCAGGGACAGCTTCGGGGTCTGTCCGACCACGCGGACACGGAAGTTGATCGCTTCGATGCGGGATTCATCGAACACCGACGTGAAGCGAGCCGAGTAGACAGCCGTGAAGCTCTCCCGGATCGTATCAAGATCGGCGCCGACGATGCTGGTCGCGGGCAGGGGCACGGAGATGTCATGCGTTTGGCCGATCAGACGCATGTCCGCCGACCGCTCGAAGGCGATATCCTCCTCCGCAACACCCGCATCGAGAAGCCGTTGCCGGCCCTCCGTCTGCATCTCTTCCAGAACGGCGTTGACCGCATCGGCATCAAAGCCCGCGGCGAACTCGATCGGCCGGGAGCGAACCATCTCATACGAGAGGGGAGCCGACAGAAAGCCGAGGGCGGACGCCGCTCCCGATGCGGGCGGTACGACGACCTCAGTGACGCCGAGGACGCGCGCGACGTCGCAGACATGGGCCGGACCGGCGCCGCCGAAGCCGACCATCGCATAGTGGCGGGGGTCGAGGCCTTTCTCGACGAGATGGACCCGGGCCGCCGCAGCCATGCTTTCGACGACGACTTTGTGGATGCCCCAAGCGGCCTCTTCGGTCCGAAGCCCGAGAGGATTTGACAGCTTCGACACGGCGGTTTCGGCCGCATCGAGGTCCAGCTTCATCCGGCCGCCGAGAAAGAATCCTGGATCGTAATAGCCGAGCACCAGATTGGCGTCGGTGACGGTCGGCTCGGTGCCGCCGAGGCCATAGCAGGCTGGTCCCGGATCGGATGCTGCGGAGTGCGGGCCGACCTTGAGAAGCCCGACCTCATCGATCGCGGCGATGGACCCGCCGCCCGCGCCGATCTCGATCAAATCGACAGTCGGCGTCTTGATCGGAAGACCCGAGCCTTTGGCGAACCGATGGACGCGACCCGCCTCCAGCATCGGCGCGATATCGACGCGGCCGGCGCCGATCAGTGCTGCCTTCGCCGTGGTTCCGCCCATGTCGAAGGCGATCACTTCCTGCTTGCCGGCCAGCGTACCGAAGAGCGCCGTGGCCAGCGCGCCCCCGGCCGGTCCAGATTCCAGAAGCCGGATCGGGAACGCTTTGGCCGTGTCCAGCGAGACCAGCCCGCCAGCCGAGTGCATCAGGTAAAGCGAACCGGTGAAGCCGCGCTCGGTCAGCGTATCGCGCAGTTTGTCGAGATACCGCCCCATGAGCGGCTGGACATAGGCATTGGCGCACGTCGTTACGCCGCGCTCATATTCGCCGATCTCGGCAACCACCTCGGACGACAAGGACACGGCGATGTGGGGAAATTCCGACCGTGCGATTTCGCCGATGCGGCGTTCATGGTCGGCATTGCGGTAGGCGTGCAGCAGGACGATCGCCACTGCCTCGACACCCGCCTCGTCAAGCTCGCGCAGACGCGCGCGGACTTCGTCCTGATCAAGCGGATGGACTTCGTTTCCGTCACGATCGACCCGCTCATCCACTTCCAGCCGAAGGTCGCGTGTGACCATGGGCTCGGGGAAACGAAGGAAGAGGTCGTAGATGTCATAGCGCTGCTCGCGTCCCATCTCGAGGGAGTCGCGAAAGCCCTTGGTGGTGATAAGCCCGAGCTTCGAGCCTTTGCGTTCGATGACCGCGTTGGTTACCAGCGTCGTTCCATGCACGATCTCGCCGACGTCACGAAGGGTGATGCCGGCCATATCCACCAACTCAGTGAGGCCGAGGAGTGCAGCCTCTGAGGGGTCATGTGGGGTTGTCAGACGCTTGTGCAACTGGACGCTACCAGCCTCACCGTCATACAGAACGAAGTCGGTGAAAGTGCCGCCGATGTCGAAGCCGATGCGCCAACGGCTGGTGCCCTGCGCCACGTTGCGGATACTCACAGATCGTCTCCAAATGAATTTTGTCTGATAATGTCGGGCGTCACGCCGCCGCTTCTTGAAGCCGCTTGGCATGTGCTTGCGCGCGGCGAATGCCGTCAGCGCGAATGGCGAGCGACAGGATCATCGTGCCGCTGACCAGCAGCAGGCCGAGACCGCCATATTGCAGGCGCTCCAATCCGGCCGCTTGGCTTCCCGCCGACCGGAGCATGAGCCCTACGCCAGCAGGTCCCACGGCATAAGCGATGTTGCCCATCACGTAGGTCAGGGCGTTGAGCCGTCCGGTCGGATCGATCCTCGACAATGTGCCGAGCTGATTGGGGAAACCGCCGAGCCAGGCGAAGACATAGAGCCACGATCCGATCATGAAGGCCGTGCCGTTGCCAGCGCCGAGCATCAGGATCAAAACTGCCGTGACCTGGAGCGATACGAACGTCACCAAGGGTTTGAACGACCCGAACCGTCCACCGAGGATCAGCGAGATGCTCGCGCCGGCCAGGCCGAAAAGGTTGGCGCTTCCGAGGATTTTGGTACGCTCGTCGAAGGGGATCCCGGCATGCTCCCCAAATTGCCCAACGAACGGCCAGAAGCCTCCGATGCCCAGGTACCAGACCAAAAAGGCCAGCATGACAAACGCCGTCAGGACAGGGCCGGTTCGCGTGCCGCCGGCGACCTTATGCGCACGGCGAGGATCGACAGCTGGAAACCAGCGAAGACCCAGAAGTGCCAGCGGCGCGGTGATGGCAAAGGTCACGAAAAGCGCATGGGGTCCCAAAAGACCCTTCGTCGCTGGCAGGAGATACGCGTTGAGCGACGAGAGCGTGAGGTAACTCACGGTGAACAGGCCCGTTGCGCGCTGAGGATTTGCGGTCGCGGCCACACCTTGACCAAGCCGACCGAGCGCGATCCCGTGGCCCAGGCCGCCGACGATCTGGAATGCGAACAGGAACGGCGCCATGGAGGACGCAGCGGTGCCGAGGTCTCCCACCAAGATCGCGGCGAGGGCCGCGGCGAGGATCACGCGGCCGCCCACCATCGTCGAGACGATCACCCCGGCCGTTGCGGCCACCATCTGGACGCTGAGCAGATACCCGGCGACTGATGGCGTCATGCCGAAGTCGTGGATGTAGACGCCAATGATGATGGCTTTCGCCGAAGAGAGCGCAATTCCGGCTATGCCGATGAGCGCCACCGCAACATAGGCGCCCACGTTGTTGGCCCGCTCGACAGCGGGATCGTCATGTGCGTTCGATGAGCTCATGGCTTTGCTGCTTCATATCCGACGAACGAACGAGCTTGCCCGCGAGGCCGTGAAACCGTGCCGTTCCGGCCCCGCGGACAAGCCATCATCATTAGAAGTTGAACCGCAATTCGACCCCGTAGGAGCGTGGATCGGCCGGATAGATGACGCGGTACGGCGTCGTCGCCGAAGCCTGGAGCTGGGGCTCCTTCGTATTGGTCAGGTTGGATCCGACGAAGTAGATGCCGTATTGCGGCTTTTCGATGCCGATACGGGCGTTGAGATACTGCTTCGCCGGCACCCGCTGCGTGTTGAACGTGAACAGATACTGCGCCGAATGGAAGGACAGGTCGGTGTGGGCATTGAGGACCCAGTCGCCCATCAGTGGCTGGTTCAACTGCGCACCGACCGCGCCGCTCCAGCGGGGCGATTTGGGCGAGACGGTCCCGCCCGCGACTTCCGCGTGCAGATAGGCCAAATTGCCGTTCAGGGTGAGAACGGGAAGGACCCTGACCGTCGTTTCGAGCTCGGCGCCGTTGATGGTCGTCTTCGGGATCGTGACCGGCATGCGGAACGGTGGCGTGTTCGTCGTCGTCGACAGCTGCTGGTCCGAATAATCGATATGGAAGCCGGCGACGTTGACGAGCAGGTGCCGGTCGAGCCATTCGGTCTTGAGGCCACCCTCATAGTTGGTAGTGTGCTCCGGGATCGCATACTGGCCCGAATTGAAGTAGCCGGCGCGGAAGCCCTTCGACACCGTGGCGTAGATCATCTTGGTGCTATCGATATGGTAGCTGATCTGTCCCTTGGGCTGGAACGACCGCGCATGCTCGTGCTGGGTATCCTCGAGCTGACCAGTCGGGCTGGTCACCTGAAGGATGCGCGTGAAGGCGGCATCCCGGTAGGAGGTGTTACGATATTGCTGATGATCATACCGCGCATTGGCGGTGAGCTCGAGCTTGCCAAAATGCGCCGACACCTGGCCATAGACGCCCCACCAATTATCGAATTTGCGATTGACAGTGAGGTTTGTCGGCACGTTGGCGGCGGTTCCGGCCACCTCGTTATAGCCCCCGGAGATGCTGTTCACCTTCCGGTGCAGGTATGACCCGCCGAGAAGCCAGCTGATCGGCCCCTTGGTCTGGGAGGACAGGCGGAGATCCTGGTAGAAGGAATTGAGGTTGTCGGATCCGTACTGAAAGCGCTCGATCACCTGTCCGGTTTTTGCCGCATCGCCGAACGCGCGCGTATTGCTCAGGCAGATCTCACCACCCAAGCCATCCGGCGCGGGGAAGCTCGGATTATTGACGTCATCATAGCAAGCACTGCCGAAGCCACTCTGGCGGGTCCGGCTGTAGGCCGAGATCGAGGTCAGGGCGACGCCGCCCAGATCCCAGTTGAGGCGGCCCGACAATCGGGTGAAGGTCCGGCCCTGCTCGCCCGGCGTGCGCCGTGCGATAACCGGATCATCGGTGTTGATCACGCTGCTGATGTCGCCGGCGACCGATCCCCGACCTTGGAAGGCGTAACCGCCCTTCTGGTCGTCGTAGCTCGCTTTCAGATCCGCCTCGAACGTGTCGGTCGGCTCGAGCAGCAGCCGCCCCTCGATCTGCTTGCGATTGTGAAAGTCGAGATGAAGGTCGTTCGTCTCACTGTTGATGCGGCCGTTATCATCCCGGTAGTTTCCGGCGACGCGGATCAGCACCTTGTCGGGGACCAGTGCACCGGAGATGGCCGCCTGCGCCTGGAGATCGCTGCCGTTGCCGTAATAGAGGCGGCCCGAGCTGTGCCAATCGTTCGTCGGCTTTTTCGTGATGATATTGATCGCGCCCGCAATCGCGCCTGACCCGTAGAGCGCGCTCTGCGGTCCGCGCAGGACCTCGATGCGCTCGACGTCATTGAGCGATCCCGAGGTGAGCGCATCGCCGGAGTCGTTCGGGACACCGTCGACGATCACCGACACCGACGGGAAGCCGCCCTGTGCCGACCCGATACCGCGCAGGCGGATATCAAAATAATTGCCGGAGAAGGCGCCGCCATTGCGAAAGTTCAGGCCGGGGGTGATCCGCGCCACATCGCCGATGCTCTTGATGTTGGCGTTCACGATGGCCATCGCGGGAAGCGCGCTGATCGAGTCCGGGACCGATTGAAGGCTTTCTGCCCGGCTGCGCGCCGTGACCGTGATCTCCGGGATCGTTCCGGTCGCCGCTGCTGGCTCGGGAGCCGGCGCCGGTGCGCTGCTCGCCGCGACCGGCGCTGCGGGATCGGTGCCGGGTGCGACTTGCGCATGCACCGCGGTCGAACCGAGGCAGAGCGCCGAAGCTATCGCGACCTTGGATGTGTGCATCTTTGCCATACGGAAACCCCCTTCTTCTTCTGTCTAGAAGGAGGCTACGCGGGACGGAGGGGCATGTTTGTTCCCTGCCGACATAAATTTGCAAAATCGGGAGCTTGGGAGTTGCCGATGAAATGCGGAATCCATCGTCTTCATCCAGAACGGTGACGTCTCAACATATCTGCCCGGTCAGCGCTCGGAGGAGTATTGAACGCGGCCCGGTAGGATTTGGAAAAGGTACTGGCGCTTTTGAAGCCGCAAGCCACGCCGATCTCGGTGAGGGGAAGCGGCGACTGCAAGACGAGTTGCCGTGCTCGCTCAAGACGGAGCTTGAGGTAATAGACGCTGAGGCCGAAGCCGACCTGGGACACAAACAGGCGATCCAGCTGCCGTTCCGATACGCCGGCGATTCTCGCCAATGTCGATCGGGGTAACGGGTCCTCCAGAGCGGCTTCCATGCTTTCCAGAGCCTTGATCAGCCCCGGATGGTTGACGCCCAGCCGTGCCTGAAAAGACAGCCGTTGGGCTTTTTGCCCTTCGCGGATGTCGGTGTGAAGAAACCAATCGCTGACGCCGACGGCCAGCTGTTCGCCATGCTTGTCCCGAATGACAGCGTGCATCATGTCCAGAGGTGACATGCCACCACCGGAGGTCATGATCGGCCCGTCAATCTCGTACAGCGAGCGATGGACGTCCACATCGGGGAATTCCTCGCGGAACGCGCTGGCATAGGCCCAGTGAAGGGTCACTCGGCGCTTCTGGAGGAGACCTGCGCGCGCCAAGAGGAATGCCCCGCCACCAATCCCGCCGATCCGTGCGCCTCGAGCCGCCTGGTTCCTGAGCCAAGCAAGGGAAGGGGGATCCCTAAACCCCGCGGACTCATCGCTTGCGCAGACGAAAACATAGTCGAACACCTGATCAGGCGAAATCGGTTCGCACCGTATCTCAACACCGTTTGACGCCGAGACGACCCCGCCATCGGGGCTGAAATGATGCCAATCGTAGAGATGGCGTCCCGAAATCTGATTGGCAGCCCGAAGGGATTCGATCGCCGTCACATAGGCGAGCATCGAGAAGCCGGGCACGAGAAAGAACGCGATCGCATCGACCCGATCGACCGCACGCGCTGCGCTCGGTCGCACCTCAGCCAGTTTGTCGCAGCTCCTCGTCATGATCTGGTTCGCGGTCCGTACATTTTCCGCATCATGACGCACCGCTCCTTAATCTTCAATTTCGAGGGACGATCCGATCGAAGGAGGTTGTCTGGCATGCCACCGGGCAGGCTGAAGTGGGCTCTATATGTGCGGTCGTGAGAGACGGCGCTGCTCGGCAAATAGATGCCGGCTTCCAGCAAGTGGGCGGCCAGCGATCCCTTATCGGCTACCTCAGGCGCACGAGACCGATGTTGCGCGCTGCAGTCGGCTTGGTCGCTGTGAACCCAGGTTGCGGGCCGCTGCCAAACAGACCATCGGTTGCTACCCATATTGAGGCGAATGGACGTATGGATCGACCGATCGAGCTTCGTGACTTCCGGTTGTTCGTCGCGGTCGCTGAGGAGCTCCATTTCCGGAGGGCGGCGGAGCGGCTGCGGATGCAGCAGCCTCACCTCAGCCATCACATCCGGCAGCTCGAGGACCGCCTCGGCAGTCAGTTGCTCGAGAGAACCACGAGGTCCGTGCAACTGACGGTTGCCGGCGAGCACTTCCTCGAACGAGCCCGCTATGCCTTGAGCCAAGCAGATTATGCGGTCGACTCGATGCGGCGGTTCGCCGACGGCAGCGTCGGCCAACTCGACATAGGGTTCACGTCGTCCGCGATCTTCCACGTCATTCCATCGATCCTGGGCGCGTTCCGAGAGCGTCATCCCAATGTCGGCCTGTCGCTTCACCGGGCCGGTAGCGCGGCCCAGGTTCCCGACCTGCTGGAAGGGCGCAGGCATTTCGGATTCCTGCGGCTGCCGGTTCATTCGCGCCGACTGAGTACCCTGACCCTGGCAAGGGAAGGCATGGTCGTAGCCCTCCCTCGCACCCATCCACTTGCCGGCCGATCGCAATTGCAGATCGAGGACCTGTCCAACGAAGAGTTCATCCGGGTCTCGCCCATCCTCGGCGTCGACTATCAGGAGCATGTTGAGAGCTATTGCCGCCGCGCTGGCTTTCAGCCGCGCATCGTCATGGAGGCCACGGATACGAATGCCGTGGTCGGGTTTGTCGCAGCCGGCTTCGGAATTGCCATCGTGCCGGAATATACCAGCCGCATGGGCCATCTTCACGTGGCCTTCCTGCCGCTTCGACGCCTCAACTTTCAGGTCGATCTCGCGCTGGCATGGGTCGTCGAAGACCCGTCTCCCCTGCAGGCGGCCTTCCTCGATGTAGTCAATGCCTTCCTGAGAGATAACCCGATCGACTGATACTATGACACATGAGTGTCTTAATGGCGGACGAGAAAGTATTGGACTTGTACCAATGCGGCGTCACATTTCCGTCATCGGCGTGGCTGCACGACGCGCGGCTCACCGACGCCTGAATGTCGAGGTCGGAGGCGGATGAAATGTCGACGGACGCGCAGCATGTTTTCGCTACGAACGCTGGTTTTGCCTGGGCGAACCTGCCGCCGACGTCGCATCCGCGGCCTTCGTTGCGCGACAGCCGAGCAGACGAGGCCAACCTCCCAGCCCGTTCGTCGCTGCGAACCAACTGGGACCATTCGGTGGCTGAGACTCGGCCTTCCGCGGCGAGCAAGGTCGCCTTCTTCATTCTTCCGGGCTTCAACATGCTGGCTTACGCAGCCGCGATCGACTGCTTGCGGGTGGCCAACGAAGTGCAGGGCACGGACCTCTATCAGTGGACGAATGTCAGTCTGCGTGCTGGCGGCTTGAGCGCATCCAACGGCATCAGCGTCCATTGTGCCGGCGATATCCGTGCGCCCGACCGTTTCGATTATGTCTTTGTCTGCGCGAGCGATCAGGCCATCGATTTCCACGATGCGGCGGCGTTTCACTGGCTTCGGCAGCAGGAGCGTAACGGCGCGGTGATGGGAGGAATCAGCGCCGGCGCGTTCCTTCTTGCGCGGGCAGGCCTGCTTCGCGGTCATCGAGCAACCCTGCACTGGGTCTATTGGAACGCTTTCAGGGAAGAGTTTCCCGAAATCGAGCTCCGGCAATCCCTGTTCGAGATCGACCGGAACATGCTGACGTGCGGCGGGGGAACCGCGCCCCTCGATATGCTCCATCGCTTGTTTTCCAGCCGTCATGGCGCGGCATTCGCCGATCGTATCGGGGAATGGTTCCTTCACACCGAGGTTCGAGACGAGAAGAAGATGCAACGCCGGTCTTGCCAAGCACGGCTCGGGGTTCATCATGCTGGCTTGGTGCGCGCTCTCAGCGCCATGGAAGATTCCCTTGAGGAACCTCTCTCACGCACCGAGCTAGCCTCGGTCGCGGGCGTCTCGGAACGCCAACTCGACAGGTTGTTCCTCTCGCAGGTCGGGAGGGCGGTCAACGCATACTATTTGGAATTGCGTCTGGAGCGCGCGCAGCATCTCGTTCTGCACAGCACGCTGTCCCAACTCGAGATCACCTATGCCTGCGGCTTTCGAAGCCAGAGCAGCTTCTCTAAGGCTTACAGGGCGGTCTATGGCCTGCCGCCAAGTCGGGATCGCGCGACCATGAGCCGGAAACGCGGAGCGGTGTCCGCGCTCTAGTAATCAAAAATCTAACGGTTGGTACCCGCCCGCTGCCGGCCGCCAGATATTCGCGTCGCCCTGCTGTGCCAGGTTCGACGATGCCCGCCGGTCGCACACCAGCCGGCTTTGTGAGATCCTTGAGCTGTGCGGTCTGTCTTCTCTGCGCCCAGCGATGCCGGGCACCACTGCGAATCTTCAATTTTCGATCGATGGCACAGACCCGGGACGCGTCGCCGCTTCGGCGATTTCATCCCAGCTCTTACCCCGCGCCCTGAGAAAATCGATCGTCGGACCGAGTCGATCGCCATAAACATGTGCGGTGCGCTGGTAGAGAGCCGTTCGGAGGGGCTCCGGGGTCGCCTCCTTGAACCGAGCCGCCAGTGCACGGCGTTCAGCATGTGCAGTCCGCGCCACCGCCTCGGCCGGTCTTCCTTCCGCGCGCAGTTCATCGACGCGATCGCGAAGCGCCCGCACCGCAGCCTCATAATCCTGTCTCATCCCAACCCCTCACACCTCGAAAGCGGAGAATAATCGCGTGTGCCCGACGTATGGCCGGGCAGGACACCGGCATGTCTCCGCCTTGGTCACAATAGCAGTCGAGCGCGCCTCTCGGATCGCGCAATGCGGCCAGTGCCACCCATCACCAACGGTCCCAGATCCGCGTCCATCAGTCAGTTGGCTGGTCACCGTCGGACGCTGAGACGCGGTCGCTTCCGCCCTTCAATCAGCGTTGGCTGCTTATTGGGCGGCTTTGCTAGCCCGAGTTCGTCGCGCCGCCCTCGACCGGTGGTGTGAGATTTAGTCGCTGCCGCAGTTTGTCGAGCCGGTTAGGCTTGCGCGCACCCATCGTATGATCCTTCATCGCGATGTACATCCTCCTACGCCGTGGCCCCTCGGAAAACCACGCAGTTCGCTCGGGACGTATTGAGCCCGCTCGCACTTTATCCAACGGTCGTGTTCAGCAGCCGGTGCCCGGCCGCAGACCTTCCGAAGCAGGCGCTGAAAAGCGCGTCTTGATCTCCGCGTTGGTCAGGACCAGGTCTGCCGAGGTCCCAGTCAATACTCGGCTCCCAGCATCTCTTGGAAGGGCGACGGCCCTTCCAAGGTGCAGATTATGTCTCGGCGTCGATCGTCTGTCTCGATCAGTCGTCGCTGGGTGCCACGGCCAATCCGATCAGTGCGTCAACTTGCTCGGGTTTGATATAGCCTTCGGCCACAGCAAGTTCGGTAAACGTCCTGCCTTCTTGGGCCGAACGCTGAACGAGCTTCGAAGTATGGTCGTAACCAATCGTCGGAAGGAGAGCGGTGGCAATGGCGCTGGACCGGTGCAGCAATTCCTCCATACGCGATATGTTGGGCTCAATGTGAGCAACGCAGCGTTCTCGAAATAGGCGTAGGCCGTTGGTCAGGATCCGCATGCCCTCGAACAGATGGAAAGCAATGATCGGCTCGTACGGATTGATCTCCAGCTGCCCTTGCTGCGCCGCTGCTGCGATAACGACATCATAGCCGGCCAGCGTGAAGCCCAGTTGGCACACCGCCATCGGAACAACGGGATTCACCTTGCCAGGCATGATCGACGAGCCGGGTTGCAGCACAGGAAGGGTGATCTCCGCGAGACCTGCAGCCGGTCCCGAAGACAACAGGATGAAATCGTTCGCGATCTTCGCGATCGACGTTGCCGTGGTCCGCAAATCGCCCGAGAGCCGCGTGAAGACGTCCGCATTCGCGAGCGCGTCGAAGAGGTTTTCGGCGCGAACAAACTTTTCGCCGGTCCTTTCGCCGAGATGCGCGAAAAAAGCGCGCTTGTAGCCGGGCGCCGTTCCAAAGCCCGTCCCGATCGCGGTCGCGCCGATCGGCAGGGTCAGCAACTCTTCAGTCCGAGCCTCAAGCGCCTCGATCAGGCGCCTCGTGAGCACCGCGTGCGAGCCGAAGGATTGGCCAAGAGTCATGGGCTGCGCGTCCTGCAGGCAGGTTCTGCCTACGCGAAGAACCGAGCGGAACGCCTCCGCTCGCTCGGCGAAGGCGGTCTCGAGCGCGACGAGTTCGTCGATAAGGCCGGCGAGCGCATGACGGCACCCGACCTTGATGGCGCTCGGAATGACGTCGTTGGTGGACTGGCACCGGTTCACGTCGTCGTTGGGATGCACGCAGTCATAGACACCGATCTTGCAACCCAGCAATTCGGCAGCCCGGTTTGCGATCACCTCATTGATGTTCATGTTGATCGAGGTGCCGCCTGATCCCTCGAACATGTCGACCACCAGATGGTCGTTCAGCTTTTGTGCGGCGAGTTCGTCCGTCGCGGTGACGATCGCCGAGGCCTTGCGGTCGTCGATAAGTCCGATGTCTCGGTTGGCAAGCGCGGACGCGGCCTTCACCGCCGCGAGGCCCTGCACAAACGCGGGAAAACTTCCGATGGTGCGGCCGGATATGGCAAAGTTCTGCCGCGCGCGGGCAGCACCTGGTCCGTAAAGGGCGTCGTGCGGAAGTGAGACAGGCCCCATAGTGTCGTGATCGGTGCGGTTCATCGTTTTGCTTCCTGGTCTGCGATATGCCCCCCATGCGTTCGGTCGAGAGGCTTTGCTTGCACCGGACAGACACGCTTTGGACGCAGACCGCCTGCCTGGACGCGCCATCACGCGATCTTGCGGAATCCGCTTGCTGGTGTGCCTCCGCGCGCGAAGCGCCGCTGACGGTCGAAAGCTTCACGGTGAAACTCACCGCCGGGCTGGAAATGTCAGTCGATGTCCTGGCGCTCGTGCCTCAATGTGCTGGCCGCGAAGGTTCGGTGCCGGACATCCGGATCCACGCGAACGGCTTTTTTCCGAATCTGCGCCACCGATGTCTGTAGCGGGAAAGTGGCATTAGGCCTGCTCCTGTAGCGATCGAGACCGAATTTCTCAGGTCCCGGCGATGTCGTCAGGGCGCAGCACGGCAGACCCTATCCATGATGCAGCAGCGATCACAACCGTCCGACGAGCGTCACATCAAGGTGCTGATCGTGGCTCTCTCGGAAAGTGGCCTGCCGGGAGAGACAGCGGGCCTCGAAGGTGGGGGTCTTGAGGACGCCGCGACCTTCCTCTTCCAGGCAGCCACAACGCGGGCGGAAGATTCCCCTGCGATGCTCATCGAGACGTTCCCGGCAGAAGGCGCCAGCCGCAAAATGCGGATTGCCGTCGTCAATGACGACATGCCGTTCCTGGTGGATTCGATCGCAGCGACGCTGACGGAACGGCAGGTCGCGATCCACCGGATCCTGCACCCTGTCCTGTCCGTGGCGCGCGATCCGGGCGGCACGTTGCGGGCGTTGGGTGACGACGAACCGGAGGGGACGAAAGAGTCGCTGATCTATCTCGAGGTGGACCGGATCGATGCCCGCGGGCGCAAGTCCCTGGAAAGGGAACTCACCGACGTCCTCCTCTCGGTACGCCGCTCGGTAGCCGATTGGGGTGGCCTCCGGGCGGCCACCAACAAGATCGCTCAGGATTTGGAAGGCGAGGAGGGTAGCGTCCTCGTGCAGTGGCTCTTGGAGCGTCACTTCACATTTCTTGGTTCGTGTTCGGAAACGCGCGAAGGGACGCGCGCACTCGAACTGGGTTTGTTGAGGGATCCTCTTATCGAACTCTGGTCGCCCGAAAAGCGTGCCGGCGCCTTTAATTGGTTCGAGGCCGGCGGCGCCGCACCGTTAATATTGAAATCCGGCACGATCTCACCGGTCCACCGGCGCGCGCCCATGGAGATGATAATCGCTCCTCAGCGAGCAGAGGGAGCCATTGTCGGACTGAGCGTCGTCTGCGGTTTGTGGACCAGTGCGGCGCTCCGCGCCGAGCCGGATCTGGTGCCGGTCCTCGCAAACCGATTAGCCGCACTCGAGGCGCGGCATCGCTTCGCTCCGGGAGGTCATTCCAGCAAGGCGCTCCGCCATGCCGTTTCGGCATTGCCGCGCGACGTCCTCCTCGGCATCGACGACGAGAGTTTGGATATCATTGCGCTCGAGGCCATGTCCCTGGCGGATCGTCCGCGACCCAAACTCGTCCTGATTCCGGACGCCATAAAGCGGCACCTTTTCGCCTTCGCCTGGCTTCGCAACGAGGCGATCTCGAAAGATCGACGCGCGGCGATCACTCAGTTGCTGGAATCCGAGACAGGTGCGATGGTCAGTTTCACTGATCTTGAGGCTGGCGACGCCGGTCTCGGTCTTCTCCGGTTCGTTCTCGACGTACCGCCCCGCGGCACCATTCCCGAACCATTCGCGCTGGATGCCGCGTTTGAAGCGATGATGCGGGGCTGGGAGGCTGCGTTGGAGATCGAACTCGCGGGGCGGGTCGGCTCGTCCCGCGCGATCCGGATCATGATCGAGTGGGCTGCGCGCTTCCCATCAGGCTATCGCGACGCGACTGACGCTGCAGAGGCGGCGAGCGACCTGCAGCGGATGGCAGCCCTTGTTGACGATGAGGGCCGGGAAGTTCGTATCTACCGGAAGGAAGGAGATCAGCCGCGGTCTCTGAGGCTGAAAATCTATCGAAGCGGTGACATAATTCCCCTTTCCCACGCTGTGCCCGTCCTCGAGAATTTCGGATTTCTCGTGCTGGATCAGCAGCCAACCCGACTGAAGGGGGAGGGAGATTTCTTCGTTCACGAATTCGTCGTGGAGGTGCCAAACGCAAGCCTCGCCAAAACGGTGTTAGATCGCTCAGCCTCTATCGAAGAGGCGATTTCGGCGGTTCTCGAGGGCAGTTGGGAAAGCGACGGCTTCAACGCCCTCATGATGCATGCTTGCCTGGCTCGCCGATCCGTGACGTTGCTGCGAGCTTGGTTCCGCTATTTGCGTCAGACCGGCGCGACATTCGGGCTTGCCACTGTCGCTTCGGTGCTAGAGCGCTCTCCAGACGCGACGCGTCTTCTGATGCGCCTTTTCGACGCCCGACATGATCCTGCCCTGACCGACGCCGACGCAGAGGATCAAGCGGATGCGGCCTTCGAGGACGCCCTTGGCAAGGTCGCTGCACTCGAAGACGATCGGATATTTCGACTGCTCCGAGCGATCGTACTCGCCACCCTTCGCACGAATACATTCTCCTGCGTGGAGGGGGATGCATTGGCGTTCAAGCTCGACAGCAGCCAAGTGCCGGGCTTGCCCAAACCGCTGCCCTGGCGCGAAATCTGGGTCTATTCGCCGGACGTAGAGGGGATCCATCTGCGCGGAGGCCCGGTCGCGCGCGGTGGGCTGCGATGGTCGGACCGGAGGGATGACTTCAGAACCGAGATTCTCGGCCTGATGAAGGCTCAGATCGTGAAGAACGCCGTCATCGTGCCGACCGGCGCCAAGGGGGGCTTCTATCCCAAACGGCTGCCGCCACCGGAGAAACGGGATGCCTTCGTGGCGGAGGGAACCCGGTGCTACGAACAATTCATTCGCGCATTGCTGTCAGTCACAGACAATATCGAGGGAGGACGGCCGAAGCCGCCCGCCGGGGTTCGCATCAGGGATGAGGCTGACCCCTATCTTGTTGTCGCTGCCGACAAGGGCACCGCCAAGTTCTCGGACACCGCCAACGCGATAGCCCTCGAATGCGGGTTTTGGCTTGGAGACGCCTTCGCCAGCGGGGGCAGCATAGGTTATGACCATAAGGCCATGGGGATCACCGCACGCGGAGCCTGGATCTCCGTTCAGCGCCATTTCGCCGAGCTTGGCGTCGACGTGCAGAATGAGCCCATTCGGGTCGTAGGCTGTGGCGATATGTCAGGAGACGTCTTCGGCAACGGGATGCTACTCTCACGCAGTCTCAAGCTCGTAGCGGCCTTCGATCACCGGCATATTTTCATCGACCCGGACCCCGATCCCGAAACGTCTTATCGTGAGCGACAGCGCCTGTTCGCAATGCCTCGATCCTCGTGGAATGATTATGACCGAGCTTCGCTTTCGTCGGGCGGGGGCGTGTTTGATCGCGAACTGAAGGCGATCGAACTATCGCAGGAAGCTAGGGCCTGCCTTGGCGTGAGCGACGAGCGCATGGAGCCCTCAGCGCTCATAGCAGCCATCCTGCGCTGCCAGGCGGACCTGCTTTGGTTTGGGGGCATCGGAACATATGTGAAGGCTGGTTTCGAAACCCATGCCGCCGTCGGCGATGCCGCTAACGACCCGCTTCGCATCGATGCCGAGCAGCTTCGCGTGAAAGTCGTCGGCGAAGGGGCCAATCTCGGCATCACGCAGGCTGCACGGATCGTCTTTGCTCTTCAAGGAGGGCGAATCAATACCGACTTCATAGACAATTCTGCGGGGGTCGATTGCTCGGATCATGAGGTCAACATTAAGATCGCTCTCGATGCCGCGTTGGAAAGTGGCGCCCTCGCGCGTGATGAACGGAACGCTCTGCTCGCCGAAATGACGGACGACGTGGCCGAACTGGTCCTTGACGACAACCGTCGGCAGACCCTCGCGCTATCGGTCGCAGAGGTTGCGAGCGCCGCCTCCTTGCCACCCTATTTGACGCTGATCGAGACATTGGAGAAAGCCGGCCGGATCGACCGATCCGTCGAGGGCATCGGAACCAACGAAGAACTAAAAGCGCGCCACGCCGCTGGTAACAGCCTCACGCGGCCGGAGATTTCCGTTCTCCTGGCTCATGCGAAACTCGCAATCCAGCATGCGATTGAAAAAGAGGGTGCGCATATCCGGGACGTCGGCAACGACATTCTGCAAGCGGCATTCCCGCGGCGAATGCGCCAACAACTCGCGGCTACGATCGAAGACCATCAGCTTGCGCTACCGATTATCGCGACGAGGATCGCCAACGATGCGGTCAATCGGGTCGGAGCGCCCGGCTTGTTCGACATCGCAACGATGGCGGGCGCTTCATTGTGTCAGGCCGCCCTGGCTTTTGCTGGCGTCGATCTCCTGTTCGGTCTTTCCGCATCGTTTGAAGCGGTTGAACGATCTGACATTACGGAGAGCGAGCGCATCTCCCATCACGCGCGCTTAGCGCACTTCGCCCGACGCCAGATCCTCGATCTTTTGCGATCCGGTGGACGGGAACCATCACGCTGGCCCGCTTCGGCAGCCGCAATCAACGCCGAGCGCTCTTCTTGGGGACCGGTTGATGCCGATCTGCCAATCTCTGCGATGATACTCCAACTCGAATCACTAGATGGCATGATCGGACTGACCACCATCGCGCAGGATCTTGGTATCGACGCAAAGGCTGCGGCCGCGACTTTCCGGCGGCTTAAGGAGATCCAGACTCTCGATATGCTAGCCTAGCCCACCCAAGAACATAACCGCCTGTGTGCGTAAATCGTATGCCGCTTACACCGGCCTACGCCCGTTTGTTCCCGCCGCGCAGGATGATTATTTGTTGCGAATTTAATCAGGCGTTTATATGAGATCAGTTCAATATCGTAGGACCGCAAAACACCTGTGGCGCGCCATCCGCGATCCGCACGCGCATGGCGGCGAAGCGGGCCGTCAGGCGTACCTTTGTTCCTCGATGCCAACTGACCTGCCGCCACTTTGCCTCTTGGAGCATGGCATGGGCGGCCCGGGATTTTACGTCGGGGACATGCCGAACCCGCGATCGTCCACGCCCCGCCACCGGGAAGATCAGTTGCACGTCGGCTGGATAAACCTTCTGATGGCGGGGAATGCCGACGGCCCAGCATAGCTTTCGCGCGCTGAGCGTCTGCCGAAACGGCGCCGACAGGCCATAGCCGGCATCGGCGAACACACAGACAAAGCGCACACCGGCAGCTACGACGCGGTCTATCTCCTCGATGGCGATGTCGGGCCTGGTTCGACACGTCCGGAATGGCTCGGGCATGCCGGCCCTTGCCATCCAGGTGGCATCGTTGGTCCAGCTTTCGGGCAGGAACAGTCGCAAACCGAGCATGACCGGGACTTCCGCGAGGCCAGCGTCAACGACACCAAGGTCTGGCAGTTCGCGTTTTTGCCCAGCACCGTGGCGTATTGCGGCGCGACACCGACCGAGGCCTTGCCCTTCTTAGGGAGAGCCGTGTCGTCGATAATCAGCCACGCCTTGTCACCGCCGACCAGAGCATCCGCCTGTCGCCACAACCTCGCCTCCAGCGGTGCGCTGTCCCAAAGCCCCGCGCCGATGGAATGGTGTAGCCGATTATAGCTGAGCGCATCGGCGCGTGCCGCCATTGGCTGGATACTTTTGCGATCGCCCGGGCCGATCAGACCGGCGATATAGGCCGGACACATTCGCCGCCGCGTCTTGTTGCCCAGATCCTGCAGATATGGCTCAAGCCAGTGTTCGAGATCGCGCTGCCAATCCTCTTCCATCGCCTCCATCAAAGCTGGCTCTCTATTAATCACGCATCTTCCCCGCGGGGAATCCCGAAAATCACACTTCTGCCAAAGTAGTGCTAGATAGGTCGCGCTCAAGTAAGCCTCGGCCCAGTCCTTTCTCGCAGTCGATGGTCCCGCATGTGTGGTGTCCATACGCCGCATCAGCATCTGGCCGGCCGACAAGGCAAGTACGATCGCGAAAATCAGAAACAGCCAGGACACCGGCACGAGGCCTGAGAGCATGGCACCCGTCAACGCGCTGAGGGTGGTCGCCACCTCGATCACGATCGCGATCCTGACGTTGGTCAGCCGTCCTTCGAGATCGGGGGCAGCGCTCGCGCAGGAACAAGCGATGACCGACACGATGCTCGCACCGATGGCGGAATGAATATCGATATTCCAAAAGACGGTGAGCGCCGGGACGATTAAAAGGCCGCTGCCCATTCCCAGCATGCCGCCGATCGCTGCGGATGCGGGCGCCATGGCGAAAAGCGCCAGTGCGAAACAGGGTTCATCGGCTACTATACGCCAGGCATAAGGCGATGACTTCGGTCGGCACCAGGTCGTTTGACGCGCCCGCACGGCGGTGCGGAACGAAAATTCGCATCTGCAATGTATGACATAACGACATCATGATGTCATCCTCATTATCGCCCGTGACGCGGCGCGTGCGATCTTTTTATGGGTCGGCCGCCGCGCGAAGTGGCCGCATCGACGGCTCCTCTGCTCAAAGATTAGGCAGAACTGCATCCAGAAGAGGACGCTTCTGACTTCAATTTAAGCAGATCGACCGGTATTTTTTGCGGATGCTCAAAAGTAAAGCAGAAATGGCTCCCGCCTATCTCCAGATCCATTCGCAGTTGCAGCAATTGCAATCTACTGTCTTGGCAAGTAATTGCTTTTTGAGTTCGTGGCCCTTCGTTACCCATTGGTTACATCGCAGGATCTGCGGGGGACTAGGAAATGACGTCAAGAATACGGTCGACGGATCGCAGCGGAAGAGCGACATCTGCAATATGGTTGAGCTTGTTTGCGACGCTGACGAGTTGTTCTTTGACTTCCAGCGATGATAAGGTGATATCCTTCGGGATCGGGACGCAGGACACCACGACGAATACCGCCGCAGCCGGGGTCGTCATTCGTGAACTGCATCTTCTCGATAAGTATCTGCCCAAGGCTGGTGCCTATGCCGGTAAAAGGATCGACGTCACCTGGTCGAATTTCACCTCGGGGCCGCCGATCACCAACGGCATGATGGCGGACAAGCTGCAGATCGGCGTGATGGGGGACTATCCGCTGATCATCAACAGCTTCACCTTCGAGGGTAATCGTGACAGTCGATCGCGCTTGATCGCGATTGCTGCCTACAACATGGCCGGTTCCGGCAACGGTATTCTGGTCAATCGTACATCGCCTTATTATTCGCTTGCCGATCTAAAGGGCAAGACGGTGAGCGTTCCGTTCGGCTCCGCGGCGCAGGGCATGGTCAGTCGGGCTCTTCGTGTTGCAGGATATGGCGAGGACTTCTTCCATCTTGTTAATCAGGCGCCTGAGGTGGGCTCGACCAATCTTCAGCAACAGAAAATCGATGCCCATGCCGACTTTGTGCCTTTTCCGGAACTGCTTCCGCATCGTGGGTTCGCGCGCAAGATCTATGATGGCGCCGAGGCGGGTTTGCCCACCTTCCACGGCGTGACGGTCAGGACCGATTTCGCCAAGAAATACCCCGAGCTTGTCCGGGCATATTTGAAGGCGATGCTCGACGCAGAGGCGTGGATCAAGGCGGATCCCAAGCGAGCGGCTGAGCAGATCGCGAAGTGGACCGGCACCGACAAGGAGGTCGTGTATATCTATCTCGGCCCCGGCGGTATCATGACGCTCGATCCCACCATCAAACTTCCACTGATCGCCGCAGCGCGCGAAGATGCCAAGTCGCTGCAAGCGCTGGGCAAGATCAAGTCGTTCGATGCCGAAGCCTGGCCGGACGACAGCTTCTTGAAGGGCGTATATGCCGAGCGCGGCCTTGATTATGCGGCGCAATCGAGAAGCACGAATACCTACGAGATCAGCGGTGCGGACGATTTCTGCCGTGCGCGGATTGCCAATCCTCGGCAAGCGGGGGAGCTCTGGCTGAGCAACGGTGCGATCAAGCCTTATTCCAGCGCAAGCTGCACGCTCGCAGCATATGCAGACTTCGTCGCAAGGGGGCAGTCCGTCGATGTCGCCTACGTGTTCGACGCAAAGCGGGGCATCAAGTTGTTCGCTGACGAAGCGTTTTTCGTCGTCGCGTCCGGAGTTGCGACGCCGTTCATGCTAAAGGAGGACGCCGATGCCTTCGCAGCCCGGTCCGGCGGCAAGATCATGCCGTTCGCCGACGCCCTCAAAGCTCTCCATCATGCAGGCTGAAGCGATGCGCCTGGTCGATCTGGAAACGACCGACAAGTCGGACATCGCGCCGGCCGTCGTCGAACATCTGGAAGCATGCCGACCGATCTCGGCACAGGCCTCACCGGCGAAACGATGGCTGCGGATGAACGGCCAAGCGCTTCAGACAGCGGTCCTCGGAATGATTTCCGTCGGACTGTTTCTCCTGTGCTGGCAACTCCTGACGGCGAACCGAGTCGATCTTTACGTACGCTTCGAGAACGTGCCGTCGCCGGCCGACGTGTTAGCGAGCATTCGCCGGGAGATGTTCACGACGGAGTTCGGAAGCCATCTGCTGGTCAGTTGCAGGCGCATTTTCATCGGCTTCGCCCTCGCTGCGGTTCTGGCGATACCCGGCGGCCTGATCATGGGACGATTTCGGCTGATCAGAGCGGTGGTTTTTCCCGTTACCGAGATCATGCGGCCTATCCCGGCGATTGCCTGGGTGCCGATGTCGATCATGCTCTGGCCGACCAGTGAGGAATCGATCCTGTTCATCACATTCCTGGGTTCCTTTTTCCCGATACTGATCAACACCCTTCACGGCGTAGACGCGGTCGATCCGGTTCTGGTCCGTGCAGCGAAGTGTCTCGGAGCAGGAGAGATTGCGATCTTTCGAGAGGTCTATTTGCCGAGCGCGCTGCCGCAGATCTTTACCGGCTTGACGGTTGGCATGGGCGTTGCGTGGGTTTCGCTCATCGCCGCGGAAATGATATCGGGTCAGTTCGGCATCGGCTATTTTACGTGGCAAGCTTATTCGCTAGTGCAATATTCCGATATCGCGCTGGGCATGGTGACTATCGGTGTGCTCGGTCTGGGGTCCAGTCTCGGTCTGCGCCTCCTCGGCCGAATGCTGATGCCATGGAGGGCAGGGCGATGATCGAACTGCTTCGCCAGGCCGGCCTCAACGTCGCTCCTCACAGCAAAGGGCGAATTCTGGTCGAGCATTTCGGCCTGCGCTATCCGACGATTGATGGCGAGGTCGAAGCGGTCCGCGACATCTCGCTTCATGTCGAACCTGGGGAATTCGTCTCGATCCTGGGGCCCTCCGGATGCGGCAAGTCCACGTTGCTGAATGCGCTGGCCGGCTTTCTCAAACCGACCGACGGTTCCGTGTCGGTCGATGGCGAACCGATTTCCGGTCCTGGCGCTGATCGTGGAATGATTTTCCAGAATTATTCGCTCTTCCCCTGGAAAACCGTGGTCGAGAATGTCGAGTTCGGCCTCAAGATGGCGGGAATGGGCGCAAGTACCCGGCGTGTCGCCGCGCGTACGTTGCTGGGACTGACGGGTCTTACAGATTTCGAGAACCATTATCCGGACCGGCTTTCGGGTGGGATGAAGCAGCGCGTGGGGATCGTTCGCGCGCTGGCAACCGGTCCCCGCATTCTCTTGCTGGATGAGCCGTTCGGTGCGCTCGATGCGCAAACCCGACTGATCATGCAGCAGATCCTGACCAACATCTGGCAACAGCTCAGGATTTCCGTTCTGTTCGTCACGCACGACATCGACGAGGCGATCTTCCTGTCGGATCGCGTGTACGTGATGACTGCAAAGCCCGGCGGCGTGAAGGAGGTGGTGGATATACCGCTCGCCCGTCCGCGCGATCCATCCGTGTGCAACGCCGATGCATTCATCACACTGCGCGGACGCCTGATGAACCTTATTCGAGAGGAGAGCCTTCGGGCGATGGGCGGCGAAATGAACGCCGACGCCTTGAAAGGTATCGCGACCAACCTGGGGGGAAGGGACCTCAGTCAGGTTGTCTGACGGCCGGCAGTACCGTCGCCGTTTCCATCAACACGTGATGACGGAGCCGGTTTCCCGGTTTCGGCAAGGAGATCGTTCATGGTTTCGACCAGCCAACAAACTGTGCTCGACGTCCATCACTGGACGGACACCCTCTTCAGCTTCCGCACGACCCGTGACCCAGGTTTTCGGTTCCGCAACGGCGAATTCATCATGCTGGGTTTGCCGGTCGACGGCCGGCCGCTGATGCGCGCTTATTCGATCGTTAGCGCCAATTATGAAGACGAGCTCGAATTCTTTTCGATCAAGGTGTCGGACGGCCCGCTTACTTCGCGACTGCAGCATCTTGAAATCGGGGACGAGGTTCTGATCGGCCGCAAGCCGACCGGCACGCTGGTGATCGACAATGTCATCTCGGGGCGCAACTTGTATCTACTCGGCACCGGCACCGGGCTCGCACCCTTCCTCTCGATCATCCGCGATCCCGAAACGTATGAGCGCTTTGAAAAGGTCGTGCTGGTCCACGGGTGCCGCCAAATCGCCGAGCTCGCTTACGGCGAGCGCATCCAGCGGGACCTGCCGCGAGACCAGCTGATCGGCGAGCTGATCCGCGATCAGCTGGTCTATTATCCGACTGTCACCCGCGAGCCGTTCCGGAATCATGGCCGCATCACCGATCTGATGACCTCGGGCAGGCTGTTTGCCGACCTGCGCCTGCCCCGGATGTCGGTCGAAGAGGACCGCTTCATGCTGTGCGGAAGCCCGGACATGATACGAGACACGCGCATCATTTTGAACAACCTCGGATATGTCGAAGGCAATCACGGAGAAGCCGGCCACTACGTGGTCGAAAAGGCTTTCGTTGAACACTAAAAATCGAAACAAGAATTAATGAGGAGGGCGGTATGACTTATATCGTCACGGAAAACTGCATAAGATGCAAGTATACGGATTGCGTCACCGTCTGTCCCGTCGATTGTTTCTATGAAGGCGAGGCCATGCTCGTCATCAATCCAGACGAATGTATCGATTGCGGTGTATGCGAACCCGAATGCCCTGCCGGCGCCATCCAGCCGGACTCGGCTCCGGGCTCCGAGCCCTGGCTCGCGATCAACCGGGAGATGTCCCTCATCTGGCCCAACCTAGCCGTCAAGAAGGATCCGTTGCCCGATGCGGAGGACATGGACGGAAAGGACGGCAAGATCGCTTTCTTCTCCGACAAGCCCGCCACATGATTATGCAAGAGCTCTCTCGCCGCTTATAAGTTTGCTGCATTGCAAAATGCAGTTTTGGCAATTAATTGCTTTTCGAAGAAGCGATTCCAAGTAGATTTCATTTAGATAAAAAATTATCAAGATGGTGGTGAGAATGAATCGTGAATTCTCTCATGTCGAGCCGCCTTGTGAGATTTCGGTAGCGGATGATTTTCGCGCTGTCTCGATCAAGTGGGAAAACCGTCTTGATTTGAACCTATCGTCCGACGTGCTTCGGAGGGCGTGTCGATGTGCTTGGTGCACGCGTGACCGGGTGATGGGTGGATTTCCGGAACGCTTCGATCATGTCGAGATAACCGGAATGGAGGCCTACGGCGGACACGGGCTGCACATTCGGTTTTCCGATGGCCACGAGCGTGGGGTCTATCCTTGGGGATATCTCAAGGTTCTCGGGGACGATCCCGACCACGCCAACAGATTGCGCTCGGGTATCGCGACAGATGGCGCGGGCCCAGGCAGCGAACGACCAAACCTTTTCTGAGATGGGACTAGCCATGTCATCAGCATTCCCCAATACCGAGATCGTCGATGCGGACATCCTCGTCATCGGCGGAGGAACGGGCGGGCCTATGGCCGCGATCCGTGCCAAGGAAGCCAATCCCGGCCTTAAAGTCGTCCTGATGGAAAAGGCCAATGTGAAGCGCTCGGGCGCGATCAGCATGGGTATGGACGGCCTGAACAATGCAATCGTTCCGGGCCATGCGACTCCCGAGCAATATGTCAAGGAAATCACGGTCGCGAACGACGGCATCGTCCATCAGAAAGCGGTCATGGCCTACGCCGAGGGCAGCTATGACATGATCCAGTTTTTGAATAGTCTCGGCGTGAAATTCGAAAAGGACGGGTCCGGCGAATATAATATGCGCAAGGTGCACCATATGGGCACCTATGTCCTGCCGATGCCGGAAGGCCACAACGTTAAGAAAGTGCTCTACCGGCAGCTTCGCCGTCTGCAGGTGGCGATCACCAACCGCTATATGGCGACACGCCTGCTGAAGGGTCCCGATGGCGCCATTGCCGGTGCGATCGGCGTCAACACGCGGACCAGCGCTTTCCTGCTCGTCCGGGCGAAGGCCGTCATTCTGGCCTGTGGCGCCGCGGGCCGTCTCGGCTTGCCGACCTCGGGCTACATGTTCGGCACCTACGAAAATGCGGCCAATTGCGGTGACGGCTACGCCATGGCCTATCATGCAGGCGCCGAGCTCGCGAACATCGAGTGCTATCAGATCAATCCGCTGATCAAGGATTATAATGGCCCGTCCTGCGCCTATGTGACCGGACCCTTTGGCGGCTACACGGCGAACAATCAGGGCAATCGCTTCATCGAATGCGATTATTGGTCTGGCCAGATGATGCTGGAATTCTGGCGTGAGCTGCAGGGGGGGAATGGTCCCGTCTTTCTCAAGATGGATCATCTTGCCGAGGAGACGATCAGCGAGATCGAGACCATACTTCATACCAACGAACGCCCGTCTCGCGGCCGTTTCCACGAAAAGCGCGGCAACGATTACCGCCAGCGTCCGGTGGAAATGCACATCTCGGAAATCGGATTCTGTTCCGGCCACAGCGCGTCCGGCGTCTGGGTCGACGAGAATGCGCGCACGACTATCCCTGGCCTCTATGCCGTTGGCGATATGGCGAGCGTACCGCACAATTACATGCTCGGAGCGTTCGTGAATGGCGGGATCGCCGGAAAGGATGCTGCGGATTATTGCGCGCAGCACGATCTGCCGCTTTTCGACGAGGGTCAGGTCGTGACGGAGCAGGCCCGGGTGCTCGCGCCGACGCTCCGCGGGGACGGGTACACGCCTGCGGAAATGGAATTCAAGACGCGCCGTATGGTCAACGACTATCTCGAACCGCCCAAGATCACTGCCAAAATGGAGATCGCACAGCGGCGGTTCGCCGAGATCCGCGATGATCTGCCGGGGCTCTGCGCCCGTGATCCGCACGAGCTTCTACGCGCTCTCGAGATGCAGACCATCCTCGATTGCGCTGACATGGCCGCCGCCGCGTCCCTCTATCGCACGGAAAGCCGCTGGGGATTTTATCATCTTCGCGCGGACTACCCAGCAACTAACAACGACGACTGGTTCTGCCACACCATGCTTTATAAGGATGAGTTGGGCAGGATGTCGCATCGCAAGCGCGAGATCGACCCGTATATCGTCCCGATCGCGGACGAAGAGATGAACGCCTACCACCAGCTTCGCATTCAGGAGCCGATCGCGGCCGAATGAGAGGCCAACCATCGCACGTCATTCGGAAGGTTTCATTCCATGCCCATCATCAACCATGCCAGCAGCGCTTCGGTAGTCATCGACGACGACAAGTGTATCGCTGAAAAAGGCTGCACCGTTTGTGTCGATGTCTGCCCCCTCGATATCCTGGCGATAGACGAGACCCGCAAGAAGGCGTTCATGAAGTATGACGAATGTTGGTATTGTATGCCGTGCGAGGTCGATTGCCCGACCAACGCGGTGAAGGTCAACATCCCCTACCTTCTGCGTTGAGGTCCGCCATGTCGGTATTCGAAGCTCTTGATGACGACCTCGACGAGATCCGCGTCCGCTGCTCCAGCAACGATACCGGCATTCGCCGTGTCGCCATGATGGATCTGGCTGAATTGGTCGAGCCCGAGGCAGCGGAGTTGCTGCTCGCCGGGCTCCGCGATCCCGCCGCGGAGGTGCGCGCGGCCGCCGCAAAGGCGCTCGACGAGCATGACGGGCCTGATGTGGTGCGAGCTCTGATCGAGGCGCTCGAAGATGCCGATGGCCCTGTACGCGATGCGGCGGCGGAGACGCTTGCGGACAAGAAGGAGAAGAGTTGCGGTCCCCTGCTGATCGAGCGGGCGCGGGACGGGAGTCCGTTCGTCCAGGCGGCTGCCTTCCGAGCTTTGCGCGAGCTGACACTCCCCGAGGCGCTAGACGTCGCCGTGGCGAGCCTGAAGAGTCCTCAAGCGTCCGTGCGTCGCGAAGCGATTGGCGTGATCGGTTATCTGAAGGCCGATTCCGCACTCGCCGATATGATGGCGCTCGCCGAAGATCCCGTGCCGGACGTCCGCCTCGCGGCGATGGCCGCCTTGGTGTTCATCCAGCCGGGATCGCCGGGCGCTGCCACGTTGATGAAGGGCCTTTCCGACGAGCATTGGCAGGTTCGCGAGCAGGCGGCCGTTTCCATCGCGAAGGTGCGGCTGGCGGAGGCCACCGATCTCCTGATCGTCGCCATGGACGATGAGGTGTGGCAGGTTCGGGTGAAGGCAGCCTATGCGCTCGGACGGATCAAGGATCCCAGGGCCATTCCTGCACTCGGACCCAGCCTTTCATCCGACATTCCGAATCTTCGCAAGGAGGTGGCTGCTGCGTTCGGCGAAATGGCTGATCCTGCGGCGCTCCCATGGCTCGAACAGGCACGTCACGATCTCGATCCCGACGTGCGCAAGCTCATCATTTGGGCCATCGGATGCTGTCGGCTGGAATAGGCCACGATCTCGGGCTTGCTCGGACTGACGAATGAGGAGGATGCAGGATGCGCCGCATGGTGGCGCGAAGGCGATGACGCATGTCCATGCCACAGGGGCGTGGGGCGTTCGGGGGCGACCGTGCAAAGCGGCGTCCCCATTCGAGGGGGACATAATGATGAACCGGTCGAAATCCGCCTTGCATGTCGGCGCTGCTCTTTGCGGCCTGTCCGTTGCATTTTCCGGCTATTCCACGGCACTGGCCGCGCCGCGCCACCAGACCTCGACGGCACTCGTGGCGGATGCACAAATGAAGGCGCTCGAGGATCGGATCGCTGCTCTGGAACGGGTCGTCGCTCTGCAGCAGTTGCAGCTTCGGGCGGAGGCTGTCCGACAGCAGGCAACTGCTGCTTCCGAGCATGAGGCCGTGCAGATCGCGTCTGAAACCCAGACGAAGGTCGAGCAGTTGCCCGCGCAGGGGCAAGCCAGCATCGCAGCCACCCATCCAACAACGGACAAAATCTATTTCAAGGGCGTGAATGTCACACTCGGCGGGTTCTTCGAGGCGGCGGGCATCTACCGCTCGCGCGACGAGACGGCCGATATCGCCTCGAGCTTTGCGCGGATTCCGTTTGCAAACGATCGCGCTTCCCATACCGGCGAGACTCGCATCACTGCGCGGCAAACGAAGATATCCGCGCTCGTCGAGGGTGATATCGCGCAGTCGACCCGAGCCTACGGATTTGGCGAGATCGATTTCCAAGGCGCGGCGCAAAACGGCAATTCCATCGAGGCGGGAGGCTACAACCCTCGTCTCCGTCAGCTGTACGTCCAGCTCGATCTCGATAAGCCGGGGCTCAGTTTGATGGCAGGGCAGGCATGGTCTTTGCTGACGACCAATAGCAAGGGGATTGTGCTGCGAACCGAAACGCCGCCACCCACCATCGATGCGCAGTTCGTCCCGGGTTTTGTTTGGACACGGCAGCCCCAAGTGCGACTGACCAAGAGAATTGGTCAATCGCTTTGGTTTGCGGTTTCGATCGAGGGGCCGCAGACGACATTCGGCGGCTCCGGCGCGCCCAGCGGCGTCACCGTCACGAGCACGCAGCTTCCCACTAGCGGCTACAATGGCGCCAACAGCTATTCGCTCAACAAATATCCCGATCTGATCGGCAAGGCCGCTTGGGACGGCACGATCGGCGGCCATTCTCTTCATGCCGAATTGTTTGGCATGATGCGCTTCTTCTACGACCGCGTGAGCATCGCACTGTCTCCTGGTACCCAGGCGGCGGTGCTCGGCCTCGTCGCCGGGACCCGCAACCGGTCGTCCACCGGTTACGGTTACGGTGCGAGCCTGACTGGGCAGCTGGTGCCCAAGTTGCTCGACGTCCAGGCCTCGATACTCCATGGACGCGGGCTCGGACGGTATGGCAGTGGCCAACTGCCGGATGTGACGGTCCGGCCCGACGGCGAGCTGCGGGGCATCGGAGAGACGTTATGGCTCGCCGGAGCCACTCTCCATGCTACGCGCCAGCTCGATCTCTATGTCTATGGCGGTGGAGAGCGCGAGAGTCCGACGGTCTATCGTCCGACGTCGCTGACGGGAACAAGCTTCGGCTATGGCACGCTTCCGGGATCAAGCAACGCCGGATGCATCGTCGAGGGGGGCACCTGCTCGGCGCTGACGCGATCGACCAGCCAGATAACCGGCGGTTTTTGGGACAGGGTCTACCAGGGCCCATTCGGTCGGGTACAGATCGGCGCGCAATATTCGCGCACCGTGCGCAAGGCATTTGCCGATGCGCAAGGTCTTGCGCCGACAGCGAAGGAGAACGCCATCTTCGGCGCGCTTCGCTATTATCCCTTCTGACCCGCAAACGGCACATCGTCCCCACGGCGTGTCGAAGGAAAAAGGGTTGCATCGCTTAGTCGCTCATAGTCTGATGTTCGACCATAACGGATCCAGAAACCGGGCGGGCCGGAGCGGATATCGAGGGGAGTTGATCCGGAGATAGACGATGGCGCTTAACGAAGCTCAGATCCGGGATATTCTGGGAGCCATCGCGCTTCCTCGCGGTGGCGTCCTCGGTGAGACAGGTGCGACGCCGGCCATCTCGATCCGGGGCGGTCGGGTCATATGCACCGTAGAAATCGATGCCGCCGATGCTGCGCTGATCGAGGAGGCTCGCGCTCATGCGGAACGCAAACTTGCCGCGCTGCCAGGTGTGGAAAGCGCCGTTGTCGGTCTGACGGCAGCCCGCATTCCCACGTCCGCTAATCAAAGCCGCGCACCGTTCGCCACCTCGTCCGACGGGCTCGCTAGCGTACGTCATATCGTCGCGGTCGGATCCGGCAAGGGTGGGGTCGGCAAATCCACCACTTCCTGCAACCTCGCGGTTGCGCTGGTCGCTCGAGGCCTGCGCGTCGGCATTCTCGACGCCGATATATATGGGCCTTCACAGCCCCGTCTGTTCGGATCGGAAGGCAAGCCCGATTTTCTGCCTTCGGGCCTGATCGCACCGATCGATGCGTTCGGCGTGCGGATGATGTCGATCGGCTTTCTGGTGGATGATTCCGAGCCAGTAATCTGGCGCGGGCCTATGATCAGCTCGGTGATCGGCAAAATGCTGCGTGAAGTGGCGTGGGGCGAGTTGGACATCCTGCTGATCGATCTTCCGCCCGGAACCGGCGACGTCCAATTGACGATCGGGCAAAAAGCGCCGCTTGACGGTGCTATTATCGTATCGACACCACAGGACCTCGCGCTGATCGATGCCCGCCGGGCGATCGCGATGTTCGAGAAGCTGGCAGTCCCGGTGCTGGGCCTGATCGAGAATATGTCGAGCTTCTGCTGCCCGAATTGTGGCCATGACACGGCCATTTTCGGCACGCGCGGTGCGCGGGACGAAGCGGAGCGACTTGGTCTGCCGTTTCTGGGCGAAATTCCTCTGCATCCAGACATCCGAGCTTTGTCCGACGAGGGCCGGCCGATCGCCATTTCGAATGCCGGTGGCCGTCATGCTGCGGCTTACGGCACGATCGCCTCGGCCATTGGCGCGATGCTCGACGCGCCAGCGCAGAAGGTTCGTCTTCCGCGCATTTCGATGCCTCGGAGGAAGGGTTGACCATGTCCGGCGAGCCGAACTGGCCGCCATACGTCAAGCCTGGTCTTTCGGGCACGGATCGTGTTGGTGCGCTATTGCTGACCGATACCGAGCCCCAGGCTGGCGGTCCGCCGCCGATGCTGGAAGGGCTGTCCGAACGACAAATCGCCGAGGTGATCGCCATCGGCAGACAGCGCTCGCTTCCACGCGGCGCGACACTTTTCTCGCAGGGGACGCCGCATGACGGCATATATCTCGTAGAATCCGGCCGAGTACGCGTCTTTTACACCGCTCCGTCTGGGCGGGAAATCACGCTGGCAATTTGGCATCCCGGCAACTTCGTCGGCGGTCCGGAAGTATTCGGAGGCGGACCGCATGTCTGGTCCGGCGTCGCGGTGACCAACGTGAATGCGCTGCATCTGCCAGGAGCGGCTCTGCGGGATCTGGTTGTCGAGATGCCTTCGCTCGCGATCGGCATTATCGAGGGGCTGGCCTTCAAGGGAAAATGCTATTCTGCCATGGCGCAGATGCTGGGAACGCGTTCCGTGACGGAGCGCCTTGCTCACTTACTCCTGCACCTTTCCGAGCTTTACGGGATGCGACAGCGCGACGGCATCCTGATTGCGACGCGATTCACGCACGAGGATATCGCGCACATGGTCGGCGCTACCCGGCAGTGGGTAACGATGAGCCTCCGGCGTCTTCATCTTCAGGGCGTCGTGATCGTCCACAAGGGCAATCTCACCATCGCGCAGCCCGCAACCCTGGCTTCTATCCGCGATGGATCGCCGATCTGCTAGGTCTTGTCCTGCACCATTGCCGACGATTTGCGCTGCAGCCGCGTGACGAATCGCGTCTGATCTCCGCGGTAATGTAGACGTTCGTAATCGACGGGGCGGCCGCCGACGGCGTAGCTGGTTCGCTCGATCAAGAATATTGGGCTGCCGACGTCGACGCCGAGGATCGTCGCTATCTCCTGATCGGCGATGCTGGCCTCGAGCTCGTACCGCGCTTCGTCCAATTGAGTGTCGTAAGTCTCCTCCAGCAGCAGGAAAATCGGCTGGGTTTCCAGATCGTGGGTTACGATGCGCCGTCCGAGGTCGAGCGGCAAATACGTATCGTCATAGGAGAGGGGGCTTCCGTCGGAAAGCCGTACCCGCCGAATTCGGACCACCTGAGCTCCCAATGGTAGCTCCAATTGCCGCGCCACAGTCTCGGTCGCGCGCATCTCCTGCCAGTCGAGCAATCGGGCCGTAGCCGAGCGGCCGAGCGCTTCCATATCCTCAACGAACCCGGTGAGGTTGGCTAGCTCTTGAACGATTCTGGGCTTTGCGACGAAGGTGCCTCGACCACGCTGGATCTCGACGAGGCCTCGCCGCACAAGACTTTGCACGGCCGATCGGACAGTAGTCCGGCTGACCGAATAGTCTCGCACAAGCTCGTCTTCAGAGGGCAACCGATCGCCGGCGCTCAACTCACCGGCCGCTATGCGTGTCGCGAGACTGGCCTCAAGCTGCGCGTAGAGCGGCAGACGAGATGATTGGTCAATACTCATGCGACACCATATGACATAAGGACATCACGATGTCTCGCACGGTCGGGTTTCTTTGCGTATCCCTTAAAACATCCATTACGGGCGCGAGCAATGCAGACCATTTGCGACGCACGGGAATAGCGGGAAAAAGCTGCGCGCTGGACTGGGTGGTTGTCCGCTCCGCTGATCGTCGGTCAAGGCTTCATGGGTCATCCTTTCGCGAAGCTCGGGCGCGGCTGTCATAGCCCAGATCGTCGGAAAGCGGCGCTTTCACGGTGTCGCGTCATCCCGGCATTTGACGGTATGCCATCGGATCTTCCATCCAGCGCTCCAGTTCCGATATGCGCCACCCGGTGCAGCGGGTGCTGATCCGAACCTTTCTAAGGAACGAACGTGCCGTTTCTGACCTTCCGATAAATCGTAGCCGCACTCAGACCCGTTTTCTCGACTACCATCGGCAATCGGATAATCCGATCGATATCGTCCATCATGACAATCTCCTTGAATTAGCCGGCACAAAGCGTCGCGGACGTAAGTTTCCGCATGGATTAGGCGGCGAGCGCTGGCTTGATCGGCACGAGACCGCTCCGAGCGAAGCTCGCCCAGTCCTGCATCAGGCGTTGGCGTCTCTCAAAAAAGTCCGTTCGGCGATATGCAGCCTCGACTCGATCCACGAGTTTGTGCGCGAGCGCCTTATCGACGACTTCCTTTGGATAATCCGTCGCTTCCGCTGCCCAATCGGTAAAGCTGCTGCGGAAGCCGTGGACCGTTTCGGACTTAAAATTGAGGTCGCGGAGCGCCTTGGTCATCGTCATGTCGCTGAGAGGCTTTGTCCCGAAACTAGAGAACACCCAGCCGTCATCAGCGTAGCGAAACTCCCAGCGGCGCCGGAGGATCGCGACCGCCGCTGGGGTCAATGGAACGGCGTGCGACTTCCTCATCTTCATCCTACTTGCTGGGATGTTCCAGATACGGGCCGCAAGATCGAACTCTGGCCATCTTGCTAGGCGACATTCTCCCGACCGTACTGCGTTCAATATGGTGAACATTAACGCATCGCGACTCGGGGCGACTGGCAGGCCCTCCAATAAGGTGAAGAGCGCAGGCACGGCTTCGTAGGGCATCGCCACGTAGTGGTTATCGACGACGGGCTGCCTGGGAAGCCCTTTGGTCACTGACCGAAGCGAAGCTTCGTTAGAACGCCAACCTTCGATGTAGGAGAAGTCGAGGACGGTGCGCACCCGCTGTAGAATTCGTCGAGCCGTCTCAGGAATGGAAAGCCAAATCGGTACAAAGGCATCTCGCACCATTACGCTCGTGATCTCATCCACCGGCGTACTGCCAAGGGAGGGGAAGATGTGCGTATCGAGCGACGCTAGCCAAGAATCGCTATGGTGCTGGTTGGACCAGCCGAACTTGATGGCATTGTGGCAACGGCGGGCTGCCTCCGCGAAAGTCGGAGCGGTCGATTTGGCGGGAACTGCGGCCGTTGCAACCGGCGGACGAGGATCTTCACCCGCCTTGAGTCGCGCTCGATATTCGACCGCCTTAATGCGCGCCTCGGCAAGCGTTACATAGGTCGCCGATCCCAAGCCGATGTCCTTTCGCTTCCCATCGACCTGCGTTCGGAGTACCCAAGATCGTGAGCCGCTATCGCGGACGAGGAGGTAGAGACCGTCTCCATCCGCGTGGCGTCCAGGTTTTGCATGTTTGACCTTAAGGACAGTGAGCGTAGGCATAAAAAGCGTCCCTCGTTGCGTCCCCACGAGCATCGCGCTTACGTGACCGGACGTGACTGAGCAGAACATGTGATCTGCGATATTGTGCAGCTATTTCAAATAGATGGACACGTCGTGATCGTTCCTGCCTGAGGTCTGATACCGACCTCGGCTCCACCATTTCTCAAAGCCCGGTAACTCCGGGCTTTTTTATTTTCAGCTTCGGCGCGCCTCTCCGACCGTGGATCTTGGTCTCGATCGTGTGTCGCAGCGCGTTGGGCTGCCGATGCCTCCCAGTTTCGGACGGCGGTTGGTCTCGGCGCCGGCTTGGCCTGGAAGACGCCGTGCGCTCAGCGATAGAACAGATTGACGGCGCCACGCCAATCGTGGCCGCCGCGAAGCGGCTGCAGAGGCGTTTGCGAGGCTGATCGATCGCGATTCCGCGCCGGATGCGCCGTTTTCGTCTTCGCGAACCGTTGTGGCCATATTTTGGCATAGTCACAAAACATCCACAGGAATCCCCTAACCGGCGTCGCGAGCTGAGGATAAATCCACAGCATCGACATGCTCACTGCCTTTTTAGGGGGAATCCGAATGGGTCGCTCGACGCCGTTGTCGCGCAATATTGTCGTGCGCGCTGCGCTTCTGCTCGGTACCGCGCTTTCGCCAGGCCTGTTCCTGGCGCCGCCGGCTTTCGCGCAGGATTACACGAACATCGTCGCATCGGGCCGGGTCACGGCGGATGACGGCAAGCCGATCGTTGGCGCGCTGGTGAAGATCACCTCGTCCGACCGGGGCGTGAGCCGGTCGGCCACCACGGACGGCGATGGCGCCTACATCTTCCCGCAACTGACGCCGGGCAATTACGATTTCGCGATCACCGCGACGGGCTATCAGACCTACACCGAAGCGCACGTCGCCCTGAGCCGCGACACCGGCGCCGCCAACGGCTTCCGGATGGCTCCCGCCGGCACCAAGGAGATCGTCGTCACCGGCACGCGCCAGCGCAAGGCCGACTTCCAGGACACGACCGTCGGCTCAACGATCAACCTCGCCACGCTGACCCAGCATGTCCCAATCGGCCGCAGCCTGCGCGACGTGATCCTGCTCACGCCCGGCGCGGTGCAGGGCGCGTCACCGTCGAACAGCAGCTTCGCCAACCAGGTGTCGCTCGGCGGCGCCGCGTTCACCGAGAACGCTTTCTATATCAACGGCCTGAACGTCACCGATTTCGTGTCCGGCGGCCAGCCGACCGAAGTGCCGTTCGATTTCTACCAGACGGTCGAGGTGAAGACCGGCGGCGCTCCCGCCGAATTCGGCCGCGCGACCGGCGGCTACGTCGTCGCGACCACCAAGTCGGGCTCCAACCAATATCATGCGAGCGTCACCAGCATCTGGGAGCCGGGCGCCCTCCACGACACCTCGCCCTCGACGCGCATCACCGACTATGCCGATGCGACCGCCAGCCGCAAGGAGGTCGTCTTCCAGGCGAGCGGCCCGATCATCAAGGACCATCTGTTCGTCTACGGCCTCTACAACCTGCGCGACGTCCGCTCGATGACGCCGAACGCCAACCAGAACACGGCGACGAGCGTCACCAACACCAGCCCGTTCTGGGGCGGCAAGGTCGACGGCTACATCACCGGCAACCATCATTTCGAATTCACCTATTTCGACACGACCAACGACACGCACAACCGGAGCCGGCTGTGGGACAATTCCACGCTCGGCAACGTGACCGGCGGCACCAATGCGCGGGCCGGCGGCACCAACTATGTCGGCCGCTATACCGGCACCTTCACGCCCTGGCTGACGCTGTCCGGCGCCTATGGCGTCAACAAGCTGCGCTCCGGCAACGTGCCGCTCGACACCACCAATTCCCAGGTGGTCGACTATCGGACGGACAGCGCGGGCGTCCAGATCGGCCTCAACAAGTTGACCGATGCCGTGAGCACGACCGACGACAAGCGTGAATTCTACCGCTTCGACGCGGATATCCAGTTCCATTTCCTCGGCTCGCACCATATTCGCGGCGGTTACGATCACGAGAAGGACACCCAGTCCCAGACGTTCGAGACGATCGGCGACGGCGCCTACAAGATCTTCACGGTGAACAAGGATTCGATCGATCGCATCGGACAGCCGATCGGCACGGAATATTACACGACGCGCGTCTATGCCCAGGACGGCATCGCCCATGTCCGGAACGGCGCCTTCTACCTTCAGGATCAATGGTCGCTGCTCGACGATCGGCTGCGCTTCGATCTCGGCGTGCGCAATGATCGCTTCAGCAATCAGGGCGTGAACGGAAAGTCCTTCTTCAAGTCGGGCAATCAGTGGGCGCCGCGTCTTGGCGTGTCGTTCGATCCGGTCGGTGACGGCCGCACCAAGGTCTATGGCTCCTACTCGAAATATTACCTGCCGATGGCCGGAGACATCAACCTCAACGTGGCCGGCAGCCTCGTCACCTATACGCGCTACAATCTGTTCAACGGCGTCAGCGGCCCAGGCAGCATACCCGTCGCCGGCGCGCCGATCCTGACGGTCGCCAATACCAAGGCCTGCCCCGATACCGGCATCCACAATTGCGAGATCACCGCGGACGGATCGCCCTTCAATCCGGCCGGCACCTTCGCGAAAAACATCAAGCCGCAGTCCGACAACGAATTCATCATCGGCGGGCAGCACCAGTTCAGCGACCGCATCCGCATCGGCGCCTATTTCACGCATCGCCAGCTTCAGAACGTCGTCGAGGACATGTCGATCGATGCCGGCGCCCGCGCTTATTGCGCCGGCAAGGGCTTCAGCGTCTCCGCCTGCCAGGCGGCCTATCCGGGCGGCAGTCAGTTCGTCATCGCCAATCCCGGCGAAGACGTGACGGTGCAGCTCAACAAGCTGCCGGACGGTTCCACGCCGACAGTGACGCTCAAGGCGAAGGACCTCGGCTATCCGCATCCCAGCCGCAACTACAACGCGCTGACGCTCACCTTCGATCGCACCTTCGACCAGACATGGAGCCTCTCGGCCTCTTACACCTGGGCGATGGACAAGGGGAATTACGAGGGCGGCGTCCGTTCGGAAAACGGCCAGCTGTCGATCAACCGCTCGGCCGACTTCGACTCGCCCGGCTTCGTGAACGGCGCCTATGGCTATCTGCCCAACGACCGGCGCCACACGTTCAAGGCCTATGGCAGCTACCGCCTGTTCAGCATGCTGGATCTCGGCGCCAACCTCACGCTCCAGTCGCCGGAACATTATAGCTGCATCGGCGCGGTGCCGCTCAGCGTCGATGCCTATGCCAACACCTATCACGGCTACAGCTATTATTGTCAGGGCGTGCTGATCCCGCGCGGCACGGCCTTCACCGGCGACTGGCTCACCCAGCTCGATGTCAGCGCCATCGTGCACGTCCCGCTGCCGCGCAAGATCGACGCCTCGATCCGGCTCGACGTGTTCAACCTGCTCAACAGCAAGGCCGTGACGTCCTACAACAATTTCGGCGAAAACGGCGATGGCTCGGCCAATCGCGACTATCGTTCGCCGGTCAATTACCAGAATCCGCGCTACGTGCGGCTGACCGCCCGTCTCGGCTTCTGATCGAAACCGGAGGGGCCGGGAGATGCTTCTCCCGGCCTCCGTCCGGCAGCTGTGGACAGAATTTTCGGGGGACCATAGAGGTTCGATCCCCGCGCATCGGCCCATCGAGGGAGGCTCAGATTCAGAAGCGATCAGATCGCCAGCGGGAAATCGTCTCGCGTCTCCGTACCGGCCGCACCGAATCCATCATCGCGCTGGCGACGGAGCTGGGCGTTTCGGACGAGACGATCCGCCGCGAATTGCGCGTGCTGGAGGATCAGGGGATCGTGATCCGCGAGCATGGCGGCGCGCGGCTCGCCGGCCAGGCGGTCGAGGGGCCGCTCAACCAGCGCATGGAGGAGAATGCCGACGCCAAGCTCCGCATCGCGCGGGCCGCCATCGACTTCGTACAGGATGGTGCGACGATCTTCATCGATTCCGGCACCACCAGCTGCTTCGTCGCCAAGCAGTTGGTCGAGCGCAAATCGCTGACGATCATCACCAATTCGCTTCAGGTCGCGGCCGATCTCAGCGGCATCAACGGCAACCAGCTGTTCCTCGCCGGCGGCCGGATGGATTATGATTACCGGGCGTTTTCCGATCATCATGCCCAGGCGTTCGTGCGCGGCTTCACGCCGCATCTCGCGATCCTGTCGGTCGGCGGGATCAGCGTCGATCACGGGCTGATGGATTTCCACCCGGGCGAGGCCGAGATGAGCCGGATCGCCTATGCGACCTCCAAGCGCGTGCTGCTCGGCGTCGATGCCTCCAAGTTCGGGCGCTACGCCCTGGTCCACACCGCCGCGCTGACGGACGTCGATATCCTCGTGACCGACAAGCCGCTGGACGACGCCTTCGCGGGCGGCTTCGCTCACGCAGAGGTGGTGATCGCCTGAAACGGGCGCCGCCGGGATTGCAGCGACCGCGCCCACAAGGCGAGGATGGCGCCGAGCCCGGCCACGGCCGCGTGGAGCAGCCAGAAGCTCTGGTCCGGCAGCCGGCCGTAGAAGCTTCCGGCGATGCCCACCCACAAGCTCGAGAAGAATCCGTGCAGATAGAACAGGCCCGTCCAGAAACCGGCGCGGCGTGGTGACGCGACGGAGGTGATCAGGCTGAGCCCGCTGGGCCAGACGAGGACGATCGCGCAATCGACGAGCAGCAGATAGGCGAGCGCCGACGCCAGCGGCACGGATTGCTGGCCGCCGGCCGATACGACCGCAAGCACGACGTAGCCCGCCGCGCACAGGATGCTGCCGAGCAGTATCTGCGTGACGGCATCCAGCACGATCCCCCGGCGGGCGAGGATCGGGCCAAAGGCCTGCCAGCCGGCGATGAGCAGGAGCGTGAACAGCCCATCCAGGGACAGGAACCAGGATACCGGCATCGTCCAGCCCGCAACCTGCAAGGCGATCCGGTTGCGCGCCCACAGGAGGAAGGCGTCGCCGATCTGGTCATAGGCCGAATAGCAGCAATAGATGCTGAGGATCGCCGCGATCAGCAGGCCGCTCGACCGCCGGCCGCCGGGTGCCGGCGGATCGGTCGCGCGCGATGGCGGCGGCGCCTCGGCCAGGGCCGCTTCCGGCGCCGACACCGCATAGCCGGTCAGCCCGACGACCAGCGCGAGCCCGGCCGCCGCGACCGCATATCGCCACCCCAGCCTGGCCGCGAGCAGCCCGCAGACGAGCGGCCCGCAGATCACGCCCGCGTTGAGGAAGCCGAGATAGAGGGCATAGCCCCGCTGCCGCTCCGCCTCGTCCGGAAACAGCAGCCCGAGCTGGGCCGACAGATTGCCTTTCAACGTCCCCGTGCCGGACGCGAAGAGGATGAGGCCCGGCAGGAACAGGAACGGCTTCAGCATCATCGCCAGCCCCGCGCACATCACGCCCCCGCCCAGGAAGACGGCCCCGCGCCGCCCGAGCACGAGATCGCCGGCGAGGCCGCCCAGAAGGATCGCGGCATAGAGCAACGCGTTGATATAGCCGTAGATCTGGGATGCCATGCCGGCCCGCGTGAGCGTCCCGAACCAGGTATCGAACATGCGCTGCAGCGGGGCCGCGCCGAGCACGCCCGACAGGTCGCCTGCCAGCACATGATCCGCCAGCGTGACGATCAGCAGCGACTTCACCCCGGACATGGCGAAGCGCTCCCAGAATTCCATCAGCGCGAGGCTGAGGAACCGGCGGTCGCAGATCAGGGCCCTGGCGCCGCCGCGCCCCGTCCCGCCCATGTCACCCCCCTGATTCCGTCGTCGCGGCGCGGTTACGCACGCTTCGCGACGCGCGCATGACAAAGCAGCGCGCCGGCGACGCCTTCAAAACGGAATGGGGCCTTCAAACGGGATGGGGCCTTCAAACGGGATGGGGCCTTCAAACGGGATGGGGCCTTCAAACGGGATGGGGATAGCGCGCAGCGGGCTCGCTGATGTCGGGGGCGCCCGTTTCGACATGGCCGGCAAGCCGGTGGCGGATGCCGTCCGCGATCAGCGCCACGTCGTACCAGCGATGATCGCGGAGGCTGGGAAAGGCCAATTGCCCGATGCCCTGCGCGGCGATCGTCATCGCCTGCGCGGATCCCGAATGCGCGCAGTAGCTGCTGATCCGCCGGGGCGCGTTCCCCCTGTTGCGCACGACGATGCCGGCCGGCGAACCGTCGCCGAGCAGTGCCACCCTCGTCTCGATCTGACCGTCTGCGCCGGCCGGCCCGCGATATTCCCGGTAGAAGCTGTTGGGGCCATGGACGACGAGGGCATAAGCGTCGCCCGGCTGCACCGGCCACAGCTCGGTCAGCGCGGATTGGGCCGCCACGGTGAAATAGCGCCAGCCGGGAAAGCGCTGCTCATCCTGCACGCCGAACACGACGCCCGTCGGCCCTTGATTGACGAAGCGCAGGGTGAGGCCGCGATCGGTCCAGCTCTGCTCGACCTCGAAGCGATAGGGCAGCGCGCGCGCCGGGCGGTTTCCAGGCTCCTGGACCGGCACGCCACTCGCCTTGGCGATCGCCGGAGGACCCGCCGTGTGGCAGAGATGATCGGTCGTTTCGAAATAGCCGGCCACCGAGGGCAAGGCGTTGGCCCAGCGCACGTCGAGGCGATCCTTCAGCGACACGTCGAAATCGAAGATCGAGGTGAGATCGCCGCAGACGGAGCGACGCCAGGGCGAGATATTGGGCTCGGCCACGCCGAACCTTTTCTCGAGGAAGCGCAGGACGGAGGTGTGATCGAACATCTGCGAATTGACCCAGCCGCCGCGCGTCCAGGGCGAGATCACCAGCGCCGGCACGCGGGGGCCGAGGCCCACCGGCTCGCCCTGATAGGTCTCGCTGCGCACATCGACATTGCTGCCGCCGTAGCGGCTGTCGATCGCCGGGATCGGCGCCGGGACATGATCGAAGAAACCGTCATTCTCGTCATAGTTCACGATCAGCGCCGTCTTGGCCCAGACCTCGGGATGGGCCGCGAGCGCCGCCACCAGACTGCTGACCAGCACTTCGCCGAACGGAACCGGCGCGTCCGGATGCTCGCTCATCTCCATCATCGGGACGATCCAGGACACGGACGGCAGGCGATCCGCGGCGACGTCGGCCTTGAACGCGGCGATCAGATGCTCGGCCCGGGTCTTTTCAGGATCCACCGGTCGCTTGCCGTCGATCCAGTCGACGAACGCCCGTCCGCGCCGATAGCGCGCGGAAGAGCGATCGAGGTTCCGGAACTCGGCAAAGGAGCCCAGCGGGTTGTCGGAATAATTGGCGAGTTCCTGATAGATCCGCCAGGATATGCCCGCCTCTTCCAGGCGCCCGGCATAAGTGCGCCAGGGCAGGCCTGCGAAGCGCGGATCGTCCTTGGCCATGTCGGCGCCGGGATTGTCGTCGCAGCCGCCGTTGGTGACGCAATAGACGCCTTCCTGGCCGACGCTCAGCCCGTTGGTGCCGGTGAAATGATACAGGCGGTTCGGGCCGGTCGGCCCCTGCAGCGAGCAATGATAGCCGTCGCACAGGGTGAAGGCATCGGCCAGCGCATAATAATAAGGGATGTCCGCGCGGGTGAGGTGGGCCATGGTCAGCGGCCCCTTCTGGTCCGCCCACACATCCCAGTTCCGCCAGCGATTCTGGCTGTCCTTCCAGCTATGATCGAGGCCGGTGAAGCAGCGGGCGTTGGTCTGCGTATAATCGAGCCGGAAGGGCCAGGCGATCTGGCCGCCGTCGCGATCGGCGCGGCGCTGCGCCCAGACGGGTTTGCCGCTCGGCAGCATGACCGGCCGCGGATCGCCAAACCCCCGGACGCCCCGCAGCGTGCCGAAATAATGGTCGAACGAACGATTTTCCTGCATTAGGATCACCACATGCTCGACATCCTCGATCGAGCCGCGCGGATGGCCTGCGGCCTCGGCGATGGCCGGGGTTCCGGCGACACCGGCCATGCTGGCAGCGGAATTGAGAAAAGTGCGGCGATCGATCAACATCAGGTCAACACTCTAAAGCTCGGGTGACACAACAGGCGGACTTGCGTGACGTTAGCAAGGCGTTGTGGAAGCGATGTGACAGACGGATGGCGATGTTGAATTTATGTTGAGTTACATCATTTTTCAGAAACTCGGATCGGATGCGCCTCGCCCGCGATCATCGCCGTTTTCGATCGGCTCAGCGGGTCAAGACCACGGTTTCGCGCCGATCATGCAGGCGCTGCCCGAACAGCCTGTTGGCGCAGCGATTGCCGGACGAAGCGCGGCTTTGTGCATGACGACTCTTTTGAACGAGGCATCTTTGGCCGAACGCAGATCGAATCGCGGCCTATCGCGGGTCAGTGAACCTTGCATTCTGATTGGATCGGCGAATGCCCCAATCGTGGAAGCGGCACGCCCGCAACCCGCCAAGCCCGGTCATGTCCGTGCGCGGGGCTCTCCCTCATGCGACCGATCTGCTCCAGCGTTGCGTTCCGATCGCGCGACAGGACTGCTATCCCGCTTGACGGGTTCACTTTTCTCCAAGCCGAATGGTTTCCCGCGACGGAGCGACGCTTTCCGGCGACGAGCATGGCTGTAACGCTCTTGAAACAAGATTTCAGGCCCGTCACCATTATGTTGCAGGGGCGTTTCGGGAGTAGGCGTTCGAACCTGCGCCGAGACATCGCGCCCCTGCATCAAGAAGGGGTCCGATATGAAAAAGTGGCTTAACTACGCCTCCGTCGCGTCCGCGGCGCTTGCCTGCGCCTTGGTCCAGCCAGTTCTCGCCCAATCCACCCAGCCGCCCGCCGGCGATACGGGGGGAAGTGCGGCCACGGCCCCCAATGACGAGATCATCGTCACCGGATCGCGTATCCGCCACAACGCCTTCGACCAGCCGTCGCCGATCACCTTCGTCGACAAGACGGATATCGACAAGACCGGCCTCTCGTCGATCGCCGACGTGCTGCAGCGCCTGCCGAGCTCCGGCGGCGGCCTCAATTCCAAGAACAACAGCTCGGGCAATCTCGGCAATCCACAGGATGGCGGCGGCGTCGGTGCCGGCACCTCCGAGATCGATCTGCGCTACCTCGGCTCCAAGCGGACGCTGGTGATGGTGGATTCGATGCGCTTCGTGAACGCCTCCTCGGCGTCGGGCGTGCCGGGGTCGGTCGATCTGAATTCCATCCCGCAGGCCGCGATCGAGCGCGTCGAGGTGCTGCAGGACGGCGCCTCCTCGATCTACGGATCGGACGCGATCGCCGGCGTCGTCAACATCATCACCAAGACCAGGCAGGATGGCCTCCAGGTCTCGCTCCAGCATGGCCTGTTCAAGGAGGGCGACGGCTTCACGCGCAATTATGACGCAAGCTACGGCTTCCACCTCGACGGCAGCGAGACCGACGTCGTGTTCGGCGGCAGCTACACCCAGCAGAAGCCCGTGTTCCGCGCGGACCGCGCCTTCGCCCTGTTCTCGCACCCCTTCATCACCGCGTGCGACAACAGCTGCTCCTCGGCGACGCCGCTCGGCCGCTTCATCGTCGGCGACAGCGACCTGACGCTGACCGGGCCGGTGCAGGGCCGGCCGACGCCGGGCGACTTCAAGGATTTCACCGATGCGGATCGCTACAACACCGCGCCGCTCAACTATCTGCTGACCCCCTACAAGCGCTATGCGGCCTTCGCGGCGGTCACCCAGCCGCTCGGCGACCATATCAAGTTCAGCAGCAAATTCTTCTTCAACCGCCGCCAATCGGCCAACCAGGCGGCGCCGCTGCCGCTGTTCGTCGGCCCGGATTCGGGCAATGGCAACCTGCTCGACACCATCACCATCGATGGCAGCAACCCCTACAATCCGTTCGGCACGCTGTCGGCCGGCAGCGCCACCACGCCCGCCAATTACAGCTTCGTCGCCCGCCGCCTCGTCGAGGCAGGGCCGCGCCACTATGCGCAGACCGTCGATTCCTATTATGGCAGCGCGACGCTGAGCGGCGACTTCCAGCTGTTCGGCCACGACTGGAACTGGGACGTCAACGGCGTCTACGGCAAGACCAACGCCCGCCAGACCTTCACCGGCAACGTCAATGCCGCGCATGTCCAGCAGGCGCTCGGGCCGATCGCGAACTGCACCGATCCTTGCGTGCCGCTCGATCTGTTCGGCGGCGAGGGCACGATCACGCCGGCCATGCTGAACTGGATCGGCTTCACCGAGCATGACCGTTCGATGCAGAAGATCTGGGACGGCACCGCCAACATCACGGGCGGCCTGTTCGATCTTCCGGCCGGCACGGTGGGCATCGCGCTGGGCTATGAGCATCGCGATCTCAAGGGCAGCTTCACGCCCGATCCGATCATCCAGGCGGGCCTCGGCGCCGATATCCCAGCCCAGGCGACGGCGGGCGGCTACAATGTCGATGAGTTTTATGGCGAGCTGTCCGTGCCCCTGCTCAACGACAAGCCCTTCTTCCAGTCGCTCAACGCATCCTTCGCGGCCCGCTATTCGGATTATTCGACTTCGGGCTCGAAGGTGACGCTGAAGGGCGGCGGCGACTGGAAGCCGGTCAAGGACCTGCTCGTCCGCGGCACCTATGCGCAGGGCTTCCGCGCGCCCGCGATCGGCGAGCTGTTCGGATCGCTCTCGCGCTTCGATGCGCCGGTCACCGATCCTTGCGACAATCTCTCCACGTCCGGCGCCTCCACCACGGTCAAGAACAATTGCTTCGCCAACGGCGTGCCGACGAGCGGCACCTACAACCAGCAGGGTTCCCAGCTTCCGGTGCTGACCGGCGGCAACAAGGGGCTGAAACCCGAGACCTCGCGCAGCTGGGTCGGCGGCGCCGTCTATTCCGCATCCTGGGCGCAAGCCTGGGCACGAACGCTGACGCTGGAGGCGAGCTATTTCAACATCCGCATCAAGGATGCGATCGGCGCGGTCGATCCGCAGACCATCCTCGATCGCTGCGCCAATACCGGCGATGCGGTCGCCTGCGGAGCGATCACGCGCAGCGCCACGGGCCAGGTGACGCAGATCGTCGGCACGCTGGAGAACATCTCCAGCGTCAAGACCGACGGCCTCGATCTCAACCTCACCTATCGCTCGCCGACCTTCGCGGCCGGCAGCTTCGGTCTTTCGTGGCAGAACACGTTCACGTTCAAATATGACGAGAGTTCGCCGACCGCCGACGGCACCAGCACCGTCAAGCGCGCCGGCACCGAATCCGGCACGCAGGCCTATCCGAAGTACAAGTCGGTCGCGACCGCCGACTGGTCGCTCGACGGCGTCACCGTCTCGATCACCGGCCGCTACATCAACAAGGTGCACGAGGCGGGCGGCAGCAATGACGGCCACGAACTCGGCGCCCGCCTGTACGGCGACGTCCAGCTGCTGTGGGACACCAAGATCGCGCATCGGGACTTCACGTTCGCGCTTGGCGTGAACAACATCGCCGGCACCGCGCCGCCGGCCTGCTACAATTGCTCGCTCGCGAACTACGACCCGGCCGTCTACGATCTGCCGAGCCAGTTCTTCTACGCGCGCGTGGGCATCAAGATGTGAACGGGAGGCGCATGCGGCCGGCTATTCGGGGCGATAGCCGGCCGCATGCTGGCCGCCCGTGCGAACCGCGGCAGGACGATGGTGCACACCCCGTGGCCGGCCGATCCATGGCGCGCCGGCCCGGTGGGATGGCCGACGACCGGTCAGGGCCGGCCGGCGGCCGCCATCATCCCCGGCTGGGATCGATCAGGAATTTCTCGCCCGTCGCCTTGCGCTCGTAGGCGCGCAGCACATCCGGATCGAGCGCCTCGGCAAGGCCGATCACCTTCGTATAGTGGCTGGCGAAAGTGGTGGTGAGTTCGTCCACCACGCGCTGGCGCATGCGCGCGGCGGCCTCCGGCCCGGCCTTGCGGAGGAAGGGGAAGAGCAGCCATCCCGATACGCTCCACTGGAAACCGAAGGCGAGGCGGTTGAGCGTCGTCGGGGACAGATCGAGCGCGCCGTAGATATAGAGCTGCTTGAGGACCTCCGAACCGTAGCGGCTATATTCCGTCATCGACCGGACGGCGGCGCGCTCCATCGCCTGCAGGATGTCGCTTCCCAGCGTGCCGCCGCCGATCGCGTCGAAGGCGATGGTCGCCTTGGTCTCGGCGAGCGCGGTGGCGAGCTGGGCCGGGAAATCCTCCGCCTGGCTGTTGAGGACGTGCGTCGCGCCGATGCCGCGCAGGATCTCCTCCTGCTGCGCCGAGCGCACGATGTTGACCAGCGGGATACCCTCGGCGAGACAGATCCGCTGCAGCATCTGGCCGAGGTTGGAGGCCGCCGCGGTGTGGACGATCGCTCCATGCCCCTCGCGCCGTGCGGTTTCGACGAAGCCCAGCGCGGTCAGCGGATTGACGAACATCGATGCGCCGTCCGCCGCGCTCGCGCCCTCGGGCAGGGGGATGACCTCGCGTGCCCGGATGCGACGATAATCGGCGAACATCGCGCCGCCGACCATGCCGACCCGCTTGCCCTCCAGGCCAGCCCCATTCTTCCCGGCCGCGACGACGGTGCCGGCGCCTTCGTTGCCCGCCGCCATCGATTGGCCGAGCCGTGCCTTGAAGGCACCCAGGCGTCCCTTCGGCACCGCGAAATGCAGCTCCGGACCGTCCGCGCCCGCCGATGCGGACAGCGTCGCGACGTCCGCCGGGCCGAGCAGCAGTCCCAGATCGCTGGGATTGATCGGGGCGGCCTCGACGCGCACGACGATCTCGTCGTCTCCGGGATCGTCGACGCGCACCGTTTCCAGCGACAGCGTGAGCGTTCCATCGTCCTTGAGGGTCGATCGCAGCTCGCGGCCCGTGAACGTCATATCCCGCTCCTTTTCTCGTCTGTCCGATCCGCCCGAAGATGGGGCCTGACACCGAGCCCGCAAGCTGCATCGAACCGGCGCAAAGGGGAAGCGGCACTTTCCGTCGTGGATTAACCCCTTCATTTTCAAAGGATACGACTTCTCAATGTTTCGACCTTAGGCGCGGAATTTCGTTCGGGGGGAACGTGCGACGTGACAGAGACCATATCATGCCGGCGATCGTCCGCCGTTCCCGACGGCAAGGCGGGGCGCTGAGCGGATGCTGCGGCGGATCAGCCCCTGCCATGTCGAGCTCGGCATGTACGTGCACGCGCTGGAGGGGCGCTGGGCCGACCAGCCGCATTGGCGCCTGCACTGCGTGCTCGACGACGCGCAGGAGGTCGAGCGGCTGCGCCAGAGCGTTCTGACGGCCATCGTCATCGATACCGACAAGGGGCGCTCGCTGCCCTTCAACAGCCGCCGCGCGCCCGCGCCGGCGGCGGGGACCACCGCCGGGCTGCGGATCGGCAAGGCGGCGGACCCGGCCATGAAGGGCCTGCTTCAGACGGTGGGGCGTTCGCGGCGCGAGGTCATGCGGATCGTCGAGGACGTGCGCCTCGGCCGGCCGATCTCGGTCGCGCGGCTGGGGCCGGTGCTGCTCGATCTGTCGGAACAGGTGGAGCGCAACGCCTCGGCCTTCCTCGGCATCCTGCGGCTCAAGGCGCGCGACGAATATACCTATCTCCATTCGGTCGCGGTCTCGGCGCTGATGATGAATTTCGCGCGGACGCTCGACCGGCCCGAGGAGGAGGTTTCCGCCCTGGGCATGGCCGGGCTGCTCCACGATATCGGCAAGATCGCGATGCCGCCGGCGATCCTCAACAAGCCGGGCAAGCTGACCGAGGAGGAATTCGCGGTGATGCGCCGCCATTCCGAGGACGGCGCCCGCATCCTTCGGGCGGGCACCGGCGTGCCCGATGCCGCTTTCGACGTGTGCCTGCACCATCACGAGCGCATGGACGGGGCAGGCTATCCGTTCGGCCTCGCCGGGGACGGGCTGAGCCTCGCCGCGCGGATGGGGGCGATCTGCGACGTCTACGATGCGCTGACCTCCCACCGACCCTATAAGGATGCCTGGTCGCCGCAAAAGGCACTGGCCGAGATGCAGGCTTGGCAGGGGCATTTCGATCCGCTGTTGCTGCGCGCCTTCCTGCGCAGCCTGGGGATCTTCCCGAAGGGCTCGCTGGTGCGGTTGCGCGACAGCCTGCTGGGCGTGGTGATCGCCGACAACGAGGACCAGCCGACCCGGCCGACCGTCCGCTGCTTCCACTCGATCCCGATGGACGCGCCGATCCCGCCCGAGGACGTGCGGCTGGCGCACGACAATGTGCTGTCGCTGGAGGATCCGGCCGACTGGCGCATCGTCGACTGGCCGTCCGTGCGGGACAGGATGCTCGCGGGCCGCTGAGCCTCAATATTTGGAGGATTGGCCGCCGTCGATCGGGATGGTCGCGCCGTTGATGAACGGCGCCTCGCCCGAGAGCAGGAAGCAGACCAAGGCGGCGACCTCCTCGGGCCGGCCGAAGCGTCGCATCGGATTGACCGAGACGAACTCGCGCCCCGCCGCCTCCCAGTCCGCGCCGGCGATCTGGCGGAGCGACCCTTCCACCATCGGAGTCATGATCGCGCCCGGTGCGATCGCGTTGATCTGGATGCCATATTGGCCATATTCGACGGCGCTGTTGCGGGTGAGGCCGACGACGCCGTGCTTGCTCGCGGCATAGCCGGTCTGGTTGCCGACGCCGCGAATGCCGCCCACCGAGGCGGTGTTGACGATCGCGCCGCCGCCTTGTGCGCGCATGACCTTCAGCACCTCGGCCATGCCGTAGAACACGCCGTCGAGATTGATCGAGACGACGCGGCGGAATTCCTCGCCGCCATAATCCTCGGTAAGGTTCTGCCGCCCCTCGACCCCGGCATTGTTGTAGAAGCCGTCGATCCGGCCGAAAGCCGCCATGGTCTGCGCGACGTAGCGCCGCGCATCCTCTTCGCGCGCCACGTCGGCGGCGATGCGCAGGACGCGGGTGCCGGCCGGCAGGGTGGCGGCAGCCTCGTCCATCCGGCCTTCGTCGCGATCGACCAGCGCCAGCGTGGCGCCTTCGGCGGCGAGCCGCTGCATGGTGGCGAGGCCGAGGCCGGAGGCGGCGCCGGTGACGAGCAGAATCCTGTCGGTGAAGCGGGGCATGGCGATCCTCTTCGGGCCGTGGCGCGGATGCGCGCCGATCGGGCCGCGAGGGCTAGCATGCCACCGGCACGCGGCGGCATTGGCCATATCGCTAGGGGTGGAGGCCGCCCGGCGCGCGGCCCGGGCTCAGAATTCGTTCCAGGCCGGCTTGTCGGTGGGCGCGCGCTGCAGCATCATCGCGTAGATGTCCGATGCGATCGCGTCGAGGAACTCGCCGCCGACGCGGCCGCCCAAGGACCAGACGATCTTCGCCGCGCGGTTGCCGACCACGGGCAGCTTCACCGCCACCACGTCACCGGGCGTCAGCGGCGCCTGGCAGCGCGACATGAAGCCGAAGGGCGAGACATCGACGATCAGCACCGAGGTGCGGATGCCCGCCGGCCCGTCCAGCGGGGCGCGGAAGGACACGATATCGCGCGGTACGCGGCGGCCCTCGATCGTGGATGCTGCAGTCGCCATCTACTCAAACCCCAGGATATATGCGGACCTGTCTGCGGGCGCGGGATGAACGATGCCTCAAGGGACAGCGTTAAAACGGGTTTACCGACGATGGTATGAGGGGAAGGCCTCGGATCCCCACCCCGTTCGTGCCGAGCGAAGTCGAGATGCGTGCTCCGAGCGCTGCGCCCGCCTCGCGTCCCTCGACTTCGCGCAGGACGAACGGATCAGGCAAGGTGGCTTTCCGTCAGCGCGTCAGGATCCCATGCCGCTTCTTGCCGAGGCTGAGTTTCACCGGCACGTCCTCCAGCAGGATCTCGAACGCCGGATCGGTGATGGCGAGATCGTTCAGGCGCACCGCGCCCTCGCCGATCTTGCGCCGGGCCTCGCCATTGGAGGCGGCGAAGCCCAGCACCGTCAGCGCCTGGACGATGCCGATCGTGCCGCCATCGACGCGTAGGGTCGGCAGGTCGCCGCCGGCCGTGCCCTCCTCGAAGGTCCGGCGGGCCGTTTCGGCGGCGTCCTGCGCGGCCTGGGCGCCGCGGCAGAGGGCGGTCGCCTCATTGGCGAGGACCTTCTTGGCCTCGTTGATCTCCGCCCCGCCGAGCGCGGCGAGCCGGGCGATCTCGGCCATCGGCAGGTCGGTGAACAGGCGCAGCCGCGTCTCCACGTCGGCGTCCTGCGTGTTGCGCCAGAACTGCCAGTAATCGTAGGTCGGCAGCTGCTCTTCGTTGAGCCACACCGCGCCACCAACCGTCTTGCCCATCTTGGTGCCGTCGGCATTGGTGAGAAGCGGGGTGGTCAGGCCGAAGACCTGCTCGCCCTTGACCCGGCGGGTCAGTTCGATGCCGTTGACGATATTCCCCCACTGGTCCGATCCGCCCATCTGCAGCCGGCAATCGGCGCGCCGGGCCAGCTCCAGGAAATCGTAGCCCTGCAGGATCATGTAGTTGAATTCGAGGAAGCTCAGCGATTGCTCGCGATCGAGGCGCAGCTTCACTGAATCGAAGCTCAGCATCCGGTTGACCGAGAAATGCTGGCCGATTTCGCGCAGGAAGGGGATATATTCCAGCTTGTCGAGCCACTCGGCATTGTCGAGCATGATCGCGTCCGACGGACCGTCCCCGAAGGTCAGGAAGCGTTCGAACACGCGCCGGATCGAGGCGATATTCTCGTTGAGCGTATCGACTGTCAGCAGCTTGCGGGCCTCGTCCTTGAAGCTCGGGTCGCCGATCTTGCCGGTGCCGCCGCCCATCAGCACGATCGGCTTGTGGCCGGCCTGCTGGAGCCGCCGCAGCATCATGATCGAGACGAGGTGGCCGACATGCAGCGAGGGCGCCGTCGGATCATATCCGATATAGCCCGGCACCACCTGGCGCGCGGCGAGGGCGTCCAGCCCTTCCGCGTCGGTCAGCTGGTGGATATAGCCGCGCTCGTTCAGTAGGCGCAGCAGGGCGGACTGGTAGCTGGTCGTCATGGCGGCGCGGGCGATAGCATGGGGGAAAGCGCATGGGTAGCGAGACGATGCTGGCGATCGGCCTGATGTCCGGCACCTCGCTCGACGGAATCGACGCGGCGCTGATCGAGACGGACGGGGAGGGCGTGGTCCGCCCCGTCGCCTTCCGCTCGGAACCTTATTCGGAGGCGGCGCGCAAGCAGCTGCAGGAGGCGGCCCAGCTCGCGCTGACCTACGAGAAGCCGCGCCTGTCCCCCGAGATCGGCGCGGCGACCGAGATGCTGACGCGGCGCCATCTGATCCTCGTCCATCAGCTGATGGCGTCGGCGGGGCGCGACATGAAGGCGGTCGACGTGATCGGCTTCCATGGCCAGACGGTCGCGCACCGGCCCGATCGCGGCTGGACCTGGCAGATCGGCGACGGCGCGATGATGGCCTCGGCACTCGGCGTGCCGGTGGTGCACGACCTGCGCGGCGCCGACGTGGCGGCGGGCGGGCAGGGGGCGCCGTTGCTGCCCGTCTATCATCGCGCCTTGCTGTCCGAAGCCGCCTTGCCGGTGGCGGTGCTGAATCTCGGCGGGGTGGGCAACATCACCTTCGTCGGCCGCGACGGCGCCCTGGTCGCCTTCGACACCGGCCCGGCCAATGGCCTCGTCAACGACTGGATGGCGCAGGAGACCGGCAAGACGTTCGACGAGGGCGGTGCCTTCGCGGCGACCGGCACGATCGACAAGGCGGTGCTGGCGGCGATGCTCGACACGCCGTGGTTCGATCAGCCGCCCCCCAAGTCGCTGGATCGCGCCGATTTCACCATCCAGCCGGCGCGCGGCCTCGCGCCCGCCGACGGCGCCGCGACGCTCACCGCCTTCACCGCCGCCACCGTCGCGCTGGCGCTCGATCACCTGCCCGAGCGGCCGACCCGGCTGATCGTCGCCGGCGGCGGCCGCCACAACGCGACGATGATGGCGATGCTGGCGGATGCCTGCGAGATTCCCGTGGAGCCGATCGAGGCGCTCGGGCAGAATGGCGACGCCACCGAGGCCGAGGGATTCGCCTATATGGCGGTGCGCTCGCTCAAGGGGCTGCCGATCAGCTTTCCGGGGACCACTGGGGTGCCCGAACCGCTGACCGGGGGGCGGCTCAGCCGCCCGTGACGGGGGATTTTTGTCGATGCGCTGGTTACCGATGCTGTTGCTTGTCGCCGCGGCGGCGCCTGGCAACGAGGGCGTGTCGCGCGATGCCTGCCTGAAGGCGAGCGGGATGGAGGGGGCGGCGGCTTCCGCGCCGGTGCATTTCTCCGATCGCACCGGGCTCGACGTGCTGCTGGTGACCGGCCATTATCCGCCGCGCGTCAACAAGGGGCGGGCGGGGACGATGCTGTGCCTCTACGACCGCAAGACGCGGCTGGCGCAGGTCCGCGATGCGGATGCGTGGAGCAAGGCGCCGCGGCCTTAAGGGGGACATCCATCCGTTCGGGCTGAGCTTGTCGAAGCCCTGTCCTTGTTCTTTTTGCGTTTCGAAGAAGGAAGGACAGCCCCCTTCGTCATCCCGGCGGAGGCCGGGATCCATTCGCGCAGCGCCGGCCGCATCACGAAGACGTGACTTTTGCGCGGCACCAGGACCATGATCGTTGCACGGAATGGATCCTGACCTTCGTCAGGATGACGGACAACGGGGCTGGGCTTGCAATCGTTATAAGCGTCTTCGACACGCTCAGGGCGAACTGGATATTCCTGGGGCGGATCAGCCGTTGCGCCGCGCGCTCTCGCGGCTTTCGAGCAGATCCCACAGGCCGCGATGCTGGACGAGCAGCTGCTGCGCGCCGAACGCCATGGCGCGCTCGATCCCCGGCGTTTCGGCGGCTTCCGTGGCGACCGTGAGCGTTTCGGTGAGGCCCGGCAGGTCGAGCGGCGGCACCTGGATGCCGAAGCGCTGGGCGGCGGCATCGAGCACGCGGCGGATCGGCCGCCAGTCCGTCACGAGCGCCAGCGCGGCGCCGATCGCGGTGCCGTTGCGCTCGGACTGGGCGAGGGTGGCGAGGGCGTGGCTCTGGTTGGCGACGGCCGCCTCGCTCTGCGACTGGCCGAGCGTCGAGGGCAGCGGCCCGGCGGCGACGACGAGCCGCGTGAGATAGGATCGCTCCGCCGCGAAGCCCGGCGCGGCGCGATAGATGAAGCTGCGCGCGGCGGGATGCACGACCCGCGCCGAGGCATGGTCGATCACGCCCGGATAGCGGCCATGCAGCAGGCAGATGAAATGGGCGACATCGGCAAGGTTGCGGACGGCGGGATCGCCCTCCAGCGCCGGCGCGGTGAGATAGGGATGCCCGGCACTGCCCTCGGCCGCGACCATGGCGGACAGGAGCTCGGCTATACCGGATGGCTGCTTGTCGATCGCCTGCGATGCCATCTGCCGCCCTTCGTGCATGAGTCCTGACGCAGCCCTGTTTTCCGCGCTGGCGACCGGCTCTACGGCAAAGGGGTAAAGGCGCGGTTTACGACAGCCGCTCTTTGATCCTCCCTATGCGGAGCATGGAGCGGCTCTCATCCTCCGTTCGTCCTGAGCCTGCCGAAGGAGGTCCCGCAAACGCCGCGCTTGAAGCACGCGCTTCGACAAGCTCAGCGCGAACGGCGATGAGAAGGCGATGCCTCGGATACAAGAAGACCGCCGGCTTGCGCCGGCGGCCTCTCCACGATCCTTCGGAGGATCCCCCTCCCCAAGCCAAGCCAGCTCGGGGAGGAATGGAATGCCTCACTGATCCAGGAAGCTGCGCATCTTGCGGCTGCGGCTCGGATGCTTGAGCTTGCGCAACGCCTTCGCCTCGATCTGGCGGATGCGCTCGCGGGTCACGCTGAACTGCTGGCCGACTTCCTCCAGCGTGTGATCGGTGTTCATGCCGATGCCGAAGCGCATGCGCAGCACGCGCTCCTCGCGCGGCGTGAGCGAGGCCAGGACCCGCGTCACCGTCTCCTTGAGGTTCTGCTGGATGGCGGCATCCACGGGGATGATCGCATTCTTGTCCTCGATGAAATCGCCGAGGTGCGAATCCTCCTCGTCGCCGATCGGCGTTTCGAGGGAGATCGGCTCCTTGGCGATCTTCATCACCTTGCGGACCTTCTCCAGCGGCATGGAGAGGCGCTCGGCCAGCTCTTCCGGGGTCGGCTCGCGGCCGGTCTCGTGGAGGAACTGACGGCTGGTGCGGACCAGCTTGTTGATCGTCTCGATCATGTGGACCGGGATGCGGATGGTCCGCGCCTGATCCGCGATCGAGCGGGTGATCGCCTGGCGGATCCACCAGGTCGCGTAGGTCGAGAATTTGTAGCCGCGGCGATATTCGAACTTATCGACCGCCTTCATCAGGCCGATATTGCCCTCCTGGATGAGATCCAGGAACTGCAGGCCGCGGTTGGTGTATTTCTTGGCGATCGAGATGACGAGGCGCAGATTGGCCTCCACCATCTCCTTCTTGGCGATGCGGGCCTCGCGCTCGCCCTTCTGCACCATGTTCACGATGCGGCGGAATTCGGGCAGCGCCATGCCAGTCGCGCCGACGATCTCGCTGATCTCGTTGCGGATGCGATCGACGGCATGGCCTTCGGCGGCGGCGAAGGCGGCGAACTTCTTGTCGATGCCCTTCACCTTGTCGAGCC